>ERZ1645187.271-NODE-271-length-50104-cov-87.972207_pt1 | contig 50104 bp, 46 predicted proteins | sample MGYA00575352_ERZ1645187 | MGnify/ENA primary metagenome ERZ1645187 (study PRJEB40837, sample SAMN11349314) | freshwater sediment metagenome | isolation source: river sediment | host: Sediment | place: India: Wazaribad , New Delhi | collected 2017-02-21 ... | reverse complement strand
CGTTGACGTGGATGCGCAGCGCCTGGAAGACCCGCGTCGCCGGATGGATCTCGTGGGGCTTGGCCCAGATGACGCTCTCGATCACCTTCGCGAGTTGCCGCGTCGTGGTGAAGGGTTCCGCCTTGCGTGCCTCGACGATCGCCCGCGCCACCTGGCCCGCACGCTTCTCCTCGCCATAGACCCGGAAGATGTGGGCAAGCGTACTGGCATCCGCCGTGTTGACCACCTCCGCCGCCGTCGGCCCCTCGTCGCCCATCCGCATGTCGAGCGGCCCGTTCTGGCGGAAGGAGAAGCCCCGCTCCGCCCGGTCGAGCTGCATCGACGACACGCCGATGTCGAGCACCACGCCGTCGACGGCGTCGAGCCCGAGCGAGGCGACGTGCTCGTCGAGATCGCCGAAGACACCGGGCACCAACCGGAGCCGCCCCTCGGACGCCGCCACCAGAGCCTGCCCGGCCTCGATCGCCGTCGGATCGCGGTCGATCGCCACCACCGACGCCCCCGTCGCCAGGATCGCCCGGGTGTAACCGCCTGCCCCGAAGGTGCCGTCGACGATGGTCTCGCCCGGCTGCGGCGCGAGCCGTGCCAGGACCTCGTTCAGGAGAACCGGCAGATGCGGCGCGGTCTCGTTCATGCCCCGCCCTCCGCGCGCACCCCGAGGAGCCGCGCCGTCAGCGCCCGCGCTTCCGCCTCGAAGGCGGCGAAACGCTCCGGCGCCCAGATCTGGAACCGCGCGCCCAACCCGACGAACAGCACCTCCGAGGCGATCCCCGTCGCCTCCCGCATCCACTCCGGCACCACGATCCGCCCCTCCCCGTCGAGGGCCGGCGCATCCCCCTGCCCCATCAGGGCCGCCGCCAGTGCCGTATGCTCGACCGAAAAGGGATCGTGCCGGGAGAGCGTCGTCTCGATCGCCGCCAGCAATGCCGCCCCGCCCGCGTCGACCGCCGGATGGGTCGGCGAGCGCAGGCAGAAGAGCCCGTCCGAGCCCTCGCGCGACAGCACCGCCCGGAACGGCGCCGGCACCGAGACGCGCCCCTTGGCGTCGATCCGCTTGACGTGCCGCCCGAGAAACCGCTCCACCATCGACCTCGGCCCCCGGCCCGTCACCACCCGCCACCACGCACGCGCCCCACGACGACGGCGCGCATCCGGCCGCATACGCGGCCCTGCGGCGGTCCCTCGACTGGGAAACTCGGAGCGGGATGATTTGGGATACCATGGGATCATTTGGGCGGTCAACGAAACGCCGACACGCTCCGAAGCGAAGCACGCCGTTCTCCCATTGAAACTCTCTTAGGGTTAATCGGCCGTTTACGAACCGGCGTCTCCGCCATGCCGACGACGCCGATCGGCCGTCCCCATGGCGCGCTCGTCGCAACCACCATACCGGTGCTATGGTCCCGGCCTCGTGACCATCATGGAGGCGCGCATGTTCCGCTGGGGTATCCTATCGACGGCCAAGATCGGCCGCGAACTGGTGGTTCCCGCCATTCAGGATTCGGAGAACGGCATCGTCGCCGCGGTCGCCAGCCGCGACGTCGGCCGCGCCGAGGACTTCGCCCGCCGCTTCGCCATCCCCAAGACCTATTCGTCCTACGAGGCGATGCTCACCTCCGACGCCATCGATGGCGTCTATATTCCGCTGCCGACCTCCCAGCACGTCGAATGGACGCTGCGCGCGGCCGAAGCCGGCAAACACGTGCTGTGCGAGAAGCCGATCGCGCTCTCGGCGCCCGAGATCGATCGCCTGATCGAGGCGCGGGAAAAGCACGGCGTGCTGATCTCGGAAGCCTTCATGGTCACTTATTCGCCGGTCTGGGCGAAGGTACGCGAGCTGATCGCCTGCGGCGCCATCGGCCGCCTGCGTCAGGTCCAGGGCGCCTTCAGCTATTTCAACCGCGACCCGGCCAACATGCGCAACCGCCCCGAACTCGGCGGCGGCGGCCTGCCCGACATCGGCGTCTACCCGACGGTGACCACCCGCTTCGCCACCGGCCGCGAGCCGCTGCGCCTCCAGGCGAGCCTCGATCGCGATCCGGACTTCGGCACCGACTGCTGGGCGAGCGTCCGCGCCGACTTCGGCGACTTCGAGCTCGCCTTCTACATCGCCACCTCGCTCGCCGCCCGTCAGCTCATGGCCTTCCACGGCGACGAGGGGCTGATCGAGGTGAGGTCGCCCTTCAACGCCAACCGCTGGGGCGCCGAGGAGATCGAGCTGTCGAGCCGCAACCATGCGGAATCGACCGTCTTCCGCTTCCCCGACAATCGCCAGTACCGCCGCGAGGTCGAAGCCTTCGTCACCGCCGCGACCGGCGGGACGGCCGAGGTCTTCACCCTGGAGAGCTCCAAGGCGAACCAGAAGATGATCGACGCCGTCTATCGCGCCGCCGAGCACGACCACTGGGAGCCGGTTTGACGCCGCGGCACTCCGGTCGTGGGGATGCCCGCGCCGGTCGGCGGGAGAGGAAGAGTGCCAGTCGGCCTGTAAGCCGGGTTCTGTATGGCGGGGTTTCCCCCACGTGGCGGCCATTCGTCTGGGACGCCCGTTGCCGGACGCCTCGCGCAACCAACCCGGGCGACTGGTCCGGAAAAGACTGGGCCGAAGCCCGCGCCGCCCCTATTCGGTCTTGCTCCCGGTGGGGTTTGCCGTGCCGTCCCCGTTGCCGGGTCCGCGGTGGGCTCTTACCCCACCTTTTCACCCTTACCCCGATCGCCTCCCGAGGGGGGGCCGTCTTGCGACCGGACGTCGGTGGACCGACGTCCGCATTGGGGCGGTTCGTTTTCTGTGGCACTTTCCCTGAGGTCGCCCTCGCCGGCCGTTGGCCGGCACCGTCTTTCCGTGGAGCCCGGACTTTCCTCCCCGAGTGAGACACCCGAGGCGGCCGCCCGGCCGACTGGCGGCGCACACATGGGCCGGATGACGAGCGGGGTCAAGGGGACGGAGCCATTGTCAGCTATTGCTGGGCTTGTTACGCAATCGCCGGTTACGTTGGCATCAGGATGCCCTACCCATGACTTTAGAGAAAAATATACGCGACCTCCAAGAGTTAAACCTAGATATATTATCCCAACTCAGGGATGACTGTGTTGCAATATTTTCTAATATTGAAAATAGAAGTGGGGTTGTAAATTCAACAATATCAAAACTTTTTCACTATTTGTCTTGCAGGTGTCAAGCCGTATCGCTCCTTGTTGGATACGAATATTCATGGGATGCAGAGATAATACTGAGGTCGTTCTACGAAACTGGAGTCAAAATACTATTAATATGCATCACCCCTGACGCCGATAAAGAAACATTAATGACAGAATATTGGGACATTTCATCGATTAACGAAAATCGGCGCACTTCAAGAAAGGCCTCGATTGCAGAGAAAGTCTTCGATGAGAATACTGTCGCAAGAAAGATATTCGAACACCTCCAAGACGAACAAGCATTCCCGACCGACACAAATTTAAGCAAGTCAGAACGAAAGAAGATCGAGAAGAAGTGGTCGTTTACGGAAATTGTCGAGTCCATCAAGCGTACCAAATTTGATGGTATAGAGTTGTCAGAAATTTCTTCGCTATTGCATATATACGGAGTAGCGAGCCACCTCGCTCACTGCGATCACATTGCACTAAACCTAGTGGAAGATCGATCACTTAGACCAGAGGGTGAATTAAAAATACTAGAGATATCACATACATCAAGAATTTTAATCGATCAGGTTAGTATATACTATCTATGCGCCCTAGCTATACATTTGAATTTCGCTATTGAATTCAAGGATAAAAAGCAAATAGAAGCAAAAATCAGATATTTATTTGAAATTTCCAAAAAAATAAACTCAGAATTTGAAAAAAGCCAGCAAGATTTCTATGGATATTGGAAGAAAAAATGATGCACTAGAGTTGATTCACATCATCCCCGTCACCGTCTTCGCTCGGCGGCAATAGTCCGCCGCGGCGGGGGAGATCTTCGTCGTGGCGATGCCGCCCTTGTATTTGGCGATCGCCATGCACGGATTGCCGCCCGACTTGGCCCAGTCCCAGCCGAGTTCCTTCATCCCCCAGACGATGTTGGTCTCCGGCTCGAGCAATTTCTCGGCCGGGCCGCGATAGCCCTGGAAGCGCGCCGTCGACGGCATCACCTGCATCAGCCCGACCACCCCGTGCGAGCCCCGGAGCCCCGGCTGATACTTGCTCTCGACCCAGCCGACGCCGACGGCGAGCCACAGCGGCACCTTGTTGGCCGCCGCCTCGCGCCTGAGGATGTCGAGATAGGGCAGCGCCTCCTTGGGGATGCGCTTCGGCTCGCCGAGAACCGCCACCTCCGCCGCGATCGGCGAGATCGACGCCGCCGGGGTCGTGATCCGGGCCGTCTCCGGCGTCAGACTGGCCAGCCGCATCTCGCCCTCGCCGAGGCCGGTCGGCGCATCGGCCGGCCGCCTGCGCGGGATCGGCACGTCGAGCGTCCGCGGCGCCGCGACCGGTGGGAACAAGGCCCGCTCCACCGCGCTCGCCGGCGGCGTCAGCGCCGGGGCGAAGGCGAGCGGCGGGAGGGCCGGCACCGGTTCGGGCGCCGGCGCGTCGATCCGCTCCACCGCCACCACCCCCGGCGCCACGGCCGCCGCCGGCGGCGACGTCGGCACCGTCTCGACCAGCGTCGCCTCGTTCGCGGTGGCGATCTCGTCGCGTTGTTCCACCCGCGCCTCGGGGAAGAGCCCGAAGGCCGCCGCCACCGGGTCGGTCGGCACGACATCGCCGGGTGTCGGCCGGATCCGCGCCTGGGCGCGGCCCGTCTCGCGATCGCGGTGTTCCTTGTCGGCCGGCATGGCGAGGGCGGCGCCGGAAAGCACCACCAGCGCTGGCGCGAGGAGCCCGGCCCGACGGATCATGCGCAGCGCCCGCCGCCTCATGCCACCGCCTCCCGCCGTTCCCGCTCCTCGAGCAGCGCCCGCAGCGTCGCCAGCGTGGCGGCATCGGCCACCCCGTCGACCCGGCTCGGGCGGAAATGCCGTTGGAAGGCCTCGACCACCGCCGTCGTCGCCGCGTCGTAGCAGCCCGTCACCTCGATGCCGTAGCCGTAGAACCGCAGCATCGCCTGCAGCGCCGCCACCGGCGGCGAGATCTCACCGGGCTCGAACACCCGCCCCTCCGCCTCCTCGACCGGCGCCACCCACAGGCCGACCCCGGCCTTCGCCAGCACCCCCCACGGGAAGAGTTCGCCGGGATCACGCTTGCGACCGGGCGCGATGTCGGAATGGGCGAGCACCCGATCGGCCGGAATGCCGTTGCGCGCCGCGATGTCGCGGGAAAGGGCGATCACCGCCGCGATCTGCGCCGGCGGGAACGGCCGGTAGCCGGGATGGACCTCGACCGGCCTTGCCGGATCGCGGTCGGGCGAGAGCCCCATGTCCCACCAGTGGCCGGGATTGACGATCTCGATGCCGATCGAGGCGGAATTGACGTCGTTCTCCTCGCCCCAAGCGCCGCGTCCGGCGTGCCAGGCGCGCCTGAGTTCCGGCACCAGTTGGGTGATGCGCCCGTCCTCGTCGACGACGTAGTGGGCCGAGACCTCGGAGGCCGGCATGGCCAACCAGCGGATCGCCCGCTCGGCGCCGCTCATCCCCTGCCCGTCCGGCATGCCGGTGTAGTGGAGGAGCAGAATGTCCGGCGGCTCATGGGCGAACCGCCCGCGCCGTTCGCCGTGGTTCGGCGACGGACGCACCTCGTCGACCAGAGGCGAATCCGGTTCGAAGGCGGGCGGCGTGTCGAGCTCGTTCATGATCCGATTCTGCGCCTCCCCGCCGGTTTCGCCATCCGCAATTCGACGATCACCCGATCACACGCCGAGATGGCGAAGATCGGGCGGATCCCTCGACGAAGGTCAAGGACGGCGCGGCCTCCCGCGCGCACTCTCCCTTTCCGATCATCGGCGGCGGACGGCCGCGAACGAGGGAGACGATCGATGCGCGCGAGTGTCCTTGCGGGGGTTCTCCTCGCCGGTCTGGCGGCCGGCGCGGCAGAGGCCGCCCATCAGGAGATCGAGTCCGACTATCCCGGCTCCTGGGCCATCGCCGACGGCCACGGCTCGGTGGCGGTCAAGGTCCAGTACCTGCCGCAGGCGAGCTGCTGGCGCATCCGCGAGGCGCGCCAGGGGGTCCCCGACATCGCCCTCGACCAGCCGACCGGCCGCCACCTCTACGTCACCGTCGCGATCGAGAAGACCGGCGACGACTGCCGACCGATCAACCGGCCGCTGGAGACCCGGCTCACCATCCCCGACGCCCCCGGCCGCATCAGTCTCGACGTCTTCTTCGTCGACGAGCGCGGCGTCCTCCAGCGCTCCCAGCGTCACCGCATCGAGCGCAGCTGCGGTGCCTCGACCAGCGTCGCCTGCTGAGACCGCCTCGCCCGCTCAGCGGGCGAGGCCCCGTTCCAAACGGATCGCCTCCCAGGCACCGTTGATGGCGGCGAGCCGATCGGTGAGGATCGCCATCGCCTCCGCCGGCAGGCCGTGGGCGAAGTGGCGATCGGGATGGCATTCCGCCACCGCCTTGCGCCACGCCGTCTTCACCGCCGCGTCGTCGGCGTCGCGCCCCACCCCGAGCACCCGATAGGGATCAGGCCCGCGACGCCGCACGAAACCGGCGGCGATCTGCTCGAAACGGCGATCGTCGAGCTCGAAGATCTCGCCGACCCGCTCGAGGAAGGTCATCTCGCGCTCATGGACGAAGCTGTCGGCCGCCGCAATCAGAAACAGTCCTTCGAGCACGTCCTCGAGGAACACCGTATCGCCGCGGGCGAGGTCGCGGATCCGGCCCGCATGGTGTTCGAAGCCGGCGATGTCGCGCTGGGCGAGATCGAACAGCCGCTCGACGTTCCTCTCCTCCCCCGGCGGAATCTCCACCACCCGGCGGAAGGTCTGTACCTCTTCGGCGGTGACCACCCCGTCGGCCCGCGCCATCTTTCCGGCGAGCGCGATCAGCGCCACCGTGAAGGCGACCTGTCCGCGCGCCGCCGCCCGCTCGTCCCGCCAGGCGATGAGCCGATCCCAGAGCGGCGAGAGTCCGGTCAGATCGCCGACGAAGCCGGCGATCTGACCGAGAGTCTGCCAGAGTCCCGCGCGCAACTCGCGCGCCTCCTCCAGCGTCTCCTCGATCACCTCTTCGAGCGTCTCGTCGCTCGTGTCGGGACGCCGATCCCACCGTCTACCGCTCACCCGAGCCCCCCGGGCCATCGCCTCGATCTGCGGCCACACGCCTCTTTCGCCCACGGCCGCGACGTCGAACATTGCCCGATCGTCGCATGCGTGCTTTCTAGCTGTCCAGACCGACGAGAGCTTCGCCGGCGAAGCCGGTTCGCGACCGCCCGAGAGGAAGAGACATGACGTTCGACGACAAACCGGAACCGGTACGGCGCGCCGCCGGCTTTTCGGTCCACGTCTTCACCGCCTCCGGCGGCGCCGTCGCCCTGCTCGCGCTCTATGCGGCGATCGAACGCGACTTCGCCACCTGCTTCGCCTGGCTCGGCCTCGCCCTCTTCATCGACGGCATCGACGGCACGCTCGCCCGCGCTGCCAAGGTCCACGAGACCGCGGCGCGCATCGACGGTGTCGTCCTCGACCTCGTCGTCGACTTCCTCACCTATGTGCTGGTCCCGGTGATCGCCCTGTGGCGGTCCGATCTGATGCCGACTCCGGTCGCCTTCTGGCTCGGCCTGGTCGTGACCCTCGCCTCGACGCTCTACTTCGCCGACACCCACATGAAGACCAAGGACAACTGGTTCCGCGGCTTCCCCGCCCTGTGGAACTGCGCCGTCCTCTATCTCTTCGTCCTGCGCCTGCCGTGGCCGGTGTCCGCGGCCCTGCTGATCGTCGGCACCGCGGCGATGTTCGTCCCCTTCGTCTTCGTCCATCCGCTGCGCGTGGTGAAGCTCAGGCTCGTCACCATCGCGGTGACGGTCGCCTTCTTCGCGCTCGCCTCCCTCGCCCTCACCCAGGATCTGATGGTCGGCTGGCAGATAAAGACCGGCTTCGTCCTGGTCGCCGCCTATTTCCTCGCCCTGCCCTTCTTCCGTCACTCGCCCTGGGCCGACTGAGGCGCTCGGGCATCGGAACCGGCCGACCGCGGTGCGACCGCGCGTCCCGTTCCTACCCGATTGTCGAGGCCACACGCCCCGACTAGCCTCGTCCTCACGTACCGTCACCGAGAACGCGCGATGCACGGCAAGGACGTCCGGTTGAAGAGCCTGACCGTCGCCTTCGGCGACAAGGTGGCGATTCGCCCGACCGATCTGGGGATCGAGAACGGCGAGCTCCTCGCCCTCCTCGGCCCCTCCGGCTCCGGCAAGACGACGCTGCTGCGCACTCTCGCCGGCTTTCTCGCGCCCGCCTTCGGCCGCATCCTGATCGGCGGCGAGGACGTCACCGACCTGGCGCCCGAGCGTCGCCCGACGGCTCTCGTCTTCCCGGACCTCGCCCTCTTTCCGACGATGAGCGTCGCCGAGAACGTCGCCTTCGGCCTCGAGGCCCGCGGCCTTCCGAGAGCCGCCCGTCGGGCCCGCGCCGAGGAGTTGCTCGCTCTCGTCGGCCTCTCCGGCTCCGCCGACCGCCGCCCGGGCGACCTCTCCCGCGATCGACGTCCCCGTCTCGCGGTCGCTCGAGCCCTCGCGATCGAACCGGCGGTGCTGCTCCTCGACGACCCGCTCGCCGGGCTCGATCCGGATCGCCGCCGGGCGCTGCGGGACGATCTGCGCCACCTGCAGCGCCGCACCCGCACCACCGTGCTGTGGGCCACCGGCGACCCCGTCGAGGCCCTCGCCGTCGCCGATCGGGTGGCGGTCCTGGATGCCGGCGCCCTCGCCCAGGTCGACACCCCCGATCTCCTCTACGCCCGCCCGGCGACCGCCTTCGTCGCCCGCTTCGTCGGCGCCCAGAACGTCTTTCCCGGTCGGGTGGTCGCGATCGGCCGTGATCACGTCGCGGTCGAGACCACGGTCGGACACATCGCCGCGACCGGCACCGGAGCGCTCGAGGTCGGTGCACCGGTCGACGTCATGGTCCGCCCCGAACGCCTGATGCTCGACGGCGAACGCCGCGCCCAGGATCGCCCCGAGGTCGACGCGGCCGGATGGAATGCCCTGCGCGCCGACCTCGTCGGCCGCACCCTCGAAGGTCCCGAGATCGCCTACGAGTTCCGCGTGGCCGACACCCGCCTGCTGATGCGCCGCCCCAACCTCGGACTGCACGATCTCCTCCTCGCCAACCTCCACGCCATCGGCTTCCATGCCGAGGACGCGCTGATCTTCCCGGCGGCCGAGGGGCGCGGCGATGGCTGAGTTCTTCCGCGCCCTCGGCCTACGGCTCGGCATTCCGATCCTCCTCCTCGTCGCGGTCTGCGCCGCCGTGTCGGTCGTCGCCCCGCTCGCCACGACGGCGGTGCAGTCGTTGCGCGTCACGGCGCCGAGCACCGTCGCCGATGAGATCGCGCGTCTCGACGAGGAACTCGAGACCGTCCGCCGCGACTGGGAGCACACCGCCGAGCCCGAACGACGCGCCGACCTCGATCGCCGCACCCGCCTCCTCGGCACGCGGCTTCAACACCTCGAACGGCAGCGGACCGAACCGACCACGCACTGGAGCCTCGACGCCTACACCGATCTCCTCGGCCCCCGGGGGGCGGTTCTCGGCGAAAGCATCGCGCTCGCCCTCGCCGTGACGCTGATCGCCCTCGTCGTCGGCTATCCCGTCGCCCATGCGGCGGCCGACGGATCGCCGGTCCGAGCGCGGCTGGTGTTCGCCGCCCTCCTCGTCGCCTTCGCCCTCGCCGACCCGCTGCGGGCCTGGGGCTGGGCGGCGACGGTCGATCCCGACGGCCTCCTCGCCCGGTCCCTCGTCGGCCTCGGCCTGCTCGACGCGCCCCGGGCGCTCGCGCTCTTTCACGGCCCGCGCACCGCCCTGCTGCCGGTGATGGTCTATGCTCATCTGCCGATGGCGGTGCTGCCGATGTGGGTGTCGCTCCGCACCCTCGACCGCAGTCTCGTCGAGGCCGCCCGCGACCTCGGCGCCTCGCCGTTGCGCATCCAGACCCGCATCGTCCTTCCCCACGCCCTGCCCGGCATCGTCGTCGGTGCCATCGTCACCTTCGTCTTCGCCGTCGGCGCCTATGCCGTGCCGTCGATCGCCGATCGCGGCGTCGACGGGTTCGGCGCCGTCGTCTGGCGCGCGACCGCCGACGCCACCGATCGGACTTCGGCCGCCGCCGCGACGGTGGTGCTCGCCCTCGTCTGTCTGCTCGCCGTCCACGGCATCCTCCGCCTCTTCGGTCGTCGCCTCGGCGACGTCGTCCGCCGGAGGGATCGCCATGCGTGAGGAAGGCGGTGGGGCGGCTCGGCTCATCCTGAATCTCTACCTGAGCCTCTTCATCCTCTGGCTCCTCCTGCCGGTGGTCGCCCTGGTGGCGCCGCTCCTGCTCCCCTCGACCGGCATCTCCGCCGATGCCACCAGGGGATTCGCGCCGCAGGGCTTCTCCGCCCTGATCGCCGATCCCGACCTGCTCGGAGGCCTCCTCGCCTCGCTCGGCCTCGGCGCCGCCGTCGTCGCGCTGTCGCTGCCGCTCGGCCTCGCCGGCGCGCTGACCATCCACCGGCTCGGCACCCGCGCCTCGCGAGGCCTCTTCGCCGTCCTCGTCCTGCCGATCCTCCTGCCGGGTCTCGTCCTCGGCCTGTCGACGTCCCTCCTCTGGCGCGAGGTCGGTGTCGACGACGGCATTCACCTCGCCGTCCTCGCCCGCGGGGGGCAGACCGCGGCCTTCGCCATGCTCCTCTTCCTCGCCCGGCTCGACCGGCTCGACCCGAGGTTCGAAGAGGCCGCCGTCGACCTCGGTGCCTCGCCCGGACTGGTGTTGCGACGCATCGTCTGGCCGCACCTCGCGCCCGCCGCACCGATCGCCGCGCTCGTCGCCTTCGTCCACGCCTTCGGCGACCACGACACCGTGGCGCTCGCGGCCGGCTCCGCCCCGACGCTGATCGCCACCCTCCTCCCGCGCCTCACCATCGGTGTCGACCCCGCGGCGGCGGTGGCCGCCGCGATCCCGGCCGTCCTGGCGCTGGCCGCGGCGGGGACCTGGCTCCTCGTCGGCCGCGACCGCGCCTGAGCCGCCTTCGCCGCGGCTCCCGATTCCGATTCCGATTCTGATTCTGAACCTCGAGAGACGGAATCGATCTCTCAACGCGGGCGGATTCCGATTCTCGATCAATCACCTGAGAGAAACACTCGAGACGCCCCGGCAACCGGCGGCGCGCCGCGGGCGATCGCGATCTCACCCCGCCGCATCGCCCTCGCGCACCGCCCGCCCATCGCCTTCGCCGGTCACCGCCTCGGTCTGCGGCTCGCCCCAGGTCTCGACCGTGGCGAAGCCCTCGAGCCCGTCGCGGTCGTCCTCGAAGGCGTGGTCGACCTCGACGAACGTGTCCGGATAGAAGCCGTTGAAGCGGGTCCTGAGCGACAGCGAATAGGCGCCGATGTGGCCGATCTCGATGAAGTCGCCGGTGTCGACCGTCGACGGCAGCCAGAACGGCCGCGACAGGATGTCGACCGAGTCGCAGGTCACCCCGCACACCCGGAAGTCGTCGAGCCGGTTGGGATCGCCGGCGCGGCGCTTGCGAGCCGGATCGGGGATGAGGCGGGCCGGCAGGGTGATCTTGCCGGTCCACGAGTCGGAGAGCGATCCCCAGATGCCGTCGTTGATGTAGATCCGCTTGCCGTCGCGGAGCAGCACCCGGACGATCACCGACAACGACCGCGCCACCATCACCCGCCCCGGCTCGGCCACCAGCTCGACGTCGTCGAAGCCGTGGCGGCCGACGTCGGCGGCGATGTCGCGCACCAGCCGCGCCGGATCGGGCACCGCCTTCTCCGGCCCACGCGGATCGCGGCCGTAGGGAGCGGGAAAGCCGCCGCCGATGTCGAGCCCGACGAGACGCACCCCCGCCTGCCGCCGAACCTCCGCCGCCAGCGCCAGGGCGGAATCGTAGGTGGCGATGTCCTCGACCTGGGAGCCGACGTGGAAACAGATGCCCGGCCGGAAGCCGTGGCGCTCGACCCGCTGGAGGAGTTCGATCGCCTCGCGCGGCGCCGCGCCGAACTTCTTCGAGAGCTCGTAGGCGGCGTGCCCCTTGGTGGCGAGGCGGACGAACAGCGAGATCTCGCTCGGATCGAGATCGAGCGCCTGGACGATCAGCCGGATCTTCTCGAACTCGTCCGGGTGATCGAGCGCCAGTGTCCGGATGCCGTGCTCCTCGAGCGCCCGGCGGATGTCGGACAGCGCCTTGACCGGGTGCATGTAGAGCTGCTCGGCATGGCGCGCCACGCCCCTCACCGCCTCGAACTCGTGCCGCGAGGCGACGTCGAAACAGCTCACCCCGGCCTCGGCGATGGTCTTCAACACGAAGGGTTCGCCGTTGGTCTTCACCGCGTAGGCGACCTTGCCCGGGAAGGCGTCGAGGAAGGTCTTGACGTCGCGGGCCAGCACCGACGGGCGGAAGCAGTAGACCGGCTCGTCGGGCCGCAGCTTCAACGCCGCCTCGCGGCCGGTCTCGAACCTGCGCATCACCATGCCGTCCTCCCTCGCTCGTTCGAGGAGAGGATCATGGGAACGGAGAGGAAGGTCCAGTGACGCCGCGCACGATCCACCGCTTCTCCGCGGCGATCACTCCTCGATCTCGTCCTCGGAGAACCAGCCGTCCTCGAGCGCCCCACCGCCCTGCGGCTTCTTCGGCACCGAACCGGTGATCGACACCGAGCGGTCCTCGAAGAACGAGAACATCCGCCCGCCCTCCGGCACCGGCTCGTCGCCGCCCTTGCAGACCCGGCGGCCCTTGGAGTGGCGGGCGAGATCGAGATGCAGGTGGTCCTGATGCGCCGCGTCGGATCCCGGCCCGAGCACCGTGGTGAAGTCCTCGCAGGCCGCCCCACCGACGGCGCGCAGGAAGTTCGCCTCCGCCGTGTCGGCCGAGCGCCAGCCGCTCTTCACCCGGACGGTCCGCCCGTCGGCGAGCTTGAAGCCCGAGACGTCGAGGGCGTTCATGTAGGCGTGTTCCGACATCTGCCGGCGGCCCGAGATGGCGCGGCAGGAATAGGAACCCATGTGCTCGATGCCGACCACCGGCTGGCCGAACTGCTGCTCCGCCTGCGGCTGGACGATGCGCTCGAACCAGTTGTCGACCGCCGCCACCATCGGGCAGTTGAGATTGGTCGCCTCGTTGAGCGGCACCGACTGCGTCCGCCCCACCGCCGAGACCTTGAACGGCCGATCCGCCCCGCAGGCGCCCGGCCCGTCGTACTCGCCGATCGGCCGCTTGTCCGGACCCGGCACCACCGCGCCCGACTGCAGACAGGCACGCTCCGCCTGGGACCGCCAGGCGGCGCGCTTCGGGCCCCACCAGGAGCCGAACAGCGAACAGCCGCCGACGGATGCCGCGACCGTGCAAGCGAGGACGAGATACAGAGCACGCTTCATCCGGAGAAAATGCGCCCGGAACCGGAAAGGGTGCGTTAACGTCGTCACGCGCCCACCGCCGCGAATCGGCCGAAAACAGCCGCGAGAGAGAGCCGTCACAGGAACCCATATGCCCGCCGCCCGCTCGTTCGCCCTCGCCGCCCTCCTCCTCCTCGTCCCCGCCGCCGTCCGTGCCGAAGCCCCCGCCCCGGCCTGCGACGCGCCGTGGAAGCCGACGGAGAAGACGATCGTGAAGCGTGCGCCCGGCGCCGCGGTCTCGGTCCCGGCCTTCGACGCCCTGCCGCCCGCCCCCCCGCTCGACGCCAGCCTCCACGGCTCGATCCGCCGCGTCGACCTGCCGCCGGGCGAGAAACTCGTCGCCCTCACCTTCGACTTCTGCGAGACAGCCGCCGAGATCGCCGGCTACGACGGCGCCGTCGTCGAAGAACTCAGGCGTCGGAAGATCCCGGCGACCCTCTTCGTCGGCGGCCACTGGGCCGCGACCCACCCCGCCCGCTTCGGCGAGATGGCCGGTGATCCGCTGTTCGAGATCGCCAACCACACCTGGACCCACGCCAACCTGCGCACCGTCGACGACGAACGGCTGGCGCGCGAGATCCTCGCCCCCGAGGCCGCCTTCCGCGCCGCGGTGAGCGGCCCGGTCTGCCCCCGCCCCGAGGCCTGGGACCCGGCGAAGCGCTCGAAGTATCTGCGCTTCCCCTTCGGCGCCTGCAATGCCCGCTCGATGCGGGCGGTCAACGACGCCGGCATGGCGGCTATCCAGTGGGACGTCTCCACCGGCGACCCCTCGCCCTTCGTCACCGCCGACATGATCGTCGCCGAGACGCTGCGCTCCGTCCGCCCCGGCTCGATCGTGCTGGCCCATGCCAACGGCCGCGGCTTCCACACCGCCGAGGCGCTGCCCCGCATCCTCGACGAACTGACGAGGCGCGGCTATCGCTTCGTCACCGTCGGCGCCTTGCTCGCCGCCGGCCGCCCGGTGATCACCGAGACCTGCTACGACGCCCGCCCCGGCGACACCGACAGGTACGATCATCTCGGCCGGAAGCCGAACCCCAGACCGCTGCCCGAACCGCAGCGCTCCCAGGCCGCTCCGACGTCCGGAGCGGCCGCCGTGCCGAAGCCGGTGCCTATCGTGCCGCTGCCATCGACCCCGTCACCCCTCCGACCGGCCCTTTGAGGGAGGCTCCGATGGACCGGCCCGAACCTCCCGCCCCCTTCTCGGCCGCGCACTACGACCTCGACGGCCTCGTCCTCGGCCCGCTCGGTGACGACGTCGAAGCGATCGCCGAACGCATCGCCGGCCTCGACCCCTGGGCCTCGATGGGCCGCCCACCGTCGAGCTTCGTCGCCTACATGACCCGACCGATGGCGGCGACCTTCCGCTTCGCCCTGCGCCTCGACGGCCGCCCGGTCGGCTTCCTGTCGCTGCGCTACCCCTTCATGCGGGGTCCCTACATCGAAACGGTCGCGCTGTTCCCCGAGGCGCAGCACCGCGGCTTCGGCCGGCGGATCGTCGAGTGGATGGGTCGCGAGGTCGCCGGCGAGGCGACCAACATCTGGCTCTGCGTCACCGACTGGAACGCCCCGGCCCGCGCCGCCTATGCGGCGATGGGCTTCGTCGAGGTCGGACCGATCCCCGACGTCGCCATGCTCGGCCAGACCGAGATCTTCCTGCGCAAGACCTTGGCGACGCCGCTGTCTTGACGCCGAAGCCTCGCGCCCTCTTTCCCTCGGGAGCCGAAGGGATCATGCTCGCGACGTGATCCCACGACGCGCGGAGGACTTCCCATGGCGACGATCCTGATCACCGGGGCCAATCGCGGCATCGGCCTCGCCCTCACCGAAGCCTTCGCCGGGCGCGGCGACCATGTGATCGCGACGGTTCGCAAGCCGGAGCATCTCGAAGGCCTCGCCGCGGTGATGGCGAGCTTCCCGGACCGCGTCGAGGTCCATCGCCTCGAGGTGACCGAAGCCGCCTCGATCGCCGCACTGGCCGACCGCCTCGCCGGCGTGCCCGTCGACGTGCTGATCAACAACGCCGGCATCTTCGGCCCCGAGCGGCAGTCCTCGCTCGACATGGACTTCGACGGCTGGCTCGAGGTGCTGAAGGTCAACACCCTCGCCCCCCTCGCCGTCGCCCAGGCCCTGCTGCCCAATTTGAGGCTCGGCGAGCATCCGAAGATCCTCACCGTGTCGTCCGGCATGGGCTCGATGGCCTTCCACAAGTCCGACTCCGTCGCCTATCGCTCGTCCAAGGCGGCGGTGAACAAGGCGATGCAGTGTCTCGCCACCGACCTCAAGGGCGAGGGCATCGCCGTCGCCGTCTGCCACCCCGGCTGGGTGAAGACCGACATGGGCGGCGCCCACGCCGACATCTCGCCGGAGATGAGCGCCACCGGCCTCACCCGCATCGTCGATCGCATGAGTCTGTCGCACGCCCCGGAGTTCCTCTCCTGGGACGGCGCCGCCATCCCCTGGTGAGGGCCCTCCTGCCGATTTGGCACCCGTTTCGGCTGAAATCGGCGTTTTTCTCGCCCTTGCGGCGTAAAATCGGCGAGAATCGACGGCATTGCAGCAACGAATTGCGCTTCCCAGCCCGGTCGAGCGTGGTTACCCTTTGATCACCGAGAACGACGTCCCACGTAGGACGTCCCAGGGGGAGGAAACGACATGGCCGTGCTCACGCGCACGTTCGAATTCATGATGGTCAGTGCCGCGTTCTTCATCGTCTCCGCGGTGGTCGTCGGCATTCTCTGACGGGCCGCGCAGCGACCGTCCCATCGTCTCGAGGCCCGGCCACCGCCGGGCCTCCGTCGTTTTCCGGCGACGACCCGTCGCAGGCCGCCCCCCCCGACCTTACCGACCTTTAAGCTGACATCCGCGCCGCATCTGCTAGGCCGGAGGGACCGGAGCCCGATGCTCCCCCTCCCTCGCACGGATGCACCGCCATGACCTCGCTCGACGCCACGCCCACTCTCCCCCGCGACTACGACCCCGTCGCCAAGGCCCTGCACTGGTCGATGGCGCTCGTCATCCCGCTCGCGTGGGTCCTCGCCGTCGTGCTCGAGGGCCTGCCGCGCGAGAGCCGTGGCACGCTGATGTTCTTCCACAAGAGCGTCGGCGTCGCGGTTATCGCCCTCCTGGTGCTGCGCCTGCTGTGGCGCGCCACCCACGCCGCCCCGGCGACCGAGAAGACGCCGTTCGAGCCCTGGGCCGGCCTCGCAGCCAAGGCGGGTCACGGCCTGCTCTACCTCCTGATGATCGCCGTTCCGATCGGCGGCATCGTCGCCTCCTTCGCCAACGGCCGCTCCGTCCCCTTCTTCGGCCTGTTCGAGATCGCCTCGCCCTGGGGCGCCAAGCAGGCCTTTGCCGAGCAGATCGGCGAGATGCACGAGACCTTCGCCCATCTCCTGATGCTCGTCGCCTTCGCCCACGCCGTGGTCGGCATCCTCCATCACGTCGTGCTGAAGGACCGCACTCTCCTCAAGATGAAGCCGTTTGCGAAGGCGTGAGCCGTCTCCCGAGACCGTGAGCCGAAGACACGAGAGCCCCGGACCATCGCTGGCCCGGGGCTCTTCGCGTTTCGAACCTGCCCGTCGCTCAGTCCGACGACAGGATGACGTTGCGCACGATCGGGTAGATCTGATGCTCCCAGCGCTTGCCGGAGAAGACGCCGTAGTGTCCGACGCCGGCCTGCATGTGGTGGCGCTTGCGATAGGGCTTGAGCGACGGCGTCAGATCGTGCGCGGCCGAGGTCTGGCCGAGCGAGCAGATGTCGTCGCGCTCGCCCTCGACGGTGAGCAGCGCCGTGCGCCGGATCGCCCGCGTGTCGATCTTCTCGCCGCGATGGGTCATCGTCCCGCGCGGCAGCCGCGCCTCCTGGAACACCCAGGCCACCGTCTCCAGATAGAACTCGGCGGCGAGATCCAGCACGGCGAAATACTCGTCGTAGAAGTCCTTGGTCGCCTTGGCCTTCTCGTGCTCACCCTTGGCCAGGTTGTCGTAGAGGTCGCGGTGCGCCTTGACGTGGCGATCCATGTTCATCGACATGAAGGCCGAGAGCTGGACGAAGCCGGGATAGACCCGCCGTCCGGCACCGGCCCAGCGTCCGGGCACGGTGGCGATCAGGTTCTTCTCGAACCAGTCGATCGGCTTGCCCATCGCCAGTTCGTTGACCTTGGTCGGGTTGATGCGGGTGTCGATCGGCCCGGCCATCAGCGTCATCGACCGCGGCTGCGCCGGGTCGTCGGCCGCCGCCATCACCGCCGTCGCCGCCAGCACCTGGACACAGGGTTGGCACACCGCCACCACGTGGGTCCCCGGACCGAGCACCTGCAGGAAGGTGACGATCGTCTCGATGTAGTCCTCGAAGCCGAAGTCGCCGCGCTCCAGCGGTACATCGCGGGCGTTGTGCCAGTCGGTGATGTAGACGTCGTGATCCGAGAGGAGCGTCTTCACCGTGTTGCGCAGGAGCGTGGCGAAATGGCCGGAGAGCGGCGCCACCACGAGAACCCGCGGCTGTGGCGTCGCCACGTCCTTCTTGAAGTGCAGCAGCGTGCCGAAGGGCGCGACGAAGCGCGGCTTCTCCTCGACCGTCACCATCTCGTTGCCGACCAGCACCTCGTCGATGCCGTAGGGCGGACGGGTGTGGGTGAGGCCGGCGCGAGCGATCATCTCGTAGGCCGCCGCCATGTTGCGCAGCGGTTCCGGCGCCGTGGCGCTCACCCAGGGATCGAGCGCCCCGAGGACCGAGCGGGCGACCGTACGGATCGGATCCATGAGATCGTTCTGGCTCTGATAAGCGAGATACAGCATGGACTTGTCACCGATCGTCCCGAATTCCGCGAAGCGCCCGGCACCGCATGCGCAGCGGCGCGTACGTGAAAAGGCTAGTGCAATTCGCGTGCAGGTGCGAGATAATTCTCACGATCCGAGCGTGGCCGTTCGTAGGCCTCGCCCGGCGGGAGGATGTGTTTCATGTCGAAGGCCACGCTCACCATCTCGAGCAAGAACTACTCCTCCTGGTCGCTGCGCGGCTGGCTCCTGTGCCGGATGAGCGGCCTCGCGTTCGAGGAGCGGGCGCTGCCGATCGACGACCCGTCGACCCGCGCCGAGCTGCTGCTGCTGTCGCCGTCCTTCCTCGTCCCCTGCCTCGCCCACGACGGGCTCGAGGTGTGGGACACCCTGGCGATGGCCGAATATCTCGACGAGATGAACCCCGACGCCGGCATCGTCCCGAAGGAGCGCATCGCCCGCGCCCACTGCCGTTCGATCGCCGGCGAGATGCATTCCGGCTTCGCCAATCTGCGCTCGGCGCTGCCGATGAATCTCAAGGGACACTACGAGAACTTCAAGGTCTGGGCGGGGGCGCTCGGCGACATCGAACGCATCCAGACGATCTGGAAGGAGGCGCTCGCCGCCTCGAAGGGCCCCTACCTCTTCGGCGCGACGCCGACGCTGGCCGATGCCATGTACGCCCCGGTCTGCGCCCGCTTCACCACCTACGACGTGAAGCTCGACCCCGTCTGCGAGGACTACCGCCGCACCATCATGGCCTGGCCGCTGATGAAGGAATGGATCGACGCGGCCCTCGCCGAGCCCGAGGAACTGGACGAACTCGACGTCGAGTTCTGATCCGAGACGGCACGTTCCGATCTCGCCGAACCCTGTTCCCGGCGGCCGAGAGGCCGCCGGCGCCATACTTCAGGCGACCCGCTCCGTCTGCATCGGGGTATCGCCTTCGAGCGCCGTCCGCGCCGCGATCAGCGCCGCGCCGAGCCGGCCGACCAGATCGGGGCACTCGAGCACGCCCGCCTCGCGGATCCCCTGGATCGCCGCCACCACGCCGGCGCAGCCGACGTTCGCCGCCGCTCCGTTGAGCGTGTGCAGCACCCGCCGCACGCCGTCGCGATCCGCCGCCGCAAAGGCCTGCGCCAGCTCCTCGAGCAGCACCGCCGCATCGGCGACGAAGACCTCGGTCAGTTCCGCCACGCCTTCCTCGCCGATCTGTTCGACGAGGTGGCGACGATGAATCGGATCGAGCACCGTCCTCCCCCCCACGCTCTCCACCCGGACATCGGCCGGCGTCTCCCCCGGCGATCTCGCCGGGTCGACGGTTTGCGGGAGCTCCTCGACGGCCTCCGGCAGATGGGCGGCGAGCGCCGCATACAGCCGATCGCGCGTCACCGGCTTCATCACGAAGTCGTTCATGCCCGCGTCGAAACAGGCGGCACGATCGGAGGCGAAGGCGTTGGCGGTGAGCCCGACGATCGGTACCGCGGCCGAGGCGCCACCATCGGCGCGGATCCGCCGCGTCGCCTCGAGCCCGTCCATCACCGGCATCTGCATGTCCATCAGGATGAGATCGATGCCTCCCCTGGCGAGCCGCTCGACCGCCTGCAATCCGTCGACGACGGTCTCGCAGGTCAGCCCCATGCGTTCGAGGATCCCCGTCGCGACCTTGCGGTTGACCGGGTTGTCCTCGACCACCAGCACGCGGCCGACGAGGGTCTTCTCGGTGTTGCGATTGCGCAGCGAGTCGAAATGGGACGACGGCATCGTGCCCTTGACCCGGTGGGCGAGGATGCGGGCGAGCCGCCGCGTCGTGAGTGCCCCGTCGATCACCGCCGAGACCCGCCCGGCGAGCGCCCGCGCGCCGAAGCCGAACACCACCGCGTCCAGCGGGTCGATCGGCGTCGCGCTCTTCAGCCGCCCTTCCCAGGTGGCGAGATCAACGATGGCGAGGTCGACCGGCGGGTCGCGCTGCCAATCGGCCTGCACGTCGGCGCCCAACCGTCGCAGTTCGCGAGTGACGGCGGTGCGCACGATCGCTTCCGTCGCCAGCGCGACGGCCCGCAGTCCGACCCCCGGCCGTTCCTCGCTCTCCCGGTCCGCGACCAGACCGACCGGGATCTCGATCCAGAAGGTCGTCCCCTTGCCCTCGACGCTGTCGACACCGATCCGTCCGTCCATCGCCTCGACGATGCGCCGCGAGATGGCGAGACCGAGACCGGTGCCGCCGAAGCGACGGCCGATCGAGGCGTCGGCTTGCGAGAATTCGGTGAACAGGCGGCCGACCGCGCTCGCTGCGATGCCGACGCCGGTGTCCTCGACCTCGACCCTCAGTCGACGGCCGCCCGAAAGCCCGACGACCTCGCGCGCCCGGATCGAGATCGCACCGTAGTCGGTGAACTTCACCGCGTTGCCGACGAGGTTGATCAGCACCTGCCGGAGGCGTGTCGGATCGGTCTCGAACGCGGCGAGCGGGTAGCTCGCCACCAGATCCAGCCCCTTGGCCTCGGCGCGCGGCGACAGCATCTCCACCACGCCGTCGATCACCTCGGCGAGGTCGACCGGACGGCGTTCGAGATCGATGGTGCCGGACTCGAGCTTGGAGAAGTCGAGAATGTCGTTGATCAGCGCGATCAGCGCGTCGGAGCACTGACGGATCACCGCCAGTTGCTCGATCTGCTCGTCGTCGAGGCGGCCGGTCGACATGAGTTCGGCGGTGCCGATGATGCCGTTGAGCGGCGTGCGGATCTCGTGGCTCATGGTGGCGAGGAAGGCGGACTTCGCCTTGTTGCCCGCCTCGGCCGCGGCCGCCGACTGGGCCAGTTCCTCCGAGAGCCGCTGCAGCCGGAAGCGCGAGATCTCGAGCTGCTTCATCTGCCGCCAGATCAGCACGATCACCGCACCGACCGCCAGCATCAGCGCCACCACCGTACCGGCGAGCCATTGATAGATGTGGCTGACCACGTCGCGTTCGTCGACCTGCAACGCCAACTGGACGTGGTTGGTGGCGACCAGCAGTTCCTCGGTGGTCGACCGCAGCGCCAGCGCCTGTTGCAGCGCCGCCTCGATCTCCGCCGTCTCCGCCCGTTTCTCCGCCGCGAAGCGATCGAAGCGCGGCAACAGCCGGTGCAGCTGCCCGCTCAGCCTCTCGGTGAGTTCGACCAGCCGAGCGTCCGAGCGGAACTTGCCGGGGAAGTCGGCCTCCTCCATCACCTCGTGACGGCTGTAGAGGATGTCGAACCGCCGCGACACCTCGGCGAGCGACCCGTCGCTGCGTCCGTCGAGCAGGTCGTGCAGCGCCAGGATCAGCTTCCCGGTCTCGCGGTCGGTCTGATAGGTCGCCCACAGGGCGTCCTCACGGATGCTTGCGGCCGACGAGTTCTGACGTTCCCACAGGGCGTGGAAGAAGGCGATCACCGCGGCCAGCAACACCAGGCCGATGGCGACCAGCGACACCAGCCCCTTGTTGCGGACGATCGTCGTCCGGATCAGCCGAGCCCGCTGCCCCGCTCTGGTCATGTCGTGATCCTCCCGTGCCGCCGGTCCGAGCCGCCGACCGATCCCCGCTCAGCGGATCTCGATCGACTTCACCTGCCAGGCGGAGCGCGAGAAGATCTTCTCGTTGTAGAGCGAACGGTCGAGATCGAAGGGATAGATGACGAAGATCGGCCCCTTGTCGCGCACCGGCATGACCTTGCCGTCCTTGCGCGTCGCCAGGATCACCGGCCACTTGCGGAAGTCCTCGACCGGCACCTCGACGGCATAGTCGTTGAGCGCGGTGATCTTCAGCACCGTACCCGAGGCCCCGACCCGATCGAGCAGAGCCGATCCGAGCGGCCCTTCGAACGTCACCGTGCCCTTGGTCCACGGCGTCTCGGTCACGGTCGTCCGCTTCGGCATCGCCTCGAGCATCGCCATGTCGAAGGCGGCGGTCGCACCGGCGTTGGTGTCGGAGATGCGACCGGAAACGGTCAGAACGACCTCGCCCGTCGGGGCGGAGAGGCCGGCCGCATCGGCGACCGTGACGGCCATGACGAGGCCGAGGCCGGCGACGGAGAGGGTCTTCAGAAGGCTCATACGGGCGTTCCTTCGTGGATGTGGGCTCAGGGAATTCCGGCGCGGCTTCGGGATCTCCCGTGCCGCGTCTCGTTCACGCCGCCTCTTCTCGGTGAGAGGTCCCGGCGATGGCGACGATCTCGTTCCAGCGCGAGAAGAAGGCCTCGACACAGGCGGGATCGAAGTGCTTGCCGGTGCCGTCGACGATCAGCGCACGCGCCTTCTCGAGCGGCCAGGCCGGCTTGTAGGGACGCACCGACATCAGCGCGTCGAAGACGTCGGAGAGCGCGGTGATGCGCCCGGCGAGCGGGATCGCCTCGCCGGCGAGGCCGCGCGGATAGCCGGTGCCGTCCCAGCGTTCGTGATGCGACACGGCGATGTCGGCGGCGAGCTGCAGCAGGCGCGACTTCGAGCCCTCGAGGATGTTCCAACCGAGGGTCGCATGGGTCTCCATCACCTTGCGCTCCTCTGCCGTCAGCGGCCCGGGCTTGAAGAGAATTTCGTCGGGGATGCCGACCTTGCCGACGTCGTGCATCTGGGAGGCGATCTCGATCAACCGGCACTCCTCCTCCTCGACCCCCATCGCCTCGGCGACGATGCCGCAGATCCGCGACATGCGGGCGATGTGGTCGCCGGTGTCGGTGTCGCGCCGCTCCGTCGCCTTCGACAGGCGCCAGACGATCTCGCGCTCGCGCTCGATCAGTTCGCGGGTCTTCTCCGCCACCTCCTCGTCGAGCCGGGCGGCGCGCTCGGCGAGCCGCTTCTGCGCCCCGCGCAGGGCGAGCAGATTGCGCAGGCGGACCTTGAACTCGATCGGCTCCAGCGGCTTGGTCAGGAAGTCGGTCGCCCCCGCCTCCAGCGCCTCGATCAGCACCTCGCGCTCGTCGACCGTCGTCACCATGACCACCGGCACGTGCTCGTGACGCGGCATGGCGCGCATCCGCTTGATGAATTCGACCCCGTCGATCTCCGGCATCCGATAATCGACCAACACGATGTCGACCTCGGTCGACTCGAGCGCGGTCAGCGCCGCCGCCGGGTCGGTGAACGCCAGCGCCTCGCACCCCTCCAATCGGGTCACGAGATGACGCACCAACACCAGGTTGGTCATGTTGTCGTCGACCATCAGAACCGTGTGCATGCCGATCTCCACTCTGCACACTATGTAGATCCACAGATATCGTCGATCATCAACACATTATTGCAGGCACTCATGGAGATCGACTTGTATCGGTGAATTGAATCTGAATTCAATTGTAGAGAAAGAATGAAGGCGGATTGCACGACCGCATTAATATTATCGAGAAATTGATGGAATTGCTAAAATCGTATCGATTCACATCTCGACACGAAACACACCGGTGAACGACTGCGGCCGGCGGGAGAGTCGATGCGTCACCTCGGCGGGCTCGACGGCGCCGCCGCCGTCGGCGCCTGGACGACGGCCGGCGAACATTCGAAACGGGGGGCTTTCCAAGCCGCGCCGTCCGACTTAATCCATTCGAGACGGGATCGGATCGGGACGCACATGGCACGCACGACGGGATCGAACGGCGAGAGGACGGCGGCGCTGGTGCGCGACGCCGGCATTCGCCTGATCTGGGAGCACGGCTTCGAAGCGATGAGCCTGAGGCGCCTGGCGGCCGAGGTCGGCATTCAGCCCGGCTCGCTCTACAACCACTTCGAGACCAAGCAGGCGCTGCTCTTCGACATCGTCCGCGACCACATGGAGACGCTGCTCGCCGCCTGCGACGCCGCCCTCGCCGGTCACGAGGCGCCGCGCGACCGACTGATCGCCTTCGCCGGCTTCCATCTGCGCTACCACATGACCCGCCGCATGCTGGTCTACATCGCCAACAGCGAACTGCGCAGCCTCGAGCCCGACAACCGCGCGGCGATCGTGAGCCTGCGCAAGCGCTACGAGCAGAAGCTCACCGACATCCTGGTCGCCGGGCGCGAGCGCGGCCTCTTCCAGGTGGACGACCCGCGGGTGACCACCTTCGTCATCATCTGGATGCTGACCGGCATCTGCGAATGGTATCAGCCCAACGGCCGGATGAGCGAGGACGAGCTCGTCGCCCTCCACGTCGACATGGTGCTCGGCGCCGTCCAGGCGCGGTGAGGCATCCGCTCGCCCCTCACCCGATCTTCACCGCCGTCGTCTCCTTGATCCGCTTCACCGGGATGATGGTGCGGGTGTTCGCCACCCCGTCGATGCGGGTCAGCACCTGGGTGAGGAAGCGGTGGAACTCGTCGAGATCGGCGACCGCCACCTTCAGCAGGTAGTCGAAGTCGCCGGTGACGAAGGCCCCCTCGATCACCTCGGGGCGAGCCAGCATGGCGTTCTCGAAGCGCGTCGAATAGGCTTCCGACTGCTTCTCCAGCCTGACCTCGACGAAGGCGACGAAGCCCGCCCCGACCGCCTTGCCGTCGAGAAGCGCCACGTAGCCACGGATGACGCCTGCCGCCTCCAGGGCCCTCACCCGCCGCAGACACGGCGACGGCGACAGCCCGACGCGGGCGGCGAGCGCCTGGTTCTGGATCGAGGCATCTTCCTGGAGGATGCGCAGGATCTTGCGGTCGATCTCGTCCATGAGCGATCCGATGCTTCCATGATCTCCAATCACGCTACCAGATTGCGCCGATCGGCGCCAGAAGGCTCGAATTCGCCCACCGATTTCGTCGCCGCGTCGCTAGCCTCGCGGAACCGATCCGACGAGGAGGCCTCTCATGACCCGGCGTGCCAGCGACATCCTGCTCGACATCCTGCGTGACGAGGGCATCACCCACGTCTTCGGCAATCCCGGCTCGACCGAGATGCCGCTGATGGACGCCCTCGTCGACGCCCCCGACATCACCTACGTCCTCGGCCTCCAGGAGGCGACGGCAGTGGGCATGGCCGACGGCTGGGCGCTGACCTCGGGCCGCACCGGCTTCGTCAACCTCCACGCCATGGGCGGCCTCGGCAACGCCATGGGCGTCCTGGTGGCGTCGAAGGCGAGCGAGACGCCGCTGGTGGTCACCGCCGGCCAGCAGGACACCCGCCACCTGATGACCGAGCCCTGGCTCTCCGGCGATCTCGTGGCGCTGGCCCATCCGGTGACCAAGTGGGCGACCGAGGTCCGCCGCGGCGAGGACGTCGGCAAGGCGCTGCGCCGCGCTTTCGCCATCGCCTCGACCCCGCCCTGCGGCCCGGTGTTCCTGTCGCTGCCGATGGACGTGCTCGACCAGCCGGTCGCCGACCCGACCCCCAAGGCCTCCGCCCTGCCGCGCCTCGGCGCCTCGCCGGACGCCATCCTGCTCGCCGAGCGGCTGGCCCGCCACGATCCGGAGAAGGTCTTCGTGCTGCTCGGCGACGACCTGCCGGCCCATGCCGCCTCGGGCATCGTCGCCTTCGCCGAGGCCGGTGGCTACGCGGTGTGGGGCACCCAGCTCACCTCGCGCTCGGCCTTCCCCTCGGCCCATCCCTGTTGGGCGGGTGTGCTCAAGCCCGACTTCGCGGTGATGCGCGAGCGGCTGGAGAAGGCCGAGGCGATCGTCCTCGTCGGCGGCCGCGCCTTCGTCGCCTATCCCTACCGCGACGTCCGGCCGATCCCCGACGGCGTCGCCGTCCACCATGTCGCCGACAATCCCGAAGCCTTCGGCCGCGAACATCCCGCCGACACCGCCCTCCTCGGCGACATCGGCGCCACGCTCCACGCCGTCGCCGCCGAACTCGCCCACCGCCTCGACCGCCGGGCGATCGAGACCCGCCTCGCGGCGCAACGCACGGCGAAGGAGGCCCACATCGCAGCCGTCCGCGCCGAGATCCTGGCGGAAACAGCGCTGCCCCTCACCCCGGATCTCGCCGTCCTCACCGTCTCCGACGCGCTGCCGGAGAACACCCTCCTCGCCAATGATTCCGCCGCCACCTTCGGCAAGGTCCAGGAACTGCTGATGACCCGGCCGGGGCGCTACTTCTTCGCCCGCGGCGGCGTGCTCGGCTGCAATATGCCGGCAGCGGTCGGCGCCGCGCTGCTCCACGACGGCCCAGTGGCGAGCTTCGTCGGCGACGGCGGCGCCATGTACTCGCCGCAGGCGCTGTGGAGCGCGGCGAAATACGGGGCGAAGGTACTGTTCTTCGTCTTCAACAACCGCCGTTACGGCGTGTTGCAGAACATCGCCAGGACGCTCGGCTGCCCCAACGCCGTCGCCGGCCGCTTCGTCGGCATGGACGTCGACGATCCGGCGATCGACTTCCAGGCGCTGGCGACATCGATGGGCGTCCCCGCCGTACGCGCCGACGACCCGGAGGCGATCCGCACCGCCGTCGCCGAGGCGCTGGAACGCAGCGGCCCGAGCCTGATCGAGATCGCCATCCGGTGAAGGGAGGGGGTGGGCGGCCCCCTGCCTTCACCCGAACAATGTCCGCTCCAGATCGAAGATGCCGTCGATCACCACGTCGGCGATCTCGCCGAGGATCTCGCGGGTGCCGGTGCCGGTGAGGACGCCGACAGTGAGGCCGACGCCGGCGGCGTGGCCCATCTCGAGGTCGTGCAGCGTGTCGCCGACCATCGCGACGTCGCTCGCCGCGAAGCCGGTGGCGCGGCAGAAGGCGCGCACCATCCCCGGCTCCGGCTTCGGCCCGTGCCCCGAATCGTAGCCGGCGACGAAGTCGACGAGCCCGCCGAGGCCGAAGCGCTCGACCGTCGCCCGGATCGCCGCCTCGCCGTCGGAAGACGCGATGCCGAGCGCCAGCCCGCGCGCCTTGAGCCCACCGAGGATGGCGGGGAGATCGCCGACCGGCACGACGTCGGCGACCGAGGCGCGGAACAGGTCGTCGAGGGAACGGGTCAGCTCGGGCACGGTGAAGCGAGCCCCGGCGGTGACCCAGATGCGGGCGATGTCGTAGGCCGAGCCGGCCGCCAACAGCGAATCGGCGCTCGCCGCCCGGCCGCTCTCGTCGACCCCGCCGACGGCGAGCAGCCGCCGGGCGAAGGCCGGATCGTCACGCGAGGCGAGCTTCGCCGCGGCCCGGTTGATCGGCCCCCAGCTCGCCCAGTAGTCGAGCAGCGTCCCGTCCTTGTCGAAGAGGATGGCCTTGGGTGAGGAAACGACGGACATCGTGACTCCCGAACGACAGGATCGACGCTCGACCGGGCGAAGCCCGGCCCTTCTCCCCCAGCGGGAGAAGGAAGTGCGGCCGCGCGGCCGCTGGGAAGCCCTTCGTGCCCGTCAGCGTTCGCCTTCCAGCACCAGCAGATCCTCGCGATCGAAGGTCAGCGTCACCGCATCGCCCTTCTTCGGCAGGGTGACGTTGGGCTGGTTGAAGGCGTCGAGCGATACGGTCTGAACGGCGAGGCGGACCCGGATGCGTACCACCGCGCCGAGGAAGGCGACGTCGTCGACCGTGCCGGGTAGGCGAATGCGGTCGCCCTCGGCCCCGCCGAGATCGACCGCCTCGGGCCGCAGCGCCACCGTCACCTTGTCGCCGGCGGCGCGCCCCGCGATCGGCTGGGCGGTCGCCACCGCGTGGCCGTCGAGCATCATCAGGCCGGCCGCCGGATCGGTCACTTCCGCCGTCAGCAGGTTGAGCGTCCCGACGAAGGAGGCGACGAAGCGGGTGCGCGGCCAGTTGTAGACCTCGAAGGGCGTGCCGATCTGCTCGGCCCGACCCTCGTTGAGGACGACGATGCGATCGGACATCGACAGCGCCTCCTCCTGGTCGTGGGTGACGAAGATGGTGGTGATGCCGAGTTCCTTCTGCAGCGCCCGGATCTCCTCGCGCAGCGAGACGCGGATCTTGGCGTCGAGCGCGGAGAGCGGCTCGTCGAGGAGCAACACCTGCGGCTTCACCGCGATGGCGCGGGCCAGCGCCACGCGCTGCTGCTGGCCGCCGGAGAGCTGGTAGGGATAGCGCTCGCCGAGATGCGGCAGCTTGATCAGCTCGAGCATCTCGCGCACCCGGGTGCGGATCTCTTCCGAGCCCTTCTTGGCCACCCGGAGGCCGAAGGCGATGTTCTGCGCCACCGTCATGTTGGGGAACAGGGCGTAGGACTGGAACACCATGCCGACGTCGCGTTTGGCCGGCGGCAGGTGGGCGACCTCGGTGCCGGCGATGGCGATCGACCCGGCGGTGGCGGTCTCGAAGCCGGCGATCATCCTGAGGATCGTCGTCTTGCCGCAACCCGACGGCCCGAGGAAGGAGACGAACTCGCCGCGCTCGACCGAGAGGTCGAAGTCGTGGACCACGGTGGTGGGCCCGAAGGACTTCTTCAGCCCGCGAATGTCGATGAAGCTCATGGGCCGGGTGCTCTCACTTCGAAGCGGCGCCGCGGGCGGCACCGAAGACCTGGATCAGGCCCATGCAGGCCCAGGTGACGACGAAGGCGATGATCGCCAGCGCCGCCGGCTCATAGGCGCGATTGGCGCCGACCAGCTGCAGATAGGGGCCGAAGGCCGGCCGATCGAGCAGGGCGGCGAAGGTGAACTCGCCGATGACGATGGCGAAGGTCAGGAACGAGCCCGACAGGATCGCCGATCGGATGTTGGGGAAGATCACCTTGAAGAGGATCGTCGCCGGCCCGGCGCCGAGGCTCTCGGCGGCCTCCGTCAGCGTCCGGACGTCGATCGCCCGGAGCCCCGTGTCGACCGAGCGGTACATGTAGGGCAGCGCCAGCGTGACGTAGCCGAAGGCGAGCAGCAGGTCGGTGCCGCGGGCGCTGTCGGTCAGCGGCAGCCAGCTCTCCGAGTTGTAGATGCGGAGATAGCCGAAGACGATGACGATCGCCGGGATAACCAGCGGCAAGAGCGTGATGAACTCGACGATCGGCCTGAGCTTGGGCAGCCGGAGTTGCACCCAGTAGGCCGTCGGCACCACGAGCAGCACGCCGATGACGATCGTCACCAGCGCCAGCGCCACCGAATAGCCGAGGGAGGCCTGGAAGCGCGGATCGCCGAGGACGACGCGATAGGCCTCGAACGAATACTCGCCGCGCTTCATCCGCATCGAGAACTCGACCGTGGCGATCAGCGGGATAAGGAAATAGGCGGCGCCGAGGACGACGGCGAGCCAGGGCCCGAAGGTCGACTTCTTCATCGCGACCACCTCTCCGCCCGGCCGCGCAGCCAGATGTAGGCGATATTGGAGAACCCGGTGATCAGGATCATGCCGAGCGCCAGGGCATAGCCGAGGTTCTGGTTGTGCAGCACGTCACCGCGGATCTGCGCATAGAGCAGGATGGTGACGATGTTGAGCGACGACCCGGTCAGCGCATAGGCCGTGGCCACCGCGCCGAAGGAATTGGCGAAGAGCAGCAGCGTCGAGCCCATCAGGCTCGGCCACAGCACCGGCAGGCCGATCCAACGCCAATACTGGAAGGTCGACGCCCCGAGAATCGACGAGGCCTCGCGCCATTCCTTCTTCAACCCGTCCAGCGCCGGCGTGAGGATCAGCACCATCAACGGGATCTGGAAGTAGAGGTAGGTCAGCGTCAGCCCGACGAAGCTCAAGAGATTGAAGCCGGTCGAGTAGAGATTGAAGCCGAACCATGTCGTCAGTGCCCAGGTGACGAGGCCGGTGCGCCCCAGCGTCGCCAGGAAGGCGAAGGCCAGCGGCACGCCGGCGAAGTTCGAGGCGACGCCGGAGAAGGTCATCAGCGTCGGCCGGATCCATGCCGGCAGCCCGCCGCCGACCGCCGCATAGGCGAGGAAGGCGCCGATCAGAGCCCCGCCGAGCGCCGAGGCCGCCGAGATCTGGATCGAGATCCAGTAGGCGGCGACGATCGACGGCTGCGACAGATCCCTGAGGTTCTGCAGCGTAAAGGCGCCGTCGGCGGTCTGGAAGGCGCCGACCACCAGGAAGGCCGTCGGCAGGATCAGGAAGAGGATGGCGAAGAGGAAGAAGGGCGCGACGCCGATCCATGCCCAGGGCAGGCCGGAGCCGCCCGCCGGCCGGACGGAGGCAGTCGTTGGTTCTGACACGCGTCCGGTCCCCCACTCTGACGCCGGAGCGGCCGTCGTCGCGATCCCCACCGCGGCGAACGGCCGAAGATTGCGACCCGGCCGCCGATCCGAGGACCGGCGGCCGGGCGAAGACTCACTTGGTGACGTTGGCGCCGACCACCGAGTCCCACTGCTTGGTGATCACTTCCTTGGCCGCGCCCTGTTCGGCGAGCGTCGGGAAGACCGCCTTGGAATAGGCCTCCGCCGGCGGCAGCTTGGCGAGCAGGTCGGCCGGGATCTTGTTCTTGGCGATGAGATCCGTGAAGCGGATCGGATGGCAGTAGCCCTTCAGGTAGCCGACCTGACCGGCGTCCGAATAGAGGTGCTCCATCCACAGCTTGGCGGCGTTCGGGTGCGGCGCGTAGGCCGAGATCGCCTGGACGTAGACGCCGGCGACCACACCGGTCTTCGGCACCACCACGTCGACCGGCGGGTTCCCCTTCAGCGTGTCGCGGTCGGCGAGCGCCAAGTAGTCCCAGCGGATGACGACCGGGGTGGCGCCCTGCGCCAGCGAGGCGGCCTTGGCGATCACCGGCACGAAGTTGCCGGCCTTGTTGAGCTTGGCGAAGAAGTCGAGGCCCGCGGCGCCGGCCTTCGAGGCGTCGCCACCAGCGGCGGCGAGGCCGGCGGCATAGACGCCCTGGATCGCCTGGGACGAGGCGCGCGGATCACCGGCGAGCGCCACCGAGTTCTTGAACTCGGGCTTGAGGAGGTCGGCCCAGTCGGTCGGCGAGTTCTTGACGATGTCCTTGTTCACCTCGAAGCCGAGGACGCCGTAGTAGTCGCCGTACCAGGCGCCGTCGGCATCCTTGGCGCTCTCCGGGATGGTCGCCCAGGTGGCGACCTTGTAGGGCATCAGCAGGCTCTCGCCCTTGGCCGAGGGGCCGAAGGAGAGGCCGACGTCGATGACGTCCGGGGCCTGCGGACCCTTGTTGCCCTTGTTGGCCTTGATCGCCTCGATCTCGTCGCCGGAGCCGGCGTCGGGGTTCAGCTCGTTGACCTGGATGCCGTACTTCGCCTTGAAATCGTCGATGATGGCGCCGTAGCCGCACCAGTCGCGCGCCAGCGCGATGACGGTGAGCTGGCCTTCCTTCTTGGCGGCGGCGACGAGCTCGTCCATCGACTGGGCGGAAGCGGTGCCGGCGAGGCCGGCGAACGCCGCGGCGGCCACGGAAATCATCAGAGCGCGATCGGTCTTCATCTGTGCGACACCCCTTACCTACGAAACCCTCGCCGCGCCGAACCGTCGGGCATGCGGCCGGCATCGACGACGCGATGCCCGACGAGGTGGCTACCAAGTCGAGACGACACTTTCGTGTCGGGTGAAACGCTTCGATTCCTGCGGTCCCCGAGGGGGTCCATGACGACGGTCACATCGTCACGCGACCGTCACACGGCCCTCAGTAGGCACGATCCCGTTACGGATGGTCAAGAGGGGGTTCGAGCCCCGCTGCACGTCCTTCGCGCACAATCGCCACGTCGCTTGTCGACCGTCCGCCGAGGATGCCGCGTATGGGAATATGCGGAGGCGCCGGCCGGCCTCACCCGCGCTCGACGAGACCGTCGGCCCGCGCCAGCACCGAGGCCATGGCCCGCTCGAACACCGCCCGTTCCGCCTCGTCGAGCCCTCCGAGCAGATAGTCCTCGCGGGCGCGGACGAGCGGCACGATCTTGTGGTGCAGCGCCCGCCCGGCCGGCGTCAGCGACAGGATCTTGGCCCGGCGATCGGAGGCGTCCTCCTCGCGGCGCACCAAGCCGCGCTCCTCCAACCGAGCGACGGCGCGCGACACCTGCATCTTGTCGAGGGTCGAATAGGGGCCGATGTCCTTCGCCGCCATGGTGCGATTGGCCCCGAGCGCCGCGATCACCCGCCACTCCGGACGGCTGAGATCGAAGCGGTCGGCATAGAGGCCCGAAACCGCGAGCGACACCCGCTCCGCCAACACCGCGAGGCGATAGGGAAAGAACCGCGTCAGCTCGAAGCCCTCGAGCCCGAAGCGAGAGCGGTTCGGTTCGCTCGTCTCGTCCGCGCCGTCATCGTCCATCGGGCCCTCTCAGAAGTATCGCATGTTACCATCTTCGCGATTGCGAGACGGCGGCGCAGAAGGGTGCGGAACAGCGCGGTGCGGCACCCTGGATGAGGTCGTCCACCTCGCATCGCATTATCGACGCAAATCTCGGCCGCATGCAATCGGACAGACCATCCCCGATACGACAATCCGCCGATCGCGGCGTTCACAATCCGAACATTGTTCGACGCCGGGCCGCTCCGACCTTGCCCATAATGGTAACCGTCGTTACCAATTGAACCAACGGACGCCAGATCCGACGGGAGGAACCCCCAATGATCGTCGAGAAGATCCATCACGTCGCCTATCGTTGCCGCGACGCCAAGGAGACGGTCTCGTTCTACGGCCGCATCCTCGACATGGACCTCGTCGGCGCCATCGCCGAGGACAAGGTGCCCTCGACCAAGGCGCCCGATCCCTACATGCACATCTTCCTCGATGCCGGCATGGGCAACATCCTCGCCTTCTTCGAGCTGCCCAACTCGCCGCCGATGGGGCGCGACCCCAACACGCCGGAGTGGACCCAGCACATCGCCTTCCAGGTCGCCGACCTCGACGTCCTGGCCCGGGTCAAGGCACGCTGCGAGGCCGAGGGCATCTCGGTGGTCGGGCCGACCGATCATGCGATCTTCAAGTCGATCTACTTCTTCGACCCGTCCGGCCATCGCCTCGAGCTCGCCGCCTGGACGACGACGCCGGAGGAGATGGCGAGGATGAAGGCGGTCGCCCACGAGATGGTCGACGAATGGGCGGTGACCAAGAAGCCGCCGCGCCACACCGCCTGGCTGCACGAGAAGGAATTCGGGACCGACTGATCCCGCGACGTCGCGAGATCCGAACGAACGAGCCCCTCGCGACCGGTCCCCGACGACCGGCGACGGCGGGCCGCCCCGGGGAGGGCGCTCCATGCTGAAGACCTACGCCTATCCGAAGTTCCCGTATCGGGTCTCGGCCGAGCAGCGCGACGGCCGCGTCGCCCGCCACCCCGTCGTGGTGATCGGCGCCGGCCCGATCGGGCTGACCGCGGCGCTCGAATTCGGCCGCCGCGGGATCTCCACGGTGGTGCTCGACGACAACGACACGGTGTCGATCGGCTCGCGCGCCGTCTGCTACGCCAAGCGGCCGCTGGAGATCTGGAACCGGCTCGGCTGCGCCGCGCCGATGGTGGCCAAGGGCGTGTCGTGGAAGGTCGGCAAGGTGTTCTTCGAGAACGACCTGCGCTACGGCTTCGACCTGCTGCCCGAGGCCGACCACGAGATGCCGGCGATGATCAACCTCCAGCAATATCATCTGGAGGAGATGATCATCGCCGAATGCGGCACGCTGCCGAACGTCGACATCCGCTGGAAGCACAAGCTGATCTCGCTCCGCCAGGAGCCGGATCACGTGGTGCTCACCGTCGAGACGCCGGACGGGGTGTTCACGCTGGAGGCCGATTGGGTGGTCGCCTGCGACGGCGCCAACTCCGACACCCGCGAGATGGTCGGCGCCGCGTTCACCGGCCAGGCCTTCCAGGACCGCTTCCTCATCGCCGACGTGGTGATGAAGGCGGATTTCCCCACCGAGCGCTGGTTCTGGTTCGATCCGCCCTTCCACCGCAACCAGTCGACGTTGCTGCACAAGCAGGCCGACGACGTCTGGCGCATCGACTTCCAGCTCGGCTGGGACGCCGACCCGGTCGAAGAGAAGAAGCCGGAGAAGGTCATCCCGCGGCTGAAGGCGATGCTCGGCGAGGACACCGAATTCGAACTCGAATGGGTGTCGATCTATCAGTTCGCCTGCCGCCGCATCGACCGGTTCCGCCACGGCCGGGTGCTCTTCGCAGGCGACGCGGCGCATCAGGTCTCGCCCTTCGGCGCGCGCGGCGCCAACACCGGCGTCCAGGACATCGACAATCTCGGCTGGAAGCTGAAGCTGGTCGTCGACGGCACCGCGCCCGAGACCCTGATCGACAGCTACGACGAGGAGCGCGCCTTCGCCGCCGACGACAACCTGCGCCAGTCGACCCGCTCGACCGACTTCATCACCCCGAAGAGCGACATGAGCCGCCGCTTCCGCAATGCCGTGCTCGAACTCGCCGCCGACAACCCCTTCGCCCGGCCGCTGGTCAACTCCGGCCGGCTGTCGACGCCGACGCCCTACGTCGCCTCGTCGCTCAATACCCCCGACGCGGATGCCTTCGCCGGCCGGATGGCCCCCGGCACCAACTGCGCCGACGCGCCGGTGACGGTGGGCGGGGAGCCGAGTTGGCTGCTGCATCACCTCGGCGAGGGCTTCACCGTGCTGACCTTCGGCACGGCGCCGGCGAAGACCGTCGCCTGCGGCCCGATCGAGGCGAAGGTACTGGCGATCGGCGGCGACCTCGTCGACGTCGAGGGCCTCGTCGCCGAGCGTTACGACGGCCGCCCCGGCACCACCTATCTGATCCGCCCCGACCAGCACGTCGCCGCCCGCTGGCGGACCTTCGACGCCGAGACGATCGCCGGCGCTGTGGCGCGCGCCTGCGTCCTCGGAGGAGCCGCACGATGAGCCTGAACCTCGAGCCCAACATCCCCGATCCCGACGGCTTCTATCAGGAACTGATCGACAGCCAGCGCGACATGAGCGACGCCGAGGCGCAGATGATGAACTGCCGGCTGATCCTGATCCTCGCCAACCACGTCGGCGACCGGGACGTGCTGCGCGAGGCGCTGAAGGTGGCCGGCGGACGGATCGACTGATCCCTCCCCACCGCTCGCCGCCACGCCTCGGCCAGGGCGGTGGAGTGCCGCGAAAGATCGTTGACCGACCGGTTGGTCAATGTATGATGAGCATGCAGAATCCGAGGGTCGGCATCGAACCGGCCCCGTTTCGACAGGTGAGGAAACCGATGAAGACCCTGCTCAGCGCGGCGCTCGCCGCCATCACGCTCGTCTCGCCCTTGGCGCTCGCGCCCGTCCAGGCTGCCGACCCGATCAGGATCGGCTCGGTGCTCTCGGCCACCGGCCCGGCGGCCTTCCTCGGCGACCCCGAGGTCAAGACCCTCCAGCTCTATGTCGAGAAGCTCAATGCGGCGGGCGGCATCGCCGGCCGCAAGATCGAGCTCGTCACCTACGACGACGGCTCCGACGCCGCCAAGGCCAACGGCTTCGCCAAGCGGCTGATCGAGGACGACAAGGTCGACGTCATCCTCGGCGGCACCACCACCGGCGCCACCATGGGCATGGTGCCGCTGGTCGAGAAGGCCGAGATTCCCTTCATCTCGCTCGCCGGCGCCGTCGTCATCGTCGAGCCGGTGAAGAAGTGGGTGTTCAAGACGCCGCACACCGACCGCATGGCGGCCGAGAAGATCTTCGCCGACATGAAGAAGCGCGGGCTCACCAAGCTGGCGCTCGTCTCCGAGACCTCGGGTTTCGGCCAGTCGGGCCGCAAGGAGACGATCGCCTCCGCCGCCAAGGCCGGCATCGAGATCGTCGCCGACGAGACCTACGGGCCGAAGGACACCGACGTCACCGCCCAGCTCACCAAGATCAAGGGCATCGCCGGCGTCCAGGCGATCCTGGTCTTCGGCCTCGGCCAGGGCCCGGCGATCGTCACCAAGAACATCGCCCAGCTCGGCATCACGCTGCCGCACTACGAGAGCCACGGCGTCGCCTCGGAGGAGTACATCAAGCTCTCCGGCGCCGCCGCCGAGGGTGTGCGCCTTCCCGCCGCCGCCCTGATCGTCGCCGACGCGCTGCCGGCGAGCGACCCGCAGAAGCCGGTCGTCACCGGCTATGCCAAGGCCTACACCGAGGCGTTCAAGTCCGAGGTCTCGACCTTCGGCGGCCACGCCTACGATGCGCTGATGATCTATGCCGATGCGGTCAAGCGCGCCGGCTCGACCGACAAGCCCAAGGTCCGCGACGCCATCGAGGCGACCAAGGGCTTCGTCGGCACCGGCGGCGTCGTCAACATGAGCGCCACCGACCACATGGGCCTCGATCTCTCCGCCTTCCGCATGCTGGAGATCAAGGGCGGCAAGTGGACCCTCGTCGACTGACGATCACCTCTCGGCCGGCGGGCGGGCGACCGCCCCCGGCCCTCTTCGACGCCACGCGCCCCATGACGACCGACCGGAGCCCGGCCGCCCCATGTCGCAGTTCCTGCAGCTCTTCTTCAGCGGCACCACCGTGGGGGCGACCTACGCCCTCGCGGCGCTGGGCTTCTCGATGATCTACAACGCCTCGGGCGTCATCAACTTCGCCCAGGGCGAGTTCATCATGCTCGGCGGCATGGTCGCGGCGGTGCTCTCCGCCGCCGGCGTGTCGCTGCCGCTGGCGATCCTCGCCGCCGTCGTGGTGGTCACCCTGGTCGGCCTGCTGATCGAGAAGCTGGCGATCGAGCCGGCCCGCGACGCCGACATCACCTCGATCATCATCATCACCATCGGTGTCGCCATGATCGTGCGCGGCGCCGTCGAGGTCACCCTCGGCAAGGCGAGCCACGCGCTGCCCCACTTCTCCGGGGAGAAACCGATCGCCATCGGCGGTGCGACGCTGCTGCCGCAGAGCCTGTGGGTGATGGCGGTGACGACGCTGGTCGTGGTGGCGCTCGCCCTCTTCTTCGGCCGCACCCGCATGGGCAAGGGCATCCTCGCCACCGCTCACAATCGGCTCGCCGCCCAGCTCGTCGGCGTCGACGTCAAGAAGGTGCTGCTGGCGAGCTTCGGCCTCGCCGCGGCGCTCGGCGCGGTCGGCGGCATCCTGATCGCTCCGATCGCCACCACCTCCTACGACGCCGGCCTGATGCTCGGTCTCAAGGGCTTCGTCGCCGCCACCTTCGGCGGGCTCGGCTCGGGGGTCGGCGCCATCGCCGGCGGCGTGCTGCTCGGGCTGATCGAGACCATGACCGCCGGCTACGTCTCCTCCGCCTACAAGGACGCGGTGCCCTTCGTGCTGGTCCTCGTCGTCCTCGTCGTCCGACCGCGCGGCCTCTTCGGCCTCGGCTCCACCGACCGCGTCTGAGGGGAGCGCCATGACCGACGTCTCCTCGCCTCCGACCCTCGGCCGCTCGTCGCCCGACCTCGCCGCTCGGGCGCTCGCCACCGCCCCCGCCTTCCGCGCTCGCCACCTGCCGACGCTGATCCTGGTGGTGGTGCTGGCGGCGCTGCCGCTGGTACTGCCCAACGCTTTCTATTTCGACGTGGCGATCCGCATCCTGGCGAATGCCGTGCTCGCCGTGGCGCTCAATCTGCTCATCGGCTACTGCGGCCAGATCAGCCTGGGACACGCCGGCTTCTTCGGGCTCGGGGCCTATGGTTCGGCGATCCTCACCACGCATTGGGACTGGAAGGCGCCGACGGCGCTGGTGGTCTCGGCGGCGGTGGTCGGTCTCCTCGCCTGGCTGGTCGCCCGCGTCATCCTCCGCCTCAAGGGCCACTACCTCGCCATGGCCACCCTCGGCCTCGGCATCATCGTCACCATCGTCCTGACCAACGAGGCGTCGCTCACCGGCGGCCCCGACGGCATGTCGGTCGGCGACTTCACCGCCTTCGGCTTCCGCCTCTACGGCGAGCGGGTGTGGTACTGGGTGTTCGCCGGCCTGCTGGTCGTCGCCGTGGTCCTCGCCGGCAATCTGGTCGAGAGCCCCGCCGGCCGGGCGCTCCGGGCCCTCCACGGCTCGGAAGTGGCGGCGCGGGTGGTCGGCATCGACACCGCCTCGTTCAAGACCCGGGTGTTCGTCCTCTCCGCCGTGGTCGCGGCGATCATGGGCTCGCTCACCGCCCACTACCTCGGCTTCATCACCCCGCAGGTCGCCTCGTTCCACAAGTCGGTGGAGCTGGTCACCATGGTGGTGGTCGGCGGCATGGCCTCGATCTGGGGCTCGGTCTTCGGCGCGGCGCTCCTGTCGCTGCTGCCGGAACTGCTCGCCAAGTTCGAGGGCTTCGAGACCATCGTCTTCGGCCTGATCCTGGTCACGACGATGATCTTCCTGCCGCGCGGCATCGTGCCGTCGATCGTCGCGCGCCTCACCCGGAAGGAGGGCTGACCATGCTCCGGGTCGAGAACCTCACCAAGTCCTTCGGCGGCGTCACCGCGGTCTCGGGCGTCTCCTTCTCGGTCGAAAAGGGCACCATCCAGGCGGTGATCGGCCCCAACGGCGCCGGCAAGACCACCCTCTTCAACCTGATCACCGGCGTCTACACCCCCTCCTCCGGCTCGATCGTCTTCGAGGGCTCGGAGATCGGCGGCGTCGCGCCGGAGCGGCTGGCGAAGCGCGGCATCTCGCGCACCTTCCAGAACCTGCAGATCTCGATGAACCTCTCGGCCATCGACAACGTCATGACCGGCGCCCATCTCGGCCTGAACTCCGGCGTCCTCGCCGGCATGCTCGGCCTGACGACCCTCGGCGGCCGCGAGCGCGCCACCCGCATCCGCGCCGCCGAGCTGATGGAATTCGTCGGCTGCGGTCGCTACATCGACGCCGAGGCCCGTTCCATGCCCTACGGCGCGTTGAAGCGGCTGGAGATCGCCCGCGCCCTGATGGCCGAGCCGCGCATCCTCTTCCTCGACGAGCCCGCCGCCGGCCTCAACCACACCGAGACCCACGAGATCGAGGAGCTGATCGCCGAGTTGGGCGCGAGCGGCATCACCGTGGTGCTGGTCGAGCACGACATGAAGCTCGTCATGAACGTCTCGGACCGCATCGTCGTCCTCGACTACGGCAAGAAGCTCGCCGAGGGCACGCCGGAGGAGATCCGGGTGAACCCCGACGTCGTCGCCGCCTATCTCGGCGCCGAGAGCGAGGGAGTGTGAGACGATGCGTTCCCTCGCCGTCATCGAAGCCGAACACCGCAACATGTGGCGCGTCACCAACGCGCTCGGCGTGCTCGCCGATCGCCTCGCCGACCCGTCGGCGGCGGCGGACCGGGCGACCGACCTCGCCACCGTGGCGCTGATCGCCGACTATCTGGAGAGCTTCACCGAGCGCTTCCATCACCCCAAGGAGAGCGACCTCCTCTTCGCCCGCATCCGCCGCCGCTCCAACGAGGGCGCGGCGATCATCGACCGGCTCGAGCGCGACCACGAGATGAGCCCGCATCAGGTCGAGCGCATCCGCGATCTCGCCCGCCCGTCCGCCGGCGCCGCACCGGAGAGCGAGCGAGCGGCGCGCCTCGTCGAGGAGATCGCGACCTTCCGCCATCGTCTCGGCGAGCACATGCGGCTGGAGGAGGACGTCACCTTCCCGTTGGCTCGGCAAGTCCTGACCGCCGAGGACTGGACCGAGGTCGACGCCGGCTTCGACGCCCATGTCGACCCGCTCGGCGATCCCGAGGCGCCGGCCGAGATCGCGCTGCTCCGGGCCCGCATCACCCAGTTGCTACCGGCGCCCGAGGGCCTCGGCGGCCATTCGGACGTGGTGGTGGGCAAGCTCGCCCCCCGCCGTGCCGCGGCCGAGGGGACGCTGCTCGCCGTCTCCGGCCTCACCTGTCGCTACGGCCGCATCGAGGCGTTGCACGGCATCGACCTCGAGATCGGCTCGGGGGAACTGGTGGCGCTGGTCGGTGCCAACGGGGCCGGCAAGACGACGCTCCTGCGCTGCATCTCTGGCGTCCAGCCGGCAGCAGCGGGCGCCATCCGCTACGGCGGCCAGGACATCACCCGGCTCCGCGCCGACGCCCGCGTCCGCGCCGGCATCGCCCAAGTGCCGGAGGGCCGGCAGGTTTTCGGGCCGATGTCGATCGAGGACAACCTGATCATGGGCGCCTACACCCGGCCGTCGGGCGAGGTCCGCGGCGGGCTCGACGAGGTCTACGATCTCTTCCCGATCCTGCGCGAACGCCGGAAGCTGCCGGCCGGCACCCTCTCCGGTGGACAGCAGCAGATGCTCGCCGTCGGCCGCGCCATGATGAGCCGACCGAAGCTCCTCCTCCTCGACGAGCCGTCGATGGGCCTCGCACCCCTCATCGTCGAGGAGATCTTCCGCATCGTGAAGATGCTGAAGGAGGCCGGCATCACCATCCTGCTGGTCGAGCAGAACGCCCGCGCCGCGCTCGCCGTCGCCGACCACGCCTATGTGCTGGAGACCGGTTCGGTCACCCTCGAGGGACCGGGGCCGGAGCTCCTGAAGAACGACGACGTCCGCCGCGCCTATCTCGGCATGTGAGCGGACAGGCCCATCACCGGAAAGGACACCCCATGTCGACCACCAAGGCCTTCGCCTCGCAGGCGGATCTGGAGGAGAAGAAGGTCACCTTCGCGCAGATCTCCGAGCACGCCTGGGCCTATACCGCCGAGGGCGACCCCAACACCGGCGTCATCATCGGCGACACGTCGGTGATGGTGCTCGACACCCAGGCGACGCCGGTGATGGCCGAGGACGTGGTGCGCCGCATCCGCGAAGTGACCGACAAGCCGATCGAATGGGTGGTGATGTCGCATTACCACGCGGTGCGCGTCCTCGGCGCCGAGGGCTATCGCGCCGCCGGGCTGAAGAACATCGTGGCGAGCCGCGCCACCTGGAACATGATCGTCGAACGCGGCGAAGCCGACATGGCGAGCGAGATCGGCCGCTTCCCGCGCCTCTTCCGCTCGGTGGAGACCGTGCCGGGACTGACCTGGCCGACCGTCGTCTTCGACGAGAAGCTCACCATTCGCCTCGGCAAGGTCGAGGTCGTCCTCGACCAGATCGGCCGCGGCCACACCCAGGGCGACACCATCGCCTGGCTGCCGCAGGAGGGCGTGGTCTTCTCCGGCGACCTCGTCGAATACGGCGCCACGCCCTATGCCGGCGACGCCCATTTCGGCGACTGGCCGGCGACGCTCGACCGCATCGCGGCGCTCGACCCCGTCGCCCTCGTGCCGGGCCGCGGCGACGCGCTGGTCGGCCGCGACAAGGTCCGCGAGGGCATCGAGGGCACCCGCGCCTTCCTGGTCGATCTCTACGCCTCGGTGAAGGCGGGCGTCGCCGCCGGCCACGACCTCAACCGCATCTACAAGGACACCTACGCCGTGTTGAAGCCGAAGTACGGCCACTGGGTGATCTTCGACCACTGCCTGCCCTTCGACGTCACCCGCGCCTTCGACGAGGCCAAGGGGCTCGACCACCCGCGCATCTGGACGGCCGACCGCGATCGTGAGATGTGGGCGACACTCGAGGGGTGAGATGCGGGCGCGACGTTCCGATCTTCGGAGCACCGGTGATCGAGCGCAGGCAGTTCCCCATCGTCCCCTCCCCCACAAGGGGGGAGAGGACCGGATGCCGACGCCATCGACGCTCCGACCGCTTCGCACAGAGGCGAAACACGCGAACTCTGGGTGTGACCATGAACCCGACCAACGATCCGACGCTCGTCTCCTGGGTGAAGAGCGCACAGGGGAGCGACTTCCCGATCCAGAACCTGCCGTGGGGCATCTTCTCCACCGAGGGCGACGAGCGCCGCCGCGCCGGCGTCCGCGTCGGTGATCGCGTCCTCGACATCGACGCGCTGCAGTCCGCCGGCCTCCTCGATCCGCGCTTGCCCGCCGGCATCTTCGCCACCGGCACGCTCAACGCCTTCATCGCGCTCGGCCGCGACACCTGGTCGGCGACCCGCGCCCGCCTCTCCGAACTGCTGCGCGACGGCGTCTCCACCCTCGCCGACGATCCGGTGCTGCATGCCCGCGCCCTGGTGCCGGTCGACGCGGCCGAGATGCATCTCGCCGTCGCCGTCGGCGGCTACACCGACTTCTATTCCTCGCGCGAACACGCCACCAACGTCGGCCGCATGTTCCGCCCCGACGCCGAACCGTTGCTGCCCAACTGGCTCACGATCCCGATCGGCTACAACGGCCGCGCCTCGACCGTGGTCGTCTCCGGCACGCCGGTGCGCCGCCCGCTCGGCCAGATGAAGCCCCCGACGGCGAGCGCTCCCTCCTTCGGCCCGTGCAAGAAGCTCGACTTCGAACTCGAGATGGCGGCGGTGGTCGGCGTCGAGAACCCGATGGGCGAGACGCTGACGGTCACGCAGGCCGACGAAGCGATCTTCGGCTGGGCGCTCTTCGACGACTGGTCTGCGCGCGACATCCAGGCCTGGGAATACGTGCCGCTCGGCCCCTTCCAGGCCAAGGTCTTCGCCTCCTCGCTCGGCGCCTGGATCGTCACGGCGGAGGCGCTGGAGCCCTTCCGCGTCGCCGGCCCGGTGCAGGATCCCGAGCCGCTGCCCTATCTGCGGCAGCCGGGCGCCATGAACCTCGATGTCGAACTCGAGGTGGCGATCCGGCCGAAGGGCGCCACGCAGGCGACGGTGATCGCGCGGACCAACTTCGCCCACATGTACTGGTCGACGGCGCAGCAGCTCGCCCATCACGCCGTCGGCGGCTGCGCCATGGCGGTCGGCGACCTGATCGGCTCCGGCACCATCTCCGGGCCGACGCCCGACAGCCTCGGCTCGCTGCTCGAACTGACCTGGAACGGCACCCGGCCGATCACCCTCGCCGACGGTGTGACCCGCACCTTCCTCGAGGACGGCGACACGGTGATCTTCACCGGCCGAGCGATGCGCGACGGGATCTCGATCGGCTTCGGCATCTGCGAGGGCGAGGTGCTGCCGGCGCCGGTCCGCGCGGGCTGGTGAGACGGTCGACGTCGGGGACATGACCGCGTCGTCCGCCGCGCCCGATCGACGAAGACGCCGGTCAGGGCATCGCCACCTCGCGCACCGGATCGTCGGCACCGGCGAGCGTGACGGCGGTCCGGCCGCCGCAGAAGCGCTCGATCAGGGCCGTGAGGTCGGCGAGCGCCGCGTCGAGATCGCCGATGCCGAGCGACTGGACCGTCAGGATCGCCCGGGTGGTCGTCGGCGAAACCAGCGAGCGGGCATCCTGGCGCCAGTTCCAGCGGCGGCACAGGACCTTGGCGGCATCGGTATAGACCACCTCGCCGGGCTTCGGCGGATCCTCCGCCGGGCCGGCGCCCTCGGCCGCGTCCTCGCCGCCCGACATGTCGACGAAACTGTCCCCGTCGCGCGAGAAGCGGAAGAACACGTCGCCCTCGACCCGATCGAGATCGTCGGCGCCGATGGGAAAGACACGGGAGAGCGACACGGCGTTGTAGGCGTCGACATAGCCGTTGATCGCCGGCAGCGGCCGTTCCGCCAGCGTGTTCTTGACCAGCCGCTCGACCGAGCAGCGATAGCGCGTCGACTTGATGCCGAAGACCTTGTAGGCCAGCCGCCAAGGCAGGATGCCCGGCACCTCCGCCAGTTCCCGCCCACCGAACCGGGTCCGCAGATCCGCCTGACGATCGGCGATCAGCCGTTCGAGGTCGGCCGGCCGTTCGTCGCGAATGGTCATCCCCTCCGCGACGACGACGCCGACGCGGAAGGCGGGAAAGGTGGTGGCGATCTCGGAGAGGTCGATACGCATCGCTCGGCTCGGCGGGTCGGGAGCCGGGTCCGCGCGGGTCCGCTCCGGGTGGGAGGCGCGAGCCTAGCCGAGGGGCGCCGCCTCGAGAACCCGGTTCAGCCGTTGGCCTCCTGGTCGACCCAGTGGCGCAGGCGCTCGGTGGCATCCTCGGGAGCGGTATTGCGATAGAAGGTGACGGCGGCGTCGCGATTGCGCCCGTCGAGACGATGCAGCCAGGGACCGGTGGCCAGCAATTCGAGAACGGTCTCGTTGCGCAGCGACAGAGCGCGCGCGATGACGGCGAAGGGCTCGGTGTCGAGCGACACCAGCAGATGCTTCATCGTGTCGAGCCTGAGGCGGGTCGAATGCGCCAGGACATGGACGACCTCGGCGAAGTGATCGGCCTGGGCGAGGCGCCGGATGAAGGCATCGAGCTGCCCGCGGGTCGGCGGAATGCGCGGGATGACCACCGCCGCGGCCTCGAAGTCGTAGGCGTCGAGCCAACCGTCCTCCGCGGCGCGGATCGGCACCGTTCCGCAGCTCAGATCTCGGCGGGGACGGTCGGGCTCACGCCCGGCGAGCGCCTGACGAGCCGACGACGAGCCGTTCTCCACCAGGAAGCGAATCACCACGTCGGGCAGATCGGCACGGCGCACCAGCCGTGCCTCGATCAGCGTGTCGCCTTTCGCCTGCAGCGACAGCCGCGCGAAGCTCTTGTCGGAGACCGGCGCGCCCAGGTTGCCGGCGACGACGCGGCGGACCTCGTCGTCGCCGCGCAGCACCAGGACGTCGGTGATCCGATAGGTGAGGTCGGGGCGCTCGGCGATGGCGCCCATGTGGCCGGGGCCGCGGGCCCGTGCGATCTCGACGAGGTCATCTTCACCGAGGGCGGGCGAACGCCGCAGAATCGGCCGCGCCACCGTGACGTCGTCATTGGCGAGCGCGATCAGAATGCCGCGCGGAGGTGCGGCCGCGTCGGCGAGGCGATCCGAGAGAAACAGTCGGGCATCCTCGGTGGCCGCGGGCGCGACACGGATCAGGATGCGGTCGAAGGACGCGCGGTCCTCGTCGGAGCAGGCGGCCGCGGCGAGATCGAAGAGCTGGGCCAGCGAGCGGGTCAGTCGGTCGCAGAAGTCGGCGCCGAGGTCGCCGTCGCTCTCGACGCGACAGACGACGTTCGCGAGATCGTTCGAAATCGTCGAAGTATCGATTGCCAGCATGACCGTCCGCACACCGAGGGTACTTCCGCAGGTTCGATTTAGCCGCCCGCCACAGAGAAAATGCAAGTCGAACGACGCGGCAGGGTTGTCGAACCATGAAGAACCGACCATGCCGTAAGGTTACATCCACACGCGTTGCGCGCATGACGCTTGGTAATTAGCTCCCGGGCAATGTGCTCGAATTCATCCCCCGCCCTCTCGCCGCCGCATTCGCCGGGTTCATGGGCGTCTCGCGCGCGACGCGCCTCCACCCTTCTCCCGAAGACTCCAGTTCGATCGCCGGCCGATGTCGTACCTCTCGTCCACCCGTGCCCTCGCCGGCGTTGCCTTCGCGGCCGCGTCCCTCCTCGGCTGTGCCTCGATCGACAACGCGCCGGTCAATCGGCCGTCGGTGTTGCCGCGCCTCACCCAGGTCAACACCGTCGCCGGTGACGACACGCTGCGCTCGACCATCGTCGGCCTCGCCTTCTCCGGCGGCGGAACCCGGGCGGCGGCCTTCTCCTTCGGCGTGCTCAAGGGGCTCGACCAGATCGAGGCGACCGGCGGCGGCCGGGCGATCGATCAGGTGCGCTTCGTCTCGGGCGTGTCGGGCGGCTCGGTGACGGCGGCCTATTTCGGGCTCAAGGGGCGCGGCGCTCTCGCCGACTTCGAAAACCGCTTCCTCTATCGCGACGCAGAGGAATCGCTGCGCACCCGGGTCTATTCGGTCGGCAACATGATGCGGGCGATGGACGGCGGCGTGAACGATCGCTCCGGCCTGCCGACCTGGCTGCAGAAGAACCTCTTCGGCAATGCGACGCTGAAGGATCTCGGCCGACCGGGCCGGCCGGTGGTGTGGATCAACGCCTCCGACATCTATGCCAAGACGCCGTTCATCTTCGAGCCGGTGACCTTCGCCGCCACCTGCTCGGACTACGAGTCCTATCCGCTGGCCGATGCGGTGGCCGCCTCCGCCGCGGTGCCGATCGTCTTCGCGCCCGTCGTGGTGCAGAACTATTCCGAGAAGTGCGGCTTCAAACTGCCGGATCATCTCGAGGCGCAGGCCAAGAGCCGCGAGACCTCGCCGATCGTGCGCTCCTACATCAAGACGCTGCAGGACTACCGCGAGCCCGGCAAGATCAAGTACGTCAAGCTGCTCGACGGCGGCCTCACCGACAACTGGGGCCTCGCCGGCTTCAACATCCAGCTCGCGGCGGCGCGCGAGCCGTTCAAGCCACTGACCCGCGAGGACGCGATCTCGGTGGAGACCTTCCTCTTCGTCGTGGTCGACGCCGGGCGCAACGTCGCCGGCGACTGGACCAAGACGCTGGAGGGGCCGAACGCCCAGGAACTGCTCGATGCGGTCGCCGACACGGCGGTCGACAGCGCGGTGCGCTCGTCCTTCGAGGTGATGCGGCTGCAGATGAAGCTGTGGGAGCAACGGCTGAAGCAATGGCGCTGTTCGCTCGATCCGAACGAGGTGGCGCAGGTGCGCGGCTCGTCCGAGGGCTGGGCGTGCGACAAGGTGTCGATTCGCCTGGAGCGCATCGCCTTCGAGGACCTCGACCCGGCCCGGGCGGCGAAACTCGGTCGGGTGCCGACCCGCTTCAAACTCGAGCCGGATCAGGTCAAGATGACGGTCGAGGCCGGCGAGACGGTCGCCAGGACGGTGATCGGCCCGGCGCTGGCACGCTGAGCCGCCGATCGGGCGCCGAGGGAGGGAACGCATGCACGACGAGACCATCGACCCCGCCCACGGCCACGCCCATCCCGAGCCTCACAGCCACGGCCACGAGCACCGCCACAGCCACGAGCACACCCACTGGCACACCCATGAGCATCGCCACGGCGACCTCGTCCATGCCCATCCGCACGCCCATACCCACGCCCACGAACACGGCCACGTGCACGAGCACGTCCACGCCGGCCGGCACGATCACGCCGACGCCCACGAGGGCACGAGCGGCGATCACGATCATGCCCACGGCGACCACGTCCACGGCAGCCACGGCCACGGGCACCGCTGAGATTCACCGAGGCGGCTGCGGCCGGGGGTCCCTCCGCATCCGTCGGCGGTCGACGCGGGCGTTCGCGGTCCCGAAGGCCGCGGTCTCGAGCATGAGAGCATCGTCACCACCGCAGGACGGACGATGAATCGTCGGCTCTCCCGATCGTGATCCACGGTCGGGAGCCGGGTTCGATTGTGCCGAAACCACCATCGCGAACCGAGCGATCCGCATATTCGGGATCGATTCGACGGGCGCGGAGGACGCGCCCCTCGTCGCACGCGCCTCTCCCGTCCGCGCGCCCCCCTTGACGGTGATGGGGCGTTTCCCATCAATCGCGTCACTCATGTGATCCCATTCGACGGAGAAGACGATGGCGGCGAAGAACCCCTGGCTCAGAGAGGCCAATCTCATCGGCGGTGCCTGGGTGGGGGCCGACGACGGCGCCACGCTGACCGTCACCAATCCGGCCAACGGCGAAGTGCTGGGCACGGTCCCGGCGGTGGGCCGGACGGAAGTCGCCCGCGCCATCGCCGCGGCGCAGGCGGCCTTTCCGGCCTGGGCGGCGAAGACGGCGGCGGAGCGCGCCACCATCCTGCACAAGCTGGCGGGTCTCATTCGCGCCAACGTCGACGCACTCGGCGAACTGCTGACCCTCGAGCAGGGCAAGCCGCTGGCCGAGGCCAAGGGCGAGGTGCTGGGTTCGGCGGCCTACGTGCAATGGTTCGCGGAAGAAGCCCGCCGGGTCTACGGCGACACCATTCCGTCGCCCTGGGCCGATCGCCGCATCCTCGTCCAGAAGGAGCCGGTGGGCGTCGTCGCGGCGATCACGCCGTGGAACTTCCCGTCGTCGATGATCTCCCGCAAGCTCGGCGCGGCGCTCGCCGCCGGCTGCACCGCCGTGATCAAGCCGGCGGAGCTCACCCCCTATTCCGGTATCGCCTGGGGCATGCTGGCGGAGGAGGCCGGGGTGCCGGCCGGCGTCGTCAACATCGTGACGGGCGCGCCGGCGCCGATCGGCGACGAGTTCCTGGAGAATCCGGCGGTCCGCAAGATCACCTTCACCGGCTCGACCCCGGTCGGCCGCATGCTCGCCGGGCGTGGGGCGCAGGCGCTGAAGCGGGTGTCGATGGAACTCGGCGGCAACGCGCCGCTGATCGTCTTCGACGACGCCGATCTCGACCGGGCGGTCGCCGGGGCGATCGCCTCGAAGTTCCGCAACTCGGGCCAGACCTGCGTCTGCACCAACCGCTTCATCGTCCAGGCCGGCATCTACGACGCCTTCGCCGAGAAGTTCACGGCGGCGGTGGCGGCGCTGAAGGTCGGCAACGGGCTCGACGCCGGTGTCGTCCAGGGGCCGCTGATCGAGGAGAAGGCGGTGGCCAAGGTCGAGAGCTTCGTCGCCGACGCCCTCGCCAAGGGCGGCCGGGTGACCACCGGCGGCGCCCGCCATGCGCTCGGCCACGGCTTCTTCGAGCCGACGGTGATCTGCGACGCGACCACGTCGATGAAGTTCGCCCAGGACGAGATCTTCGGACCGGTGGCGCCGCTGTTCCGCTTCGAGACCGAGGAAGAGGCGCTGGCGATCGCCAACGGGTCGCCCTTCGGGCTCGCCGGCTACTTCTACACCCGCGATCTCGGCCGCGCCTTCCGTCTCGCCGAGAAGCTGAAGTTCGGTCAGATCGGCGTCAACGAGTCGGTGCTGACCACCGAGGTGGCGCCGTTCGGCGGCGTGAAGGATTCGGGCTTCGGCCGCGAGGGTTCGAAGTACGGCCTCGACGACTACCTCGACGTCAAATACGTCTGCATCGGCGGGATCTGACGCCTCGTCCGGGCGTTCGGCGGCACCGCATGGGTCCTGAACGCGGACGAAACGATACCGGAGGCGGGGCCCGAGCGGCCCCGTCGCCGTTTCCGAGGCGCCGGTCGACGCCGGCGAAGGCGGGGTCGGCGGCGACTTCCGGGGCTTCGCCCGTCGACGGAGGGGCGGGAGCGACATCGATCCCGCGGCGGTTCGCCGGAGCTCCGCCGGCCGACGGACGAGCGGGGCGGCTCGGTTTTCCACGGTTCGCCGACGAAAGCGTTTTCTCGCTTGCCATGCTCGGGCGAGGTCGGTATATCCACCCCGTCCGGCGCCAACGCCGCCCGCTGCTCCCTTCGTCTAGCGGTCTAGGACGTCGCCCTCTCACGGCGAAAACAGGGGTTCGAGTCCCCTAGGGAGCGCCACCTATTTCTAATTCAATAGTGAAATCAATAACTTAGGCGGCAAGTTGTCAAACTTCCGGCTTCGATTTGACGTCGGTTGTTCCCCCTTTTCCCCGCGCGACGAAAGCGCGCACCTTCTCCATGGCTTCGACGGCGAGATTCTTCCGGTTCGCCGCTTCGATGTATTTCTGCGCCTCGGCAAGGGTCTTGTGTCCGAGGATCGACATAACCTGAGGAGCGGTGCATCCCGACTCGGCGAGGCGGCGACCAGCGGCCTTTCGAAGCCCGTGGGCCGACAACCCGATCGGAAGTCCTGCCGCCGAGACCGCGTCGCGAAACCAGTTGGTGAAGCCCGCCGCTGTGAACGCCTTACCCTGCCCCGTCATGAGGAAGACGAGTTGCCCCGCCGGGAGAAAGTCGAGTGACTGGCGAAGCTCGGCGAGGATCGGAATCTCGACCTCGGTTCCGGTCTTCGACTGCCGGATGACGATTGCACCGTCTCGGACATGCTGGCGCCCCATGCGGACGACGTCACCGCGCCGTTGGCCCGAACAGAGGAGGAGGTCGAACGCCAACCGTTCCCGCGTGCCGAGGGGCCACCTCTGATAGAACGCGGCGATGTCATCCTCGGTCCAAGTGCGGTATCCACCAGCTTCCATCTTCAGCTTGCGAATGCCGAGTGTCGGGTTGTCCTTACGAACCCCGGTGTCGACCGCGTGACGCATGAGAATGCGAAGGACCTTCAGCCATTGGTTCGCGGCGGCCGGTCGATCGGCGAGCTTCCCCATGATGCGCTTGACGTGCTCACGACCGAGCATCGCCACGGGCTTGTCACCGTGGTCTTGGCGAAAGCGCTCGATCACGTTCCGGTAAGTGCTCTGCGTGATCGGCCGGAGTCCGAGGAAGTCCGCCGAGCGGTAATAGGAGACGATCAGTGCG
>ERZ1645187.270-NODE-270-length-50225-cov-37.019813_pt1 | contig 50225 bp, 42 predicted proteins | sample MGYA00575352_ERZ1645187 | MGnify/ENA primary metagenome ERZ1645187 (study PRJEB40837, sample SAMN11349314) | freshwater sediment metagenome | isolation source: river sediment | host: Sediment | place: India: Wazaribad , New Delhi | collected 2017-02-21 ... | reverse complement strand
ATCATCGTCGTGGCCAATCACCCCTTCGAGACGGGCGCTGCGCGCCCTCCTCAGGATGAGGGGGCAGGTTCCATCGACGTTCAGCGCGCCGCCTGCACCACGCGCACCCTCATGCTGAGGAGCGGCCGCAAGGCCGCGTCTCGAAGCATGGACCGCGCGGCGCCGCCGGGATCATCGTCGTGGCCAATCACCCCTTCGAGACGGGCGCTGCGCGCCCTCCTCAGGGTGAGGGGGCAGGTTCCATCGACGTTCAGCGCGCCGCCTGCACCACGCGCCCCCTCATGCTGAGGAGCGGCCGCAAGGCCGCGTCTCGAAGCATGGGCCGCGAGGCACGCAAGCCATGATCCACGCTACGGCAGCTCTTCCCTTCGAGACGGGCGCATCAGTGTGGGGGGCGTTGACGCCATGTCCGGTCATTTTGTTCTGCGTTTCGCCAATGTCGGCAAAGCGTCGTAGTCACGGCGAATAAGCGCCTGCTTTTTGGCGCGCGACCAGCCCTTGATGCGACGCTCGGCAGCGATTGCATCGAGGATAAGTTCGAAATGCTCGGAGTAAACCAGACGAACAGGCCGGCGCCTGAATGTGAAGCTTTTCGTGTCCAGGCCGAGATTGTGTTCGCTGCAACGTTCATAGGGATCGCGACGAGTCAAGCCAACGTAGAAGCGCCCGTCCGCGCATTCGAGAATATAGACGAAGGCCGACGGCATGCGGCTCTATCCTTCCTGCAACACTGTGCCGGCTTGCCGCCGCTCTGGCAACTATCCCACTGCAACCCACCCCTCATGCTGAGGAGCGCCTTAGGCGGTTCTCGAAGCATGGGCCGCGAGGCGCCGCCGATTGGATCATCGTCGTGGCCAACCGCCCCTTCGAGACGGGCGCTGCGCGCCCTCCTCAGGATGAGGGGATGGACTCCATCGGCGTTTCGAGTTCGCCCTACCCCGCCTTCTTGCTCGCGATCTGGGCCAATGTGCGCATGATGAGGCGCGTGCCTTCGAGGCGTTCGGTCTTGTCTTCGAAGTCGCGGATGAAGACGACCTTCATGTCGGGGCGCACTTTCGCTTCGGGGCCCTGCTCGGCGATGTAGCGCACGAGGCCCGCCGGATTGGCGAAGGAATTGTCGCGGAAGGAAACGATGACGCCCTTCGGGCCCGCGTCCACCTTGTCGATATGCGCCTTGCGGCACAGAGCCTTGATCGACACGAGTTTCAGCAATTGTCCCGCTTCGTCCGGCAAGGGACCGAAGCGGTCGATCATTTCGGCCGCGAAGCTCTCGATGTCCTCGTCGCTCTCCAGCGTCGACAGGCGGCGATAGAGTTGCAGGCGCAGATTGAGGTCGGGCACGTAATCGTCGGGCAGCGTCACCGGCGTGCCGAGCGTGATCGTCGGCGACCATTGCTCTTCCGCCGGCGCCTCGACGCCCGCCTTCAAAGCGGCGACGGCGTCGTTCAGCATCTGCTGGTAAAGCTCGTAGCCGACTTCCTTGATATGGCCAGACTGCTCGTCGCCGAGCAGATTGCCGGCGCCGCGAATGTCGAGATCGTGGCTCGCGAGCTGGAAGCCGGCGCCCAACGTATCCAGCGATTGCAGCACGTCGAGGCGCTTCTGCGCCTGCGGCGTGATCGTGCGATTGGCGGGAATGGTGAAGAGCGCGTAGGCGCGCGTCTTCGAGCGGCCGACGCGGCCGCGCAATTGATAAAGCTGCGCCAGGCCGAACATGTCGGCGCGCCAGACGACGAGCGTGTTGGCGGTGGGAATATCGAGGCCCGACTCGACGATATTGGTCGAGAGCAGGATGTCGTATTTGCCGTCGTAGAAGGCCTCGATCTTCTCTTCCAGCTCCGTCATCGGCATCTGGCCGTGAACGGTGGTGAATTTCGCCTCCGGCATCGACGTGCGCAGGAAGGCGGCCGCGTCTTCCAGATCCTCGATGCGCGGACAGACGAAGAAGCTCTGGCCGCCGCGATAACGCTCGCGCAGCAGCGCCTCGCGCACGATGAGTTCGTCGAACGGCGTCACGAAGGAGCGCACGGCGAGGCGGTCCACCGGCGGCGTGGCGATGATCGAGAGTTCGCGCACGCCCGTCAGCGCCAGTTGCAGCGTGCGCGGAATGGGCGTCGCCGACAGCGTCAGCACATGCACTTCGGCGCGCAATTCCTTCAGCCGCTCCTTGTGGCCGACGCCGAAATGCTGCTCCTCATCGACGATGACGAGGCCGAGATCGTGGAACTTCACCGTCTTGCCGAGCAGCGCATGCGTGCCGACGACGATGTCCACGTCGCCTGAAGCCACGCCCGCCTTCGCCGCCTTGAAATCGGCGGCGTGGACCATGCGCGACATCTGCGCGACCTTGACCGGCAGGCCGGCGAAGCGCGCCGAGAATGTCTTGAAATGCTGGCGCGCCAGCAAGGTCGTCGGCACGACGACGGCCACCTGCTTGCCTTCCATGGCGCAGGCGAAAGCGGCGCGCAGGGCCACTTCCGTCTTACCGAAACCGACGTCGCCGCAGACAAGACGATCCATCGGATGGCCGGCGGCGAGATCGTCGAGCACGGCTTCGATCGAGGCCTGCTGGTCCTCCGTTTCGTCATAGGGGAAGCGGGCGCAGAACTCGTCATAAAGGCCCTGCTGCGCCACAAATTTCGGCGCGGTGCGCGTGGCGCGGGCCGCGGCGATGGCGATGAGGCCATGCGCCATTTCGCGGATGCGGTTCTTCATCCGCGCCTTGCGCGTCTGCCAGCCGACGCCGCCGAGCTTGTCGAGTTGCGCCTCAGTGTCTTCCGAACCGTAGCGCGACAGCAGTTCGATATTCTCGACCGGCAAGAACAGCTTGTCGCCGCCGGCATAGTGCAATTCGAGGCAGTCGTGCGGGGCGCCGACGGCTTCGATGGTTTTCAGCCCGACGAAACGGCCGATGCCGTGATCGACATGCACGACGAGATCGCCCGGCGACAATGCCCCCGCCTCGGCGATGAAATCCTGCGCGCGGCGCTGCTTCTTGCGGGCGCGGACCAAACGGTCGCCGAGAATGTCCTGTTCGCCGATGAGCGCGAGATCGCCCGCCTCGAAACCCTGTTCGACGCCGACCACGGCGAGCGCGACGCGGCCTTTGGACAGCGCCACGGCCTGCGCCAGCGACGACACTGGCTCGACATTCTTCTCGCCATGCTCGGCCAGCACATGGCCGAGGCGCTCGCGCGAGCCGTCGCTCCAGCCCGCGACGATGACGCGTTTGCCCGCGCCTTGCAGGTCGCGGATATGACGGATGGCCGCTTCGAACACGTTGGCGTTTTCATCGGCGCGTTCGAGCGCGAAGCTGCGGCCCGGCTTGCCGCCCGCGTCGACGACGAGCCCCTTGCCTTCCGGCATGGCGAAGGGCGCGACCTGCGCGAGGCTCGCGCCGTCGACGCGGGCGCGCCATTCGGACGGCGCGAGATAGAGCGCGTCGGCGGCGAGCGGTTTATAGGCCGAGTGGGCGGGGTCGAGATCGTGCGCCTGTTTGCGCGCGTCGTGGTAATCCTTGATCTGCGCGAAGCGTTCGGCCGCCGCATCCTCCGCCATGGCGTCGAAGACGAGCGGCGCGCCGTCGAGATAATCGAACACCGCGTCAAGCTTGTCGTAGAACAGCGGCAACCAATGTTCGAGACCCGGATGACGGCGGCCTTCGCTCACCGCCTCGTAGAGCGGATCGCCGCGCGTCTGCGCGCCGAAAAGCGCGACATAGCCCTGACGGAACCGGCGCATGGTTTCGGTGGTGAGTTGCGCCTCGCTCATCGGCACGAGGTCGAGCGCGCGCAACTGCCCGATGGTGCGTTGCGACTCGACGTCGAAGGCGCGGATCGATTCCAGCGTGTCGCCGAAGAAATCGAGACGCACGGGATTGGGCATGCCGGGCGCGAAAAGATCGAGAATGCCGCCGCGCACGGCGTATTCGCCCGTCTCGCGCACGGTCGAGGCGCGCATGAAGCCGTTGGTTTCGAGCCAGCGGGTCAGCGCATCCATATCGACGGCGTTGCCGGGGGCGGCCGAAAAGCTCTCCGCTTCCATGCGCGCGCGGGGGACGACGCGTTGCGTCAGCGCGTTGACGGTCGTCAGCAGCACACGCGGCCGCTCCAGAGACGAGCGCGTGCGCGCCAGCCGCGACAAGGTCGTCATGCGTCTGGCGACAAGCGCGGCGTTGGGCGACACGCGGTCATAGGGCTGGCAATCCCATGCCGGAAACTCCAACGCCTCGATCTCGGGCGCAGCGAAGGAAAGCGCCTCGGCGAAGGCGCGGGCGCGCTGGCCGTCCCGCGCGACATGAACCAGCACGACGCTGCGCTTCTCGCCGTCGCGCGCGAGCGCACGGGCCAGATCGGCGACGCAAAAGGCGTCGAAGCCGTCAGGCGCACGCGACAGGGTGAGCGAGCCGCCTTTGGAAAGTTCGGCGATAGCGCGGGAGATGGAGGGCAAGGCTGCGACAATTCTGTGAGGGAAGCGCCTTCTCCCCGGATGCGGGAGAAGGTGGCCGAAGGCCGGATGAGGCGCCGGGCGTAAAGTGCGATCCTGCGCGGACGCTCTCGACGCCACACCCCTCACCCTGAGACTCTCCCCGCAAGCGGGGAGAGGGAAAGTTACAAATTCACCGGACCGGCATGCGTGTGCATGGCCTTGATCTTGGCGAAGAGCGCGGTGTGAAACTCCGCAGGCGTCGGAGCTTCGCCCGTCAGCCACATGAAGATGTCGCGATCCGGCTCTTCCATCAGGATCTCAAGCTGATCAAGCTCGCTGTCCGACAGACGCGCGATTTCAGCGTCGGAGAACTGGCCGAGGATCAGGTCCATCTCGCGCATGCCGCGATGCCAGGCGCGGAAATGGATGCGGCGGCGGCGGGCGTCGAGGCCTGCGGTGGAAATCTGCGTGCCGGACAAGGCGGGCTCCCAAAAGACAATGCGCCGGACGCGCAAACGCGCCCTGCGTCGCCGGGTTTATAGCCGCTTGCGCGGCGCTTGTCAGGCTGTCAACGCCGCCGTTCCTGACGGCGCTTGCGCGGCGGCGGCTCCTCTTCCGGCTGCGCCTCAGCCGGCGTGTCCACAAAGGCGAAACAGGAGGGATAAACCTCGGGTAGCAGGCCCGGCCAGACGGCGCAATTGTGGAAATAGAGCAATTCGTCTTCGTTGCGATAAATGCGGTAGGGGGCGATCATGTAGCGGCTCAGCCCGTCCGGCGCGGCGCCGTGCCTGTCGATGCGGCCGCGCATGGACGGATCGATTTCGAGCAATGCGCTGCGCAGGGCCTCGCCTTCGATGAAATTGTCCGGCAATTGGTCAAACGGCCCATCGAAATAATTATTCACCCGCGCATTGGCTTCATGCACGCCGATGAGAATTTTCCGCTCGACGCGATGGTCGCGATAATAGGCGAAGCCGGTGCGGCGCCCGATCAGGATGCGATCGGTCAGAACGGACGGCAGCAACTGGTCGTCGATAGGAACCGTCTCATCAAGGACATAGTGGAACAGTTTGCGCGCCGAATTGTAGATCAGGAAAAACCGCATGCCCGATTCATCGAAAATCGGGCCGATATAGCGCTCGCCCTCCAGCACCAAGGATGGCGGCGGGCGCACGCCGCGCAGGTCGTTCAGTTCGAAAATCACCGACTTGCGGCCATCGCCGACGCGATAGACGAGATCGCCGACTTTCTCGACGCTCACCCCATGCGATGCGTCAAGCACGAGATAATTGATCTCCTCGTTCGACGCCCATTCCTGCAAATCGGCGTAATAGGCGAAATGCACGCGGCCGAGATCGCGCGTCGCGGCGTCGAGGCGGATGTTGCCTGCGTAACGCACGCCGTTGGCGTAGAAACTGAAGTAGAAATAATTCTCGGTCGGATAGACCTTCACGCGATCAGGCAATTGCGCGAGCACGATCGAAAACATCGCGCGCGTGTCGTTCAGGGGCAGCGTCTGCCGCGCGCGGACGGCTTCGAGATAGGTCTGGTTGAGCGCGAAGCCGTCGAGCTTCGGCGGCTCCGGCGTTTCAGCGGCAGCAGGAGCGGAGAGAAAGAGGGCGAACGCGGCGGCAAGGCGCCGCGTTCGGGATTTTGTTTCACGCATGCCCGCGTCCTTCAGCGCTGTCAGCGGCGATAGCGACGCGGCGCGCTATACGACCGTCGCTGCGCGCGCGGAGCCGAGAAGCGCTGGCGCTGCATGCGCGGCGGGGCATACCGACGCGCCGGCGTGTAGCGTGGCCTGATGGCGCGGTTCGGCGTGTAGCGTTGCGTCGGACGATAGCGTTGCTGCGGCGTGTAGCGCGGCCGATCGACGTGCGGACGATAAATGCGCGTCGGCTGGCGGTAGTTGGCGCGGCTGCGCAGGGAATCGTGGCGCTGTATTCCGCCTCGGCTCGCTATCGGCGTATGCCGCGCTCCGGCGCTCAGCTGCACATTGTGCTGGATATTGCCGCGACTGACGGCCGGGTTGTGGTTCACGCCCCGGCTGACGACCGGATTATGCGTCGTGCCGCTGCTGATCGCGAACGAATGCGCTGTCCCGCGGCTTGCGACGGGCGTATGCGTCGTTCCCTTGCTCAGCGCCGGCGCATGAATGCCGCCCGAGCTGATCGTAGGATTATGCGGTCCGCTGCTGCGCTGCGGATTGTGGCCGCTGCTCAGCGCCGTGTTGTGCGGCGGAACGGATTGCGAACTCCTCTGCGCGTGCGTGCGCCGTTGGTCGTGCGTGTTGCTCGCCTGCGGGTTATGCGACCCGATGCGGCTGTGGCTGATCGACGGCGGATGAATGCCGCCATTGCTGATCTGCGGACCATGCGTGCCGCCACCGCTGCGCTGCGTGTCATGCGACGCGCGCGCGGCGTGGCTGCGCTGCGCCGAATGGCCGTCGCTGAGGCGCGGATTATGGCTCATGCGGTTGGAGTGCGAGCCGCGCTGCCAATGGCTGGTGCGCTCGGTGTGGCCTCCGCTCAGCCAGCGATTGTGCGAGCCGTAACGGCTGTGGCTCCAGCGCTGGTTATGCGACTCGTAGCGATTGTGGCTCCACAGCGACGAGTGCGACCGCCAGCGCTGGTGGCTCCATGTCGGATCGTGCGAGCCCGCGCGGTAATGACTGGTGCGCGCGCCATGCGAGGCCCAGCGCGCGTGGCTGTAATCGGCGGCGTGGCCGGGGATGAGAAAATTGGGCGGCGGCGGCGGGATCAGATACATCGGATTGATCCACGGCGCGCCGGCGCGCACAGGACGCGGCGGCGGGGGCGGCGGAGCGCAGATCTGATAGATCGCGATGTCGCCGACGCGCGTGGCGTCATTGCGATAAAGCTCCTGCTCGATCAATCCGCCGTTGGCGTCGACAACCTGATCGACGTCGATCAGCCATGCGTTTTCGAGCGCCGGGCTGCCGGCGCGGGCCGGAGCGCCCTGCCCCGGCTCGACCGGAACGATTTCGGCGATCATCTCGGCGGGATTGCCCTGCACGCCGTGCACCTGCGAGGTGTCGGCGTCGGCGTCGCCCTGCGGCGCGCCGGTCGAGGCCTGCTGCGGCGCGGCGTCCGGCGGCAGACGGCACGGACCTTGCGGCGAGCACAGATTGTCGCCGGTGATCCAGACCGTTTGAGCGGGGCCGTCGGATTGTCCGAAGGGCTGCGCGCCGCGTTGTCCGCCAGCCGCAGGCCCGAAAGCCGAGCCGCCGGCGCAATTGGCGCGAATGAACGGCGCGCCGATCTGCGAGCGATCATTGTTGCCGACGTCATAACGGCCAACGCCGCGCCACACGCCATTCTGGTCGAGTTCGTAGCGCAATGAGCGCGACTCGCTCGGCGTTGCGAATGCGTTCTCTGCGGCAAGGCCGAGATTGCGCAGGCCGCCGCGTTCCGAGACCAGCATCACCGGCCGTTCGCCGCATTCGGCAAAGGCGATGTCGCTCACAGGCTGGCTGTAGCCGGCGCGCTCGATGTCCTGCTGGTTGGCGAAGAAATCCGGCATAACGAATTCGCGACGCACGTCGCTCGGGTCGAAATCGCCGTTCGGGCCAATACGCACGGACCAGACGGAATTGCGCTTCTCATCATCGGCGAATTGCGCCCAGGCGGCGGCGCTTCCGTAGGCTGGGCTCGACCAGACGCCGTAATAGAGGCGCGCGCCTTCGCCCCACGGATCGCGGCGCACGCCGAGGCCCCACACGCGACGGCCGGCGGCGGCGATGTTCCAGCAATCCGGCGTGTTGTCGAAATTGCCCTGACAATTCTGATAGCGCGCCATGCTCGATGGATCGAAAGCGATCGGCGGCAACGATCCGCGCTGGCCGCTCTCGGCGTCGAGGAACGATTGACGCGCCATGACGCCATGATCGAAAGCCCCGAGATCGCGCCCGTCGCGCGACAGGCGGTGAATCATGCCCGTCTCCATATCGGAGACGAAAAACTGCCGGTTCATGCGGTCGAAGGCGATATTGCCGAGCGCGGGACCGCTATTGGCGCGGCCATTCAGACGAATATCGGCAAAAAGCGACGCGCGGCCCGAGGGGTCGAGCCGCCAGACCGAGCCGGGACCGCCATTGAGGCCCCAAAGACCGGGCATCCAGACGCCCTGCTGAAGGTGCAGACCGAAAGCGGCCGTCGCCGTGAGATAGACATTCGGCGGCTGCTGATCATCGAGAGCGACGCCGAAGACCTGCCCCACCTGCCCGGCCGTGACGGCCGTGCGCATTGGCTTGCCGATCCAATGCTGGCCCTGCGCCGGTTCATCCGGGTTGGCGACGCCGATGATGACGCCCGACGGGCCATTGATATCGATGGCCGCGCCATTGGCCGTCGCGCCGGAGAACCGCGTGACGAAAGCCTCGCCCGGCTGCATCGGCCCGGCGACGGCGGGGCCGCCGGCGGCTTGCGGGCCAGCGCCGGCGCCGAACGGCGCGCCCTGTTGTCCGCCTGGGTAGGTCTGCTGCGGATAGGGCTGCGCCTGCTGGTATTGCGGCGGCGGCTGATATTGCGGTTGTTGATATTGGGGCGCCTGGTAGGACGGCGCGCCTTGGCCCACTGGCGGCTGGTAAGGCGATTGCGCCCATGCCGCGCCAACGGCAAAGGCTGTGGCGGCGCAGGCGAGCGCGAATGTCAGAGAACGATCCGGCTTGCGACGATGGGAAGAATGGGGTGCGTTCATAACGGCCCTCCCGCGCTGTCGAAACAGAGCTTGTCGCTCTTATGTTTTCCAACTGTCTGCGGAAAATTCATTCTTGGCAAGCGCTTGCTCGAGCCTGCCGCTGCGGCCGAGTCCATGCTATGAAATCCCGCATGCGTCCGCATGTTCTGACACCGCTGTTCGCCGCCGCGTCGACGCTTCCCGGCGTCGGGCCGAAGATCGCCAAACACCTTGATCGTCTCACCGGGCGAAGCGACGGCGCGCGCGTGATCGATCTGCTCGCGCACCTGCCCTATTCGACCATCGACCGCAGACGCCGGCCCAAAATCGCGCAGGCGCCGATCGGCGAAATCGTTCTGTTTCGCGCCACGGTGACCGATCTGCGGCCGCCGCCGTCGCGCCATTCGAAAGCGCCCTATCGCATTCTCGTCGAGGACGAGACGGGCGACGCGACGCTCGTGTTCTTTCACTACAATCCCGACTGGCTGGCGCGCATGTTGCCGCTTGGCGAAACGCGCTGGATTTCCGGCAAGCTCGAACTTTGGGACGGCTTCCGGCAAATGCCGCACCCGGACGTCTACGATTCCGCCGGCGTCGAAAAACTGCCGCCAGTCGAGCCGGTCTATCCGCTGACCGAGGGGCTTTATCCGCGCGTTCTGGCCAAAGCCATCGACGGCGCGCTCGACCGCCTACCCGAATTGCCTGAATGGTGCGACGCGCCGTTTCTGGCCAAACGCGGGCTGCCGCCGTTCTCTCGCGCCTTGCGCGCGCTGCATCATCCCGTTGCGCCTGAGGACATCGAACCCGGATCGCCGTCGCGCATGCGACTCGCCTATGACGAATTGCTCGCCAATCAGCTCTCGCTGGTTCTGGTGCGCGCGAAAATGCGCGAGGTCGCCGGACGCCCCAGCATTGGGCCGGGCGCGTTGGAAAAGCGCATTCTCGCCGCCTTGCCCTTTTCTCCGACGCGCGCGCAACAGAAAGCGAGTGAGGAAATCATCGCCGATCTCGCTGCGCCAAAACGCATGTTGCGTCTGCTGCAAGGCGACGTCGGATCGGGCAAGACGCTCGTCGCGCTCATCGCCATGGCGCGCGTGGTCGAAGCGGGACGGCAGGCGGCGCTGATGGCGCCGACCGAAATTCTGGCGCGCCAGCATTACGAATCGCTATCGCGGATGGCGGCGCCCGCCGGTCTGCGCATCGCCTTGCTGACGGGGCGTGACGCGCCCGCGGCTCGCGCGCGGACGCGCGCCGCTCTCACCGCCGGCGAGATCGACATCGCGGTGGGCACGCATGCGCTGTTTCAGGAGAGCGTCGCCTTTCGCGATCTTGGCCTTGCGGTTGTCGATGAACAACATCGCTTCGGCGTCCATCAACGCCTTGCTCTCGGCGACAAGGGCGGCGGCGCCGATGTTCTGGTGATGACGGCGACGCCGATCCCGCGCACGCTGGTGCTGACCTATTTCGGCGACATGGACGTCTCCGTTCTGGACGAGAAGCCGGCGGGCCGTCAGCCGATCGACACGCGCGCCATGCCGCTGGAACGGCTCGACGAGGTTATCGCCGGCGTCGGCAGAGCGGTGCGCGGCGGCGCGCGCGTTTACTGGGTGTGCCCCCTTGTCGACGAAAGCGAGACGCTCGACGTCGCCGCCGCGCAGGAGCGTTTCGAGGCGTTGCGCGGCTATTTCGGCGACGCGGTCGGCCTTGTGCACGGCAAGATGAAAGGCGCGGACAAAGACGCCGCGATGGAAGCGTTCCAGAGCGGCAAGACGCAAATCCTTGTCGCCACCACGGTCATCGAAGTCGGCGTCGACGTGCCGGAAGCCAGCATCATCGTCATCGAACATGCGGAGAGGTTCGGTCTGGCGCAATTGCATCAATTACGCGGACGTGTCGGGCGCGGCGCGGCCAAATCCTCCTGCCTGCTGCTTTACAAGGGGCCGCTCGGCGAAACAGCGCAGGCGCGCATCGCCATCATGCGCGAAACAGAGGATGGCTTTCGCATCGCAGAAGAAGATCTGAAACTGCGCGGCGAAGGCGAAGTGCTCGGCGCCAGGCAATCGGGAACGCCCGGATTTCGCTTCGCCGACCTGTCCGTTCATGGCGGCCTGCTGCCGACCGCGCGCGACGACGCGCAACTCATCCTTGGCCGGGACCCCGATCTGGCGACGCCGCGCGGGCAGGCCCTGCGCGCCTTGCTTTATCTTTTCGAGCGCGACGAGGCGGCGCGTTTACTACGCGCCGGATAAAGACGCCGAATGAAAAGACTTTAACTATTTATGTTAGAAATCATTTCATGATGCTCCTATAGGTTGTGCCTATTGCTTGTGTGATTTTCAGGTTTCAAAATGCGCGCCATTCAGAAGCCAATGACGCTTTACGACATGATCCGGCTGACGGCGTTGAGAACGCTCGCCAGTTCGGCGTTGGCCGGTTTCGTCGCCTTCGTCATCGGCTGGCTGTCTCCCGGCCCCTATTCCAACACCGTCATTCTCTACGCGATCGCGATCCCCTTCTTCGTCACGCCGTTTCTAAGCTGGATGACGGCCGCCGCCCTGCGCGACGCCCGCGCGGCGCAAATCCGCGCCGACGAACTGGCCTATACGGACTCATTGACGGGCGCCCTCAATCGCCGCGCTTTCTTCGAAGCGAACGCGCCGACGGACGACGCTGCAGCCCATACCCATCGCCGCGCCATCCTGTTCATCGACATCGACAATTTCAAAGCCATCAACGATGCGTATGGCCATGAGGGCGGCGACGCGGTGCTGCGCTCCTTCGCCAAGCGTTTGCAGGTCTGCGTGCGCAAGAGCGATCTCGTCGTGCGTTTCGGCGGCGAGGAATTCGTCGTCGAGGCCGAAGATCTTTTGCCGCAGGACGCGGAGAAAGTAGCGCAACGGATCAGCCGCGCCGCACGGGAAGATTGCGTGCCGTTCCGCAACGAGACGATCCGCTACAGCGTCAGCATCGGGGTCACCTGCGGCGACGCGACGTCGCCGATCGACCAGTTGCTGGCGGCGGCGGACGCCCAGCTCTATCTCGCGAAGAACGCCGGCCGCGATTGCATCCGCAGCGATGGCGCCGGCATGACGGACGCAGCGGCAGCGCCTTCTGGCCGGCGCGTCGCGCGCGCCGCCGCGCGTTAAAGCTGAACTGCGTCCGCAGCGCCGGCTTCGCCGTTGCGGCGCCGTGCAGCCTCAGCCATCGCGGCCAGTTGCGCCTGCCCTTCCGGTTGGATCAGCCCCGCCGACATGATCAGTTTGGCGGCGTCGTCCGGCGTCATCGGGATTTCGATCACGTCGCGCGCCGGAAGAAAAAAATAAAACCCCGTTGTCGGGTTGGGCGTGCAGGGCAGGAACACGGAGACGTGCTCTTCTTTCGCCGGAATGCCTTCAGAGACGCGGCCTTGCGCCGGCGTCGAGATGAAGACCAGCGACCACATGCCCTTGGCCGGAAACTCCACAAGGCCGACCTTGCGGAAAGACGTGCCGGACTGCGAGAACAAGGTTTCGAAAATCTGCTTCACGCTCTTGTAGATGCCGCGCACGACCGGCATGCGATCGAGGATCATCTCGCCGATCTTGATCAGCGTGCGCCCCGCCAGATTGGCGGCCAGAAAACCGAGCAACGTCAGAGCGATGAAGGCGATGATGACGCCCAAGCCCGGCAACCGGAACGGCAGATGCGTATCCGGCCAATATTCGACCGGCACGAGCTTCTTGACGCCGCTGTCGACGAGATCGACGAACCACCACACGAGATAGGCGGTCACCGCCAACGGCCCGGCGATGACGACCCCGGTCAAAAACCAGTTGCGGATGCGCGAGCCAAAACCCGGCCCGCGATGGGCCGCATGGTCAGATGGTTCGTGCGACGGCGCGTTCATTGCGTTTTATTACTCCAAGGCATTGTTCCTCGCCCACGCTGCGGCTGGATTGGCGCCCAGCGTCGTGATGACGGAGGTCCGCGCGACAGTAGCGAACCGGCGCGGCTAATCCATCAACAATTTACGCACAACCGGACGCGAAAGCCGTGCCGCCGCCACGGATGGATGCGAATATTCGTCTCGATACAAAATCGTTCCGTCCGACGCTTCATACGAACATTTCTCCATCGGACAAAAAACGCTGAAAAGATCGAGCAGGTTAATCTCGCCTCTCTCCTCCAGCTTACGCAGCGTCTGATCAAGCGGCGCGCGCCGACGCAGGGATTCCGCCCTATCTGGCATCTGGCAACGCGTCGGAAACGGCGCGAACCATTGTTTGATCGCCTGCTCGGGGCGACATTTGGCCTCGCGCGCGAACGGAAGAGTATGAAGAACTGCGAGCCTAACGCCGCGCTCGCCCAGGTTCTTCGACAATCGCTCCAGCCCCTGGCCGAGCAAGTCGATATTTGCTTGCGTCTCATTGGAGAACCGCAGCGGCGCGAAGGCCGCCATGTCATTGAGCAGCAGCACGACATCGCCGCGTCGCAAACGCGCCATCAGCTTCGGCGCAACACTCGACCAATAATGCTTGCTTGCGAGGCTCCACGGAGAGTTGTTCGGCATTTCCGGCACAACGCCTGCGCCCCACGATGACGTAATCGCGACCGCAACATTATCCCTCGCTACAAGCTCGTCAAAAGCCTGCACGAATGCGGCCGAGAAAGAATTGCCAATCACAAGCACGCGTTTTCGGGCGGTTGTGAAATCACCCAGCGCACAATTCTCGATTAGGATCTCCTTATCCGCATCGGCATTGCTCGACAGGACGCAAGGCGCGCCCTGCCACAGCAGGCCATCACCGGACTTATACGGGGTCAGCAACGATCGCATGTCGCGATTGACGCCGCTTATGGACCGGCCGGCAAAAAGCTTCCCGTCTAACGGGCCGATCAACAGCAGTAATGCGATAGCGCAGGCCACACCTCCCAACAGGCCGTAGCCGATAGTACGCGCCCGGGACGGCGCCCAAGGGGCGTAACGCAACGGCCTTTCGACATAGAAATACGAGATATGCGCCAGCCCCAACGTCAAGATGATCATTGGTGCCAAAGTATAAATATGGACGCCCAAAGTCAGCCTGAACCCGATGAGAATGATCCAATGCCATAAATAGATCGAGTAAGACGCCCGGCCGATATAATTCATCGCGCCCAGATCAAGAGCTTGTTTCACGAAGCCGGGACGTTCGGCCGTAACGATCAAGCTCGCCGTCGCCGCAACGACAATCGCCGTCGCGAAAAGCCGCGCCTCGCCCATCAGACCCATGGCCCCGCAAAGCGCTAGGACCATCACAACAGCAATGACGTCATGGCGTTGGGACGCTTTCACGCGCAGGTCGTCGGCAAACAGATAAATCAGAGCGCCCGCACCCAACTCCCAAAAGCGCGCCGGCATGAGATAAAAGCCTTGTATCGGCTTTTTTATCTCCAGCCCTACGAAAAGAGCGAAGGACAGAACAGACAGCGCAATCATTGCGCCGCGCAGCACGGTGCGTCCAGACCGCGCTGCAAAGAAAAACAGGATGGGGAAGAAGACGTAATATTGCTCTTCGACGCCGAGCGACCAAGTTTGCGTGAAGGCGTTCAGTTCGGCGCTCTGCTCGAAATAATCGGCGGCGCGCATTTGCAAGAAAATATTCGAAACGCCGAATAACGCCGCAATCCCCGTTCGAAGCGAGAATTTCGGCGTCGCGTCGAACATAACAACAATGAGACTTCCGACCAGAACGCAAAGCCACAACGCAGGCATCAAACGCTTGATGCGTCGGTTGTAAAAGTTCGCCAGAAACGATTTCAGAGATGCGCTGTCGTCACGCGACAGCGACGCCGTGATGACATATCCCGAGATCACAAAAAAGATATCTACGCCGAGATACCCGCCAGGAAGCAATGCCGGAACGAAATGATAAATGACAACGCTTGCGACAGCGACCGCGCGCAGGCCATCGATTTCCGAACGATACATCTCGTTTCTAGCTTTGAAGGGTTGGGAACGCGGCCAACCTACTCCACCGTCACGCTCTTGGCGAGGTTGCGCGGCTGGTCGACGTCCTTGCCCATGACGACGGCGGTGTAATAGGCGAGGAGCTGGATCGGCAGAGCGAAGACGAGCGGCGCGAAAGTCGGCGCCATCGGCGGCATGTCGATCTCGCCCGCGAGTTCGACCGCCGCTGCTTCCGCCGCGCGTCGGTCGCCCACGAGAATGATGCGGCCGCCGCGCGCCGCGACTTCCTGCATGTTCGAGACGGTCTTTTCCAGCACCTCGTCGGCCGGCGCGATGACGATAACGGGCATGGCTTCGTCGATCAGCGCGATGGGACCGTGCTTCAGCTCGCCAGCGGCGTAGCCCTCGGCGTGGATATAGGAAATTTCCTTGAGCTTCAGCGCGCCTTCGAGCGCGGTCGGATAGCTCGTGCCGCGCCCGAGATAGAGCACGTCCTTGGCTTTCGACAGGCCATGCGCGATCGGCTCGATCAGCGCTTCGTGCTTGAGCGCCTCCGCCATCAGGCCGGGCGTGGCCATCAGTTCGGAGACCAGCCGGCGCTCCTCCTCGGCCGAGAGCGCGCCGCGCGCGCGGCCGAGCGCGACGGCGAGGCAAGCCAGAACAGCCAATTGGCAGGTGTAGGCCTTGGTCGAGGCGACGCCGATCTCGGGGCCGGCGAGCGTCAGCGCCGCGATGTCGCTCTCGCGCGCGATGGTCGAGGTCGGCACATTGACGACCGACAGGATTTTCTGGCCCTGCGCCTTGGCGTAGCGCAGCGAGGCGAGCGTATCGGCGGTCTCGCCCGATTGCGACACGACGAGCATCAACCCATCTGCCGGCAGCGGCGCCTCGCGATAACGGAACTCGGAGGCGACATCGATTTCGACCGGCAGACGCGCGAATTTCTCGATCCAGTATTTGCCGACGAGGCCGGCGTAATAAGCCGTGCCGCAGGCGGTGATGGTGACGCGCGACAGCTTCTTCACATCGAAATCGAATTCGAACGGCAGCCGCACGGCGCCGCCAGACATATCGAGATAATGGGCGAGCGTGCGGCCGACGACTTCCGGCTGCTCATGGATTTCCTTGGCCATGAAATGGCGGAAATTGCCTTTGTCGATAAGGAAGGCCGAAGCCATCGTCCTGATGCGCGGGCGGCTGACGACGCGGTTCTCCGCGTCATAGAAGGCCGCGCCGCCACGGCGCAGGATGACCCAATCGCCGTCGTCGAGATAGGAAATCTCGGAGGTGAAGGGCGCGAGCGCCAAAGCGTCCGAGCCGAGATACATCTCGCCCTCGCCGTAGCCGATGGCGAGCGGCGCGCCCTGACGCGCGCCGATCAGCAGATCCTCCTCGCCGTCGAACAGGAAGCCAAGCGCAAAAGCGCCTTTCAGGCGCGGCAGGCTGGCCTTGACCGCCTCGACCGGGCTCAACCCACCCTGCATCGCGTCGGTGACGAGATGGGCCACGACTTCGGTATCCGTCTCGGTCAGGAAGACATGGCCGCGGGCGCGCAATTCCTCGCGCAATTCGCGGAAATTCTCGATGATGCCGTTGTGGACGACGGCCAGCCTGTCGGTGGCGTGCGGATGGGCGTTGTTTTCGGTCGGGCGGCCGTGCGTCGCCCAACGGGTGTGGCCGATGCCGCTGCGGCCCTGCAAAGGCGCTTCGACAAGACGCGCCGCGAGGTTTTTCAACTTGCCCTCGGCGCGGCGGCGTTCGAGATGGCCGCTTTCCAGCGTGGCGACGCCAGCGGAATCATAGCCGCGATATTCAAGCCGCTTCAGCGCCTCGACGATCGAGCCAGCGACGGGCTCTGCGCCGAGAATGCCAACAATTCCGCACATCGTGTTCAACTCCAAAGGCCGGACGGCCATGCAAGAGCTAGACCGCGAGGGCTGCTTGCGCCAAATAAATTCGCGCAACGCTTTGTAACGCGGTCAACCGCCCTGTTTTTCCTTGGCCTTCCGCTCGCGGAAGGCTTTCGCCCAGCCGGGACGCTCGACCGGCTTGGGACGCGCCACGAACAATGCGTCGGTCTCGATGTCCTTCGTTACGACGGAGCCTGTGCCGATATAGGCGCCTGCGCCCACATCCACAGGCGCCACCAGCGCGACATTGACGCCGACGAAGGCGCCTTCGCCGATCGTCGTGCGGTGTTTGAAGAAACCGTCGTAATTGCAGGTGATGACGCCGGCCCCGAGATTTGACTCGGCGCCTACGTCGGCGTCGCCGACATAAGAGAGATGATTGATCTTCGCGCCGGGGCCGACAGCGGCGTTCTTGATCTCGACGAAATTGCCGATCTTGGCCTTTTCCGCCAGCTTTGCGCCCGGACGCAGGCGCGCGAAGGGGCCGATCTGGGCCTTGCGCCCGACAGCCGCGCCTTCGAGATGCGAAAAAGCGTGGATGACGGCGCCGTCGGCCACCGTCACGCCGGGGCCAAAAACGACGTTCTGCTCGACGATGACGTCCCGGCCAAGCCTCGTGTCGTGGGACAACCAGACGGTGGCGGGGTCGACCAGCGTCGCGCCCTCGCGCATCGCCTTTTCGCGCGCCCGCCCCTGCCAAACGGCGGCGGCGGCGGCGAGCTGGACGCGATCGTTGACGCCCATCACCTCCGTTTCCGGCGCAACCAGCGCGACGGCCGAGCCGCCCTGCGCCCGCGCGACGGCGACGGCGTCGGTCAGATAGAATTCCTTCTGGGCGTTGTCGGCGCCGACGGCTTCCAGCAAAGCCAAAGCTTTCGTCCCGTCGAGCGCCATCAGGCCGGCGTTGCACAGCCGCACGGCGCGCTCATGGGCGGAGGCGTCCTTGTGCTCGCGAATGGCGACCAATTCGCCGCCGTCGAGCAACAGCCGGCCGTAACCCGTCGGGTCCGCCGCCTCGAAGCCGAGCGCGGCGACGGCGCAGCCCTGCGCCAGACGGGCGCGCATGGCGACAAAGGTCTCCGGCTCGACGAGCGGCGTATCGGCGAAAACGACAAGCAGATCGTCATAGCCGCGCGCAATGGCCTCGCGGGCGGCCAGAACCGCATGAGCGGTGCCGCGGCGCTCCGTCTGGACGAAGATTTCGGCCGCAGCGACGGCGCGGCGCGCTTCGGCGGCGACATCTTCGCGCCCGGGGCCGACGACGACGGCGACCGCATCGGCGCCGGCGGCCGAAACCGAGGCCAGCACATGGCCGAGCATCGAACGGCCGGCGATGGCGTGCAACACCTTCGGCACATCCGATTTCATGCGCGTGCCTTCGCCGGCGGCGAGGACGACGGCCAGACAGCGGCGCGCGGACTTATCAGCGGTCATTGCATAGGGCCCAAAATGACAGGAAAGCGATAGGGTCGTAACCGACGAGGCTCATATACGAAATGCCGAGGACAAAGAAACCTCGAAAAAGCCGTTCTCAGCGCCGCGAATTGGGATATAGGAGTCGCAGCGCCGTTCCGCATGCGCTTTACCTGGTCGACCACCTCCAAGAAAGTTGTTGTATTCCATCATGATCGAGCGTCGTGATCTGCTGAAACTGGCTGTTGGCGGGGCTCTGGCGCAACTGGCGCCCGGAGCGGCGGCGGCCCAGGACAACGCGCCTGCGCCCGCGCCGCAGCCGTTCAGCTTCGCCAACGTGGTCGAGCACGCGCGCACGCTGTCGAAAAAGCCCTACAAGGCCGTGACGGCGGAGCTGCCCGACGCTTTCTCGAACCTCAATTACGAATCCTATGTCGGTCTGCGCGCCAGGCCGGAAGCGGCCGTCTGGCTTAACGACAATGTCGGATTCGCCATCGAGCCGCTTCATCGCGGCTTCATCTTCTCCAATCCGATGCAGATTTTCACGATCGAGAACGGCGTTTCGTCGCGTCTGGTCTACGATCCGGCCAAATTCGACTTCGGCAAGATCACGCCGCCGCAAGGCCTCGGCGACATCGGCTTTTCCGGCTTCCGCGTGCTGACGACGGGCGGCGGCGCGGCGGCGGCCGAAGTCGCCATCTTTCAGGGCGCCAACTTCTTCCGCGCGGCGGCGCGCTGGCAGACCATGGGCGCGATGGCGCGCGGTCTGGCGATTCGCACCGCCGACGCCAAGGGCGAGGAATTTCCGCAATTCCGCGCGATCTGGATCGAAAAGCCGACGCTCGCCGCCGGGGCGCTGGTGCTCTACGCGCTGCTTGATTCCGAAAGCGTGACGGGCGCCTATCGCTTCACGCTACGGCCAGGCGACGCCGTCATCGTCGACACGGAATGCACGCTTTTCGCCCGCGTCGCCGTCGATCACGTCGGTTTCGCGCCGATGACGGCGACGTCCTATCTCTCGCCGATGGACCGGCGGCGCTCGGACGATCTGCGCCCCGTCGTCGCCGAAGTGACGGGCCTGCAGATGTGGACCGGCAACGGGGAATGGCTGTGGCGCACTGTCGCCAATCGCGAGGCGCTGCAAATCTCGTCCTTCGTCGACGACAAGCCCAAGGGCTTCGGCTTCGTCCAACGCAACCGCGATTTCGAGCAATATCAGGATGATGTGCAGCGGTGGGAGATGCGGCCATCGCTTTGGATTGCGCCAATCGGCGAATGGGGGCCCGGCAGCGTCCAGCTGATCGAAATCCCGACCGAGTCCGAGGTCAACGACAACATCATCGCCTATTGGCGGCCGCGCGACGGCCTCGCCGCCGGATCGGAGACGAGCTTCGCCTATCGCCAGTTCTGGTGCTGGCTGCCGCCCGACCGGCCGCAAGGCGCCGTTGTCACGGCGGCGCGCAGCGGGCGCGGCTCCGGCGGCAAGAAGCGCCGCTTCGTCGTGCAGTTTTCGGCGGAAGCCTTTGCCGAGCCGCAGCGATTGCCGCCCGATTTGCGCCCCGTGCTGCACGCCAATCCGGGCGCCATCACTTCGCTGCAAAGTTATCTGATGCCCGATCGGCGCGCATATCGGGTCGCCTTCGAAATCGACCCGGGCGCGGAAACCTATTCCGAAATGCGCCTCGTCATCGAGGCGGCCGGCAAACCGGTCAGCGAAACCTGGCTTTATCGATGGACGTCATAACCAAACCCGACCGCCAAGCGATGGCTGCGCCGGACGTCGCCGAGGTTGATCCCTACGAGTCGATGCCCTCTTACGCGCCGCTTGAAATGCCGGTGCAATCGCTGTCGCGCTTCGACAAGAAGAAGCGGCGCGCGCGTCTTGCGCCGGAGATCTGGCGCACGCCCTGGCTGGCGCGCCTGCTGATCTTCGGCGGCGGTCTCGCGCTGACCGCCTTCGGCGCCTATGAAATGTATCGCGTCGTCGAGGTTGGCGGGGTGACGCCGCTCGAATGGGCGCTGCTCGTGCTCTTCGTGGCGAATTTCTCGTGGATCGCCCTCGCCTTCACCAGCGGCCTCGTCGGCTTCGGCTGGCTGGCGCTGTTCGCGCCGAAACCGCCTGAGCCGCCGCGCAGCCTCGCCTCGCGCACGGCCGTCGTCATGCCGATCTACAACGAGGCGCCGAGCCGCGTTTTCGGCGCCGTTCAGGCGATGTATGAGGACGTCGTCAAAACCGGATTGATCGGCGCGTTCGACTGGTTCTTCCTGTCCGACACGACCAATCCCGATATCTGGATCGCCGAGGAGCGGGCCATTATCGCCATGCGCGAGCGGCTTGGCCCGCAGGCACGCGTCTTCTACCGCCACCGTCCGAAGAACATCGCGCGCAAGGCCGGCAACATCGCCGATTTCGTGACGCGCTGGGGCAGCGCCTACGACCACATGGTGGTGCTCGACGCCGACAGCCTGATGACTGGCGAGACGATCGTGCGTCTCGCGGCGGCGATGGAGGCGGATCCGGATTCCGGCATTATCCAGACGCTGCCGCTGATCATCAACCGCAACACGCTTTTCGCCCGCGTGCAGCAATTCGCGGCGCGCATCTACGGGCCGGTGATCGCCGCCGGCCTGTCCGTCTGGATGGGTCGCGACGGCAATTACTGGGGCCATAACGCGATCATCCGCACCAAGGCTTTCGCAGCCCATTGCGGCCTGCCGGACCTGCGCGGCCGGCCGCCTTTCGGCGGGCACATTCTCAGCCACGACTTCGTCGAAGCGGCGCTGATCCGGCGCGCCGGCTACGCGGTCTACATGCTGCCGACGCTCGGCGGCTCCTATGAGGAAAGTCCGCCGTCGCTGATCGACCTGTCGGCGCGCGACCGGCGCTGGTGTCAGGGCAACCTCCAACACGTCCGCGTCGTGCCGTCGAAGGGCCTGCATCTGGCCTCGCGCCAGCATTTCATGACCGGCATTTTCGGCTATCTCGCCTCGCCCTTATGGATGCTGCAATTGATCATCGGCATCGTGATCGTGCTGCAGGCGAGCTATATCCGGCCGGAATATTTCACCGGCGACTTCTCGCTGTTTCCCGCCTGGCCGCGCTTCGACGCGGAGCGCTCGCTGCGGTTGTTCGCCATCACCATGGGCATTCTGCTGGCGCCGAAATTCTTCGGCCTGTTTCTGGCGTTGTTTCAGGCGAGGACGCGACGCGCGTCCGGCGGCTCCATCCGGCTCGTGCTGTCGACGCTGTTCGAGATCATCATGTCGGCGTTGCTTGCGCCGATCATGATGCTGATCCAGTCCGGCCATGTCGTGCATATCCTGTTCGGCTTCGACACGGGCTGGGACCCGCAGCGTCGCGACGACGGCTCCATTCCGATCAAGGACATTGTGCGCCGGCATCGGTCGCATGTGGCGATGGGCGTCATCAGCCTCATCGCCGGCCTGCTCATCGCGCCCTCGCTCGTCGCCTGGATGTCGCCGACGATCGCCGGCCTCATTCTGGCGATCGTTCTGTCGTGGGCGAGCGGCCAGCTTGCCTTGGGACTGGCGCTGAAGCGAGTCGGCATCCTGCGGACGCCGGAGGAATCGTCCGTCCCCGAGATCGCGACGCGGGCCAATGCGCTGGCGCGGGAATTGGCGACGACCGGCGCGGACGAGGCGGATTCGCTGCGCGTCATTCACGCCAACCCGGATTTCCGCGACATGCACGAGGCTTTTCTGCCGCAGGCGCGACCGCGCCATCGCGGCGAGATCACGGCCGAACGCGCGCTCGCCGTCGCCAAGCTGACCGACGCCGAGACGATCGACGACGCGGTGAACTGGCTCAAGCCGAAAGAGCGCAACGCCGTGCTGCACGATCGCGCGCTCATCGCGCTGCTCTGCATGCTGCCGACGAAAACGACCGGCGGCCGGCACGCGTAAGCGCGCCAGTTTTAAACGATTCCAAAAAGCGCCGGCGAGATTGCGCCGGCGCGGCTTGCCGCTACACTCCGCGCGTTTTCTCATTCGAACGCGACCGGAGCGGCCGAAGCCCATGATTGGCGCATTGATCATTGTATTTCGCGAAGTGATCGAGGCCGGTCTGATCGTCGGCATCGTTCTGGCCGCGACGCGCGGCGTGCCAGGCCGTCTCGCCTATGTCTGGGGCGGCATCGCGGCCGGGCTCATCGGCGCCGGCCTTGTCGCCGCTTTCGCGGGCGCGATCTCGAATGCGCTGTCCGGCGTCGGTCAGGAAACGTTCAACGCGAGCGTGCTCGCCATCGCCGTCGTCATGCTCGCCTGGCACAATATCTGGATGGCGCGGCACGGGCGCGAGATGGCGAGGGAGCTCAATGTCGTCGGCGCCGAAGTCGCGGAAGGGTCGCGCTCGCTGATGGCGCTGGCGGTCGTCGTCGGCGTCGCCGTATTGCGCGAGGGCGCCGAAGTCGCGCTGTTTCTCTATGGAATTGTCGTGGCCGACGGGCAGGCCGGCGCGCCGATGGTGATCGGGGGCCTGCTCGGGCTGGCGCTCGGCGCGGGCCTGAGCGCGCTGACGTTCTTCGGCCTCGTCGCCATTCCGATGAAGCAATTGTTTCGCGTCACCGCCTTGCTGATCACGCTGATGGCTGCCGGCATGGCGGCGCAGAGCGTCGGCTTCCTGCAACAGGCCGGTCTTGTCACGGCGCTCGACCAGCCGCTGTGGGACACGTCGTGGCTCTTGTCCGACACCAGCGTCCCCGGCCGCATCCTGCATGTGCTGTTTGGATATGCGGATCAGCCCAGCGGCGCGCAGCTTCTGGCCTATCTCGTCGTCGTCGTGATCATCGTCGCCGCGACTCGGGCGATCACAGCGAAAGAAACGGCGCCGGCGGCGACGCCGGCGCAGTAACTCCGACGCTCAGAGCGTATGCGCTTCACGCTTGGCGATGAAGCCGGGAGCGAAAGCGGCAAACCAATCAAGGCTTTTCGGATTGGCCATGGAATCGGGATTGGCGATCTTCGCCAGATCGTGCCCGAGCAGCAGTTTCTTGATCGGCACTTCCATCTTCTTGCCGGAGAGCGTGCGCGGGACATCCCGCACCTGATGCATCGAGTCCGGCACATGGCGTGAAGACAGCCCCTTGCGGATACGGTCGCGGATGGCAGCCTCAAGTTTTTCGTCGAGCGTCAGTCCTTCGCGCAGCACGACGAACAGGGCCATATGCGGGTCGCGGCCGAGATATTCGAGATCGACGACGAGGCTGTCCATCACCTCGGGCAAATCCTCGACCATGCGGTAAATTTCGCTCGACCCCATGCGGATGCCGTGGCGATTGATCGTGGCGTCGGAGCGGCCGTAAATGATGGCGCCGCCGCGCGGGGTGATCTTGATCCAGTCGCCGTGTCGCCAGACGCCGGGATAGGTGTCGAAATAGGATTCGCGCAGGCGTTTGCCGTCCTTGTCGCCGACGAGATAGAGCGGCATCGAGGGCATGGGCGCCGTGCAGACAAGTTCGCCCACTTCGTCGATCACCGGCTTGCCCATGTCGTCATAGGCCTCCACTTTCGCGGCCAGACAGCGACACTGCATCTCGCCGGAATAGACCGGCAGGATCGGAATGCCGCCGACGAAACCGCCCGCGAAATCCGTGCCGCCCGAGATTGGCGTCAGCCAGATGTCGGAGCGCACCTTGTCGTAAATCCACTCATAGGCTTCGGCCGAGAGAGGCGAGCCCGTCGAGCCGAGGCCGGTGAGGCGCGACATGTCGGCGATCTTCGCGGGCTCGATTCCCGCCTTCATGCAATTCTGGAAGAAGGCCGCGCCGCAACCGAAGATCGTGACCTTCGCCTCATCGACGAAACGCCAGATGCGGCCGAGATCGGGGATCGCCGGGCTGCCGTCGTAGATGGCGATGGTCGCGCCCAGCAGCAGGCCGCCGACCTGCGAGTTCCACATGATCCAGCCCGACGACGTGTACCAGTGGAACACGTCATTCGACGCCATGTTGGAATGGAAGGCGTGCGTCTTCAGGCCTTCCAGCACGATGCCGCCATGGCCGTGCACGATGGGCTTCGGCATGCCGGTCGTGCCGGAGGAATAGACGATCCACAACGGATGATCGAAGGGCATCGGCGCGATGTCGAGCTTCGCGTCGCGCGCGGCGAGTTCGCGCCAGTCCTTCGCATCAGGGAAAATCTGACGGTCAACCGCGCCGTGCAGCGCCGGGACCACAACGACATGTTTCAGCGTCGGCAATTGATCGGCGATCTGGCGCACATAAGCGCCGCGCTCATGCGCCGCGCCGTTGTAGCGATAGCCATCGACCGCGATGAGGACTTTCGGCTCGATCTGGCGATAGCGGTCGACCACCGCGCCGGGGCCGAGATCGGGCGCGCAGAGCGACCAGACGCCGCCGATCGAAACCGCGGCGAGAAAGGCGATGATCGTCTCGGGAATATTCGGCATGTACGCCGCAACGACATCGCCCGGCTTGACGCCGAGATCGCGCAACGACGCTGCGACGGCGGCGACCTGCCGGCGCAGGTCCGCCCAGCTCATCTCCTTCAGCGCCTCGGTCTCGCTGGCGTAACGGATCGCCGGCCCCTGTTTGTCGTGACGGAAGACGTGCTCGGCGTAGTTCAGCGTTGCGCCCTCGAACCAGCGCGCGCCGGGCATGGCGCGCGAGGCGAGAACGCGCGTCGCTTTCTGGTGAAAGCGCACGTCGAGAAACTCGCTCATGAATGACCAGAAGCTTTCGAGATCATCCACCGACCAGCGCCAGAGGGCGTCGTAATCGTCGAATTTCAGGCCTTTTTCAGCATCGAGCCAGCGCATGAAGCGGGCGACTTGGGATTGGCGTTTGAAGTCTTCGCTCGGCGTCCAGAGCAGTTTTCCCTCGACAAGGCTGACCACGCATTCCTCCTGATTTTCTTGTTGGCGCGAGAGTGCCACCGGGCGGCGCCCTTGGCAAATTGTCGCATGGGGCGACCGCCTTTTCGCCACGATCGCGCCCCGTCCGCGCCACAGCCGCCCTCTATCCACGGCTCGCCGCGCAACAGGCGCGGAGCAACCGACAGGCTGTTAATGACTGAACGCGATCCGCCGGCGCAGCGCGCCGGGGCCGCGAGCGGACATTTCGCTGTTCGCCGCGCGGCTCATGGCGTCTCCCCGGGACGCAAGCTTGTTTCGCTTGCCGCATGTCTGACCACGCTCGCCGCGTCGGTCTGGCTGCATGTGACGGCGCCCGCCGCTGCGAGCCCCTTGCTCGCGGACGCCGCTATGACGCATTCGCCCTATGGCGCCTTGCCGCCATCGCGCGAGCGCCGCCGCGATCCGCTTTTCGCCATTCTGTTCGAGCCGCTCGCCGATGTGTTCGCGGCCATCGGCCAAAATGACGCGCCGGGCGAGGCGGAGGTGGAAATCGGCCGCGTGCGGATAAAGCGCGAAACCGTGGAAAACATTCTGCGCGCCGCCGCCATCACGCGCTGGGATCCCGCGCTGCTTCTCGCCATCGCCGACAAGGAATCCCGGTTCCAGACGGGCGTTCAGGCGCGCACCTCCTCGGCCACGGGCCTGTTTCAATTCATCGACGCGACATGGCTGAAGGTCGTGCGCGAGTTTGGCGACAGGCACGGTCTCGCGCGCGAAGCGGCGGCGATCAAATTGATCGACGGCGAATATGGCGTCGAGGATACGAAGATGCTGGCTCATATTCTGGGCTTGCGCCGCAACGGCTATCTTTCGGCGCTGCTCGCCGCTGAAATGCTGAAGCGGGATCGAGAACGCATCGCGCAGCGCATCGGCCGCGACCTCACGGACGGCGAGACCTATCTGACACATTTCCTCGGGCCGGACGGCGCCGAGGCCTTTCTGGGCGCCGTGGCGGCCGGGCCTCAGCAATCGGCCCCCGCCCTCTTCCCCAAGCCGGCGCGCGCCAACAAGGCGATTTTCTACGCGCAGGCCAAAGGCAAGAAGAAGCCGGCGGCGCGGACGCTCGCCGACGTGCGCGACAGTTTCGAGAAGATGATGGGCGCGCGGCTGGAGCGCTATCGCGCCATCGGCGAAACGCCGGTCATCAACGCCTATGCCGACATGCGCGGGCAATGAAGCTCAAAATCGCCTCACAAGAAAAATGCGTCGCGCGCCGGGCGGAAAATCATCGATGGCGCCGAAGCGGATGAAGCCGCGCTGCTCGTAGAACGCGGCGACCTCCGCCTCGAACGTGTCGATATAGGCGCCAAGGCAATCGCGCGCGCGCGCCTGCGCTTCCGCGCGCGTCAGCAAATCGGCGCCGAGCCCCTTGCCGCGATGTTCGTTCTCGACCCAGAGCTGGCGGACATAAAGCCATCGCCAGTGCGTGACGCCGTTGAGGCCGCCGACAAGCTTCGCCCCATCATAGGCGAAAACATGAAGCGGCGCCTCGTCGCGCGGGCCGAAGCGCGCCGCGACATGACGGCCAAGCTCGTCGGCGACTTTCGCCGCCGTCGCCTCGTCGGCGCGCGTTTCGAAGCGCAGGGTCTTTTCAGCCATGATGTTTTCGTCCATAGCGACGCGCATGAAAGGCGTCGCTGTCATTTCGCTATTCTGGCTGGCGTTCGGCGCGGCCGCAAACGCGCAATCGCCGCGCGTCGCCGATTATCGCCCGGTTTTCGAACTCTGCCGCGACGCGGGCGGCGGGCAACGGCTCGCCATTCGCGCCATGACGCGCGGCGGCGCGAAACACATTCTGAGCGTCGATCCGCAGACGCTGGCGACGCGGATCGAAGCCGCCGCCGGCCTGAGCTGCGCGCCTACGAATGACGAGGCGCAGAAGAACACGCGCTTCATGCGGGCGGTGCGCAGCGCCGGCAGCGAGATCACGCTCGCTTCGGGCGTCTCGCGCAACGCCGGCCTCATGCACGGCTCGGGCAGCGGCGTTTTCGTCACCGGCGATCTCTGCCCGACGACGAAGCCGCTCGACCGCGGCTTTGTCGAACTGCTGGCCCGACAAGGCGCGAAAACGCCGGTGGCGCTGGCGATTTCAGGCAATTGGCTGAAGCGGCACGGCGCGGATTTCGACTGGCTTCGCGGGCTCACATCCAGCGGCGCGCTCGACATCACATGGGTCAACCACTCGACGCGCCATCCTTATACGCGCGGGGTGGCCGAGACGCAGAATTATCTGATGATCCCCGGCTCCGACCTCGACGCGGAGATTTTCGAGACGGAGCAATTGCTCGTCGAGCATGGCGAAACGCCATCCGTCTTCTTCCGCTTTCCCGGCCTTGTCGCGGATACGGCTCTGATGGAGAAATTGCGCGCGCGCCATCTCATCGCGCTCGGCGCCGACGCGTGGCTGGCGCTGACGGGGCGCGCGCAAACCGGCTCGATCATCCTCACGCATCCCAATGGCAACGAGCCCTACGGCCTCAGGATTTTCGCGCGATTGCTGGAACAGGGCAAATTGCCGAAGCCATTCCGGCCGCTGAACGAGGCGCCGTGACGCGGGCATGAAAACAGCCGGGCTGCCCCGGCTGTTTCCTTCCTCAATTCATACGACGCCTTACGCGTCGATCTTGCCGCCGGCCTTTTTGATGGCCTGCCGCAACAGCTCGCGGTCGCCGACCTGATTGGCGAGGATGAGGACGAGCTTGGCGTTCATCAATTCCGCCTGTTCCTCGTTCATGTCGCGCTGCGAGTCGATCAGCTCCTTATAGAAGGCGTCGTGATCGGCGATGGTGAGCTTGCTTTCGAGTTTCATCGTCGCCTCCGCTCAGGCTGCTGCAACGGCGCGGGCGAGCGCCTTCTGGACTTTGGCCGCGTCGAACTTGCGCCAGCGCGCGGCGACATGCTGGTCGGGACGGATCAGATAGACCGTGCCGGGTTTGGCGTCGTAACGCTTCGTCAGATGGCCTTCGCGATCCTGCACGTCCTTGCCGACTGTCATGACGCGCGCCTTGATCTTGCCGAAGCTGACTTCGGCTGCGCCGGGCGCTTCGCCGAAGGCGAGAACGACGAAGCCGTCGCCGATCGTGTTGAGGAACCAGCCCTTCTTGCCGTCCTTCTCGATCGGCGCGTCGGCGCAATTCGTGCCGGGCGTCATCGCGCCGGCAAAGGCTTCTTCGTCCGGTGTGTTGAGAGAAGAATTCACGTAAGGCGTCGGCGTCGACAGGCGGCCGGAATTGACCAGCGGCCGGGCGAATTCATTGTCGCGCGCCAGCTCCAGCACCGCGTCGCGATAGCGCCGGCTCGTCTTCGACTTCGGCGTGATGAAATCCGTCGCCCGGGTCGAATTGAGCAGGTTGTCGTCGGCGGCGAAGGCGCGCTCTTCGTTATAGGTGTCGATGAGCTTGAAGGGCGCGTCGCCGTCCATGACGAGCTTCAGCTTCCACGCCAGATTGTCGGTGTCCTGCACGCCGGTGTTGGCGCCGCGCGCGCCGAAGGGCGAGACCTGATGCGCGGCGTCGCCGGCGAAGAGCACACGGCCGTAGCGGAAGTTATCGATGCGACGGCAGGCGAACTGGTAGATCGACACCCATTCGAGCTCGAATTCACGATCGTCGCCGAGCATGGCCTTGATGCGCGGAATGACGTTCTCCGGCTTCTTCTCCTCGACCGGATCGGAATCCCAGCCGAGCTGGAAGTCGATGCGCCAGACATCGTCAGATTGCTTGTGGAGCAACACCGACTGATTGCGGTGGAACGGCGGATCGAACCAGAACCAGCGTTCGGTCGGGAAATCGGCCTTCATCACCACGTCGGCGATGAGGAAACGGTCCTGAAAGAACTGGCCGGTGAATTCGGCGCCGACCATCTTGCGCATGTCGGAATTGGCGCCGTCGCAGGCGAGCACCCAATCGGCTTCCATCTTGAACACGCCGTCCGGCGTCTCGACGGTCAGCGTGGCGAAATCGCCGCCTTGCGAAACGGAGATGACCTTGTGCTTCCAGCGCAGGTCGACGAGGTCGCTCTTGGCGATTTCCTCGATCATATATTCTTCGAGATAATATTGCTGGAGATTGATCATCGCCGGCATCTTGTGATGCTCTTCCGGCAAGAGGTCGAACTGGTAGGACAGTTCGTCACGGAAGAAGACCTTGCCGACCTTCCAGCTCACGCCCTTGGCGACCATGCGGTCGCCGCAGTTCAGGCGATCCCAGATTTCCAGCGGGCGCTTGGCGTAGCAAACGGCGCGCGAGCCGATGGAGACGGTGTTGTTGTCGTCGAGAACAAGGCAACGGATGCCGCGCTGGGCGAAATCGAGCGCGGCCGTGAGGCCGATCGGGCCGCCGCCGACGATCACGACCGGATGACGCACGATCTTGCCAGCAGCCTGCTCGGGCGACTGCACATATTTGAACTCGGGATATTGATAGGTCTTCAGCATAACGTCTGTCCTCCCCCTCGGGGACGCGGGTCAGCGATGCGCGTCGGCGCGCGAGCGAAACGCTCCGGCCGCGCCGCCCGCCCCCACGGAGCGTTGCGGCCGGAGCAAAGACCCGCAGGCGATGCGGGCGATGCGATGAATGTTCCGACGGGCCATTATCGGGCCCGACAACCTTCCCGCCGTCAGCGAGAAGAAGGGATCGCTTACGAAAATTCCTTTTCGTGCAGCCAGGCGGTGTGGCGCGGCGGCTTCTTCGTGCGATCCCACTCGTCGATCATTTCGAGCGCGACGTCCTTCATCTTCTTCATCTTTTCAGGCGTCGAAGTCCAGGCGGACACTTCGAGGCGATGCCCGGACGGATCGAAGAAATAGATCGACTTGAAAATGTTGTGATCGGTCGGGCCGACGACGCTCAACCCCGCATCTTCCGCGCGCTTCTTGGCCTCCAGCACCGTGTCCATGTCCTTCACGGTGAAGGCGATGTGCTGCGTCCATTCCGGCGTGTTGGGATCGCGGCCCATCGGCGGGCTGTTGGGCAGCTCGAAGAAGGCGAGAATGTTGCCCATGCCCGCATCGAGGAAAATGTGCATGTAGGGATCGGGTTGTTTGGTCGAGGGCACCTGATCCTCGGCGATGGCGCCGATGAGGTCCATGTTCAGGACCTTCTTGTAGAACTCGACCGTTTCCTTCGCGTTTTTGCAGCGATAGGCGACGTGATGGATCTGCTCGATCTTCATGGCGTCTTCTCCCGTTCATTTGATATTTGTTTGGTAACATACGTTACCATTTCCGTCAAGCGGGCATTGTTTCATTTGCAACTCATTGCTTTTCATGGCCCTTATCGTTTTTGACTTGTTATACGTTGCAAAATTTGGCGTCTTTCTGTTACCATCCACCCATAAATTCCGAGGATGGCATGGCGGAGCCCCAGAACGATAAACCCGGCCCGGCGGCCGAGCCAAGCTTCGACCTGCAAAAGTTTTTTCCCTATCGGCTGGCGATCCTCGCCGAGCAGGTGTCGGAGACGGTGGCGCAGATCTACGCCGACCGCTTCGATCTCGGCCGGCAGGAATGGCGCATCCTCTCCGCTATCGGCTACCGCAACGGCATGCCGGCGAAGGAAGCCGGCGACTACGCCGCGCTCGACAAGATGCAGGTGAGCCGCGCCGTCGCCAACCTCGTCGAGAAAGGGCTGGCGACGCGCGAGGTGGACGCCGCCGACCGGCGCAACCATCTGCTGCGCCTGACCGAGGCCGGCCGCGCGCTCTATCTCAAGATCATTCCTCTGGCGCTGGCGCGCGAGGCCTTCGTGCTCGACGCGCTGAGCCCCGAAGAGGCGCGCGTGCTCGACGGCGCGCTCGACAAGCTCAGCGCCCGGGCGCGCGAACTGCGACGGATCGGGTGAAGGCCCGCCTCACATATCGAGCAGCGCCGCGAGCCCCTTGACGACGGCGGCCGGCGCAAGTTCGGAATATTCCTCCGGCGCGTCCGTGCGATTGACCCAGATGGCGCGGAAGCCAAATTTCGTCGCGCCGGCGATGTCCCAGCGGTTCGACGAGAGGAAGACCACTTCTTTCGGCTTCACGCCATAGCGCTTCTCGACCAGTTCATAGGCGCGCGGATGCGTCTTGTAGACGCCCACGGCTTCGACCGAGATCGATTCATCGAGCAAATCGGCGACATCGGCCGATTTGATGGCTTTCGAGAGCATCGGCGGCGTGCCGTTCGACAGGAGCACGCAACGCGCGCCGCGCGCCTTCAGCGCCTGCAATGTCGGCTTGACGTCGGGATAAGCGTCGAGCGTTTCGTATGCCGAGAGCAACGCCGCGCGCGCCTCTGCGGAAATGCCGCCGCACATCGCGGCGGCATAGTCGAGCGATTCCTGCGTCAGTTTCCAGAAACCGCGGTGAGCGCCCGAAAGCGTGCGAATCCACGCGTATTCCAGCTGCTTGGCGCGCCAGATTTCCGACAGCCGGTCGGCCTGCGGCCCGACGAGATCGCGATGGCGGCCGACCGCCGAATGCACATCGAACAAAGTGCCATAGGCGTCGAAGACGTAAAGTTGGCCAGCCATGCGCCTGTCGTCCCTGCTCAGCTCATAAAAAAAAGCTCCGGCCGCAGCCGGAGCTTTCTCAATAGCAGGCTCCGCGATTTTACGCGACGCTCAGATTGCCCGCAGAAGACTTGCCGGTGCGGCGATCAGCCAGCACTTCGTAGTTAACCTTCTGGCCTTCATTGAGGCCGCGCAGGCCAGCCTGTTCGACGGCGGAAATGTGGACAAACACATCCTTGCCGCCGTCGTCCGGCTGAATGAACCCATAGCCTTTTTCGGAATTGAACCACTTCACGGTCCCGGTCGCCATTGCTGTCGCTCCCTTGGAGACGTCAAAATAGAATGCCCACACAGAGCATCCGTCGAATATCGATGTCGCGGGGATGTCGTCAGCGGGCGCATTCGCGCGCCGGGCAGCCAAGTCGTCGTCTGTAACTCGATTCTCAAGATGTAAGAAATAATCGCAAAAACGCAAGAGCCGTCGCTAACAGAAAGCCGCAACGCGATAGCCGGCGCCTTCGAGCCGCTGGCGAATGCGCCGCGCCATCGCCACCGCATGGGCGCTGTCGCCATGCACGCAGATCGACTCGACAGGGGTGGGAATTCGCGTCCCGTCATGGGCGATCAGCGCTTGCGCCTCGATCATCGCCATCAGGCGGGTTGCGGCGGCGTCAGCATCGTCGATCATGGCGCCCGGCTCGCCGCGTTTGATGAGGCGGCCCTCGCGCGTATAACCGCGATCGGCGAAGACTTCCGCGACGGCGCGCAAGCCTGCGGCTTCAGCGGCCTTCACCTGCGCGGAGGCCGCGATGCACAGCATGGTCAAATCAGGATCCACCGCCTTGATGGCGCGCGCGACGGCGTTGGCGACAGCCTCGTCCGCCTCGGCCCAATTGGCCAGCGCGCCATGCGCCTTCACATAGGAAATTCGGTGGCCGGCGTAGGACGCCAGCGCCTGTGCCGCGCCGATCTGATAGGCGACCATGCGCTCGATCTCGCCCGCGTTCAGCGGGATGCGGCGTCGGCCGAAACCGCCAAGGTCGTTAAAGCCGGGATGAGCGCCGATCGAAACGCCCTTTTCCTTCGCGGTTCGGAAGGTCGCAGCCATGATGTCGGGATCGCCGGCGTGGAAGCCGCAGGCGACGTTGGCCGAGGTGACGATTGCGAGCATGGCGGCGTCGTCGCCGCATTCATAAGCGCCAAACCCCTCGCCAAGATCGGAATTGAGATCGATGACCGCCATCCGGGCCTCCTTCGAGCCAGAGACTAGCCGCCTGCACGGCCTAAGTTAAGATCGGCTTTCGCAGGGAGCGGTCTTATGCTCAAATAGGTATAGACGATAACAAAAAAGGCGGGACCATGCTGAAGCTCGACGAAATTGTCGCGATCGATTTCCACACCCATGCCGAGGAGCCGTGCGGTACGCATCCCGACGACGGCTATGACGATTTTCAGGACGCGATGAAGGCTTATTTCAAGCCGAAGCACAATCATCGCCCGACCGTGCAGGAAACCGCCGCCCATTACCGCGAGCGCAAGATGGCCTGCGTCATCTTTCCGGTCGACGCCGAGCGCGAGACGGGTTTTCGCCGCTACGACAATTACGAGATGGCCGACATCGCGGCGCAGAACAGCGACGTGCTGATTCCTTTCGCCTCGATCGACCCGGCCAAGGGCAAGCTCGGCGCGCGCGAGGCGCGCAAGCTGGTGCGCGAGCACGGCATCAAGGGCTTCAAGTTCCATCCCACCATGCAGGGCTTCTATCCCAACGACCGCAATGCGGCCTATGCGCTCTACGAGGCCATCGTCGAATGCGGCGTGCCGGCCCTGTTCCACACCGGCCAGACCGGCGTCGGCTCGGGCATGCCCGGCGGCATGGGCATGAAGCTCAAATATTCGAACCCGATGTATATCGACGACGTCGCCGCCGATTTCCCCGACATGAAAATCATCATGGCGCATCCCTCCTTCCCCTGGCAGGAGGAGGCCTTGTCGGTCGCGACGCACAAGCCCAACGTCTATATCGACCTGTCGGGCTGGTCGCCGAAATTCTTCCCGCCGATCCTCGTGCAATATTGCAACACGGTGCTGCGCCACAAAATGCTGTTCGGCTCCGACTGGCCGGTGATCCTGCCCGAACGCTGGATCGCCGATTTCGAGAAACTCGACATCAAGCCCGAAGTCCGCCCGCTGATCATGAAAGAGAATGCGGTGAAGCTGCTGGGGCTGAAGTGACGCCGCCTTCCCTCTCCCCGCTTGCGGGGAGAGGGAATGACGTGCGATGAGCGATCATGTCGCTCGACCCCTCCTATTCCTGCCGGTTGCAACCGCTGCAGCCTGAATATTCATTCACGCTGACGCCGGCGGCGCTGGTGGTCGAGCGCGCAGGCAAGAGCGCGCGCGTTTCCTATCGCGACATCGTATCCGTGCGGCTGAGCTTTTTGCCGCGCGGCCTGCATGCGACGGGATTTCGCACGCAAATCCACGCCGTCGCGACGCGGCCGGTCAAGTTCGACGACGGCACGTTCACCACGGGCTTTCTGCAGGAGCGACGCTCGGCGGAATATCGCGCCTTCGTCACCGCGCTCGTCGCGCGCGTGCGCAGCGCCAATCCGCGCGCCGCCCTGCTCGGCGGACGGCCGCAATGGCTGCAATATGTGACGGCCCTGTTCGGCGGCGCCTTCAGCCTCATGTTACTGCTCGTCGCCTGGCGCGCCTCGATGGGCGAGCGCGTTTTGTCCGGCGTCATGCTGGCGTCGTTCGCGCTGGTCTTCGCCGCATGGACGTGGCGCTTCGTGCAACGAAACCAGCCGTGCGAGATCGGCGCGGACATTCCGCCCGATCTTTTGCCGTAGGCCTTAGCCTTTCACCTTGGGCATGCGGCTGAGCGGCACGCCTTTCGTCGTGAATTTTTGGTAGCCATGCTTGCGGCCCAGCCGCTTGCCCTCGCCGCCGCTGGCGCCGGTGCCGGCCGGCTGCCAGTTCGGCACGAGGTGATGCTTGCCGGGGCCGATGAGATCGGCGCGGCCCATGTTTTTCAACGCCTCGCGCAACAGCGGCCAGTTTTCGGGATCGTGATAGCGCAGGAAGGCCTTGTGCAGGCGGCGTTGTTTCAGCCCCTTGACCGTCGCGACGCGCTCGGAGGCGCCGCGGCGCACGCCGCGCAGAGGATTGACGCCGGAATGATACATGGCGGTGGCCAGCGCCATCGGCGATGGAAGGAAAGTCTGCACCTGATCGGCGCGGTATTTGTTCTTCTTCAGCCAGATCGCCAGATGCATCATGTCTTCGTCGGTCGTGCCGGGATGGGCGGCGATGAAATAGGGAATGAGGAAATACTCCTTCCCCGCGTCTTTCGCCGCCTTGTCGAAGAGTTGCTTGAAGCGATCATAGGCGCCGATGCCGGGCTTCATCATTTTCGACAGCGGCCCGTCCTCGGTATGCTCGGGCGCGATCTTGAGATAGCCGCCGACATGATGCGCCACGAGTTCGCGCACATAAGCCGGGCTCTTCACCGCAAGATCGTAGCGCACGCCCGAGGCGACCATCACCTTCTTGACGCCCGGCACGGCGCGCGCCTTGCGGTAGAGTTCGATCAGCGCGTCGTGGCTCGTGTTCATGTTCGGACAAATGTCCGGGTAGACGCAGGACAGTCTGCGGCAGGCCGCCTCGATCTTGGGATCCTTGCAGGCCATGCGATACATATTGGCCGTCGGCCCGCCGATGTCGGAGATGACGCCGGTGAAGCCCGGCGTCTTGTCGCGCACTTCGGCGATCTCCTTCAGGATCGAGTCCTGCGAACGGCTCTGGATGATGCGGCCCTCGTGTTCGGTGATCGAGCAGAAGGTGCAGCCGCCGAAACAGCCGCGCATGATCGTCACCGAAAAGCGGATCATGTCCCAGGCGGGAATCTTCGCCTCGCCATAGGAGGGATGCGGCGCGCGCGCGAAGGGCAAGCCGTAGACGCCATCCATTTCCGCCGTCGTCAACGGAATCGGCGGCGGGGTGAGCCAAAGCTCCTTGTCGCCGTGGCGCTGCACGAGGGCGCGCGCGTTGCCGGGATTGCTCTCGCGATGCAGCACGCGCGAGGCGCGCGCGTAAGCCTCGGAGTCCTTCTCCACCGTTTCGAAGGACGGCAGACGCACGGCGGTCTTCCCGCCCATCTGCCGCGCGCCTTCATCGGCGCTTTCGACATCGTCGGCATGGGCGATCGTATAATCCTCAGGCGCCGCGTCCTTGACCAGCGCGACGCCGCGCACGTCGTCGAGTTCGGCGCATGCCGCGCCTTTGGCGAGGCGGTGCGTGACTTCGACCAATGCGCGCTCGGCGTTCCCGTAGAGCAGGATGTCGGCCTTGGCGTCGATCAGAACCGAGCGACGCACCTTGTCCGACCAATAATCGTAATGGGCGATGCGGCGCAGCGAACTTTCGATGCCGCCGAGAACGATGGGGACGTCCTTATAGGCCTCGCGCGCGCGCTGCGAATAGACGAGCACGGCGCGGTCGGGTCGTTTGCCGCCCTCGCCGTCCGGCGTGTAGCTGTCGTTGTGGCGCAGGCGACGATCGGACGTATAGCGGTTGACCATCGAGTCCATATTGCCGCCGGTGACGCCGAAATAGAGGTTCGGCTTGCCCAGCGCCTTGAACGCGCTCGCGTCGCGCCAGTCCGGCTGGGCGATGAGCCCGACGCGGAAGCCCTGCGCCTCCAGCAACCGGCCGACCAGCGCCATGCCGAAACTCGGATGATCGATATAGGCGTCGCCGGTGATGAGAATGACGTCGCAACTGTCCCAGCCGAGCGCGTCCATTTCCGCCCGCGACATAGGCAGAAACGGCGCGGTTCCGAAGCGATGCGCCCAGAATTTACGGTAGGAAAAAAGCGGCTTGGCCTGTTGCATGGGCGAGATGTAACAACGCCAGCGCGCCGGTCAACTTTCGCGTTCGCCGGGTGCGCGACGCGATGGGCGCTTTTTCCCTCTGCCGGACACAATCGGCCAGTCCGGCGGCGGGCACATGCGGATCGCGAATTGCCGACCGTTCACCTCGCCCTTGATCACGGCGCCTCCCTTGTAATTGCGCCTGCCCTCGGCGAGTTCCTGACGGAAACGCCATAAAGTCTGCGCCCGCTCACGACGCTCGTCGCGGGACATGTGCTTGACGCGATAACGCCAATGCGTTTGCGCTCTGGAGCGCTCCCACCATGTCATTTCCGACGGATCGCGCGCATAATCCTGTGTGTCATCACTCATCGATATGACCTTGATAGCAGGTTGGCTCGCCGGTTGCGGCCTCGAAAAGCTTACCTTTTCGGGCCCGAAAAATCGATTGAAATCGACGCAATCGCTCGCGCAGGCAAGATCATAACAAATTGTTTTTGTTTTTAAAAATTACTCCCGCATTGCTCAAAGATTTCAGGAGCGCCTCCCGAGCCGCCCACACGCTTTCCAACCGCAATGAAGGCGACGCGGGCGCGCATGACAGAGCCTTTAGTCAATTGATCAATTAAACTCTTGCCGCCGCCGTCCCGGCCGCGCTACCACAGCGTATGAGCATCGTATCCGAACCTCTTTTCTTCCCCCATTCGCAAGCCCCTGCGACAGGCGAGCCGGTCGAGGTCGCGCGCGGCGTGTTGTGGGTGCGCTTCGCCCTGCCCTTCCAGCTCGATCACATCAACATCTTCCTCATCGAGGACGGCGAGGGCTGGGCGGTCGTCGACGCGGGGATCAACAACGCCGCGACGCGCGCGGCGTGGGAAGCGCTTGTCGCCGGGCCTCTCAAGGGGCGGCGGCTGACGCGGCTCATCGTGACGCATTTCCATCCGGATCATATCGGGCTCGCCGGCTGGCTTTGCGCGCGCTTCGACATGCCGATGTGGACGACGCAGACGAGCTATCTTTCCTCGGCCAATATCTCGTTGCAGCCGGGCGCGCTCGACGCCAAGCCCTATCGCGATTTCTACCTGCGTCACGGCCTTGAAGAAGGCACGACCAATCTGGTGGCGACGCAGGGCCACGGCTATCTGCGCATGGTGGCGCCGCTGCCGCCGACCTTCACGCGCATTGTCGCCGGCGATCACATCATGATCGGCGGCCGGCGTTTCGACGTGCTGACGGGCGACGGCCACGCGCCCGAACAGGCGATGCTCTATTGCGCGGAAGAGCGGCTGTTCTTCGCCGCCGATCAGGTGCTGGCGAAAATTTCGCCCAACGTCAGCGTCTGGGCCGTCGATCCCGACGGCGATCCGCTCGGACTTTATCTGCGCTCGCTGATGGGCTTGCGTCGCGACGTGCCAGAGGACGTGCTGGTGCTGCCCGGCCATCAACTGCCGTTTCATGGCCTGCACCGACGCGCGCACGCCTTGGCCGATCATCATGGCGAGCGCTGCGCGCTGATCTCGGAAGCGACGCGCAAGCAGCCCATGTCGGCGGCCGAGCTGGTGCCGGTGCTATTCCACCGCCCGCTCGATCCGCATCAGATGAGCTTCGCGTTCTCCGAAGTGCTGGCGCATGTGAATTACATGCTTGGTCAGGGCGAGCTTGTCTGGAGCGATGACAAGGACGTACGACGGGTGGCGGCGCGCTGAAGCTCAGCCCGCGGCAAGCGTGCGACGCACCGCGTCGCGCCAGCCGTCAAGTTTCGCAAGGCGCGCGTCGCCCTCCATCCGCGGCGCGAAGCGCTTCTCCAACGCCCAGCTTTGCGCGAATTCGCGCGGCGGCGGCAGAAGCCCCATGCGCAAACCGGCGAAATAGGCCGCGCCCGCCGCCGTCGTCTCGCGATTGCCGGGCCTATCCACCGGCGCGTCGAGAATGTCGGCGAGGAATTGCATGGTCCAGTCGGAGGCGGTCATGCCGCCATCGACGCGCAGCACCGTATCGGCCGCGCCGGCCCAATCGGCGCGCATGGCGTCGATGAGATCGGCGGTCTGGTAGCCGACGCATTCGAGCGCGGCTCGGACGATTTCCCTGCGCGTCGTCCCGCGCGTCAGGCCGTAGAGCGCGCCGCGCGCCTGCGGATCCCAATGCGGCGCGCCGAGCCCGGTGAAAGCCGGCACGAGATAGACCTGTTGCGCGGGGTCCGCTTCGGCCGCCAATGCGTCCGCCTCGCTCGCATGCGCGATGAGCCCCAAGCCGTCGCGCAGCCATTGCACCGCTGCGCCGGCGATGAAGATGGCGCCTTCGAGCGCGTAGGTCCGCTTGCCGTCGAGCTGACAGGCGACGGTCGTGAGCAGGCGATTGCGCGAGGCGACAGCCGCATCGCCCGTGTTGAGCAATGCGAAACAGCCGGTGCCGTAGGTCGATTTCATCATGCCGGGCGCGAAACAGGCCTGCCCCGCCATCGCCGCCTGCTGATCGCCCGCCATGCCGGCGATGGCGACGGGAGCGCCCAAGATGTCCGTGACGCCGAAATCGGCGGCGTTGTCGCGGACATCCGGCAGCATCGCCGTGGGAACGCGGAAGATGCGACACAGCTCCGCGTCCCATGCGCCCGCGTGAATATCGTAGAGCATGGTGCGGGAGGCGTTGGTTGCGTCCGTCGCGTGAACCACGCCGCCGGTGAGCCGCCAGAGCAGGAACGAGTCGATCGTGCCAAAGGCGAGCTCGCCCTTCTCGGCGCGGGCGCGCGCGCCGGCCACATGGTCGAGAATCCAGGCGATCTTGGTGGCTGAGAAATAGGGATCGAGCAACAGGCCAGTGCGCGCGGCGACAAACGGCTCAAGCCCATCCGTCTTCAGACGCGCGCAATCCCCCGCCGTGCGCCGATCCTGCCAGACGATGGCGTTGTGGATGGCGCGACCCGTTGCGCGCTCCCACACAACCGTCGTTTCGCGCTGATTGGCGATGCCGATGGCGGCAATGTCGCGGGCCGTGACGCGGGCTGCGTCGAGCGCGCCGCGCATGGTTTCGACCGTCGTGCGCCAGATGTCTTCCGGATCATGCTCGACCCAGCCGGGCGCGGGATAATGCTGCGCGAATTCCTGCTGCCCCACGCCTGCAACGCTGAGGTCCGCATGAAAGACCAGCGCGCGCGACGAGGTGGTGCCTTGATCGATGGCGAGAAGATATTTGCTCATGATTGCCCCGGCTCTGCGCCGCGCAAGGCTAACGCGTCGGCCATGAACGCCTCAAGAGCGGCTACGCCTTGCGCATCGATGAAAAGCCCGAGTTTCGAACGGCGCCACAGCACGTCTTCCGCCGTCTGCGCCCATTCCCGCGCGATGAGATAACAAACTTCCGCTTCCGTCAGCGTCGCGCCGAAATGGCGACCGAGAGCGGCGAAACTTCTCGCGCCGCCCAGCGCGTCGCGCGCGCGCGTTCCGTAAGCGGCGACGAGCCGCGCGGCATGATCCTCGCCCAGAAAAGGACAGGCGCGCCGCAGATCGGCGACGAGCGCCGCGCGGGCGTCGGGCGCAAAATCGCCGCCCGGCAGCGGCGCGTCGGCCGTCCATGGCAGGCGCATGGCCGGCAGAAAGGGAGCGAGCTTTTCAAGGGCCGCCTCGGCTAACCTGCGATAGGTGGTGAGTTTGCCGCCGATGATCGACAGCAGGGGCGCCTTGCCCGCTTCAGCATCGAGGGCGAAGGTGTAATCGCGCGTCGCGGCCTTGGCGTCGCGCGCGCCGTCATCGACCAGAGGGCGGACGCCGCTGAACGACCAGACGATGGCCTCGCGCGTCACCGGCTTGGCGAAATATTCGCTGGCTGCGGCGCAGAGATAGTCGATCTCGTCGCCCGCAATGCGCGCATCGCGCGGTTCGCCGGAAAACTCACGATCCGTCGTTCCGATCAGCGTGAAGTCGCGATTGTAGGGAATGGCGAAGACGACGCGGCCGTCGGCGTTCTGGAAGATATAGCTGAAGTCGTGATCGAAGATTTTGCGGACCACGATATGCGAGCCCTGCACCAGCCGAAGGCGCGGCGCGTCTTTCGCGGCGAGACATTCGTCGAGAACGCGCGCAACCCACGGCCCTGCGGCGTTGACGAGGACACGGGCGCGAATGTCGCGCCGCGCGCCTGCCCGCTTGTCGTCGACCGTCAGCGTCCAGCCCTGCGCGTCGCGGCGCGCGGCGACGGCTTTCGCGCGCGTCTCGATGATCGCGCCGCGCTCGGCGGCATCCTGCGCCGTGGCGATAACGAGCCGCGCGTCATCGACGCGGCAGTCGGAATATTCGAAGCCTTTCGTGAAAGTTCCGGGGCGCAACGGCGCGCCGGCGGCATGGCGCGTCAGATCGAGCGCGCGCGTCGGCGCCAGCGCCTCGCGGCCTCCGATATGGTCGTAGAGAAACAGCCCCAGCCGCAGCAGCCACGCCGGGCGCAGTCCGCGATGATGCGGCAGCACGAAACGCATGGGCGAGATCAGATGCGGCGCGGCGCGCCAGAGAATTTCGCGTTCTTCGAGCGACTCGCGCACGAGGCGGAATTCGTAATGTTCAAGATAGCGCAAGCCGCCATGGATGAGCTTCGTGGACCATGAGGAGGTTCCGCCCGCCAGATCCTCGGCCTCGCAGAGATAGACCGACAGCCCCCGCCCCGCCGCATCGCGCGCTATGCCGCAGCCGTTGATCCCGCCGCCGACGATCGCGAGGTCGTAAACATGCGCCATGCCACCTCCCCGCGCGAATCCACATTCGCACGCAACGGTAGCCGGCTTTGGCGACAGAACAAATTTATCGGGAAGAAAATGGCGCCCAGGGGCGGAATCGAACCACCGACACTGCGATTTTCAGCAAGGCTGGGCCGCGATTCACTCTGCTGTAAATCAAGCAGAACCGTTTCGGCAATTCGTTGATTTAGCGCTGTAAAAGGCGATCTTCATGTCCGATCTGTTGCATTCTGTTTCAATCCAGCAAGCGGCCGGTCGCACCCATAACGAACCCAGCAGACCTTGCCGACAGCGCATAGAGGGTGACCAGTTGGATTCGACATGCGTAATGACATTGTCATTGCGATGTGGTACGAGCTGGCTCAGGAGATGCCCCATGCCCGCAGCCGCACGCGATACACTCAACATGCGCATCAAGCCCGAGGATCGCAGCCTGTTCGACTGGGCGGCGAAGGCGCAAGGCAAGACGCGAACGGATTTCATCCTCGAAGCCGCCCGCCGGGCCGCTGAGGAAACGATGCTCGACCGCACGCTCGTGCAGGTGAGCCCGGAAGCCTATGACGCCTTTCTAGCGAGGTTGGATGCGCCGCCTGCGCCGAGCGACCGGCTCAGGAAGACGATGCAGGTCAAGGCCCCCTGGAAATGACGCTGTCCGCGCCCGAGCCGTTGCTCGCGGAACACGACACGGCGGCGTTTTCGTGTGGCTACCCCAGCCTCGACGATTGGCTCAAGAGGCGAGCGCTCGCCAACCAGAAGGCAGGTGCGTCCCGAACCTATGTGGCGTCGGAGGATCGCCGTGTCGTCGCCTACTACGCCCTCGCGTCCGGCGCGCTGGCCTGCACGGCGGCGACAGGAAAGCTCCGGCGCAACATGCCCGACCCCATCCCGATGGCGATTCTCGGACGACTGGCGATCGACAGCGCGTTTCAGGGCAAAGGGCTGGGGCGCGCGCTGTTTCGTGACGCCGCCTTGCGCATTCTTTCCGCCGCCGATGCGATCGGCATTCGTGGGCTGATTGTGCATGCGATTTCCGACGACGCGGCGGCCTTTTATCGCGCGCTGGGATTGGAGGTCTCGCCTGCCGAACCGCGAACCCTGATGATCACGCTCAGTGAACTTCGAGCCGCTTTGTGATCAGCCCGCTGAGAGCGCCTCGAATCAGGCGCGGTGAAAATGGCGCGTGAGCCCAATCCTGCGCAATATGCGTAAGACTTTCACGGGCTTTTGATTTCAGGAAAATGGTGCCCAGGGGCGGAATCGAACCACCGACACTGCGATTTTCAGCAAGGCCGGGGTACATTTCACCTTGCTTCAGGATATCCAATGCTGTTTCACCAACACATTGGTTGCATTAGAAAAAGAATGATTTTTTGCCCCGATCAATTTCATGGGGTTTCAATTCAGCAAGCTCTCTTCCGCACCCATAGGAAACCCAGTTGCTGACGCACATCATCTGCGCAAGGGTTGCACTCGACGCCATAGCTCAGAAATGGTTTGGCGATCCTGCGCTTGCAATTGATCGAGCTGCGAGGTTTCAAGCGAGGTGATGCACCTAGCTGGTCCTAGCAATGGATCGTTAGGGTCATGAGATTGATATATCAAAATCTGCCCTGTTAGAGATCCATCATGCATGGCTCGTAGGGGAGACAATGCCCAGCCGTTGGCCAGTTCTAGAATTTCGTCGCTTCCTACTTTTTTGCGCTCAGCATTTAAGCCTTGATACAGTTCATCAAAATTTACATTTACCAAATCTGGCATGCTTCGCCCCATAATACTTCCTTTCAAACCATACCCTGACAGAGCCATCCTGCAAGTGTCATCGTGCGCGACATGCGCAAGAAACTCACACCCAAGTTGATCGATAGCCTGCCCGCCGCGATGACCAAGCGGTACGAGGTCCGCGATGAGATCGTGACTGGCCTCATGGTCCGCGTGTCCTACACAGGGGCCAAGGTCTGGTGTCTTGCTGCGACCGTGAAGGATCGCCCGCGCCGCATCAAGCTCGGCACCTATCCTGTGCTCAGTCTGGCCGATGCACGCGACAAGGCGCGCGATATCTTGCGGCAAATCCAGCTTGGCATTTTTGAAGATGAACCCGAAGCCCGGCTAACGCTCGGCGATGTTATACCCCAGTTTATCGAACTCTATGCCAAACCACGCAATCGCAGCTGGAAGCCGACCGAACGCGTGCTCGCCAAATTCGCCGCGCTACACGACAAGCCGATCGACGAGATCAAACGCGGCGATGTGGTCAAAGTACTGGACGACATGTTGGCTGCCGGCATGGGCACCGGGACGAACCGGGCGCTCGCAGCGATCAAGAAGCTGTTTTCGTGGTGCGTCGATCGCGGCACTCTTGATGCCAATCCAGTCGCCGCCCTGAAGGCTCCGGCCAAGGAGGTCTCGCGCGACCGCGTCCTCAGCAACTCGGAGATAGTTGCGTGCTGGCTGGCTGCCGAGGGTGAAGGCTTCCCCTTCGAGCCCTTCGCCAAGCTGGTGATCCTGACCGGCCAGCGGCGGGGCGAGGTTGCCGGCATGCAATGGTCCGAACTCGACCTTACCAACGCGACTTGGACGATCCCGGCCAAGCGCGCCAAGAATGCAACGCAGCATGTCGTGCCATTGGCACGCTTGGCCCTCTCGATCCTGAAAAGCCTGCCCCGTTTCGCCGGTTCGGATTTCGTCTTCACGACAACGGGCGCCACGCCAATCTCAGGCTTCGGGCGTTTGAAAGCTCGCTTGGAAAAGGCCTCGGGGGCTGACGACTGGCGTATGCATGACATCCGCCGCACGGTTGCAACCAACATGGCGATGATGGGCGTCCAGCCCCATGTGATCGAGGCTGTTCTCAACCACAAGAGCGGTATCGTCTCTGGCGTCGCGGCCGTCTATAATCGCCACGCCTACACGCAAGAAAAGCGCGAGGCGTTGACCAAGTGGGCAGACCATGTTGAGGCGTTGATCAATGCCGATCGGAGAAATCAAGGACAGGTTCTTTCTGTCGCCGCGTGAGGCGATCGACGAAATCGTCGGCCCTGCCACTCATGGTGACGCTTGGCAGAAGCAACTTCCTGCCGGGAATGATCTGGTCAAGATCGCCCTCCGAAACCTCTACACGGTACTCCAAGGTGGAAAAATCACCGCTTACCATCACGCTTTCGATGGGCATGAACGTCAGCTCACCGCCATTGAGGCCGCAAACGAATTCTTCAAGATCGACCTTGATCGCAATTGTTGCTTGTTTGGCCCGATCGAGGGACCACCGAGAGAGCTGAAAATCAGCCGTGCCGATCTCGTTGCGTTTCTGGACTCAGCCCAATCAGCCGACGAAGCGCAGCCCCCCAGCGATCTGGAACAATGCACTTGCTGGCTCATCGAGCGGCTCTCCACGACAGGGCGGCGGCCCTTGAACAAGGAACTGGAGCCCGAAGCTTTGCAACGCTGGCCGAAGCTTTCGAAGCGGCAATACAAAAACGCCCGCGGCAATGCACGCGCTCGTATGGGCAAAGCGGCCACGGACTTTAGCGGGCGGCCGCGTTTGGAAAAACCCGCGCACTCCGGGTGAGAAATCGTGCCGTCTATTTCGTTCCGTTCATCCTGACATCTTCGCTCGCACAAATCGACGGCATCGTGCCGCGATGAAAGCGAGTGGAAAGCGATGAATGAGCATCCCACATCAAAGGTCTTCCTGACACGCGCCGAAGTGCAGGCGCTCGGCATCACCGGCAGCAACGTGACGTGGTTACGGCGCGAACAGCGAGGGCTCATGCCTCGCCGCGTTCGCATCGGCGGCACCCGAGTTTGCTGGGATCGCGCCGAAATCCTGCAATGGATCGAGGACCGCCGCGCTGAGCGCGCCCGGCACGTCTACGCCGACTACGCCTGAGGGGCCTTAGCCCCTCATAACCCCAAACATTAAGGACTCTACGATGTCACGCACGGTTAAACCCGCGCGCCCGAAAACGCGCGCTTATGATCCGGCAACGCCGGCCTATCCCCATCTCAGCAACGCGAACTGGCGGCACACCCGGAAGCTTGCCGTTGAGGCGCGATCCTTTCTCGACGCGTTTTTTCGCGGCAACCCAACGGCTCGGATGGGCATCAAGTCGCAAACTCATGGCGGCGAGTATCGAACGCTTTTCGAGATCGGATGGGGCGAATGTAGCCGGCTCGATCACATGCTCGAATATATCGGCGAAGGCTGCGAAGAACTCTTCTTTCAGCCTCAGGTGCATGGCGTCGACTTTCCTTTGCACAAAACAATCTACGGGCATGCGAACACCGGCCGTGTTCATCCCTCAGCCTTTTCGCCTGCGCCGATCGCGTACTGGGAGACCTATCCCGGCGAATATGAGGCCGTCTGGCGCTGGCCGCACGGCATCCCGATCGCAGCGTCGACGGCACGGGTCGAGGCCATGTTGCACGAGTTCGGTGGTGTGCTCGGCTCCCATCTGCCGGACGCCTATCTCCGTATTCCTGGTTGCCCCATCTACGCGCCGGACTGCTTTCCCTGGCCGGTAGTGAAGCTGCTCCACAACGGCCTCGCAGACGAGGTTTACGCCGCCGAAGAACCGAACGCGTCGCGGCCAATGTTCCGTTAAAACTGATCATCCAGATCGCGCAGAAGACGCTGCGCGACGGCAAATTTCCCAATAACATGGAGGCTACCATGCGAAAGCGTTTTCGCATCACGCCCGAGATGCGTTCGCGCGACCCCGAAAGGGCTGCGCTCGCATTTGCCAAAGAGGGGCATCCGATCGTGATGCTGTTCGGCACAACGGGCAATAAATGTGACTGCGGCGATCCAGAATGCCGCGCACCGGGCAAACACCCGATCCCGTCCCTGCATCCGCAAGGACATAAGGACGCAACGACCGATCCGGCTTTCATCGCAAGGGCGTTCAAGCGCTTTCCCAATGCCAACTACGGCATAGTTCCGACGGGAAACTTGTTCATTCTCGATGCGGATGGGCCGAACGGAGAGGCTTCGGTCGCCGCTTTAAACCTCTCCGCGACGCCCACGGTCAAGACCAATCGCGGCAGGCATTTCTATTGCGAGGACATCGGGCTTTCAGGCGAAAAGCCCCCGAAGCTTGATGGCGTCGATTTCCGATACGGAGGCAATGGCTATGTCGTCGGCCCCGGCTCCCGCCACGTCAAGGGCACGACCTACCGTTTCGTAGGGGACGCGAATGAAGCCGCCGAAATCACACCACAGCGCTTCAAGCAGAAGCGTACCCTCCGGCTGGATTTCAGCGCGGTCAAGGCGACGATCACCGAGGGCGGGCGCAACAACGAGTTGACGCGCATTGCTGGTGCCTTGCGTGCGTTAGGGGCATCGGCCACGGCGATCAAACGGGCCTTGATGGAAATCAACCGCACAGACTGCTCACCGGCCTTGCCGGTCAAGGAGGTCGAAAAGATCGCCCAGAGCATTAGCCGATACCCCTCGGCACGCGATGAGGCGTTTGCCGACATTGCAGGCGTCAAGGTCGAGAAAACATCATGGCTTTACCAGCCATATTTTGCGCGCGGCATTATCGTCTTGCTCGACGGGCGACCGGGGTTGGGCAAGTCCAATTTCGTGACTGCACTGGTAGCGGCATTGACCACAGGGCGAGCCGTGCCGTGGTCTGTCGATACGCCATTTGGGAAGGTGCTGATCCTGAGTGCGGAAGACGACCCCGCGCGCGTTCTCAAGCCACGTCTCATCGCAAATGGCGCCAACATCAAGCCGGGGCATATCCGCTTCGCCAAAGAGCTATTCTCCCTCGACGAGAATGGCATAGCGCTCTTGCGAGCGGAGGTGGCGGCGTTCAGGCCCGACCTTGTTGTCATCGATCCGATCATCGCCTTCATCGGGGCGGGCGCGGAACTGAACAAGGCCACTGACATGACCCGGTTCCTGACCGAGATCGATAAGGTGGCGCGGGAATATGATTGCACCATCTTGATCATCCGCCACCTGCGAAAATCCGGGGACGGAGACGCGATGATGCAGGGCATCGGCTCGGTCGCCATCGCGGGCCGTGTTCGGTCCATGCTCGTCATGGCCAAGCATCCCGACGACCCCAAGGTGCGGGCTGTTGCCCACGCCAAATCCAACTATGGCCCCGAAGGCCCCACCTTCACTTTTACCCTAGGGCAAGGGGAGGTGCCTGCGCTGGAATGGCTCGGGATCGATGAGACACTGGATGCTGACCGACTGCTTCAACCCACGTCGCCAGCCGGGCCGGGCCGACCTCCAGAGCAGGGAGACGCAATCCGCGCCTTCTTAGAGAGCTATCTTGCCGGAGCCGAGCGCGACTCGAAAGACGTTTTCGGTCAGGCGAAATCGCGCGCCTTTGCCACTGTCACCGTTCGGCGCGTCGCCCGAGAAATGGGCGTCGTGATGAAGCGGAGCGGCGTGAAGTCGCTCTGGAGCCTCCCCAAAAAGCAATCGGCGTGATCATTATTCCTGAGGGATGAATTATGACCACCACCACCCCAACACCGCTGGTGGTGGTCATATCTGGCACCATAGGAATTTTGATCACGAGCAATTTCCAAGGAGAAATGCCGTGAACACCTTCGACAAATTCGACACTGCCTACCGTGAAAAGATCGCCAGCGCCGTTTGGGACGCGATCGAGGCCGCATCCCGCGATCCGCTGAGCGGGTTGTCACCGATGCGCAATCGGGAGGTCTATTCCGCGCTCATCAACGTGATGGCGATGATGCTCGCGCAATCCAGCGCCCCGGCGCAGGCGATAAATCAGATTGCCGGACAACTTCAGGAAACGCTTGTTGAGCGGGTCGGTTGGGCGCGTTCTGCCATGCGCGAAAGCGCTGTGGTGAGCCGAAAAGATATCAACTGAGCGCTCAATGCCCGCCCTAAAAAGCGCGCGCATGCGCGACACTGCGATATATAGTCAGCCTGCCCTCGCGGCGGGCTGTTTCTTTTTCACGGCAAAATCATGCGCTCCGCCCTACGCTCCGAAGCAGCGATCGTGTCTTGGGTGCGCTGGACTCAGTCCGGCGGGTTCGCAGCGAGCACCCGGCAAACACTGACATGCCGCCAAACGTGCTAGGAAGCCTGTAGGCGGCGTTCGTCGCACACGCCGCAGGGGCACTACCGGAATGCGTGGTCTGGGCGAAACTCGCCGGCCTTGACCGGCGACGGCGAGGCGGCGTTTACTCTCGCCGTGACCAAAGCTGTGCTGACCACGAAGGTTGATCCGACCTACGACGACCGCCCTGAAGAGCGGTACCACTTTCCGCGGACCTACCTGCGCCAGGTCGAGGCTGCGGTTGGGGACTGGATCGTCTACTATGAGCCGCGCCGAACCACGGGCGACGTACTGAGCAAGGGCGGCCGTCAAGCCTATTTCGCGACGGCGCGGATCGATACGGTCATCCCCGACCCCGCGCGGTCCGAGCACTTCTACGCGCTGGTGAGCGGCTACCTCGAGTTCGAGCGGGCCGTCCCGTTCCGCGAGAACTTCGGCACCTACGAGAGGGCGTTGACGAAGGACGACGGCTCCACCAACAAAGGCGCATTCGGCCGCGCGGTGCGCAACATGACGGACGATGAGTACGACCTCATCCTCATGGCGGGCTACTCCCACACACTCGGTCTGGCTCCTCGACAACGACCGATCGGCGAGGTGCCCGAAGAGATCCACTCAGGCTTCGGCGAGAACGCCCAAGCGCCTTACGAAGTGGACCGCCGGATAGTCGAACAACTGGTGTCGCGCCCGTTCCGGGACCGGGCCTTTTCGGCCGCCGTGAAAACCGCCTACGCCGATACCTGCGCTATGACGGGGTTGCGTATAATCAACGGCGGAGGCCGCTCCGAGGTGCAGGCCGCCCATGTTCGCCCGGTGGCGGATCGAGGACCTGACGCCGTGTCCAATGGCATCGCGCTGTCGTCCACGGTGCACTGGATGTTTGACCGAGGTTTGCTGTCGGTCGACGAGAACTACGACCTTCTGATTGCGAAGAGTACAGCACCCGACACGCTGTCCCGGTTGCTCGTCCCAGAGCGGAAACTGAGATTGCCCCAACGGCCTGAGCTATGTCCGGCACAAACCTATCTCGACTACCACCGGCGGCAGGTCTTCAAAGGCTAACCGCCGCAGCCTTTCGGCGGAGCGGTTACTCAAGACAAGGTTTCTCTTCGAGTCGGGTTACTCGCTGTTGCACGCTGGCAGGTGGCCATGCTTCTCGACGTGCTCCCAGATCAGCCGGCGCTCGACGTACTGGATGTAGGGGTAAAGGATTTCAGGGTCGCGGCGCACAATGAACGGCACATGGACGCTGACGACGATGTGCGCCTGATCGATCGCGCCGAACTTGCCGAAGAATGTGACGCCACCGGCGTGGCCCTTCTGGCCTGTGGTCGCAGAGCGATGGAAATCTGCCAGCCGCCCGCGCAGGCCATCACCGCCCCATGACTTGCCGATGTAGATGACCGCTCCCTCCTTCTCGATCACATAGACGCCGGGCTCGGTCGGCACCGCCGAGCGTTCCGTCCAAGGCAAAGTGGGTGAGAGGTGAAGGTTCATGGGGCTCGGCGGCTCTGCATCGTCGATTATTACTTATAGTCTATGGTTCTGACCAAGTTCTAAAGCCGTCACTGGCCGCATGGATGTGCGGCAGCGAATTGGGCAAAATGTACAGAAAATCCGGCGGGCTAAGGGGCTATCGCAGGAGGAGCTGTCTCACCGTGCCGACATTCACCAGACCTATCTGAGTGGCGTTGAGAGCGGGAAACGCAATCCGTCAGCGCTGGTCTTAGAGCGGATCGCAAAAGGGCTGGATGTAGATGTGAGCGAGCTGGACGCCTCCAAAAACCTCTGGGCAAATCAGCGATTGATTGATTCACTCGT
>ERZ1645187.269-NODE-269-length-50269-cov-37.855259_pt1 | contig 50269 bp, 43 predicted proteins | sample MGYA00575352_ERZ1645187 | MGnify/ENA primary metagenome ERZ1645187 (study PRJEB40837, sample SAMN11349314) | freshwater sediment metagenome | isolation source: river sediment | host: Sediment | place: India: Wazaribad , New Delhi | collected 2017-02-21 ... | reverse complement strand
TCGTGCCGTAAACGCTGATCAGCTCGTAGAAGCGGTAGATCAGCGGGTCGGTCGGTACGGCGGTGGGCAGCGAGCCCTTGTACGGAACAACCTGCAATTGCGTAACGGCCTCTTCCGGCAAATCGAGCGCGGCGCCGACGGCCTGGGCCTGCGCTTCGGTCAGGGTCATCTGGCCGAGCAGGGCGGCGGTGCTCCATTCCTTGCTGTGGCCAACCACTTCGGCCAGTTGGGCCCAGGTCAGTTTCTTTTTGACTTTCTGGGTGACGATCAGGTCGGTGACTTCTTCGCGGTTCATGGTGGGTCTCCTTGAGAAATTAAGCAGCAATTGAGGCGGTGAGCGGTTCGTCTTCGCCGGGGCGGACGACCGGGGGATGGATTTCGCTGGCCGGCTTCGGGTCTTTCGAGCGGCTGACGAGGAAATCGACGAGGTGATTGCGGATGCGGTAGAAACGCGGGTCGTGGTGCATGTCGTGGCGGGTGCGGCTGCGCGGCAGCGTCACTTCGACAATCTCGGCGATGCGCGCGCGCGGGCCGTTGCTCATCAGCAGGATGCGGTCGGAGAGCAGGATCGCCTCGTCGACGTCGTGGGTGATCATGAACACCGTTTGCGCCGTGGCCTGAACGATCTTCAGCAACTCATCCTGGATCGTGCCGCGCGTCAGCGCATCGAGCGCGCCGAAAGGTTCGTCGAGCAGCAACATCTTGGGCTGGATGGCGAAGGCGCGGGCGATGCCGACGCGCTGCTTCATGCCGCCGGAGAGCATGCTCGGCTTCTTGTGCAGGGCGTGGCCGAGGCCGACCATTTCCAGATACTGGGCTGCCTGCGCCTCAATCTGCGCCTTGCTCCAGTCCGGCCAGCGCGAACGCACGCCGAATTTCACATTGTCGATCACGCTCATCCACGGCATCAGCGCATGGCTCTGGAAAACGACGCCACGATCCAGCCCTGGCCCGATGACTTCCCGGCCGTCCATGGTCAGGTTGCCGTCGCTGGCCGTTTCCAGCCCGGCCAACGCGTTGAGGATGGTCGTCTTGCCGCAGCCGGAGTGGCCGATGATGCAGACGAACTCGCCTTTCTCGATGGTGAAATTGACGTTCTCGAACACTGGCGCATCGTTGCCGGGGTAAGACTTGGCGAGGTTTTCAACGTGCAGGAAAGCCATGGCTTACTCCGTGTAGCTGACCAGCGCTTGCAGGCCGGCGAAACAGCGGTCGAGGGCCATGCCGACGACGCCGATAACGAGGATGGCGAAGATCACGTTGGGCAGCGCCAGATTGTTCCACTCGTTCCACACGAAGTAGCCGACCCCAGTGCCGCCGACCAGCATTTCGGCCGCGACGATGACCAGCCAGGCGATGCCCATCGAGATGCGCATGCCGGTCAGGATGGTCGGCGCGGCAGCGGGCAGGATCACCGTCAGCGCCTTGCGCAGCGGCCGAACTTCCAGCGTGCGGGCGACGTTGAGCCAGTCCTTGCGCACATTGGCGACGCCGAAGGCGGTGTTGATCAGCATCGGCCACACCGAGCAGATGAAGATCACGAAAATGCCCGAGAGGTCGGAATCCTTGATCGTGTACAGCGCCAGCGGCATCCAGGCGAGCGGCGAGATCGGCTTCAAGACCTGGATAAAGGGATCGAGCGCCCGGTGTAGCAGCGGCGACATGCCGATGGTGAAGCCGAGCGGCAGCGCGACCAGAATGGCCAGCGCGAAGCCCATGCCGACGCGGCCCAGCGAATGCCCGAGCTGGATGGCGATGCCCTTGTCGTTCGGCCCGTTGTCCTTGAACGGGTCGGACAGGTGGGTGACGATCGCCTTGCCGATTTCCTGCGGCGGCGGGAAACCGCCGGACTTGGCGGCTCCCTTGCCCATCAGCGCCGCGTATTCGTCCTGCGCTGCGGTCTGCTGCGCGCTCTCTTTCGGCTGCGTGGCAACAAACCACACGCCAATGAAGAGGGCGAACAGCACCACCGACAGCAGCAGGCTTTTCAAGTGCTCCTTGTTCATGTCGCCAGCCCGTTACGTGCGGCGAATGGCGAAGGAGTTCACATAGGCATCGGCCTTGGCGGCATCGAATTCCTTGCCCATGACCTTGAAGCGGGCGTAATTCTCCTTGGGCACCGGCATGCCAAGATCCTGCATGTGGCGGCGTGCGTCGGTCACCAGATACACCTTCTCGGCAATGTCCTTGAACTGGATGTCGCCCTTGATATAACCCCAGCGCTTCATCTGGGTCAGGATCCAGACGGCCATCGAATACCACGGGAAAGGATCGAAATCGACGCGCGTCGGCACGTTCTGCACGCTGCCCAGTCCGTCGGCGAATTTTCCGGTCAACACCTGTTCGAGCACGGTTTTCGGCTGGTTGAGGTAGGCCGCCGGCGACAGCACTTCAGCCATGATCGGGCGGTTCTTCGGGTCGCGGGCCATCTTGGCGGCGGTCAGAATGGCGCGGTAGAGCGCGGCGAAGGTGTTGGGGTTCTGCTTGACGAAATCGGTGGGCACGCCGAACGAGCAGCAGGGGTGGCCGTCCCAGATTTCCTTGGAGAGGATGTGGATGAAGCCGACCTCGTCGTAGACCGCACGCTGGTTGAATGGATCGGGGCCGAGATAGCCGTCGAGGTTGCCGGCGCGCAGGTTGGCGACCATCTCCGGCGGCGGCACGACGCGGATCTGGATGTCCTTGTCCGGGTCCAGCCCGTGCTCGGCGACGTAGTAGCGGAGCAGGAAGTTGTGCATCGAGAACTCGAAGGGCACGGCGAACTTGAAGCCCTTCCACTGCTTCGGATCACGCTTGTCCTTGTGCTTGACGTGCAGGGTGATCGCCTGACCGTTGGTGTTCTGGATGGTGGCGACGTTGAGCGGGATGGGGTTGGAGCCGATGCCCATGCTCATGGCAAGCGGCATCGGGGCCAGCATGTGCGAGGCGTCGTATTCACGGTTCAGCACCTTGTCGCGGATCAGCGCCCAGCCGGCGGTCTTGATCATCTGTACGTTCAGCCCCTGCGCCTTGTAGAAGCCGAGCGGGTCGGCCATCAGCAGCGGGCTGGCGCAGGTGATGGGGATGAAACCGATCTTCAAATCCTTCTTTTCCAGCGGGCCTTTTTCCTGGGCCATGGCTTCCAGCGCGCCGAGCGGGAAGAAGCTGGACAGCGCGGCCATCGCGGTCGACCGTCCCACAGCACGCAAAAAGCGGCGACGCTCGCCGTCATCCGGGAAAACGGCACGCATGATCGCCGACTCGATGGTGCGGCGGTTCAGCGATTCCTCGTTGGCCTCGACGGGCAAATCGGCGGCCTTGGCCAGCGCCGCATCGTGCGCGGCCTGCGAGTGGTGCTTGCCGCAGGAACAGCTGCCGAGCTTGATACCGTCGCTGAATGGGTCCTTGAAAGCAGACATGGCAATCTCCTTCTGGAAAATAAATTAAAGGGCGGGTTCGTTGAATTCAATGTCGTGCCGGTACAGCTCGTAGGCACGGTGGTATTCCATGACGCGGGCGACGTCGTCGATGAAGGCCTCGTCGTAGCCGGCCCGGCGCAGCAGGTGAAAGCCCATCTCCATGCCGGAAGCGATGCCGCCAGCAGTGACGATGCGCCCAGCATCGACGACGCGTGCCCGGCTGACGCGGCAGGCCGGGGCGATCTCGGCCAGGCGGTCGATCGGCGTCTTGCCCATGTGCGAGGCTTCCAGGCGGTCCGGCTCCTTGCGGTTGGTGGCTGGCAGGCCATCGAGCAGGCCCATCCGGGCGTAGATCCACGAGCCGGTGCACACGCTGGTCAGCAGACAATCCGGCGGCAGCGCCTTGATGTAGCGGTGCAGGTTGGCGTTGTTCATCTCCTGCCGCGTGCCATAGCCGCCGGGAATCAGGAAGGCATCCATCGCCGGCTGGTCGGCGAAGCTGTAGTTGGGGATGACGGTAAACCCGGCCTGCGTCTGCACCGGCCGCATCGACTCGGCGATCAGGAAGGTATCGAGTTCCGGGTCCAGCCGCCGCGCCACCGAAATAACCCCGGCCGGCGCCGCGTAATCGACGATCTCCGCGTCCTTGAAGACGTAAATGCCCAGCCTGAACCCCTGCTTGCGTGCCATGGAACGACTCCCGGTAGAGAAGATTCAGGCCGCCGCCGCAAGTGCTGAAGGCGACTGCCTGTTGGGAGTGATATTCGATGAACGCCGGGTTGTCGTGTATCACGACAAATGTGATTCGCTTGTAGGGGGCGCACTACAAGGGGCTGGTGCGAGATGGTTGCGGTCGACCGGGAAAAATGGCCGAAATTGGAATTTGCTTGGGGGCTGGGGGCTGGTTGTTGGCCTGACCAGCCAGCGGCAATTCGGTCGATGTCCTGCGGCAACGTGCCGGTTACCTGCCATTTCGGATGCAAATTGCGCTAAACGACAGCTTTTTCATCGAGCGAACTGCAGCTCCCGACCGGCAAAAGACATTCACCGTCTCGTTCGCCCTGCGGCAGGTTTCTGGCTGGCCCGGTCGTACAACGAAGAGGCTGAGCGAGAACAAGCCCGACATACCGGCCGTTTGCCTGAAGAACCCAATCTGGCAGTCAGGAGGATACGTTCGGGTGTTCCGCAGCGTATTCATCCCAAGGTCGGGTTCCTCCGATAATTTGCCGAGACGGGAATTCTTGCAACCGGGCCAGCGTGGCAACCCACCCATTGCAGCTTGGGTCCGCTATGGTTTCCAAGCCGGCCAATGTATATCTGCAGAGTCCTTGGCGATTCAGCTTTTTGCCTTTTTGGGCGAGGTAAAGGCTCGGTCAATGGCTTTCCAAACCTGCTCAAGCAAGGCCAGCGTCTCTGGTGAGTTTTCTCCGGGGCGAGTTGCGTAAAGAGCGATGACCAGATGTTTGTCAAAATCGATGTACAGACTTGTCCCATGGGCGCCGATCAAAGCCACACGATTGCGTGCCCCACCCAAGTGTACGAAACCGTAGCGCCGCTCACTACCCTTTGAAAGCCCCTCGATTGCCGACGAACGCACCCCCGTGGAGGCGACCAGAGTCTCGATAAACCAGCCAGGAATCTTGGCGCGGCTACGACTGCTGCGAGCCTCGACAAGCAGTTGTCCCAGTTTCGAAAAATCCCTTAACGACAAACCCAGTCCAGATGCCAATTCGATACCCAGCGAGTCACTGGCCCAACGTATGTCGTGCTCTATGTGAATACGGCTCAACAACTGCTTGCAGAATAGCTGGGAGAGTGCCATTGCATTGCTCTCTGCCAATGCCCAGGCTAATAAATCGTCATCCGGTGAGCCACCGAATACCGGCGCCTCCTGCTCGCTCAAGGATCTGTCCCATCGTCCCGGGTAAGATAGCCAGGCGCGAATATTGTTGCTCGTCTGATTCGTGCTCCAGCCGCCGGCTTGGCGCCAGGCGTCAAGTTCCTCCGGTGTCCAGGCGAGATGTTCCTCGTTTTCCAGCAAACGTTGTATCGATACTTTACGCAGACCGGTTGAAGCGGCCATGCCGGGGAGGTAACGAATCACGGACTTGTCGGCGGATAACTTGCCCTGGCTGATGCTCATTGCGCCAAGCAGGTTGAGAAAAGGACGGGTTGCATCGCCCAGGAGCCTGGGCTTGTCCGGGGTCAGACCATTGCGATAGCGCTCTGCCACGACACGACCATCGCGCAGAACAACGAGACCGTCTGCGTAGAGACGACTATCGAGTAGAAATCCGAGGTTGCGACGACTGTCATCAAGGGGGTCGACAGCCTGGAAATCATCGATTGAGCTCAGCTTCGCTGGCTCAAGTTGACGTTCGCCAGAAGGAGGCAGGCGCCAGGTGGGCATGAATACTTCACCAGCTTGCAAACTTACGCGCTGGTTTTCAATGGCCAACCAGTTGCTCTTGTCGATCCAGGCCCCCATTTTCTGCGGGCCGACCGGCACCTGCTCAAATTGGCAGGTCGAGTCCGCCGCCCACGTGCCCGTGGCGATGAACAGTGACAACAAGGCTGCAGGCAACCGGCGGATCATTTTGTTTTCTCCTGAAATTAATTGTTTTTGCCCATCAGCCGTTCGCTGGCTTCGCGCACCACATCGTTCAAGTTGCCATGCTGCTTTTCTCTCGCCCGCAGCCAGGCTGCATCGCCCGTATTTTCGGCGACCGCCTGCTTGAGCGGGCTCAGCCAGTGGGCGCAGTCCAATTCCCGGGCGTCCTCCGAAACGGCTTCGAGCAAGTCGGCCAGGGTTTGCTTCAGTGGTGTCTGGCACAGGTTGACCGGATCGGAAATCATCGCCTCCAGGCCATAGCGGCAGGCCTGGAATTTGTTGTAACGGGCAACGTGGGCCTGTTTTGCGGTATGCAGCGGCGGACGGGTGCGCAACAGCCAGCGCGCAAGGGATTGGGCCAGGGCAGCCAGCGAGCTTGCCTGTTCGATGGTCAGCGGCGTATCGCAGACGCGTATTTCAACAGTCCCGAATTCCGGTTTCGGGCGGACATCCCAATACAGATCCTTGATGCCCTGGGCGATGCCGCACGCTTGCAGAAAGGCGAAGTGTTCGGTGAATTCCTGCCAACTGCCCAGCGGCGGGCACTGTCCGCTCAACGGAAAGGCTGAAACTGCATTGAGTCGGGCCGATTGGTAGAAGCTATCCACGCCGTCGACAAAGGGGGAGGAGGCGGACAAGGCGATGAAGGCCGGTACATAAACGCCGAGCGCCTGGGTCAGCCAGATGGCCTCATCGGCCGAGGTGCAGCCGACATGGACATGCTGGCCGAAAACGGTGAATTGCTTGGCGAGATAACCGTAGCGCTGGTAAAGATCGTTGAAGCGGTCGCCGGGACAGATGCGCCGTTCCGGCCAATGATGGAAAGGGTGCGTGCCGCCACCGCAGACGCCGATGTTGTTGCGCTCGCAATGCTGGCGCAGGGTATCGCGCAGGCCGCCGAGGTCGGCGGCAATGCCGTCGACGGTAGCCTGTGGCTGGGTGCTGATTTCGATCATGCTTTCGGTGATCTCCAGCTTGATCTCGCCGAAACGTTCGTCGTAATCGAGGCTGCCGAGCAGGTCGGTGGCGCCCCGCGTCAGGTCGAAATCGCGCTTCGAGACCAGTTGCAGTTCGAGCTCGACACCCAGGGAAAAAGCGGCGCTGTCCTTGAAGTCGCCCAATGCTTTGGTTGTCATGCAATACCTCCTTGACTGCGCTCACCGCTCTCGCACTCGCCCGATTTGTGCAGCGCCAGTCGGCACAGGGCAGGGCCGACCAGTTCCATCATGGCGGCGGCGAACAGGGGCAAGGTCAGGGCCGAACGGCCGACTTCCGGATACAGACTGGCGATTTCATAGGCCATGAATACGGCCGTTGCCGACAGTGGCTGGATCCCCATGCCAACCAGCAGGCGTTTGGGCCAGGGCATGCTACCGCCCGACCAGGCCATCGCCCCGGCTTTGGCTGCCGCGCGCACCAGCAGCAGGCCGAGTGCCTGTACGCCGGCCAGCCAGGTGAACTCCTGCCAGGGCAGGGATGCGCCGACGATGACAAAAAGCACGATGGCGAGTAGCCAATGCCCTTCGGGCAACGCGGTGTAACGCAAGGTTTGTTGCCGGTCACGCGAAGCCAGCAGAACGCCCATCAGAAAGAGCGTCAAAAAGACCGGCACGGCGAGCATGCGTGCGATGCCGACGGCCAGCAGGGCGCAGGCAATCAGGACAAAAACCTGGGCCAACGAGCCTTTTGGCAAGGTTCTGGCAATGCGCAGCGCCAGCCAGGTGCCAAGACCGCCGACCAGCAAGGCGCCGACGACGACCCACAGCGGATGGACAAGGGCATTCAGCCAGTCTTCGCTCAGTTCGGCGTGAACGATGCCGAGCACGACGGCGAAGGCGACAAAGGAGGCGGCCGAACTGATTGCCGTATGCAGGATGATGCGTTCAGTGACCTGTCCCTGGGCTCTGGCTTCCTCTATGGTGAGCAGGACCACGGCCGGGGCCGAGGCCATGGTCACGGCGGCTGTGGCGGCTGCCCAGGCAGGCGTCAGGCCGACCAGCCAGAGAGCAAAAATGAAGATCAGAGCAAACGACAGCGTGATGTCAGCCAGGGTGCTGCGCAACAGTTCCGGATTGCGACGCAGCCAACTCAGGTCGAGACGCCGGCCGACCTCCATCATCAGCAAACCGAGTGCCGCGTCGGCAATCGGTCGCGCCTGCGCCAGGGCCTCGATGCTGATCCAGCCCAGCGCTGACGGGCCGAACACGATGCCGGCCAGCACGTAGCCGGTGACCTTGGGCCACCGGGCGTGGGCGTGCAGCCATTCGCCGAGGAGCAGGCCGACGACCAGCAACAGGCTGAACAGGGCGAGCGAATCAATGGTTTCGGGAAAGGGTGGCAGGAAAAACAGGCGTTCGAGCAGGCTTTCCCAAACGGCGCGCAATGGCGAAGTGATCGTCTCGATCATGCCTGGCCCTTTGCTACGGTCAACGGCAAAAAACCGTCAAAAATCACCAACGTCGGCCTCGTGCCGCACTCAGGAATTCATCAAGGATCGGATTGCAGTTCAGCAAATCCGGGGCGCCCGGCGGGTGAAACTCCGGGTGCCACTGCAGGCCGAGCACGTAGGGTTTGCCTTCGAGACGGATCGCTTCGATCAAACCATCTTCGGCGCTACGCGCCTCGACGCGCAGCCCCTTGCCGAGGGCCTTGATGGCCTGGTGATGAATCGAAATCACCTTGCTGCTGCCATGGTCGGGATACAGCTTGGCCAGTCCGCTGCCGGCTTCCCAGTTGATGTCATGGGCGTGCTTGTCGTAATCCTCGTGTACATGGATTTGCGGCTCTTCGTACTGCGTCGCGATGTCCTGGTACAAGGTGCCGCCCAGCGCGACGTTGATCAGCTGGGCCCCCCGGCAAATGCCGAGCACCGGCCGGCCGGCTTCCATGAATTCGTGCAGCAGCTCCATTTCATAGGCATCGCGCAGGCGGTCGCCCGCCCACTCGGCTTGCAGCGGCTGTTCGCCATAGGATTGCGGGCTGATATCGGCACCGCCCTGCAGGACCAGCCCGTCGAGGTATTGCGGATAGTCCGAGAGGCGGATGCTGCTCCGGTGCACGATGCCGTCACCGCTGACCGAGGGGATCATGAAAACCATCACCTCGCGTGACATCACCCAATGCGCCACCGACTGTTCAAGGTACTGCAGGGACTTGGACTGCAGCCCGGTGGCCCCGGGCAACGGATGGTAAATCCGGGCCGAAAGCCCGATACGCAAAGGGCGTCTGCTCATGAAGTGCCTCCATTGTTCTCTGCTGGTATTCCGTTGCTGGCCGAGGTGCGAAGTCGAGTCGCTTCGCCGAACCCCTTGATTGCTGTTTGAGTTGCCAGCGGGCCAAATAATTGCATCAGCAGGATCGTTGCCATCAACATGCCAACCAGCTTGGCATCCATCCCGCTGTAGAGCATCTGGGTGTTGACCAGAAGTACCAGGGCGATGCTCGACATCGGTTGCAGGCCGACGCCCAGAAAAACGCTCTCACGCACCGTCAGGCCGATACTTTTGCGCGAAGTCAGGATGGCCAGCACCTGCCCGGCCAGTCGTGCCAGGGCAATCAGAATGGCCTCCAGCCAATAATCGCGCAGATAGGCAATGTCCAGCGCGGCCCCGGCGAGGACGAAGGTGATTACCAGGAATACACGGGCGTCACTGGCGATGCGGATAGCAACGACTTTACGCTCACGGTCGATTGCACTGACCAGAATGCCGAAGATCAGCATGGGTAAAAATACCGAGACTTCAAGATAAATTGCCGTGCCGACGCCCAGCACGATGGTGCCCAGAATCAGCAGGTGCTGGTGTTCCACTTGTCGCTCAAGCCTGTCTGCGCCAAGCAGAACCAATCCGGCGCAGGCGCCGCCAAGAACAATCGAGCCGAAGATGCTTCCCAGCGCACTGCTTACTCGTGCAAGTCCACTCATTGGCGCGCTATCGATCAAGAACGGGACGAGCAGCACTATCGCAGCAAACGCAACGGCACCGTTGATGGCCACCATCGTGTAAAGCAAGCCGGTACGGTCGCCTTTGGCGCCGACGTCACTACAGGTCGCGATGGTGATGGCGGGCGACGTCGCTACACAAAGGGCTGCTGCAAACAACGCAGAACCCGTTGAAAAACCCCAATAGCGAAACAGGGCCAATACCAGGAAGCCCGCCATCAAGGAAAGAGCGCACCCCGCCAGCAAACGATTGCGAACGTCCTCCAGGTTCCTGCGCGGAACCAGATAGCCCAGTTCGAAGAGGATCAACCCAAGGGCCAGGTCAATGAAAAGCTGTGCCGATTCGATGTGTAAAAGCGTTACCCAATTCAGTCCGCTCTGGCCGACCAGCAGGCCGAACAGCACATAGCCGGTAGTTCTCGGCAAGGCAAAGGTTCGTCGCGACACTTCGCCAGCGGCCAAGCCACCGAGCAATACCAGACCGAAAAGTTGGATCGAATTGAACATGTTGATAGTGGCAGGACACCGGGAAATTTTTATCGAAGGACAGACGATGAGAGCATGAATATACATTGCGCAACAATATAATTGCACATTGACTCTTTGCCTGGAGCCCGTATTGAACGCCGACAATCATTCCAGCACGCTCACCATTGATGTGCTTCGCCAGTTTCGCGTGATCTTCGGATCGATGCGCCAATACTTCCGTCTGGTCGAGGAGCGTTGCGGGTTGCCTGCCTCTCAGATGTGGGTTTTGCAGGAGGTATGCCGCACGGAAGGGATTGGAATCAATGATATTGCGACGCGGATGGGCATTCACCAGTCCACCGCGAGTTTGTTGGTCGACAAACTGGTCTCGTGCGGCATGGTTTCCAAGTTTCGACAGAACGATGACCAGCGAAGGGTTCGCCTGCGCCTTGAGCTGGCCGGACGGAATGCGCTCGCCAATCTTCCGGGGCCGGCCGAAGGCATCGTTCCGGCGGCTTTGTCAGCCTTGCCGGAAGTCGTTCTCAAAACATTGAATATCAATCTCGATGCCTTGATTTCCGAGTTGCCGTCGGGAGAGAAAAGTTTTGCGGGAACCCCCCTGGCCGACATGGTGGGCCGGGCCAAGCCATGAACTTTCGGATAGCTGAAAGCTTGTGCGTTGCTGGTGCACCCAGCCGAGCCGTGAGCCAAACCGATTCTGATGGCGCTGGCGAGGAAGGATTGTGATTCAATACATTTTTCAGCTTATAGGCTTTTTGGCAGTTCTCTCAATTGCAGGGTGCGCAAGCACACCGGCGTCCGTGGCGCCTGGCAGCCAGTCGACGCCACACGCAGTAGTTGAACCAGAGGTGCCGCCCACGAGAACGGAAACACAAGTTATCGCGTCGGTGAAACCGGAGAACAACGTCTTTTTCGCGCATGGGTCATCGGATATCGATGAGACGGGCAGAGCAACCCTGCGGCTTCATGCAGAACGTCTCAAGGCCAACCCAAAAACACGGGTCACTTTGATCGGGCATGCCGAGAGCTTTGGCAGCCGAGCAATGAGCATTGCCATTGCCGACAAGCGAGTAAGTGTCGTCCATGCCAAATTGCGAGCGTATGGCGTACCGTCACGCCAATTGCTACGTGCCAATATGGGTATCGAAAAGAACAGCAAAGCCTGTCAATCTCAGGATTGCCGGGCCCTGATGCGGCGCGTTGAACTCAGGTACGCCAAGGTTCGCTGATTAGCGATGTCGATAAAGGCGCCGGTACAATGTTCGCACCAGTATTCACGGTAGGTGAAAACTTGAATCGAGTCATTGCAGCAGCGCTCGCTACGCTCCTCTCCTTCGGTGTTTTTGCCTCCGAGCCTGTTGTCGATGAAACGCTCGTAGCGGCTGAGGCTGTTGCGCCATCAACCGATAGCGAAGTCGTGGTGACCCCCATTCCCATGCCTGCTTCGGTGATAGAGCTTGCGACCACCGGCAAGCCCGTGGTGAAGCTTCGGTCGGCCAGGCGCTCGAAGCTGGCGCAAAACAGGCCGCTACCGAAGATGATGCTATCGCGGGTGGAGCGCCATCAAATGGCGCTCTTGGCACCCAAGCCGAAGAACGGTGAGCAGGCAGTCAGCAAGCAATTACATGATCAAAACGGTGATACGGGGTACGACGAACTAGTAATTCATCGCTCCTTCAACCGTCCAAAGCTAGTCAGTGAAATTGACGACGATGAGGACGCTTCAGATACTGCGGAGCTTTCGGAAACGATAAAACTACGGCTGTTCATTGCACGCATGAGGGCAGTCGAGGCCCATGCCTTGGCACAGGTAGGCGATACGGACGACGATCTGTCCGACACCGTCAAACTACGCTTGGCCAATGCGCGAATGAATGCGGTTCAGGCGCACAGAAAAAAGTTCAGCTGAGCTGGCGCCAATCCTTGGTCAATGGGGTCGGAGACAATTCATTTCAAATAGTCAAGGCGCAGAGTAGGGGCTATTGCTTAAATCGAGTCAGCAGCGCCGACCCAATTTGGTTTTACCCTGTCAGCTACGCGCAAAGGCAAGCAAAGGCGCCATGTTTAGGGCATCGGCGGCTTGCAGGGCGCTGATGTAATTGCGCCGGATCGGAGTGGCATCGGTTAGGTTACCTTCCACCAGGCTGCGGCTCCCCCAACTGAAGCGCGGATGGCCCAGTCGCTCGATGAGCAGGTCGGCCATCATCCGGGCGTGACGTCCGTTGCCGTTGGGAAAGGCATTGATGGCTACGAGGCGGTGGTGGAAGCGGATGGCGATTTCATCGGCTGGAAAGGTGGCGTGGTCGATCTGGTAGCGCACGTCGTCGAGCAGTTTTTTGAGCTCAACGCCGATGTGGAGCCAATCGACACCGATGTTCTTGTCGGACTTGCGAAACTCGCCGGCCCACTTCCAGGTTTCGCCGAACATCTGGCGGTGGAGTTGGCGCAGGAAGGTTTCGCTGAGGATGTCCTTGCGCTGTTTGCGCGCCCACTTGTCGCCTTCGCCGATGTTGAGTTGTTCCCACTCGTTGAGTTCGGCCTGCGTGCTGAGATGGCCGGGGATCAGGCTGGCCAGTTCGTCGGCGTCGAGCGGCGTGGCGCCGGGCGGGTAGTCGAGGTTGACGGTTGGTTGGGCAGCCATTGGCCTCAGCTTTCACGCCACAGCGCACGACGCGAGCCTTTGAGCAGACTTTCGGCCAGGGCGCGGGTTTGTGCCTCGACGGTTTCGCGCGAGGTGGCTTGGGCTTCCAGTGCCATGCTGTGGCTGATGGTGGCCATCTGCTGGCGTGCCAGGGCGCTGGCGCGTGCCTCCAGCGTGTCGGCCAGCGACTGCTTCGGCACCAGCGCGTATTGCAGTTCGCAGCCCAGGGCTTCGGCGGCACGGCGCAAGGTGGCGAGGCTGATGGTGTCGTCGGCCTCCGAGGTTTCGAGGCGGGTGACGGTGGAGGTGGTGACGCCGAGCGACTTTGCCTGATGGGTCGCCGTCATGCCGAGCGCTTCCCGGATGGTTTTCAGCCAACCGGCCGGGGGGCGCGGAGGCAAATCGGCAGCGCGCCAGCGGCTGAGCGTGGTGTCTAGTTGACGGAGCTTGAGTTCAGCGAAGTTGGAAGCCATTTTATTGCACCTTGATGCAAGGTAAGTTATTTGTTATTGCATTATAGAGCAATAAAAATAATTTCAGTATTGCGTTATGGTGCAATGTTTTTTGTGCCGGAGATAGGTGTAGCTCAATGTGGCGGGACTGCTACGGCTATAGAAACAAGGGCTGGCCCTAGGGGCAGCCCGAAAAATCGCCGAAATTTCAAATAGTCACTCCCCGCATTACGGTGATGCGTTCGCGTCTTCACCCCCGCGAACTTCGCTCATCCGCTGCGCCGACTGCGTAATCGCCAGCACGCAGGGGTGGGTCAGGCGGCGTTCTACGGAAATGGCGTAGTAGCTGGCGGTGACTTCGCGGGTGCGGCCAATCACCGTCAGGCTGCCGTCGGCGGTGAATTCCTCCTCGACGATGCTGGGCACCGGGAAGGCGCCGGTGCCGGCGCGGGCGAAGGCGGCCATCAGGGCGGTGTCGTCGAATTCGCCGACGATGCGGGCGCGCAGGCGTTTGCGTTCGAACCAGGGTTCCAGGCTGCTGCGGATGGCGGAGTCTTCGCCGGGCAGCAGCAGCGGCAGGGCGTTGAGGCAGTCGGGGAAGGGCGGCAGGTCGTCGGCGAGCAGGGCCGGGGCGGCGAGGAAGCTGAGGCCGGATTCGAGCAGGTGGTGGTTGTAGGCACGCACGCTGTACGAGGCCGAAATCGGGGCGTCGGAGATGACGAGGTCGAGCTGGTGCACGGCAAGCTGGCCGAGCAGGCGGTCGAGCTGCCATTCGCGGCAGACGATGCGGGTCGGCTGTTCGCCGCCGATGGCCGGTTGCAGCAGCTGGCAGGCCAGCGACTTGGGGACGGCATCGGAGACGCCGACGCGGAATTCCGTGGGGCGGCCCTTGGGGTGGTGCTTGATCATCACTTCCAGCTCGGCGCTCAGGGCGAAGAGTTCGTCGGCGTAGTCGAGGGCGAGCTTGCCGGCTTCGGTGAGGACCAGCGAGCGCCCCTGCTTGGCGAAGAGCTCGGTGCCGAGGCTTTCTTCAAGCAGGCCGATCTGGCCGCTGAGGGTTTGCGGCGTGATGGCGATGGCTTCGGCGGCGCGGGCGACGCTGCCGGCTTTGGCTACTTTCCAGAAATAGAAGAGGTGCTTGTGGTTCATAATGCGTCGAATTTCTCGATTGATTGACTGAATTAAATCGAATTTATTTTACGGTTTGCCTGCGCTATTGTCGTCGCTTCTTTTGCCCGCTTTTCCTGAAGGCCCCTGAGATGCTGACTGCACTGGTTGTCGTATTCATCGTCGCGTATGCCGCGATTGCGCTGGAGCATCCGCTCAAGATCAACAAGTCCGCTTCGGCACTGGTCGGTGCCGGAGTGTTGTGGACCATCTACGCGCTGGCCACCGGCGATCAGCATCTGGTCAGCGAGCAGCTCGGCGAATCGCTGATGGGCACGGCGCAGATCGTGTTCTTCCTGATGGGGGCGATGGCCATCGTCGAGGTGGTCGATGCGCACAACGGCTTCGAGGTGATCACCCAGCGCATCCGGACGACCAAGCTGTCGACGCTGATGTGGCTGGTCGGCTTCGTGACCTTCTTCCTCAGTTCGGTGCTCGACAACCTGACGACGACCATCGTGATGATTTCGCTGATGCGCAAGCTGTTGGCCAAGCATGATGACCGCCTGTTCTTCGCCGGCATCATTGTCATTGCCGCCAATTCGGGCGGGGCGTGGTCGCCGATTGGTGACGTGACGACGACGATGTTGTGGATCGGCGGCCAGATCACGGCGCTGGCCATCATCAAGTCTGTGCTGCTGCCGGCACTGGTCAGCATGGTCATTCCGCTCGCCATTACTGCCTTCGTACTGCGCGGCAAGCCGGTGGAATCGCCGGTCAGCGCGGCGGGCGAGAATGGCATCAAGACCAGCGAGTTCGAACGCAACCTGATGTTCTTCCTCGGCATCGGCATTCTGGTTGCCGTGCCGGCCTTCAAGACGATCACCCATCTGCCGCCGTTCATGGGCATCCTGTTCGGGCTCGGCATCCTGTGGCTGGTCGGCGATCTCGTGCATCGCCACAAGGAGGATGAATTCAAGCAGCACCTGACGCTGGTTCACGCGCTGAGCAAAATCGACATGAGTTCGCTGGTCTTTTTCGTCGGCATCCTGCTCTCGGTGGCGACGCTGGAGCACACGCACATTCTGTCCTCGCTGGCCGGCTGGCTGAACGAAACGGTGGGCCGCCAGGACGTCATCGTGCTGATCATCGGCATGGTCAGCGCCATCGTCGACAACGTGCCGCTGGTTGCCGCCTCGATGGGCATGTACAGCCTGAGCGAATTCCCGGCCGATCATTTCCTGTGGCAGTTCCTGGCCTATTGCGCCGGCACCGGCGGCTCGATCCTGATCATCGGCTCGGCGGCCGGCGTGGCGGCCATGGGCCTGGAGAAGATCCACTTCTTCTGGTACGTGAAGAAGATCAGCGGCCTGGCGCTGGTCGGCTACTTTGCCGGCGCCGGGGTTTATTTGCTGCAGCATCAGATGATGGGCTGAAGCTTTGCTCAGGCGGGCCTGTTGCGGTCGACCCCCAAAAAAGGCCAAAAATGAAATTCTGCCCGGCTAGGTGAGCCGGTGCCGGGCTGCGTAGCTGAACAGGTCGGCCGGGTTGTGCAGGCTCAGTTTCTCGAAGATGCGCGCCCGGTAGGTCGAGATGGTGTTGGCCGATAGCGTCAGTTGCTGGGCGATCTGGCCGACGCTGCGGCCCTGGGCGAGCAGTTGCAGGACCTGGAATTCGCGGTTGGAGAGGGCTTCGTGCGGCGGCTTTTCGTCGTCGGCGCCGCCACGGACGTTTTGTGCCAGCAGCTCGGCCAGCACCGGGGTGATGTAGAGGCCGCCGCTGGCCACCTTGGCGATGGCGGCGAAGAGGATGTCCGGGCTGCAGCCCTTGTTCAGGTAGGCGTGGGCGCCGCCGCGCATGGCACGCAGGGCGAACTGGTTTTCCGGGTACACCGACAGCATGATCACGCCCAGGCGTGGGAATTCGCCGTGCAGGGTTTTCAGCACGTCCAGCCCGTCGCGTTCGCCGAGGGCGATGTCGAGCAGCACCACATCGACCGGCGTCGAGCGCAGCAGGCGCAGGGCGGACGGGCCGTCTTCGGCCTCGTGGATGTCGCCGATGGCCGGGTTTTCGGAGAGGATCTGCCGCAGGCCGCGGCGGATGATCATGTGGTCGTCGACGATCAGGAGGGTGGTCATGGCGCTTCAGGCGATGGCGTTGGGCAGGCGTAGCACGACGCGCGTGCCGTCGCCGGGGCTGCTGACGATATTGAGCGTGCCGCCCAGCGCCAGCGTCCGTTCGCGCATGCCGAGCAGACCGAAGGAGGTGGGTTGCGGCGGAACGCACATGCCGAGGCCGTTGTCGGCAATGCTGAGGACGAGGTCGCGGCCGTCGGCGTGGGCATCGAGCTGGACTTGGGTGGCCCTGGCGTGGCGGGTGACGTTGGTCAGCACTTCCTGGACGATGCGGTAGAGCGCGATTTCGGCATCGCGGCCGAGGCGGCAGCGTTCGATTTCCGGCGTGCAGGTATAGCGGCAATTCAGGCCGGAGCGTTTCTGGAAATCGAGCAGCAGGCTTTCCAGCGCCGCCCACAGGCCGAGGTGATCGAGCACGCCGGGGCGCAGGTCGTTGAGGATGCGGCGCACGGCCTGCATGGCGTGGCTGCCGATGTCGAGCATGCCGTCGAGCTTGTCGCGCATCGCGGCATCGTCGCCGAGCCGCTGGCGCAGCCAGTTCATTTCCAGTTGCAGGGCGGTCAATGAGGCGCCAAGGTCGTCGTGGATGTCGCGGGCGATGTGCCGGCGTTCTTCCTCGCGCACGGTGTTGAGGTGGGCCGAAAGGCGGCGCAGCGATTCGTGCGACTGGCGCAGGTGGTCGTGGGCGGCCGTCAATTCGGCAGTGCGCTCGCGAACGCGCTTTTCCAGCTGGTCGTGGGCTTCCTGCAGCAGCTTTTCGGTGCGCTTGCGCTCGGTGATGTCGTTGAAGGTGACGACGGCGCCGACCACGGTGTCGCCATCGCGGATCGGGTAGGAGGCGTATTCGGCCGGAAAGCTGCTGCCGTTGCGTCGCCACAGAACTTCGTCATCGACGCGCACGCCGTAGCCTTCATTGAAGGCTTTGTAGATGCGGCATTCGTGCACCGGCATCAGGGTTTCGTCGGCGTGCGAATGGTGGATCAGGTAATGCATCGGGCGGCCGAGTACCTCGTCCGGCGTGTAGCCGAGCATCTCGGCGCCGGCTTCGTTGATGAAGATGCAGCGCCCCTTGAGATCGATGCCGTAGATGCCTTCGCCGGTCGATTCGAGAATCATCTCCAGCTGGCGGCGCCAGGCGGCATGGTGCGAAAGTTGGTGCAGGTTGGCGAACATGGCAGTCTTGCCTGAGTGTGACGAAATCCAGTCGGTTCGACCCGGTCAGAAAAAACGGGGGCCGAAGCCCCCGTTGATTGCGACTGACAGAAAGCGCGATTACTTGCCTTCCGGGGCGTCCTTCTTGCTCTCGTTGCCGGCGATGAACGGGCTCCAGGGCTGGGCGCGGATCGGGCCCTTGGATTTCCAGACCACGTTGAACTGACCGTCGGCCTTGATTTCACCGATGAAGACCGGCTTCCACAGGTGATGATTGGTTTCGTCCATCTTCAGGGTGTAGCCCGACGGTGCGGCGAAGCTCTGGCCACCCATGGCGGCGATGACTTTGTCGACATCGGTGGACTTGGCCTTTTCGACTGCCTGCTTCCACATGTGGATGCCGACGTAGGTGGCTTCCATCGGGTCGTTGGTGACGACGGTGCTGGCGTTCGGCAGCTTGTTGCGCACCGCCCAGTCCTTGTACATCTTCACGAACTTCTCGTTCTGCGGGTTCTTGAGCGACATGAAGTAGTTCCAGGCGGCCAGGTGGCCGACCAGCGGCTTGGTATCGACGCCGCGCAGTTCTTCTTCGCCGACCGAGAAGGCGACGACCGGCACATCGGTGGCCTTCAGGCCGGCGTTGCCCAGTTCCTTGTAGAAGGGCACGTTGGAGTCGCCGTTGATGGTCGAGACGACGGCGGTCTTCTTGCCTTCGGAGGCGAACTTCTTGATCTTGGCGATGATGGTCTGGTAATCGCTATGACCGAACGGGGTGTACTCTTCCATGATGTCGGCGTCGGCGATGCCCTTGGACTTCAGGAAGGCGCGCAGGATCTTGTTGGTGGTGCGCGGATAGACGTAGTCGGTGCCGAGCAGCACGAAGCGCTTGGCTTCGCCGCCGTCCTTGGACATCAGGTATTCGACGGCCGGGATGGCTTGCTGGTTGGGGGCGGCGCCGGTGTAGAAGACGTTCTTTTCGAGTTCTTCACCTTCGTACTGGACCGGGTAGAAGAGCAGGCCGTTCAGTTCCTTGAAGACCGGCAGCACCGACTTGCGGGAAACGGAAGTCCAGCAGCCGAAAACGACGGCGACCTTGTCCTTGCTCAGCAGCTGGCGCGACTTTTCGGCAAACAGCGGCCAGTTGGAGGCCGGGTCGACGACGACCGGTTCCAGCTTCTTGCCCATCACGCCACCCGACTTGTTGATTTCCTCGATGGTCATCAGCGCGGTTTCCTTGAGCGCCGTTTCAGAGATGGCCATGGTGCCGGACAGGGAGTGCAGGATGCCGACCTTGATGGTGTCGGCGGCATGGGCGGCCATGCCGATGGTGGACAGGGCGGCGGCCAGGACGGTGGCCTTGACGAAAGTGCGGCGATTGCTCATGGAGACTCCTTGAAGGTGGGGTTATCCGGTTGAAACTGCGTTGTTGCAGTGCAGCGCCAGATTAAGGAGACAGGCATCGATGCGGAATACGTTAGATTGCGTAGGGGCGGGTTGGCTTGATCGAGCGGTTGCGGTCGACCGCGAAAATCAGGCAATTTCCGTCAGGTAGGACGCGACTTCGTCGGCCAGCCAGGCTGAAAACGCCTGCACCTTGGCCAGCCCCTGGCTGCGTGCCGGCCAGATCAGCCAGTAGGGGTTGGGGAAAGGCACGGTGATCGGCGAGAGCTGAACCAGTTCGCCGCTGCGCAGCAGGTCGTGCACCAGCGAGCGGCGGGTCAGCGTGACGCCCTGGCCTTGACGCACGGCCTCGATGACCAGATTGGAGTCGGAGAATACCGGCCCGGTGAGTTGCGCATTGGGCAGGCCGACCGCACTGAGCCAGGCGCTCCAGCTATTGACCGAGCGGAGCAGCGGCGCGGCGAGGATTTCTGCCGGCGTGCGCGGCAGCTGCCCGTCGTTGAATGCGGCGGCGGCCACGGCCACCAGGTCGTCTTCGAAAAGGTGAATCTGCGATGTGCCTTCCCAGCCGCCGGGGCCGACGCGGATGGCGGCGTCAATGCGATCCGCCGCAAAATCCACCAGTTCCAGTCCGGCCCGGAGGTGCACCTTCAAGTCGGGAAAGGCGGCGCAAAAACGTGGCAGCCGGCGTACCAGCCAGTGGTTGGCGAAGGAGGGCAGGACGGCGACGATCAGCTCGTCCGGGCGCGGCAGCGACAAGACCTCGCCGGTTGCGCTGGCGATGTCGCCGAGCGCCAGACGCAGGCGCAGCGCGTAGATGCGGCCATCCTCGGTGATGCTCAGGCGTTTGCCGTGGCGGGTGAACAGGGCCAGGCCAAGAAAGCTTTCCAGCGCACGAAGCTGCTGGCTGACCGCGCCATGCGTGACGTTCAGCTCATCGGCCGCCTGCACGACGCTCCCCAGGCGGGCAGTGGCTTCAAAAGCGCGTAGCGCGGGCAGCGGTGGCAAGTTCGTCATGTTAGAAACACTAACATAAACCGGGAAAACAAATCATTTGGGCAAGGCTTGCCAACAGCGTAAATTGACCGCTCGACACGGGAAGTTCCACATGCTCACCTACGCAAGATTCCTGCTTTACCCCGGCGAAGTTCTTCGCCTCGACTGCATCCGCCCCTTGCGCGTCTGCTGCGAAGCGGGGCGGCTGTGGTTGACGGCTGGCGTTGAAGGTATCGACCATGACCTGGGGGCTGGCCATTTTGCCGAGGTGCCCGGCGGTCGTTTGCTGATCGAGGGCGAAGGCGATGTCGTACTGCGTGTCGAAGCCCCGCATCGGCTTGACCGGGCAGTCAGCCGGTTGCAGTTGGTGCAATCCGCAACTCATCCCCTTATGTGAAAGGCAACGCTCATGTTCGACCTCTACATCGGTAACAAGAACTACTCGTCCTGGTCGCTGCGTCCCTGGCTGCTGATGAAGCATTTCGGCATTCCGTTTGCCGAGCATATGGTCTCGGTGGCCGGGCGCGAATACAACGCGGCGCTCAAGCCGCTGGCCGGCAATGCGCGGGTGCCTTGCCTGCACGACGATGGTTTTCAGGTTTGGGAGAGCATTGCGATTGCGGAATACCTCGCCGAGCGCTATCCGCAGATGTGGCCGGCCGACCCGAAAGCGCGGGCGCGGGCGCGCAGCATTTCGGCGGAAATGCACGCCGGCTTCATCGCCCTACGCACGGCGATGCCGATGAATCTCAAGATGAAGCTCAAGGGAAAGCCGGCGACGCCTGCGGTGCAGCGCGACATCGACCGGATCGTGGAAATTTGGGTTGAGGCGCGCACGCAGTTTGCGAGCGGCGACGGCCCCTGGCTGTTCGGCGATTTTTCGGTGGCCGATGCGATGTTTGCGCCCATTGTCTGGCGGTTCCACATTTACAACGTGGCCCTGCCGCCCGTTGCCGCCACCTGGCGCGATCATCTGCTGGCGCATCCCGCTGTACGCGAATGGCACGCCGCAGCGCTGCTCGAAACCGAGGCGCATGCGCACTACGACAGTCTGGCCGAGGAATACGGCGGACCGCGCAGTTAGTTGCGGTCGACCGCCAAAAAAGGGCAAAAATCAAATTTCTGCCGGGGCGCCGGCTATTTGAACAGGAGTGTGGAATACGTCACAGGCATGTCGTCCGGCATCGCGATACTGTAGCTGTACAGGAGGTGTTGCGATGGCAATACGGGCAAGCATAGTGTTAATCAAGAATGAATTTGTCGCCACGCTGAGCGATGGAAGTCAGGTCAAACGGCCCGAATTCCGGTCGATGGCGGAGGCATTGGTATTGGCTGGCGTGCGCGCCGACGATATCGAGTATGACTGGAATCCCGGTCAGCGGATGATCACCGCCGGCCAGCAGGTGGGCTTGCGGGCTGAAATGCGGGCGTTGCAGCGGAAATACTGGGGGTTGTCGGCCGCTGCCTGATGCCAGGGCGCAGGTCTTCGCGGTAGCGATCCCGGCTTGTCAGACGCCGCGCATCTTGCCTAGCGCAAGGTTTGCGGCGGCCGTGCGGGTTTCGACGCCGAGTTTCTCGAAAACATGCTCCAGGTGCTTGTTCACCGTGCGCGGGCTGCTGCCGAGGATTTCGCCGATATCCTTGCTGGTCTTGCCTTGGACGACCCAGTAGAGCACTTCGGCCTCGCGCTGTGTCAGGCGGAAAGCGGCGATCAGTGAATCGATGGCCGAGGCGTCGTTTTCTTCGCGCAGAACGACCAGCCATTCGTCGTCGCCGGTCTGGTCGTGGAAAGAGGCGAGCAGGCGGCGATTGCCGTCGGCGATCATCAGGGCAACCGGTTCGCGGTTATCGCGCCGGGCGCGGTGGGCGTTGGCGATCCAGTTCAATAGCTCGACCGGGGCGACGTCTTCCGGATTCGCGAAAAAGTCGCTGAGCAGCTTGCGGGCGAGGGGCGTCTGCCAGACCAGCCGGCCATCCGCCGCGCGCACGGCGACGGTGGCCTGGCCGAACGCATCGAGCGCGGTGCGTGCCTGCTTCATCTGACGGGCGTTCTGCATGTGGGCGGCGATGCGTGCCAGCACTTCCGGCGGGCGGATCGGCTTGGTCACGTAGTCGGCGCCACCGGCGGCGAAGGCGGCGACGACATGCTCGGTTTCGGTCAGTCCGGTCATGAAGACGATGGGAATGTGCTGCGTCGCAAAATCGGCCTTCAGGCGGCGCGCGACCTCGAAGCCATCCATGCCCGGCATCAGCGCGTCGAGCAGGATGACGTCGGGCAGGCTCTGGCGCGCGCGTTGCAGCGCGCTTTCGCCATTGGTGGCGACGAGCACGGTGTAGCCCGTTTCATCGAGCGCATCGTGCAGCAGCGACAGGTTTTCCGGGACGTCGTCGACGATCAGGACGATGTCCGACAGGCTGCGGTCAACGGTTGGCATCGCGCATTTTCCTGAGAAGTTCCTTCATGGCGTCAAACTGGAATTGTCGCGCCAGATCGCGCAGAACGCGCACGAATTCGCCATGTTGCGGGTCGATTTTTTCAATTTCGGCGAGTTTGTTGAGGATGCCGCGCAAGTAGCCGAGACCGATCAGTTCGTCGAGCGCGGCCAGTTCAGCTTCGGAAGGTGCCACCAAGGGCGGCGGTTCGGCGGGTGGGGCGGGCGCCGGAAGCGTGTCGGCACTGACCCAGACCAGTTCCAGCTTGCGGCCCAGCCAGTCCAGCAACTCGTTAACCCGCAGCGGTTTGACGATGAAATCTTCCGCCGCGACACCGACATCGTTGTCCAGACCCTTGTCGAAGGCGTTGGCCGAGAGGATGGCGATATGGGCTTCGGTCAGGCGCTGCTGGCGGATGCGGCGGATGGTCTCCCAGCCGTCGATGCCGGGCATGCCGAGATCCATGAAGACCAGGTGCGGCGCAAAGCGCGGGATGAGCTGCAGTGCCTCGTAGCCGCTGGCCGCCTGCTCGACGACAAAGCCGAGCGGTTCGAGCACATTCTGCAACAGTTCGCGGTCGTCCTTCTCGTTGTCGACGACGAGAATGCGCTGGCGCACGCCGACGTAGCCGATGCGGTTGATGCGCGGCAGTTCGCGCGCCGCCTGCGTCGAATGCACCTGCGGCAGGAACAGGCGGATGCGGAATTGCGTGCCGGCACCGGGCGTGCTGGTCACCTGCATTTCACCGCCCATCAGGTCGGTCAGCATGCGGGCGATGGTCAGGCCGACGCCGCTGCCGCCCGCCTGCACGGTACTGCCGCGTACGAAGGGCTCGAAGATGCGTTCGAGGTCGCCGGCCGGGATGCCGGGGCCGCTGTCGCCGATCTCGAAAACCGCCATCTCTCGTCGGCATTCGACCTTGAAGCTGACGCCGCCGCGCATCGTGAACTTGACGGCGTTGCCCAGCACGTTGATGAGGATCTGGCGCAGGCGCTTTTCGTCGGCGCGCACCACGGCAGGCAGTTCGCCGGCCGGTTGGTATTCGAACGAAAGCCCCTTGTTACGCGCCTGCAGCTCGAACATGCCAACGATCTGCTGCATGAAGTCGGGGAAATCCAGCGCCCGGACGTCCAGCGTCAATTTGCCGCCCTCGATGCGGGCGATGTCGAGGGTGCCTTCGATGACCGACAGCAGGTGGTCGCCGCTCTTCCGGATGACGCTGACTGCCTGCTTGCGGTTGGGCGGCACGCTTTCGTCGGCGTCGAGAATCTGCGCATAGCCGAGGATGCTGTTGAGCGGCGTGCGCAACTCATGGCTGATTGCGGTGATATAGCGGCTTTTGGCCTGGTTGGCCTGCTCGGCGATCTGGCGCGCCTTCTGCAAGGCTTCGTCGGTGCGCTGGTGCGATTCGATTTCCTGCATCAGCAATTGCGTCTGGCGGTTCGATTCCTCCTGCGCCACTTCCCGGCTCTGCTGGGTCAGCACCATCCACCAGGCGACTACGCCGGAAAGCAGCAGCAAGGCGGCAAATGCCTTGATGAAAGTGTCTTGCAGGGCGGCGATCAGTACCGTTTGCTCCGGCCCCAGGGTCAGCAGTTCGTGGGTGTATAGCACCCCGAGCACCAGTGCCAGCACCGGCACGATGCCGCTCATCAGCAGCAGGTAATGGCCGAGGCCGGTTTCCAGATAGGGGCGGGCAGCAGCCGGCAAAATCCGGCGCAGCACGGCGTTCCACTGGGCGGCGAGGCTGGCTTCGGGCTTGCACAGGTCGTGGCAGCGGGCGTCGAGCGAACAGCATAGCGAGCAGATCGGCCCCTGGTAGGCAGGGCAGTGGGCCATGTCTTCGCTTTCGTAATGGCGTTCGCAAATCGAGCATTTTTGGGCGTCGACCGCAACAGGCACCGCCGGACGCGCCAGATAGTAACGCCCGCCGGTGGCCCAGGCGATCAGCGGCGACAGCAGCAGTGCGCTGCCGAGCGCGATGAACGATGCGTAGGGCTGGAGTGTCGGGCCGAACAGGCCGATGAAGGACGCGATCGACAGCAGCGAGGCAATGAGCATGGCGCCGACGCCGACCGGGTTGATGTCGTAGAGATTGCTGCGCTTGAATTCCATGCCAGGCGGTGCCAGGCCGAGCGGCTTGTTGATGACGAGGTCGGCGACCACCGCCGCCATCCACGAAATGGCAATGTTGGAATAGAGCCCGAGCACCTGGCCGAGTGCCTGGAAGACGTTGAGTTCCATCAGCAGCAGCGCGATCAGCGTGTTGAAGACGACCCAGACGACGCGCCCGGGATGGCTGTGGGTCAGGCGGGCGAAGAAATTGGACCAGGCCAGCGAACCGGCGTAGGCGTTGGTGACGTTGATCTTCAGCTGCGAGACGATGACGAACAGCGCAGTTGCGGCAATCGCCAGGGTCGTGTTCTCGAAAACGTGCGAGAAGCCGATCAGGTACATTTGGTTGGGGTCGACCGCCTTGTCGGCCGGCACGCCGTTGCGCAGTGCCAGCCAGGCGAGCAGGGCGCCGCCCAGCATCTTGAGAATGCCCGGCACGACCCAACCCGGCCCGCCGACGATGACACCGAACCACCAGCGGCGGGTGTTTTCCGGCGTCTTCTCGGGCATGAATCGCAAGTAATCGACCTGTTCGCCCATCTGCGTGACCAGTGCGATGCCGACCGTCAGCGCCGCGCCGAACAGATGCGGGTTGAAGCCCGTGTCGCCGCCATGTTCGCCGGCATAGGCGAGCAGGCCGGCAAAGGCGTCGGGCTCTTCGATCAGCACGAAAACATAGGGCAGCACGAGCAGGAACAGCCACAGCGGTTGCGTCCATGCCTGCAGTTTGCTGATCGCGGTGACACCGTGCGTGACCAGCGGGATGACGACCAGCGCGCAGATCAGGTAGCCCCAGGCTGGCGGAATGCCGAAGGCGAGTTCCAGCGCATAGGCCATGATCGCCGCCTCGAGGGCGAAGAAAATGAAGGTGAACGAGGCGTATATCAGAGAGGTGATGGTCGAGCCGATGTAGCCGAAGCCGGCGCCGCGCGTCAGCAGATCCATGTCCAGGCCGTGGCGGGCGGCGGTGACGCTGATCGGCAGACCGATCAGGAAGATGATCAGACCGGTCGCCAGGATCGCCCAGAAGGCATTGATGAAACCGGCATTGACCAGCATGGTGCCGCCGACCGCTTCCAGCACCAGGAACGAGGCAGCGCCGAAAGCGGTGTTGGCGACGCGCATTTCCGACCATTTGCGAAAGCTGCGCGGGGTGAAACGCAGTGCGTAGTCTTCCAGCGTTTCGTTGGCGACCCAGGTGTTGTAGTCGCGACGAATCTTGATGATGCGCTGGGTGGGCGTGGGCTGATCCATGGTCAGGAGCCTAGCATGATCCAAGCCTGCTTCAGGCGCATCGGACAGCCCCGGTTATGCACGTGATTGGTGCATGAATTCGATGTCGGGCTTTCGGCAGGTGCATGGCAAAATACGGTCTTAGCCAAAACAAGGCTTTACAAGCTGGTTCGTCTCTTGCTTTTAAGCCTGTAGTCTTTTTGCCCGGAGCAATCTCGTGTCCATTCACGTCGCACTAAATCACGTCACGCACTATTCCTATGATCGCCTGGTCAATCTTGGACCGCAGGTCGTCCGCCTGCGTCCCTGCCCGCACTCCCGTACCCGCATCCTGTCCTATTCGCTGAAAGTCGGCCCGGAACAGCACTTCGTCAACTGGCAGCAGGATCCGCAGGGCAACTATCTTGCCCGTCTGGTCTTTCCCGAAAAGACGCGCGAATTCCGCATCGAGGTCGATCTGGTCGCCGAGATGTCGGTCATCAACCCCTTCGACTTCTTCCTTGAACCCTATGCCGAGGAAATTCCCTTCACTTACGCCGCGTGGGAACGTCACGAGTTGCAGCCCTTCCTGTTCAAGCTGCCGGCGACGCCGCTGTTCGAGAAGTACGTCGACGGCATCTCGCGCGAAAAGATGCGCAGCGTCGATTTCCTGGTCGCCCTGAACGCGCAGTTGCAAAAGGACATCGCCTACACGATCCGCATGGAACCCGGTGTGCAGACCCCGGAAGAAACGCTCAAGAAGCGTTCCGGTTCCTGCCGCGACTCGGCCTGGCTGCTGGTGCAGGTGCTGCGCCACCTCGGCCTGGCGGCGCGTTTCGTTTCCGGCTACCTGATCCAGCTGACCGCCGACGTCAAGTCGCTGGACGGCCCGTCCGGCCCGGAAAAGGATTTCACCGACCTGCACGCATGGACTGAAGTCTATCTGCCCGGTGCCGGCTGGATCGGTCTCGATCCGACGTCCGGCCTGTTTGCCGGCGAAGGGCATATTCCGCTCGCCTGCACACCGCAGCCGTCGTCCGCCGCGCCGGTGACCGGCGGCATCGACAAGTGCGAGACCACCTTCGAGCACCACATGCAGGTCACCCGGGTCTGGGAGGCGCCGCGCGTCACCAAGCCCTATACCGAAGAGCAGTGGCTGGAGATCGAAGGTCTCGGCCACCAGATCGACGAAACCCTGCAAAAACTCGATGTGCGCCTGACCCAGGGCGGCGAGCCGACCTTCGTCGCGGTCGACGATCCGGATGGCGCTGAGTGGAATACCGATGCCCTCGGCCCAACCAAGCGCATCTACGCCGCCGAGATTTTCCATCGCCTGCGCGACTATTACGCACCCAACGGCCTGATGCACTTCGGCCAGGGCAAGTGGTACCCCGGCGAGCAATTGCCGCGCTGGAGCCTGAACTGTTTCTGGCGCAAGGATGGCGAACCGATCTGGAACTCGCCGGCACTGTATGCCAATGAAAGCGTCGATTACGGCGTGACCGCCGAACAGGCCGGCCAGTTCCTGAAGCGGGTGGCTCAGCGCCTGGGCGTGACCGACGAATACGTCTTCCCGGCCTACGAGGACGTGTATTACTACATGTGGCGCGAGCGCCGTCTGCCGGGTAACGTCGATCCCTTCGATTCGCGGGTTGACGACGCGCTGGAGCGCGAACGCCTGATGAAGGTGTTCACCCAGGGCATGACCCATACCGTCGGCCATACCCTGCCGATCATGAAGAACGTCTGGGGCCAGTGGCAGACCGGCCCGTGGTTCCTGCGCGCCGAGCGCTGCTACCTGTTCCCCGGCGATTCGGCGATGGGCTACCGCCTGCCGATCGACTCGCAGCCGTGGACGGCCAAGAGCGACTATCCCTACGTCAATCCGCCCGACGCCGAAACTGCCACCGATTCCCTGGCCAGCCACGCCGCGCTGCGCGCCCGTGTCAGCGGCGAGCGTGCGGCCAGCGTGCCGCAGATGCAGGATCGCCGTACCGGCCTGGCGAGCAGCTATGCCGATAGCGTGACCGGCAAAGCGCGTCCGTGGGAAAAACCGAGCGATACCCAGCCCGGTTTCAAGGAGTCGGCCGCCTGGATCACCCGCTTGGCGATGTGCGCCGAGCCGCGCGACGGCAAGCTCTATATCTTCATGCCGCCGACCCAGGCGCTGGACGATTACCTGGAGATCGTTGCCGCAGTCGAGGCAACGGCCGAGGAAATGAGCCTGCCGATCATCATGGAAGGCTACGAGCCGCCGTCCGATCCGCGCCTGACGCATTTCCGCGTGACGCCCGACCCCGGCGTCATCGAAGTCAACATCCACCCGGCCAAGAGCTGGGATCAACTGGTCGATCAGACCACCCACCTCTACGATTCGGCGCATGTCTCGCGTCTGACGACCGAGAAGTTCATGGTCGATGGCCGTCACACCGGCACCGGCGGCGGCAACCATTTCGTGCTCGGTGGGGCCACGCCCAACGATTCGCCCTTCCTGCGCCGGCCGGATCTGCTCAAGAGCCTGATCGCCTACTGGCACAACCACCCGAGCCTGTCCTACCTGTTCTCCGGCCTGTTCATCGGCCCGACCAGCCAGGCGCCGCGTGTCGACGAAGCGCGCAACGACAGCCTCTACGAGCTGGAAATCGCCTTCAAGCAGATTCCGCAGCCGGGCGGCCATGTACCGCCGTGGTTGATCGACCGCATCCTGCGCAACCTGCTGACTGACGTTACCGGCAATACCCACCGTTCCGAGTTCTGCATCGACAAGCTCTACTCGCCTGACGGCCCGACCGGCCGCCTTGGCCTGCTTGAGCTGCGCGCTTTCGAAATGCCGCCGCACGCCCGCATGTCGCTCTCACAGCAACTGCTGCTGCGCGCGTTGATCGCCCGCTTCTGGGAAGAACCCTACGAGCCGGCTCGCCTGGCGCGCTGGGGCACTGAACTGCACGACCGTTTCATGCTGCCCTTCTACGCGCAGCAGGATTTCCGCGATGTCATGGAAGAAATGGCCGCCGCCGGTTATCCGTTCAAGGCCGAGTGGTTCGCCCCGCACTTCGAATTCCGCTTCCCGAAATACGGCGATTTCGCCGTCAAGGGCATCGAATTCGAACTGCGTCACGCGCTGGAGCCCTGGCACGTCATGGGTGAGGAAGGCGGCGCCGGAACGACGGTGCGTTATGTCGACTCCTCAGTCGAGCGGGTACAGGTCAAGGTCAAGGGCATGGCCCCGGATCGCTATGTGCTGACTTGCAACGGCGTTCCCGTGCCCTTGCAGAATACCGGCACCAACGGCGAATTCGTCGCCGGCGTCCGCTATCGTGCCTGGCAGCCGGCTTCCTGCCTGCATCCGACCATCGGCATCCACGCGCCGCTGGTGTTCGACCTCGTCGATACCTGGATGCAGCGTTCGCTGGGCGGTTGCCAGTACCACGTCGCGCATCCGGGCGGGCGCAGTTTCGATACCTTCCCGGTCAATGCCTTCGAGGCCGAGAGCCGTCGTCTCGCTCGCTTCTTCCGCTTCGGCCACACGCCGGGCAAGATGGTGGTCGGACAGCCGGAGGTCAGCGGCGAGCATCCGTTTACGCTAGACTTGCGGCGTTTTTAACCGCTGACGATGCTGGCGCGGCTTCCGGGCCGCGCCGGGCGGGCCGGAAACGGCTCGCCAGCCCCTTTTCCAGGCTCCATGGCCCGTACTCTCCTCGCAATCTACCCGCATAGCGCCCGCCGTTACGACGAAATGTTGTCGGAAGAGGGCGTGGTGCGGCCGCACTGGCGGCAGTTCTTCATCCACCTCGATTCGGTGGCGCCCGAAGAAATGCACCAGCGCCTTGACTTCGTCGACCGGCGCATCCAGGAAAACGGCGTTACCTACAACGTCTACGCCGACCCCAACGGCTCCGATCGCCCGTGGGCGCTCGACCCGTTGCCGCTGATCATTGCGCCAGACGAGTGGGCCAAGGTGTCGGCGGCGGTCGCGCAGCGCGCCACCTTGCTCAACGCCATGCTGGCCGACATTTACGGCGAGCAGACCTTGCTTGCCGAGGGGCTGCTGCCCCCGGCGCTGGTCTATGGGCAGCATGGATTTCTCTGGCCCTGCCAGGGCATCAAGCCGCCGGGCGGTGTCTGGCTGCACAACTATGCGGTCGACCTGGCGCGTTCGCCGGATGGTCGCTGGTGGGTGATCGCCGACCGCACTCAGGCACCGTCGGGGGCCGGCTATGCCTTGGAAAACCGCCTGATCGTCTCGCGCGTTTTCCCGGAAATGTTCCGCGACCTGCACGTCCAGCATCTGGCCGACTTCTTCCGCGACCAACTCGACGGTCTGACGGCGCTGGCGCCGGTGGAGGGCGACGAGCAGCCGCATATCGTGCTGCTGACGCCGGGGCCGTACAACGAAACCTATTTTGAGCACGCCTACCTGTCGCGTTATCTCGGCTTCCCGCTGGTCGAGGGTCAGGATCTGACGGTGCGCGGTGACACGCTCTATCTGAAAACCCTGCGCGGCTTGAAGCGCGTCCATGTCGTCCTGCGCCGCCAGGATGACGACTACTGCGATCCGCTGGAGCTGCGCGGCGATTCGGCGCTTGGCATTCCGGGGCTGATCAACGTCGCCCGCGCCGGGCGCGTCGTCATGGCCAATGCGCTGGGCAGCGGCATGCTCGCCTCGGGCGCGCTGATGGGCTTTTTGCCGGCCATCTGCCGCAAGCTGCTGGGCGAAGAACTGGCGATGCCTTCTGTCGGCACCTGGTGGTGCGGCGAAAAGCCGGCGCTCGACTTCGTGCGCGAAAATTTCGACGATCTCGTCATCAAGCCGGCCTACCCGACCCAGCGCATGGATCCGGTCTTCGGCAACGAACTCAAGGGTGAGGCGCGGGAAGAGATGTTGCGCCGGATCGAAGCGCGCCCGCATGCCTATGTCGCGCAGGAAATGATCAACCTGTCGCAGGGGCCGACCTGGAGCCGCTCGCACGAGCGCCGCTTGTTGGCGCGGCCGGTTGGTTTGCGGGCCTATGCCGTTTCTTCGCCGGATGGCTATTCGGTGATGCCGGGCGGCTTGGCACGCGTCGCGACCGGGGCCAACGCCCGCATCATCTCGATGCAGCGCGGCGGTGCCTCGAAAGATGCCTGGGTGCTGACCGATGGCCCGGTCAGCGGCTTCACGATGCTCAAACCGTCGATTGGCGTGCGCGATCTGGTGCGTGCCGGCGCCAACCTGACCTCGCGTGTCGTCGAGAACCTGTTCTGGCTTGGCCGTTATTCCGAACGCTTCGACGACAGCGCCCGCATGCTGCGGGTCGCCTTGAGCCGTCTCGTCGAAGCCGGCGGCACCAAGACCCCTGCCGTCAGTTCGGCAATGGAATTGGCACTGCATCTGGGCATTCTGCCCAAGCCGGAAAAAGATACGCCGATCATCGAAGGCAGCGAGCATGTCCTGCTCGAAGCAATCTACGATCCCAAGCAGCCGGGTAGCCTGGCCGGGAATATCCGCAGCCTGATGTGGTCGGCGACGCATGTCCGCGAGCGCCTGTCGCTCGATCACTGGCACTCGCTGAACCGCTTGCAGCGCGAATTGCAGGCGGCGCTGAAGGCACACCCGACGTTGACCGAAGCCATCGCCTTCCTCGATCGCGTGCTCGGTGTGTCGTCTTCGCTGACCGGGTTTGCGATGGACAACATGACGCGCGACGACGGCTGGCGTTTCCTGATCATCGGCCGCCGTCTCGAACGCCTGTCCTTCCTTGCCAACTCGATTGCCGATTTCCTGCGCATGCCCTCGTCGCGCGGGCCGGGCAGTCTCGAATGGCTGCTCGAACTCTCCGATTCGATCATCACCTATCGTTCGCGCTATTCGCGCCTGCCCGAATTGCTGCCGGTGCTCGACCTGCTGGTTTTCGACGACAGCAATCCGCACGGCGTTCTTTTCCAGGCCAGCGTGCTGACCCGCTACCTCGATCGCATGGCACGCGAACTTGACGAAAAATACGAAAGCGACCTGCCGGATGTCCTCCGCCGCCTGCGCGCCTTCGATCTGGAACCGTTCGAGCATCTGCAGTTCAGCCAGTGCCGTGTCTGCTCGCCCTGCGAGGAACTGGCAGCGCTGCTCAAGGAACTCGATGCCGCAGCGTCGCAGCTTTCCGAATGGTTGGGTATGCGTTATTTCACCCATGTCGGCGACGTCAGCCGGCAAACGATGGCATTGTGAGCATGGAAGAGCAGTTACCCATTCGCTACCACGTGCTGCACGAGACGACTTACGACTACGGCAGCCCGGTATCGCTGTCGCAGCAGCAACTGCACCTGTCGCCGCGCATCCTTGCCTGGCAGCAGATCATCGAGCAGCGCATCGACATCAAGCCGACGCCCACCTGGCGTCGTGACGGCCAGGATTCGTTCGGCAATCCGGTGACGTGGATCGCTTTCCATACGCCGCATGACAAGCTGCGCATCAGTTCGGCAATGACCATCGCGATTACGCCGCACCAGCCTGAAAATCTCGAAAGCTCGCTGCCCTGGGAGGCCGTGCGCGACCGCCTGGCCTACGATGCTTCGGCGCCGCGCCCGGCCGATCTCGATGCGGCACGCTACCTGTTCGAGAGTGCGCATGTGCGCATCAAGCACGAACTCGCCGATTACGCCGAGGACTGCTTTCCCCCCGGTACGCCGGTGCTGATCGGCGCGCAGGCGCTGATGGCCAAGATATTCAGGGAATTCAAGTTCGACCCCGAGGCAACGACGGTGTCGACGCCGATCATGGAAACCCTGGAAAAGAAGCGCGGCGTCTGCCAGGACTTCGCCCACCTGATGATCGGTTGCCTGCGCGCACTCGGCCTCTCGGCGCGCTATGTCAGCGGCTATCTGCTCACCCGGCCGCCGCCAGGCAAGCCGCGCCTGGTCGGCGCCGACGCTTCGCACGCCTGGGTCTCGGTCTACGCGCCGGGCTTCCCGAACGACTGGGTCGATTTCGATCCGACCAACAACCTGCTGCCCGATACCGAACACATCACCGTCGCCATCGGCCGCGATTTCGGCGACATCTCGCCGCTGCGCGGCATCATCCTGGGCGGCGGTGGCGCCGAACCGGAAGTCGAAGTCACCGTGACCCCGCTCGACGAGGAAGCGGTGGCGAGCGAAACGACGGCGCCCGATGCGGATGCGCCGGTCGCTGCCGAGAGTGCAGCGGAAGTCGGCGAAGCAACCGAAGAAGTACCCGAATCGGGGCCGGTCACCGCCTGATGTCGTGCATCGCCATTGTCGGCGCCGGGCCGGCCGGCCTGATGGCGGCAGAGCAGCTGGTTGCGGTCGACGGTCAAAAAGTGCTCATTTTCGATGCCATGCCTTCGCCCGGCCGCAAGTTCCTAATGGCCGGCAAAGGTGGCATGAACATCACCCACGCCGAACCGCTGGCCGATTTCGTCGGGCGCTATGGCAGCCGGCAGGCGGTCATCGCGCCACTGCTCAAGCGTTTTGGCCCGCAGCAACTGCGTGAGTGGATTCACGGGCTGGGCATAGAAACCTTCGTCGGCACCTCCGGCCGCGTCTTTCCCACCGAAATGAAGGCGGCGCCCCTGCTGCGCGCCTGGCTGCACCGCTTGCGCCAACAAGGCGTGCAGCTTCATGTCCGCCACCGCTGGCTGGGCTGGGCCGACGACGGCGCCTTGCGCTTCGCAACGCCGGAAGGCGAGAAGTTGGTCGCAGCCGACGCAACCATCCTGGCGCTGGGCGGCGGCAGTTGGGCCAAGCTCGGGTCGGACGGCGCCTGGGTGCCGCTGCTCGCCGCGCGCGGCATTCCCGTGGCGCCGCTCAAGCCCGCCAATTGCGGCTTCGATGTCGCCTGGAGCGCGCATTTCAGCGAGCGCTACGCCGGCCAGCCGGTCAAGCCGGTGGTCGCCTCGGTGGCCGGGCGGCGCCAGCAGGGCGAATTCAACATCACGGCAGGTGGTATCGAAGGCGGGCTGATCTACGCCTTGTCCGCGCCCCTGCGCGACGTGCTGGAAACCGCCGGCCACGCCACGCTGCATCTTGATCTGGCCCCCGGCAAAACGCTCGAACGCCTGACCGCTGACCTTGCCCGGCCACGCGGCCGCGACTCGCTGGCCAACCACCTGCGCCGCCGCGCCGGCATCGAAGGCGTCAAGGCCGGGCTGCTACGGGAATTGCTGCCATTTTTGGCGTCGACCGCAACCGACCAACTCGCAGCGGCCATCAAGCACCTGCCCTTGCCAGTGACGGCAACCCGACCGCTCGACGAGGCAATCAGCACGGCTGGCGGCGTCGCCTTCGAGGCGCTCGATGAAAACCTGATGCTGCGCGATTTGCCGGGTATTTTTGTCGCAGGGGAGATGCTGGACTGGGAGGCGCCGACTGGCGGCTACCTGCTGACTGCGTGCTTTGCCACTGGAGTTGCTGCCAGCGAGGGGGCACAAGCCTGGCTGACAAGAGCTGACTGACAGCACTACGCACATGGCCAGTCTATCTGAAAGTGCGGGTCAGCCCGTATAGCAGTCGTAGATAATCTTGGTGATTTTTCGGTCAGCGCTTTCGAAACGAAGATCTCCTCCTTCGCTGCCGTAGCTCGACTTGAGATCGGGGTCGCTATCAGCTAGCAAACCGAACTTCCGTTGCACTGTAGATGTGTACTCACCAACTCTGAAAGGCGAAATCTTGGCCCATCGTACATCAGTGATTTCGGCGCGACTGACCATATAGCGCTCCCGGTCATTCGAGAACGTGATCAGCCCCAAGGTTAAGCCTTGGAAATGAACGTATTTGCGGGTTGTGGTGTAGCCCTCCCATTTTTCTGTTTCGAGAATCTCGACATGCTTGACGGGTGAGAGATTCATCACGCCTTGCAGATGCATTGGCAAACGCAGGCCGAAAGGGGGCGTCTGGCACCCGAACTCGGGTAGGTACCCCGACTGTGCCTGTGCCAAGACAGTCGCAGGAAGCAGCAGACACACGGCCAGGGTGAGCCATGCTGGTACTTGCAAAAAATAGGACGCAGGTTCAAATTTTCGGGCCGTATTCACGCGGCTACCTTTTGAAAATGCCGCCCAGCCGCCCAGCCGCCTGGTAGACAGATTGCTAACCGAAGCACCCTGTTGCGGTCGACCGCGAAAAATGGCCAATTTTCAAATGTGCTAATGATCGAAAGGTTTCGTTGAGCCAACATCGTTCACCCGACAATACGGCGATAAAGCGCAAAGCGGCGGGCGTCGATTTGGCCGGCGGCGACGGCGGCGGTCAGGGCGCAATCCGGTTCGCGGTCGTGGCGGCAGTCGCGGAAGCGGCATTGGCCGAGGTAGGGGCGGAATTCGCGGAAGGCGGATTCGATTTCCTGGCGGTCGAGGTGGCCGAGGCCGAATTCCTGCAAGCCGGGCGAGTCGATCAGTTCGCTGTCGGCGTCGAGGTGGTAGAGCGTCGCGTGCGTGGTGGTGTGTTTGCCGGAATCGAGCGCCGCTGAAATCTCGCGCGTCGCGGCGCGGGCTTCGGGCACCAGGGCATTGACCAGCGTCGATTTGCCCATGCCGGACTGGCCGACCAGTACGCTGGTGTAGCCGTGTAGCCTGGGGCGCAGGTCTTCGGCGTGCGCCAGTGCCGAGAGTTCGAGCACGCGGTAGCCGAGGCGGGTGAAAACCGCCAACTGGGCGCGCGCGGCGGGCAACTTGTCGGTCAGGTCGCATTTGTTGAGGACGATCAGCGGTTCGATTTCCTCGCTTTCGGCGGCGAGCAGGGCGCGTGTGATGAGTTCGTCGGAAAAGCCCGGTTCGGTGGCGACGACGATGACGACCTGGTCGACATTGGCGGCGATCAGTTTCTGTTTGATCTCGTTCGAGCGGTAAAGCAGGCTGGTGCGTGGCTGGATCGCTTCGATGACACCCTGGTCGTCCGAGGTGCGCTGGATATCGACGCGGTCGCCGCAGGCGACTTCGCTCTTTTTGCCGCGCGGGAAGCAGGGCAGGCGCGTGCCATCGGCCAATTCGACGACGTACTGACGCCCGTGCGCAGCGATGACGCGCCCTTCCATCAAGCAGCGGCCCCTTGCAGGCGGGCGATGCGTTGCGCCGCCGGGGGGTGGGAGTCGTAGAAGAGCGAGTGCAGCGGGTCGGGCGTCAGGGTCGAGGCGTTGTCTTCGTAGAGTTTGACCAGCGCGCGGATCAGGTCGCCGGCCACTGCATGCTCGGCCGCATAGGCGTCGGCCTCGAATTCGTGGCGGCGTGAGAGATGGCTGAGCAGCGGGCTGAACGGAAAGGTGAAGACGGGAATCACCAGGAAGAAGAGGATCAGCGCCAGTGCGGTGCTTTGCGCCGGCACGCCGAGGCCGGCGTAGAACCACGGGGCATCGATCAGTTGGCCGAGCAGCCAGAGGAAGCCAAGGGCGCCGGCGAACATGGTGACGATGCGCTTGACGATGTGGCGGCGGCGAAAATGGCCGAGTTCATGGGCGAGCACGGCTTCGATTTCCGGTATCGCAAGGCGCTCGAGCAGGGTGTCGAAGAAGACGATCCGCTTGTTGTTGCCGAAGCCGGTGAAGTAGGCGTTGCCATGGCTGGAGCGCTTCGAGCCGTCCATCACGAACAGGCCGCTGGAGCGGAAGCCGCAGCGGGCCAGCAGCGCCTCGATGCGGGCTTTGGTTTCGCCTTCTTCGAGCGGTACGAACTTGTTGAACAGCGGCGCGATCCAGGTCGGGTAGATGAACAGGATCAGCAGGTTGAAGGCGCACCAGAATAGCCAGACGTACAGCCACCAGTGATTGCCCATGGCGCCCATCAACCACAGCACGGCAAGGATGACCGGGGCGCCGATGGCGACGCCGAGCAGGGTCTGCTTGGCGAGGTCGGCACAGAATAGGCCGAGGGTCATGCGATTGAAGCCGTAACGGGCCTCGATGATGAACTGGCGGTAGAGGGAGAACGGCAGGTCGATGACCGCCGAGATTGCCATCACGCTGAAGATCAGCGCCAGGCCGTAGGGCAGGCCGGTCAGGCGGGCCGACCAGAAGTCGTGCAGCCAGGCGAGGCCGCCACCGAGGGTCAGGGCAATGAGGAGTGCAGCGTCGAACAGTGTCGTGACAATCGCCAGCCGGTTGCGGTCGACCGTGTAATCGGCGGCTTTTTGGTGGGCGGCGAGCGAAATGCGCTCGGCAAAGCCGGCCGGAACCGCAGAGCGATGCTCGGCGACGTGGCGAATCTGGCGCAGGGTCAGCCACAGGCGGCCGGACAGCGTCAGCGCAAAGGCGATCAGAAATATCAGGGTGAAGTCGGCGGTCACGAAAGCGGCGGCAAAGCTATGAGAAAATGCGATTTTTCAAGGGTTTTGGACAATTATATGACAGGCACCGCAAACAACCTCGTCTGGCTGGATATGGAAATGACCGGCCTCAACCCCGATGGCGACCGGATTATCGAAATGGCGATGGTGGTGACCAATTCGCAACTGGAACTGGTGGCCGAATCGCCTTCCTGGGTCGTACATCAGAGCGATGAAACGCTGGCCGGCATGGACGAGTGGAACCAGAAAACGCATGGCCGCTCGGGCCTGATCGACAAGGTCAAGGCTTCCACTGACGACGAAGCCGCCGTCGAAGCTGCGGCGCTGGAGTTTCTCAAGAAGTACTCGCTGGCCGGTCACTCGCCGATGTGCGGCAATTCCATCGGCCAGGACCGCCGTTTCATGGCGCGCTACATGCCGACGCTGGAAGCGTTTTTCCACTACCGCAACCTCGATGTCAGCACGCTGAAGGAGTTGTGCAAGCGCTGGCAGCCGGAAGTCTACAAGGGGTTCAAGAAGAAGGGGCGGCACACGGCGCTGGCCGATATCTACGAGTCGATCGACGAGCTCAAGTACTACCGCGAGCACTTTCTCAAGGGCTGAGCATTGGCAACCGGCTGAGTTATTCACGCCGGTTGCGGTCAACGGCGGTAAAGGCGGAATTTTTCCTTGCGGTCGCCCGGACGGTTGCCTTCCCAGACACGCGTCCATTTGCCATCCGGCGCGGCCAGTTCGGGCTTGGTGTCGCCGGTGACCAACAGCCAGGCGCATTGCTTGCCAGCTGCGGTTTCGGCGGCGACTGGTTCGATCTCGACAAAATAGGCGAGCGAGGCGCGTTGGGTGTCGGAGAGGCCGCGCTCGGCCAGGCAACCATGGTTGTCCGGCAAAGCCCGGGCGACGGCCTGGGCGAGCGGGCGATAGCTCTTGCCGTAGTCGAACCAGGGCAGGATCAGCGTCGTCGCCAGCAGCCACAGGGTGGTGAAGCCCAGTGTCCAGTGGGTCAGGCTGCGGTAGGGCGAGCGCGGTGCGGTGGCGATCAGCCAGATCCACCAGGCCGTGGCCAGCAGGCCGATGACCAAGGCCAGCAGATCGAACTGGCCGACGAAGCCGGGGCGCAGCACCACGGCGCGCTGCGCCAGACGCTCCGGCCAGCCGAGCGCCATCGCCGACCAGGCGACCCAGGTTACGACCAGAAAGACGCTGAAGGTCATCATTGCGAACCAGTCGAAGGCGCTGGCGGCGCCCCGGCGCAGGGTCAAGGCGCCTGGCGTGGCGAGCAGGGCGAGTGGCGGCAGCATCAGCAAGGCCGGGATTTCGCGTGGGCGGAAGGCGAGCGCCAGCATCAGGAAGGTGAGCAGCAGAAACGCCAGCGACAATAGTTGCGGCATTGCCTTGAGCGATTTACGCCGCGTCCACAGCGTCCAGCCTGCCAGCGGCAAGGCCGGGAAAGCGAACCACGGCAGCAGCGAAAGAAAACGGCCGGCGCCGGAAAGCGAGAATGGCGTTCTGAGCGGCGTCAGTTCGGTGTTCAGCCAACCGTGAAAGCGTGACGGCTCGAAAGCCAGCAGCAACAGCGGCCACGGTAGCGAGGTGGCAGCGGCCACGGCAAGGCCGATGCCCAGGCCGCGCAGTGCCTGCGGGCGGTCGGTGGCCAGCCACCAGGCCAGCGGTGCGATGAGCACCAGCGGCAAGGTCGGCGCGATCCCTGTTCCAAGGAAGCAGGCACTGAGCGCCAAGCCGTAAAAAGTACCGGCCAGCCAGGGGCGGCGTCCGAGTGCGGCCAGTGCGCCGAGGCCGCCGCCATAGGCGGCCAGTGCGATCAGCATTGGCTGCGCGTCGTGGGCATGGAACAACAGGCCAGCACAACCGGCGAGCAGCAGCGGGCTGGCTGCGGCGCTTTCCTGGCCGTAGAGCTCACGGCCAGCGTAGTAAAGGCCCATCAACGCCAGCGCGACCCATACGCCGCTGGCCAGACGCATCGCTTCGTGCAGTGGCAACAGCCAGCCGAATACCTTGCCGGTCAGCGCCGCCGTCCAGTAATACAGCGGTGGTTCGTGGAAGGGGCGACCGGCGAGGTCGGGTGACAGCCAGTCGCCGTAGTGCAGCATGTGCCAGGCGGTGCCGATGTGAATCGCATCCTCGCCCTTCCACGGGTCGCGGCCAAAGAGCCCGGCCAGTACGTAGAAGGCGAGCATGCCGGCAAGCGCCCAACCGGCCGGGGGCAGGCGGATGCCGCGACGGAGCAGGGTGCTGAAGTCAGGCATGGAAAGAGAATAGCCTATAAACGAAAAAGGCAGCCCACCGGCTGCCCTTTCTGTATTGCGTCAAACGGATCAGGCAGCAGCCTTGCCGCGCATTGCGCCGAATTTCTGGTTGAACTTCTCAACGCGACCGGCGGTGTCGACGATCTTCTGCTTGCCGGTGTAGAACGGGTGGCAGAGCGAGCAGACTTCGACATGAAGGGGCTTCTTCATGGTCGAGCGGGTCGTGAAGGTGCTGCCACAGGAGCAGGTGACCTGGATTTCGTTGTAGTCGGGATGGATAGCGGCTTTCACTTGGTGTCCTTTCGTTACGCGACCGGCGGTTGTGGCCGACCTGGAAAACGCGTGATTATCGTTGATTAATTGTTTGGTTGCAATGGGTTTTTTTGTGAACGCTGTACTGGTTCGGGTGGGTTTGCTTTGCCATTGACAAGGCTGGGAGGGGGGTGGAAGTTGCGGTTTTATTCATTCCGATTGGCGGTTGGGGTTGGATGGGTGGAGATTCCGCGCCTGACGCGCGGGCATACTTTCTTTTGGCGAAGCAAAAGAAAGTGAGACGCCCTCAAGGCGGAACCCCCTGCCTGAGATGGCAAGTCAGCCGATCTCGCCGGTTGACGCGAAAAGCCCCCTAAAAACCAAAACGGCCAGGTTACCCCGGCCGTTTTTCTTATCCCCGACGCATCGCGTCGAAGAATTCCGCATTGCCCTTGGTCGATTTGACCTTGTCGAGCAGGAATTCCATCGCCGCGAGGTCGTCCATCGGGTAGCAGAGCTTGCGCAGCACCCACATCTTCGAGAGGACGTCCGGCTTGAGCAGCAGTTCTTCGCGGCGGGTGCCGGAGCGGTTGACGTTGATTGCCGGGTACATCCGCTTTTCGGCCATGCGGCGGTCGAGGTGGATTTCGGAGTTGCCGGTGCCCTTGAATTCTTCGTAGATGACTTCGTCCATGCGCGAGCCGGTGTCGATCAGCGCGGTGGCGAGAATGGTCAGCGAACCGCCTTCTTCGATGTTGCGCGCGGCGCCGAAGAAGCGCTTGGGCTTCTGCAGGGCGTTGGCATCCACACCACCGGTCAGCACCTTGCCGGAGGCCGGTTGCACGGTGTTGTAGGCGCGGGCGAGGCGGGTGATGGAATCGAGCAGGATGACGACATCCTTCTTGTGCTCGACGAGACGTTTGGCCTTTTCGATGACCATTTCGGCGACGGCGACGTGGCGCGTTGCCGGTTCGTCGAAGGTCGAGGCGACGACTTCGCCCTTGACCGTGCGGGTCATTTCGGTAACTTCTTCCGGGCGCTCGTCGATCAGCAGCACGATCAGCACGACTTCCGGGTGGTTGGCGGTGATGGCGTGGGCGATGTTCTGCAGCATCACGGTCTTGCCGGTCTTCGGCGGGGCGACCAGCAGGCCGCGCTGGCCGCAGCCGATCGGCGCGATCATGTCGATGACGCGGCTGGTGATGTTTTCGTCGGACTTGATGTCGCGTTCGAGGCGCAGGTGACGCGTCGGATGCAGCGGCGTCAGGTTCTCGAACATGATCTTGTTCTTGTTGGCCTCGGGCGGGAAGCCGTTGATCGACTCCAGCTTGGTCAGCGCGACATAACGTTCGCCATCTTTCGGGGTGCGGATTTCACCGGCGATGGTGTCGCCGGTACGCAGATTGAAGCGGCGCACTTGCGAGGGCGAGACGTAGATGTCGTCCGGGTTGGCGAGGTAGGAGGTGTCCGAGGAACGGAGGAAGCCGAAGCCGTCCGAGAGGACTTCGAGCGTGCCGTCGCCGAAAATGGTGTCGCCGTTCTTGGCTTTGGCCTTGAGGATGGCGTAGATCAGCTCCTGCTTGCGCATCCGGTTGGCGTTCTCGATAGCCAGTTCGGTGGCCATGTCGAGCAGTTTGCTGACGTGTAGTGTCTTGAGTTCGGAAAGTTGCATGTGTGCGGGTGTGTGGCGCCTGCACGGGCCGGACGATTGCCGGAGGCCGAGGAAGCGCGGAAGACTGCTGGAAAAAGGGGGAGATCGACGCTGGCCTAAGCCGTTTGCTGCGTCTGCCTGAAGGCGCAGAACGCACCTTCAGGCCGGGAGGGTACGGAGATTACAGGTTGCTGTCAATAAAGGCAGCGAGTTGCGATTTCGACAAGGCGCCGACCTTGGTCGCTTCGACGTTGCCGTTCTTGAAGATCATCAGGGTCGGAATGCCACGGATGCCGAATTTGGCCGGGGTCGCCTGGTTGTCGTCGATGTTGACCTTGGCTACCTTCAACTTGCCGGCGTAGTCCTTGGCGATTTCGTCGAGGATCGGAGCGATCATCTTGCAGGGACCGCACCATTCAGCCCAGTAATCCACCAGAACCGGCTGCTGCGATTGCAGCACTTCGGCTTCGAAGGTGTCATCGGTGACGTAATGGATGTGCTCGCTCATGTATTGCCTCGTGGAATGGGAAAGTGCCCGAAAAAGATATGCGCCGGAAATGGCTTTCGCTGGGTGCGGGGAAATGCTAGCGAAAAAGTGGAGGCAAGGGAAGGGTCAGCGTTGGGGTTTCAGCAAATTGGCCAACTCGACTGCTGTTTTTACCTTCATTTTATCGAACAGGTTGGCGCGATGCACCTCGACGGTGCGCATGCTGATGTTCAATTCGTCGGCGATAACCTTGTTGAATTTGCCGAGCAGTACCTGTTCCATGATCTGTCGCTCGCGCGTGGTGAGGGTCGAAAGGCGGGTGTTGACCGAGTCGACCGTGGCACTGGCGACCCGCTGTCCGGCGTCGAGCGCCATCGCTTCCTGGACGCGGGTGGCGAGTTCGTTGTCGTTGAAGGGTTTCTCGAAAAAATCGAAAGCGCCTTTTTTCAGTGTCGCGACGGCCAGCGGCACATCGCCGTGACCGGTCAGGAAGATCACCGGCAGGGTCGAGCCGCGCTCGCGCAATGCGTCGAAACAGTCGAGGCCGCTCATCCCGGGCATGCGCATGTCGAGAATAACGCAGCCGGCCAGTTTCGGCGTCCAGACCGCGAGGAAGGATTCGGCGCAGTCGTAAGTCTGGCACGGCAGGCCGCGCGATTTGAGTAGCCAGGCCAGCGCATCGCGGATGGCTTCGTCGTCGTCGACCAGATGGGCTTGCGGCAGCGTCATGCGGACTCCAGCGGCAGGGTGAAGCGGAATATCGTACCGCGTCCGCTTGGCGATAGTGCGTTTTCCTCGGCCCACAGACGGCCACGATGGAATTCGATGATCGACCGGCAGATCGACAGGCCGACGCCCATGCCTTCGGGCTTGGTCGAGAAGAAGGCGGTAAACAGTTTTTCACGGACTTCAGGGGCGATACCGCAGCCATTGTCGGCGATGGCGACGATCACTTCGTTGTCGCCGAGTTCAGCAGAAAGGCGCAGTGTGCGTTGCGCTTGCGGGGTTTCGGCCATCGCTTCCATGCCATTGCGGATCAGGTTGAGCAGCACCTGCTCCAGCATCAGGCGGTCGGCCAGTACTGCTGGCAGCGCCGGCAGTGCGGTTTCCAGATGCACATGGCGTTTGCGCGCTTCCGCTTCGACGAAGCCGATGCAGTCGTCGACGATTTCACTGAGCGCACAGGGTGCGCGCTTGGGTTCGCTTTTGCGTACGAAGTCGTGAACACGGCGAATGATCCGGCCGGCGCGCTGGGCCTGAACGCCCAGTTTTTCCAGTGCCTGGCGGATGTCCTGCGGGTCGAAACCGTCGCGCGCGAGCAGGTTCAGGCAGCCGGTGTTGTAGCTGGCGATTGCCGCCAGCGGCTGGTTCAGTTCGTGCGCCAGCGTTGAGGCCATCTCGCCCATGGTGACCAGGCGCGAAGTAAATTGCAGTTGTTCCTGCTGCTGGCGCGCCAGTTCTTCGGCACGGCGCCGCTCGGTGACGTCGAGCACCGAGGCCATCCAGCCGGTCTGGCGGCCGTTGCCGTCGATCAGCGGGGCTTCGTAGATCAGTGCCTGAAAGCGCTGGCCGTCCTTGCGCCGGAAGGTGAGCTCGAAGCCGTCGGGTGGCGCTTCGCCGTCCAGTACGGCCTGATGCAGCGCCATGGTTTCATTCAGTTGCTCGGGAACCCAGTAGGGCATCGGCGGGCTGCGGTCGACCAGTTCTTCGCTGCTGAATCCTGTCATTCGGCAAAAGGCCGGGTTGACGTAGATGATCCTCCCGTTCAGATCGCGCGCGCGCATGCCGACGGTCAGCGAGTCTTCCATCGCGGTACGCAGCGCGTGTTCGGCACGCAATGCCTCTTCGGTCTGCGCACGCTTTTTCATCAGGTCGCGCGCCAGCCACAGGCTCCAGAAAACGCCGGTGGCGAGCACCAGGATGGCGCCGGCCAACAGGCGCTGCAAGGGGTTGCCAGGTGCCTGATAGGAGGTGACGCGAAACTTCAGGCCATAGCCGGGCGGATCGAACGGCAACTCGTAGGAAAGGCTGGGGATACCCTCGATATTCGATTTGGCGGCGAATTGCACCTCGTTGTCGTCAACGACGACGACCCGGTACTTCTCCGCAAACCACCAGGGCACCAGATTGTTGAGCAAGCCCTCGATCGAATAATTGACGACCAGCATGCCGGTCAGTTCATTGTCGACAAAGACCGGTACGGAGAGCGCGAAATGGCCGATGTTGCCGGCGAGCAGAAAGGGTTCGCTATACACGCGCTTTTTCAGTCGACTGGCCAGTTCGAAGGCCTTTTGCGCGACCGGCGGCCCGAAGGCGTCGAGCTCGCTGTCGTCCGGCGGGGCGGAAGGCAGCGCATCGATAACCCGGCGCCGGGCGTCGTACCAGATGAGTTGGGAAATGTCCGGATTGTTCTTGAGGATATGGGCGGCGCGAATGCGGAACAGCGGTTTCTTGTCCGCCTGGTTGCCGAGATCGGTAGCCAGTTGTTGTAGCTGCTCCTCATTGCTGCCAAGGTGGAAGCGCAGATTTTGTTCCAGCCACAGCACATCCTTGATCAGGTTGGCGCGTTCTTCTTCGATCTCGTTCTGGTGCAACATCCACAGCAGCGCGACGACCGCCGCCAGCAGCAGCACGATGCCGATTTTCGGCAAGGCGAGCAGCCAACGCAGACGGCGGGAACCGGGGGGCGGGGCGAGGGTTTGCATGGCGGGATGTTAACCCGGCTTGTCTTGTGGCCCATTGTGGATAACCACAATACGGATTTCCACAATGGGCGGCGTATCTGCCTTTGGCCATACTCCATCCATGTCGGAGCTTGTGCCGGCAGTGCTTAATCCATTGGAGGAGAGAATCTTATGAAAATGTCTTCACTGCTGTTCGCCCTGGTGACCTGCGTGCTGTCGGCCACGGCCTTTGCCCAGCAACCGATTGTTATCAAATTCAGCCATGTCGTCGCCAAGGACACCCCCAAGGGGCTGGCTGCAGAATATTTCGCCAAGAAGGCGGAAGAACTGACCAAGGGCAAGGTCAAGGTCGAGGTTTATGCCAACTCGACGCTGTACAAGGACAAGGAAGAAATGGAAGCGCTGCAGCTCGGCGCCGTCCAGATGCTGGCGCCGTCACTGGCCAAGTTCGGCCCGCTTGGCGTCAAGGAATTCGAGGTCTTCGACCTGCCGTTCATCTTCGATGACTACAACGACCTGCACAAGGTGACGCAGGGGCCGGTCGGTCAGCAACTGCTGAGCAAGCTGGAACCCAAGGGGATTCGCGGACTGGCGTACTGGGATAACGGCTTCAAGTCGTTTTCGCTGAATTCGCCAGTCAAGGTGCCGGCCGACCTCAAGGGTAAGAAGATGCGCATCCAGTCGTCCAAGGTGCTTGAAGAGCAGATGCGCACGCTCGGTGCGTTGCCGCAGGTGATGGCGTTCTCCGAGGTCTACCAGGCTTTGCAGACGGGTGTGGTCGACGGCACCGAGAACCCGATTTCCAATTTCTACACCCAGAAGATGCATGAGGTGCAGAAGCACCTGAGCATTACCGACCACGGTTATCTGGGCTATGCCGTCATCGTCAACAAGAAATTCTGGGATGGTCTGCCGGCCGATGTGCGCGGCCAGCTGGAGACGGCGATGAAGGACTCGACCGCTTACGCCAACAAGATGGCCAAAGAGCAGAACGACAAGGATCTGGAATCGGTGAGGAAGAGCGGCAAGACGGTGATCTACGTACCGACCAAGGAAGAGCGCATGGCCTTCAAGAAGGTGCTGGTGCCGGTGCACCAGAAGATGGAGTCGCGCATCGGCAAGGAAATCATCCAGAGCGTCTACAAGGAAACCGGCTTCGATCCGAGCACGCTGTAATCGATTCAAAATAATAATTCCGGGGGCGCCTGCCCCCGGAACCACACCGGGGGAAACCCATGATCAACAAAGCGCTCAATCACCTTGAAGAGCTGCTGGTGACCTTCCTTATGGGAGCGGCCACCCTCATCATCTTCGTTTCGGTCGCGCACCGCTACCTGGCCGGGGTCAATATCCCGGGTTTGCAGGACTGGCTGCTGACGCTCAATTTCGGCTGGGCCCAGGAACTGTGCATCATCATGTTCGTCTGGATGGCGAAGTTTGGTGCCGCTTATGGCGTACGTACCGGCATCCACGTCGGGGTCGACGTGCTGATCAACCGGCTCGGCGACGGGATGCGCAGCAAGTTCATCGTCTTCGGCCTGCTTGCCGGGGCGCTGTTCACCGGTATCGTCGCAACGCTGGGCGCCCATTTTGTCTGGGAAAACGGGGCTCACTACGCGATTTTCAGCTGGTTCGGCATTCAGGGCGAAGACCTTTACGAAGGCCCGACGACGCCCGATCTCGAATGGCCGACCTGGATTGTCTATAGCGCCATCCCGCTCGGTTCGTCGCTGATGTGCTTCCGTTTCCTGCAAGTTACCTGGAGCTTCCTGAAGACGGGCGAACTGCCGCACCACGATCATGGCCATGTCGATGGTCTGGAAGACGAAGTGCCACCGGTCGATGTCGATCCCTATGGAATGGATGACAACCTGCACATGCACGACCTCAGGCACACCATGGTCGGCGACCGCCGCAGTGGCGAGGAGCGCCGCAACGACGCCGGCAGCAACAAGCCCGAGTCCGACCGTCGCCAAGGCGAGCGCCGCACCCATGATGACAAGGGAGAGCAGCAATGAACGCGCTCGTAATTTTCAGTCTGCTGGCGGTGCTCATGCTGACCGGCATGCCGATCTCGATTTCGCTCGGCCTGACGGTGCTGACCTTCCTGTTCACGATGACCCAGGTGCCGCTCGAATCGGTGGCGCTCAAGCTGTTCACGGGCATCGAGAAGTTCGAGATCATGGCCATCCCGTTCTTCATCCTCGCCGGCAATTTTCTGACCCACGGCGGAGTGGCGAAACGGATGATCAACTTCGCGACCAGTATGGTCGGCCACTGGTACGGTGGCCTCGGCCTGGCCGGCGTGCTGGCCTGCGCGCTGTTCGCGGCGGTCTCGGGTTCCAGCCCGGCAACGGTGGTGGCGATCGGTTCGATCCTGCTGCCGGCGATGGTCAAGGCGGGTTTCCCGAACAAGTTCGGGGCCGGCGTCATCTCGACCTCGGGCGCGCTCGGCATCCTGATTCCGCCGTCCATCGTCATGGTGATGTACTCGGTGGCGACCAATACCTCGGTCGGCGCCTTGTTCATGGCCGGCGTCATTCCCGGCCTGGCTCTGGCAGCGACGCTTGGCGGCGTCACCTGGTATCGGGCGCGCAAGTTCAACTACCCGCGTCAACCGAAGGCCACCTGGGGCGAACGCTGGAAGGCTTTCCGCGCTTCCGTCTGGGGCCTGCTGCTGATCGTCGTCGTCATGGGCGGCATCTACACCGGCATCTTCACACCGACGGAAGCGGCGGCGATGTCTGCGGTCTACGCCTTCATCTGCGCGGTATTCATCTACCGCGATCTGGGTCTGAAGGATGTGCCGAAGGTGCTGCTGAATTCGGCCAACATGTCGGCGATGCTGCTTTACATCATCACCAACGCCGTGCTGTTCTCGTTCATCATGACCAACGAGAACATTCCGCAGGCGCTGGCCGACTGGATGCTGGGCAACGGGCTGGGCGTCATCACCTTCCTGCTGGCGGTCAACGTCATCCTGCTGCTGGCCGGCAACTTCATGGAACCGTCGTCGATTGTGCTGATCTTCGCGCCCATTCTGTTCCCGGTGGCGGTAGCACTCGGCATCCATCCGGTGCACTTCGGCATCCTGATGGTGGTCAACATGGAGGTTGGCATGTGTCACCCGCCGGTCGGGCTCAATCTCTACGTCGCTTCGGGGATCACCAAGATGGGCATCACCGAACTGACGGTGGCGGTCTGGCCGTGGCTGTTGTCTATGCTCGGCTTCCTGATGGTGGTTACCTACTGGCCCGGCCTCTCGCTCTGGCTGCCGCGCCAGCTCGGCATGCTCTGAGCGATAGCGACACCGAAAAAACCGCGCTCCGGGCAACCGGGCGCGGTTTTTTTTCGCCTGTTGCGGTCGACGCCGAAAAAGGCACGAAATCCATTATTTGTTGACGTCGGTCAATATCGTGTCAAGTTGAGGGATCAAAATCCCAAGGTTATAGCAGGCCACAATCATTCGAAGCCCGCGACAACCAAAAGCTCAGGGAAAACACATGCACTCTCGCAAAGCCATGCCGGCGCTGACTGTCGCCGCCATCGGGGTCGTTTTCGGCGACATCGGCACCAGCCCGCTGTACGCCTTGAAGGAAATCTTCAACGGCCATCATCCGATTCCGGTCACCCCCGAAAACATCCTCGGCATCCTGTCGCTGATCTTCTGGTCGGTCATGGTGCTGGTCACGATCAAGTACGTGCTGATCATCATGCGCGCCGACAACCGGGGCGAGGGGGGTCGCTGGCGCTGTTGTCGCTGATTACCGAGAAAGCAAAAAGCCCGCGCCTGACCTGGGTCATCTCGTTGCTCGGCATATTCGCCGCCGCGCTGTTCTACGGCGATAGCATGATCACTCCGGCGATTTCGGTGCTCTCGGCGGTCGAGGGTCTGCAAATCGTCGCGCCCGAACTCGGAAAATACGTGATCCCGGTCACTCTGGTCATTCTGACCATCCTGTTTTTCATCCAGCGTCATGGCACCGGGGCCGTCGGCAAACTGTTCGGGCCGGTCATGGTCGGCTGGTTCGGCGTGCTGGCCGTGCTGGGGGTTGCCGAGATCATCCATAATCCGGCAGTGCTCGCCGCACTCAACCCGGCCTACGCCGTGCGTTTTGTTGTTGGCTACCCGGCGCTGGCCTTCCTTGCCCTCGGTTCCGTCGTCCTTGCCGTTACCGGCGGCGAGGCGCTGTACACCGACATGGGCCACTTCGGAAGTTTCCCGATCCGCCTAGCCTGGTTCGCCTTCGTGATGCCGGCACTGGTGCTCAATTACTTCGGCCAGGGCGCGCTGCTGCTCGCCGAGCCGGGCGCCATCGAAAGCCCGTTCTACCACCTGGCGCCCGACTGGGCGCTGGTGCCGATGGTTGTCCTGGCGACGATGGCCACGGTCATCGCTTCGCAAGCCGTTATTTCCGGCGCTTTTTCGGTCGCCCGCCAGTCGGTGCAGATGGGGCTGCTGCCGCGCATGCAGATCGTCCACACTTCCGGAGCCGAGGAAGGCCAGATCTACGTTCCCTTCACCAACTGGACGCTCTATCTGGCGGTGGTCGGCCTCGTCATCGGGTTCAAGAATTCATCCAACCTGGCCGCTGCCTATGGCATCGCAGTCACTACCACGATGCTGATCGACACCATCCTCGTCGCCTTCGTCATGGTGCTGATCTGGCGCTGGAACAAGCTGCTCGCCATCGCCACTGTTGGTGCGTTGCTGGCGGTCGACATTGCCTTCTTCGCCGCCAATGTCGTCAAGATTCCCGAAGGCGGCTGGTTCCCGCTCGCGATGGGCCTGGTTTCCTTCACCGTTCTCACCACCTGGCGCCGTGGCCGGCAGCTGGTGCTTGCCGAAATGACCCGGCAAAGCATTCCGATGGCCGATTTCATCGAAACCATCGGTGACGTCCATCGTGTTTACGGCACTGCCGTCTTCCTGACCAGCGCCAAGGAAGGCGTGCCCGCCGCGCTGCTGCACAACCTCAAGCACAACCAGATCCTGCATGAGCGCGTCGTGCTGCTGACGGTGCAGACGGCCAGCACACCCTACGTCAACGAACTCGACCGACTCTATGTGCACCATCTGCCCAAGGGTTTCCTGCGTGTCGTCATTCGCTACGGCTTCATGGAAGACCCGGACGTGCCGAGCGCCATCAGGCATTGCAACCGTTTCGGCGAAGCTTTCGACATGATGGAAACCACTTTTTACGTCTCGCGCGAAACCGTCATCCCGCGCCTCAAAGGGCTCAACATCCTGCCCTGGCGCGCCCGTCTGTTCGCCGTGATGTCGAAGAACGCCACCAGCGCCACCGACTTCTTCAAGATTCCGACGACGCGGGTCGTCGAATTGGGCACGCAACTGGTGCTGTAGGTGCCGGTTGCGGTCGACCGGCAAAAAACGGCAAATTTGCTCGCGACCATCTGCAGGGGGTCTCGCACCGGCTGCGCCGGCGCGAGACCCGCGCTGTGGCACAATCCGCCTTCCCAGTTTCGGTCTTTGCCATGAAATTCGCCCTCTCCCTGATCGCCCTCGTCCTGCTCGCGCTGATCCTGCCGTTTTTCATCCCCGGTTCCGGCAAGCAGGCCG
>ERZ1645187.268-NODE-268-length-50331-cov-43.429052_pt1 | contig 50331 bp, 46 predicted proteins | sample MGYA00575352_ERZ1645187 | MGnify/ENA primary metagenome ERZ1645187 (study PRJEB40837, sample SAMN11349314) | freshwater sediment metagenome | isolation source: river sediment | host: Sediment | place: India: Wazaribad , New Delhi | collected 2017-02-21 ... | reverse complement strand
TAAAAAAGCACCTGCGCGCCCAGGAAATCGCGCTGGAAAACCGCCTGCCCTGCGTCTATCTCGTCGATTCCGGCGGCGCCTTCCTGCCCATGCAGGATGAGGTCTTTCCGGACAAGGAACACTTCGGGCGCATCTTCTTCAACCAGGCGAATCTGTCAGCTGCCGGCATTCCGCAGATCGCCGCCGTCATGGGCTCATGCACGGCCGGCGGCGCCTACGTGCCGGCGATGTGCGACGAGTCGATCATCGTCAAGAATCAAGGCACCATCTTTTTGGGCGGCCCGCCGCTGGTGAAAGCCGCCACCGGTGAAGTTGTCTCGGCCGAAGACCTCGGTGGCGCCGACGTCCATACGCGCATCTCCGGCGTCGTCGATCATCTGGCCGAGAACGACGCCCACGCGCTGGCCATCGCCCGCCGTATCGTCAAGGATCTGAACTGGAAGAAGCAACCGCCAGTCACGCTGACCGTGCCGACCGAACCGGCCTACGTCGCCGACGAACTGTATGGCGTCATCCCAACCGATTCAAAAAAGCCCTTCGACGTCCGCGAAATCATCGCCCGCATCGTCGACGGCTCCGATTTCGACGAATTCAAGGCCCGCTACGGCACGACGCTGGTCTGCGGTTTCGCGCGCATTTACGGCTACCCGGTCGGTATCGTTGCCAACAACGGCATCCTGTTCTCGGAATCGGCCCTCAAAGGCGCCCACTTCATTGAACTCTGCGCCCAGCGCGGCATTCCGCTCGTCTTTCTGCAGAACATCACCGGCTTCATGGTCGGCAAGAAATACGAAAACGGCGGCATTGCGCGCGACGGGGCCAAGATGGTCACCGCCGTCGCCACCGCCAAGGTACCGAAATTCACCGTCGTCATCGGTGGCAGCTTTGGTGCGGGCAATTACGGCATGTGCGGCCGCGCCTACTCGCCGCGCTTCCTGTGGATGTGGCCGAACGCCCGCATTTCGGTGATGGGCGGCGAACAGGCGGCCGGCGTGCTGGCCACCGTCAAGCGCGACGGCATCGAGGCGGCCGGCAAAACCTGGAGAGCCGAGGAAGAAGCGGCCTTCAAGGACCCGATCCGCGAGCAGTACGAGACACAGGGCCATCCCTACTACGCCTCGGCGCGGCTGTGGGACGACGGCATCATCGACCCGGCCGACACCCGCCGCGTGCTTGGTCTCGGCCTCTCGGCATCGATGAACGCCCCGGCCGAAGAGACGAAGTTCGGCATTTTCCGGATGTAAGCCATGTACCTGCCCAAACATTTTGCCGAGGACGATGTGGCCGAGATGCACGCCCTGATGCGCGCCCACCCCCTCGCCACGCTGGTCAGCCACGGCCCGGACGGCCTGAATGCCAACCACATTCCCCTGCTGCTCGACGGCACCGGGGCTTTCGGAACACTGCAAGGCCACGTCGCCCGCGCCAACCCGCTATGGAAACCGGGTCAGGTGGTGGGTGAAGTGCTGGTGGTTTTTCGGGGCGAGCAGAGCTACATCAGCCCCTCCGGCTACGCGACCAAGGCCGAGCACGGCAAGGTGGTGCCGACCTGGAACTACGCCGCCGTTCACGCCTATGGCGAACTGAAGGTAATCGAGGACCCGGACTGGATTTTCGGGCAAATTTCGGCGTTGACCGCAACCAACGAAGCTGCGCTGCCTCAGCCCTGGGCCGTTACCGACGCGCCGGCCGACTACATCGAAAAGATGCTCGGGGCCATCGTCGGCATCGAAATCACCATTGATCGCCTGCTCGGCAAATGGAAGGTCAGCCAGAATCAGCCGGCTGCCAACCAGGCCAGCCTGATCGCCGCGCTGGAAAAGGCCGGCGACCCGATGGCCGGCCTGATCCGCGCCAAACAAAAATAAATGGAGCGAGACATGTTTACCACGCTGGAAATAGAACTGCAGGGCGCGGTCGCCACGATCTGGATGAACCGCCCGGAACTGCACAATGCCTTCGACGAAATCCTGATCGCCGAGCTGACCGCCGCCTGCATTGCGCTCGACGATGACGAGGATGTTCGCGTCGTCATCCTCGCCGGGCGCGGCAAGAGCTTCTCGGCCGGCGCCGACCTGAACTGGATGAAGCGTGCCGCCAACAACGGCCTCGACGACAATCTCAACGATGCACGCGCCCTGGCAAAAATGTTGCGCACGATTGCAGAGATGAGAAAGCCGACCCTCGCCCGCATCCAGGGTGCTGCGCTCGGTGGCGGCATGGGTCTGGCCGCCGCCTGCGACATCGCGGTCGCTTCGACCAAGGCAGTGTTCGCGACTTCCGAAGTCCGGTTCGGCATCATTCCCTCGGCCATTTCGCCCTACGTGCTGCGCGCCATCGGCGCCCGGCAAGCCTATCGCTACTTCCAGAGCGCCGAGCGCATCGACGCCATGCGTGCCTGCGAGATCGGCCTTGTCCATGAAGCCGTCGAACCTGAACAACTCGATGCCAGGGTTCAGGAAATTGTCGGCTCGTTGCTGCAAGGTGGCCCACTCTCCCAGGCTGCCGCCAAGGATCTAATCCGCGCTGTCAGCGGCCGGCCGATCAACGACACGCTGGTCGATGACACCGCTCACCGCATCGCCCACCTGCGCGCAACACCGGAAGCGCGTGAAGGAATTTCCGCCTTCCTCGACAAACGCACTCCGAACTGGATTGGGGAGTAAGCAGATGTTTACCAAGATTCTGATCGCCAATCGCGGAGAAATCGCCTGCCGCGTCATCAAGACGGCTCGCCGCATGGGCATCCGCACCGTCGCCGTCTATTCCGAAGCCGATGCCAATGCCCGCCATGTGCGTCTGGCCGACGAGGCCGTGCTGCTCGGCCCGGCTGCCGCGCGCGAGTCTTATCTGGTGGCCGACAAGATCATCGAGGCCTGCAAGCGCACCGGCGCCCAGGCGGTGCATCCTGGCTATGGCTTCCTGTCCGAAAACGAGGAGTTCGCGGAGGCACTTGCGGCCAACGGCATCGCCTTCATCGGCCCGCCGGCCTCGGCAATTCGCGCCATGGGCTCGAAGTCGGAGGCCAAGAAATTGATGGGCGCGGCCAATGTGCCGCTGACGCCGGGCTATCACGGCGACGACCAGACACCCGCCCTGCTCCACGCCGAGGCGGACAAAATCGGCTACCCGGTGCTGATCAAGGCGGCAGCGGGCGGTGGCGGCAAGGGCATGCGCCTGGTTGAGCGCTCCGAGGATTTCCCCGACGCGCTGGCGTCATGCAAACGCGAGGCGATTTCCAGCTTTGGCGACGACCATGTGCTGATCGAGAAATACATCACCAAGCCGCGCCATATCGAAATCCAGGTGTTTGCCGATACGCTGGGCAACTGCGTTTATCTCTTCGAGCGCGATTGCTCGGTGCAGCGCCGCCATCAAAAGGTGCTCGAAGAAGCGCCCGCCCCCGGCATGAGCGAGGAACGCCGCCGCCAGATGGGCGAAGCCGCCGTCGCTGCCGCCCAGGCGGTCGGCTATGTCGGCGCCGGCACCGTTGAATTCATCGCCAATCAGGATGGCACGTTCTACTTCATGGAGATGAATACCCGCCTGCAAGTCGAGCACCCGGTCACCGAGATGATCACCGGGCAAGACCTCGTCGAATGGCAGTTGCGCGTCGCCGCCGGCCAGCCCTTGCCACTCAGGCAGGAACAACTGGAAATTCGCGGCCACGCGCTGGAAGCGCGCATTTATGCCGAAGACGCCAACAAGGGCTTCCTGCCCGCCACCGGCCAGCTCATCCGTCTGGCGCCGCCGGCCGAGTCCATCCATGTCCGCGTCGATACCGGCGTCGAAGAAGGCGACGAAATCACGCCTTGGTACGACCCGATGATCGCCAAGCTGATCGTCTGGGATGAAACCCGCGACGGCGCGCTGGCGCGCATGCGCAAGGCGCTGGCAGACTACCAGGTAGCCGGGCTGACCACCAATATCGACTTCCTGTCGCGCCTCGTCGCCTGCCCCGCCTTCGCCGGGGCCGACCTCGACACCGGCCTGATCGAGCGGCAGAAGGAATTTCTCTTTCCCGCCGCCCAGGCCGTGCCGCGCGATGCATTGCTCGTCGCCACCGTTGGCGAACTGCTGTGGGAACAGCACGAAGCCAAGACCGCCGCCAGACAAAGCGGCGACCCCCACTCGCCCTGGCACGCCCGCGACGGCTGGCGCATGAACCTCTCGTCGGCCCGCACCATCAGTTTCAAGGATGGCGACACGCTGATCGACGCCCATGTGCGCTACCAGCGCGACCAGTGGCAGATCACCCTGAACGGTGAAACGACACTGGCTCGCGGCAAGAAGCTGGAAGGCGACCGCTTTGCCGTCGAGCTCGACGACCGCCGCCTGATGGCCTCGGTTGTTGCGGTCGACGAGAAAAGAAGCGTGTTTTTGCAAGGCGCCAGCTACGCCCTGCTACGCGACGACCCGCTGCACCGCGTCGACGCCGGCGACAGCCACGGCGGCGGCCTCACCGCGCCGATGCCCGGCAAGATCGTCGCCCTGCTCGCCCAGCCTGGACAAAAGGTCGACAAAGGCACCCCGCTGCTGATCCTCGAAGCGATGAAAATGGAACACACCATCACCGCCCCCGCCGCTGGCAGCATCAAGGCCTTCTGCTACGAACCCGGCGAACAGGTCAGCGACGGCGCGGCGCTGGTGGAATTCGAGAGCGAAACTTGACCAACTGACACGCGATAACTTGGAATACCGCCAGCCACCCCCGATCCATACTTGATTCCAGGAGCCTCCATGACAAACCAGTCCCTTCTCGGCAAACGAGTCCTCATCACCCAGGCCGACCAGTTCATGGGGCCGATGCTGTGCGAAGCATTTGCCCGGCATGGCGCCATCGTGATTGCGAATAACGATTCGCTGGTCAGCCCTGATGCCGCCGCCAGCGTGGTTGCGCAAGCCGGTCAGGTCGATGCGCTGATTGCCAATCTGGCCCTCCCGGCACCCAGCACGCCGGCAACGGAAGTGTCGGAGGAAGAATGGCATGACACCTTCGCGACTCTCGTCGACCCGCTGCCTCGCCTGTTCCGCGCCGTTCTGCCCGCAATGATTGCCCGCCGCGCCGGCAAGATTCTGGTGATGGGCAGTGCCTCCGCCCTGCGCGGGATGAAGCGGGCTTCGACTTACAGCGCAGCGCGGGGCGCCCAGCTGGCCTATGTTCAGGCGGTCGGTGTCGAAGTGGCGCCGCACAATGTTCAGGTCAATGCGATTGCGCAGAACTTCGTCGACAACCCGACCTACTTTCCGCCGGACGTTCAGGCCAACCCGCGTTTTCAGGAGCGATTGAAGCGCGAGGTTCCGCTCGGGCGCCTGGTGGCGGCCACGGAAGATGCCGATTTCGCAGCCTATCTTTGCAGCGATTCGGCAAACTGTTTCGTCGGGCAGGTCTTTCCGGTCTGCGGCGGCTGGGTGACGCGTTAGCAAAACCCGCTTCCGTTGCATCCTCAACGCGAATCATCGCTTGCCGTCCGCCGTTGCCCAACCGAACACGTCTGAATCTTTTCGAGCTTTCTGCCATGACGCTTCCCACCCGAGTAAAAATTGTCGAAGTCGGCCCGCGCGACGGTTTGCAGAACGAAAAGCAGCTCGTGCCGACTGCGACCAAGATCGAGTTGATCGACCGCCTCGCCGATGCCGGCGTGCGCGTTATCGAAGCCACTTCCTTCGTCTCGCCGAAATGGGTGCCGCAGATGGGTGACAACACAGCGGTGATGCAGGGGATCAGCAAGCATCCTGCTGCGGTCTACCCCGTTTTAACGCCCAATTTGCAGGGCTTCGATGCCGCCGTGCAGGCAGGAGCGACCGAAGTAGCGATTTTTGCAGCCGCCTCGGAAGCCTTCTCGAAGAAGAACATCAACTGTTCGATAGCCGAAAGCCTCAAACGCTTCGAGCCGGTGGTTTCGGCGGCTTCGGCGCTGGAAATCAAGGTGCGCGGCTATGTTTCCTGCGTCGTCGGCTGCCCTTACGAGGGGACCATCGCGCCGGAACAGGCTGCTGCCGTCGCCAAAACCCTCTACGACATGGGCTGCTACGAGGTCTCGCTCGGCGATACCATCGGTGTCGGCAATCCGGCCAGCATCCGGCGCATGATCGACGCCTGCGCCCGCCATATCCCCATCGCCCGCATGGCCGGCCACTATCACGACACCTACGGCATGGCCATCGCCAATATCCATGCCTCGCTGCAATCGGGCATGGCGGTATTCGACAGTTCGGTCTCCGGGCTGGGCGGCTGCCCCTATGCCCCGGGCGCATCGGGCAACGTGGCAACGGAGGACGTCGTTTATCTATTGCACGGTCTGGGCATTGAAACCGGCATCGATCTGGCTAAACTGGCAATCATAGGCAACTGGATTTCCCAAGCCCTCAACCGTCCGAACGGCGCCAAGGCCGGCCGGGCACTTTGCGCCAGAGGCATAACGTGAGTCTGCTTTCCGCCGTCGTCGATTTTCTCAAGCCGGAACCGCCGCCCAGCCCGCAAGTGCTGAAGGCGCTGGATCGCGTGGCTGAGCTGGTCGACCCGCTGCTCAAGTCCGCCTCCGGTTTCGAACGTCACCTGAAACTTCCTGTCGAGCATGCGCTGGGCTATTGCGAAGGACTGGTCAGCGCCCTGCCCGGCCCGATCGACATCAACCGCCAGTCGTTTGCTGCCGACCCGCTGATCCACGCACTGTTCGCCACCGCCGAGGACATCGATCAGATGCTGGGCCGCAGCCAGGCGATCCGCGATTTTCTGGCCGAACCGCAGAGCTGGGAAAACGAATTCTTCTATGCCCTGTTCGCCGCCCGCCGCCAGCAAAAACGGCAGCTGGGCATGGCACAGCAGGGTGACATGATCCAGAGCGATGTGCCGCAAACGGTGGTCTATTTTCAGGATCACACCCTGATCGAGCCGAATTGCAATCTGCAAGCCATGCTGGAGCAGCTGCGCTGCAACGCACTGGCCAGCCTGCTGCGTACCTTCCACGAGCATGTCGAGGCACTGCGCAGCGAACGCGCGGGGCTTCGTGCCGACGCCTCGGTCGAGCGCGCCCACCTGACGGTACTGCACAGCAAGGCGGGGGGCGAGGATTACGCAGTGCACAGTCGGCACCTCGCCGATCTCGATGAAAAATTGCGCGCTACGGGCGAATCGCTGATGCCCAACCAATTGTTGCAGGCACTCGGCGATTTTCTGCGGGCGCCGGAAGCATCGCTGTGCCTGTCGCCAGTCAACATCACCGTAGACCGCCTCGGCATCGTCAGCGATCAGCCAGCCGACGACCTCAATGTACATACCCTGAGCTTTCCCGAACTTCGAGGCCGCGACAAACGCCAGTACATGGTCACGCTGGCCCGCATCCGGCGCGACGAAGCCCAGGCTGCGGTCGACATCGTGCGCGACCAGCAACGCCGCTTCATGCTCATTTGATGATCGCCTCGCCGTGCATCAACATCTGCCGGATGGATGCGCAAACCGGCCTGTGTTCAGGCTGTTTCCGCACCATCGACGAAATCACGACCTGGTCGCGCTGCAGCGAAGCGCGGCGTCGGGAGATCCTCGCCAGCATCACCCACAGGCGGGAAGAACACGAACCCTCAATTGAAAAATCGCGCAGTGACAGCGACTCAAATGGATAACGAAGACCCATACATCTGCATCGGCATCTGCATGGCCGACCCCGATTCCGGATTTTGCCTCGGCTGCGGGCGGCCGCCACTGGAATCGCCCGACATCGTCGCCGAAGCCGCCCCCGTCCCGCCGAACGAGATACCTGCCACAAGTGACCCGGACAGCCCGGAATGCACGTGACGCTTCCCGCGTCGCTGCTCGTTCTCGAACGCGGCTGGCTGTCGGCCAACAACATCCTGTTTCTCGAAGGCGAGAGTGCGACGCTGGTCGACAGCGGCTACGTCACGCATGCTGCCCAGACGGTCGATCTGGTCAGCCACGCCTTGTGCGGTCGACGCCTGAAAAGGCTGATAAACACCCACTCGCACTCCGACCATATCGGCGGCAATGCCGCGCTGCAAGCGGCCTTCGGCTGTGAAATCATGGTGCCCGCCGGCATGCATGCCGCCATCGCCGACTGGGACGAGGATGCGCTGCTGCTCTCGCCGCTCGGCCAGCAGGCCGCCCGCTTCCAGCACGACAGCCTGATCGGTGCCGACAGCGAAATCGAAATGGGCGGCCTGCTCTGGCAGGCGCTGGCCGTGCCCGGCCACGACATGGAAGCGCTCGCTTACTACAATCCGGAAAAACGCATCCTGATCTCCGGCGACGCACTGTGGGAAAACGGCTTCGGCGTCATCTTTCCCGAACTGCTGGGCGAGGCCGACGGCCTGTCCAGCACGCGGGCAACGCTGGAAATGCTCTCCCGACTGCCGATAGACATTGTCATTCCCGGTCACGGCAGCCCGTTTGCTGCGGTCGACGCCGTTTTCGAGCGCGCTTTCCGGCGGGTCGACAGTTTTTCCGCCAGTATCGACAAACTGGCGTGGCATGCGATCAAGGTCATCGCCTCGTTCGCGATGATGGAAAAACGCCTACTGCCAGAAGCCGAATTTTCCGCCTTCGTTCGCAGCCTGCCCTTCGCCATCGACGTCAATCAACGCTATATTGGCCTGCCCGACGACGAACTGGCCGCCCGCGTTCTGCGCGAACTACTGCTGGTCAACGCCCTGCGCCGCGAAGGCGGTTTTCTGGTGGCGGGATAGATACGCCGTAGCAACCCGCTGCTACCCCGCCCCCTTCTTTTTTGCCCAGAATCATCCCTGCCACACCCACCACAAGGAGACGAAAATGGCTGCAAAAAAGATTTTGATGCTGACCGGCGACTACACCGAAGATTACGAAACCATGGTGCCCTTCCAGGCGCTGCTGATGGTCGGCCACGTCGTGCATGCCGTCTGCCCCGGCAAGCAGGCTGGCGAGCAGGTACGGACGGCGATCCATGACTTCGAGGGCGACCAGACCTATTCGGAAAAGCCAGGCCACAATTTCACCCTGAACGCGAGTTTCGACGAGATTGACCCGGCAAGCTACGACGCCCTAGTGATCCCCGGCGGCCGCGCCCCGGAATACCTGCGCCTGAACCCCAAGGTGATCGCCGCCGTCCAGCACTTCGCCAGCGCCAGCAAGCCGATTGCGGCGATCTGCCATGGCGCTCAATTGCTGGCTGCTGCGGGCGTCATCACTGGCCGCGCCTGTAGCGCCTATCCCGCCTGCGGCCCGGAAGTCACCGCCGCCGGCGGCAAGTTTGCCGACATCCCGGTCGATCAGGCCCATGTCGACGGCAATCTGGTCACCGCGCCGGCCTGGCCTGCGCATCCCGACTGGCTGGCCAAATTCCTCAAGGTACTGGGCACTCGCATCGAAGCCTGATGCGCCACCGGGGCGGCAACGTCGCCCCATTTCCAGAAAAGGAATGCCCGATGTGCGAAATCTACGTCAAGGCCGACCCCATCCTCTACGAGTCGCGTTCCCGTTCGCTACGCATCCACGGCTGCGTGACCAAGATCCGGCTGGAAAACCTGTTCTGGGACATCCTCGCCGAAATCGCCGCCAGCGATGGCTACACGACCAATTCGCTGATCGCCAAGCTGTACGACGAACTGCTGGAATATCGCGGCGAAATCGACAATTTCGCGTCTTTCCTCCGCGTTTCCTGTCTGCGTTATCTGTCGCTCAAGAAAGCCACGGCCGAACGCCCGGCACTGAGCATAGTCAGCGCCGGCGCAGCCTGAAGCACTAGGTCTTGGGCAAGGCCCGCTGTACCAGCCGTACCCAGTAGCTGATGCCGGGCACCAGGATGTCGTCGTTGAAATCGTAATGCGGATTGTGCAGGGTACAGCCCCCGGTACCCGGCCCGTTACCCAGCCACACGTAACAACCCGGCTTCTCGTTCAACATGTAGGCGAAGTCCTCGGCACCCATCGACGGGAGGATGTCAGTAAGCACACGCTCACTCCCCAGCACCTCTGCCGCAACATCCTGACAGAATTTCGCCTCGGCAACGCTGTTGACCGTGGGTGGGTAGCGATGGTCGAAACGGACATTGATCTGCGCCCCGTTGGCTGCCGCAACGCCATTGCACAGGCGCTCGACCGCACGCTCGACCGCCTCCTGAATTTCCGGTTTGAAGGTACGGATGGTGCCGCGCAACACCACCTCTTCCGGGATGATGTTCCAGGCCTCGCCCGCATGGAACTGCGTGACGCTGACGACCGCCGACTCGCACGGATGCAGCGTCCGGCTGACCACCGTTTGCAGCGCCTGCACCAGTTGCGCCCCGGCAACGATGGAATCGACGCCCTGGTGCGGCATCGCCGCATGGCAACCGTGGCCGCGCACGTGAATCTCGAAAGCGCAGGTACCGGCCATCACCGGCCCCGGCATCACGGCCATTTCGCCGACCGGAATGCCCGGCCAGTTGTGCAGGCCGAACACCGCCTCGACCGGGAAACGCTCGAACAGGCCGTCCTCGATCATCACCGCCGCCCCGCCTTCCGACTCCTCGGCCGGCTGGAAGATGAACACCGCACTGCCGTCGAAATCGGGATGCGCCGCGAGGTAGCGCGCGGCGCCGAGCAGCAGTGCAGTGTGGCCGTCGTGACCACAGGCGTGCATCGTGCCATGATGCTTCGAGTGATGCGGAAACTCGTTCAGTTCGGCCAGCGGCAGGGCATCCATGTCGGCACGCAGGCCGATCATGCGCGGCGAGGTTCCGGCACGCAGGACGCCAACAACGCCGGTTCGGGCGATGCCGCGATGCACCTCGAGGCCATAGCGCTCAAGTTCGCGGGCAACGATTTCCGATGTGCGGTTCTCGTTGAAAGCAAGTTCGGGATGGGCGTGAATATCGCGGCGTTGCGCGGTCAACTCAGGCAGAAAGGGTAAATCGAGCAGGGGCAGGGTCGCAGGCATGTTGGTCTCCTTTTCTAATTGCATTATGCCGAAGGTTGATTACAGCCGCCGCCTTCATTATGCTCCGGCTCATGAAACTCGTTCTGATCAGCGGGCTTTCCGGTTCCGGCAAGTCTGTCGCTTTGCACCTCCTCGAGGATGCCGGGTATTACTGCGTAGACAACCTGCCGGTCGTGATGCTCACCTTCCTCGTCCGCATGTTGCAAGAAGAAGGCATAAGCAAGGTGGCGGTGGCGATCGACGCCCGCTCCGGGCATGGCATCGACCTGCTGCCGGAACGTCTGCGCCAGTTGTCCGAGGAAGGTACGCGCCACACCTTCCTTTTTCTCCAGGCCAACGACGAAATCCTGCTCAAACGCTATTCCGAATCGCGCCGCCGCCATCCACTGGCCGCCGAGGGGCAATCACTGGAAGAAGCGATCCATGCCGAACGCGAGTTGCTGGAGCCGATTTCCACCCTTGGCCATCGCATCGACACCAGCGGACTCAAGGCCAACGCCCTGCGCGAATGGGTGCGCCAGTTCATCGAAACCGAACCCGGGCAAGGCCTGACGCTGATGTTCGAGTCCTTCGGCTTCAAGCACGGCCTGCCGCTCGACGCCGACCTCGTCTTCGATGTGCGCTGCCTGCCCAACCCGCATTACGACCCGGAACTACGGCCACAAACCGGCAAGGATGCAGCGGTCGTCGATTTCCTTGAAGCCGAGGAAGAAGTCATCCGCATGCGCGACGACATCCAGCGCTTCGTCGCCACCTGGCTGCCCGCCTACATCCGCGACAACCGCAACTACCTGACCGTGGCCATCGGCTGCACCGGCGGCCAGCACCGCTCGGTATACTTGGCCGAATGGCTGGGCCGCGCCTTCGCCGGGCAAGCGCACGTGCTCATCCGCCACCGTACGCTGGCCGGAGGCTGATGCGCCACTGGGCGGCCCTGTTGCGCCCGGGCGACTGGCTGGTAATGGCCGGCGGCGCGGCGCTGGTCGGCTTCACCCTGCCGCTACTCTGGCAGGGCGGCTTCGCCGAGCGGGCCATCATCCGCCAGAACGGCCAGGTCTTTGCCGAAACCGACCTGCTCACCCACCGCGAATTTCAGGTGCCGGGGCCGCTCGGCACCACGCTGGTTGCTGTCGAACCCGGTCGCGCTCGCGTCGTGTCCGACCCCGGCCCGCGCCAGTACTGCGTGCGCCAGGGCTGGCTGGCGCGCCCCGGGGAGATCGCCATCTGCGCCCCCAATCGCGTCAGCGTGCAGATCGCCGGGCGCACCAAGGCCTATGACAGCCTCAGTTACTGAACTCAGCGTCACTCCCGAAGACCGCCGCGTTGCCTGGCTGGCCACGGCGGCAGTCGCCCTGTCACTGGTCGATGCGGCGATCCCCAGCCCGCTGCCAGGCGTCAAACCCGGCCTGGCCAACATCGTCACGCTGGTAGTCCTGATGCGTTACGGCTGGGGTACCGCCGTCTGGGTCAGCGGCCTGCGGGTGCTGGCCGGCAGCCTCCTGCTCGGCTACTTTCTTGCCCCCGGTTTCTTCCTGTCATTGACCGGCACCACGCTCAGCCTGGCCACGCTCGGCCTCGCCCGCCATCTGCCGACACGCTGGTTCGGGCCGGTCAGCCTCAGCATCCTCGCTGCCTTCGCCCACATCGGCGGGCAACTGCTGCTGGCGCGGCTATGGCTGATCCCGCACAACGGCGTTTTCATGCTGACGCCGGTGTTCGCCACCGCTGCGCTGGTATTCGGCACCATCAACGGGCTGATCGCGGCTAAACTCTTGGCCGATACGCCCGCTGCGGAACCCGCGAAATGAACAAGACCATCTGCCTCGCCCTGACCGGCGCCTCCGGCATGCCCTACGGCCTGCGCCTGCTGGAATGCCTGCTGGCCGCCGGCTGCAACGTGCAACTGCTGTATTCGCAGGCAGCGCAAATTGTCGCGCGCCAGGAGCTCAACTTCGAACTCCCGTCGCGCCCGGCCGAGGCCAAAGCCGCCCTGCTCGCCCGGCTGGTTGCGGTCGACCCCGAAAAACTGGCCGTTTTCGGGCGCGAAGAATGGTTCGCGCCGGTTGCCTCCGGCTCCAACCCACCCGATGCGATGGTCGTCTGTCCCTGCTCGATGGGCACGCTGGCCGCCATCGCCCAGGGGCTGGCCGACAACCTGATCGAACGCGCCGCCGACGTGGTGCTCAAGGAAGGCCGCAAGCTGGTGCTGGTTCCACGTGAAACGCCGTTTTCGGCGATTCATCTCGAAAACATGCTGCGCCTGTCGCGTGCCGGCGCCGTCATCGTGCCGCCCAGCCCGGGCTTCTACCACCACCCGCAAACGGTCGCCGACCTCGTCGATTTCGTCGTCGCCCGCATCCTCGACCAACTTGCCGTGCCGCACACGCTGATGCAGCGCTGGGGCGCCTGATGGGCTGGTTCGGCCTCTCCCGCCCGTCCGCGCCGGCCACGCCGGAGCGCCTGGAAATCCCGCTGTTTCCGCTCGATACCGTACTCTTTCCCGGCGGCGTGCTGCCGCTGAAGATTTTCGAGCAGCGTTATCTCGACATGGCGGCTGCCTGCATGAAGGAAAAGCGGCCGTTCGGCATCTGCCTGATCGCCAGCGGCAAGGAGGTCGGCGGTGTCGCCGAGCCGCACGCGGTGGGCACGCTGGCAGAAATCGCCAACTGGGAAATGGAACAGCTCGGCATCCTGATGATTACCGCGCACGGCGGCAAGCGCTTCCGCATTCTGGAAAAAGTCGCAACGCCTGACCACCTGCTGCGGGCGACCGTCGAAGTAATCGAAGATAACGGCCCGCTGCCGGTGCCGACCGAGCGCCAGCGCCTGCTGCCACTGCTCCGGCGCATTGCTGGCGACATCGGCCCGGCACGCTTTCCCGAGCCGCATCGCTTCGACGATGCCGAGTGGGTCGGCTATCGCATCACCGAAATCCTGCCAGTGCAGAATCTGGCCAAGCAGAAACCGCTGGAACTCGAAGACCCAATCTCGCGCCTGGAAATCCTCGAAAAATTCCTCGATCAGCGCAAGCTGCTCGGCTGAATTCCGATGGATAAGCTCGCCGCTCCATCACTCGGCGAGGCGCTGCGTTTCTGGCTGAAACTCGGCTTCGTCAGTTTCGGCGGGCCAGCCGGACAGATCGCGATGATGCATCAGGAGCTGGTAGAAAAGCGCCGCTGGATTTCCGAGCGCCGCTTTCTGCACGCCCTCAATTACTGCATGCTGCTGCCCGGCCCCGAAGCGCAGCAGCTGGCGACCTATCTCGGCTGGCTGCTGCATCGCACGACCGGCGGCATCCTCGCCGGCACGCTGTTCGTGCTGCCCTCGCTGCTGATCCTGATCGCCCTTTCATGGCTGTACATGGCCTTCGGTCAGACGCCGCTAGTCGCCGGGCTGTTCTACGGCATCAAGCCGGCGGTCACCGCCATCGTCATCCATGCCGCCTGGCGCATCGGCAGCCGCACCTTGAAAAACGGCGCGCTGTGGGCAATCGCCGCTGCCGCCTTCGTCGCCCTCTTCGCCTTCAACATGCCTTTCCCCGCCATCGTGCTCGGCGCGGCGCTGATTGGCGTCATCGGCGGCCGTCTGTCACCGGGTAGATTCGCTACCGGCGGCGGACATGGCAGCGCTGCCAAATCGGCGGTGCCGGCCGTCATCGACGACAACACACCGCCGCCCGCCCACGCCCGCTTCCACGCCGGCCGCCTGCTGCGCATCGCCCTCGTCGGTGCCGCGCTGTGGGCCCTGCCGCTGGGCCTGCTGACCGCCCTGCTCGGCTGGCCGCACCTGCTGACGCAGATGGGCTGGTTCTTCACCAAAGCGGCCCTGCTCACCTTCGGCGGCGCCTACGCGGTGCTGCCCTACGTTTATCAGGGCGCCGTCGAACACTTCGGCTGGCTTAGCGCGCCACAGATGATCGATGGGCTGGCGCTTGGCGAAACGACGCCGGGGCCGCTGATCATGGTCGTCGCCTTCGTCGCTTTCGTTGGCGCCTGGAACCACGCGCCGTTCGGGCCGGAGGCGCTGTTCATGGGTAGCGCGCTGGCGGCGGTGCTGGTCACCTGGTTCACTTTTCTGCCGTCCTTCCTGTTCATTCTCGGCGGCGGGCCGCTGGTGGAAAGCACGCATGGCGACCTGAAGTTCACGGCGCCGCTGACCGCGATCACTGCCGCCGTCGTTGGTGTCATCGTCAACCTGGCGGTGTTTTTCGCCTGGCATGTGCTGTGGCCGGCAGGAAATTTCGATGTCGTTGCGACGGCCATCACGCTTGCCGCCACGTTGGCGCTGTTCCGCTTCAAGATGAACGTGATCCACGTCATCGCCGCCTGCGCCCTGCTCGGACTGATAATTCGGTTTTTGCCCTGATTTGGCCGTCGACCGCAACAGGCGATCTTAAGTCGCCTGGTGCACCGCGATGCGCCGGATCGCCTGCCGGGCATCGGCCGGCAAGACCAGTTCGGCATAGGCCAGCGGGCCCAGCAGATGTTCGTCGAAGTGCAGCAGGCCTTCGGCATCCTCACGCAGCAGTTCGCTGTCGAGCAGATTGGCGACGAAACTGGCGAACACTGACTTGTCGGCCACCTCGGCAGCGCTGTAGCCATGCAGCAAGGTCAGGCGCTGGGTCAGCAGCTGGCAGTCCTCCTCCAGCACGCGCCGCGTCAGCGCCCCCGATCCACGCTGCTGCAGCAGCGAGAGCACCAGGAAATGGCGGCCGAGCATTGGCCGCAAGGTTTCCCCGATCTGCAACAGCTCGGGGTGTTCGAGGCTGTTGGCTTCCGGCGCGCTCAAGCAGCCGCTGCCCCCGCTATGGCAAAGCAGACCGCGTTCGCCAAACACGGCGACGATGCGCCGGACTTCGTCCAGCAATTCGTCTTCCGACCAGCGCAGAAAGAGCTCCGAGCGCATCAGGCGATAGATGCCGAGCACGGCGTCGCTCAGGCGGCGCATTTCGAGGCTGTGGTTGTTGCCGATGAGGCAGGCGACCAGCGCCGGCACCGCGAAAAGATGCAGCACGTTGTTGCGGAAATAGGGCAGCACTTCGACCTGCGCGTCGACCACACGGATCAGGTTGCCGAAGGGATGCTTGATCTCCTCGACGATGCCCAGGCGCTCGGCGTGGGCGATGACCTGTACCGGATCGAGACTGCACGCGATGCGCTGCGGCGAATACGGCGCCGCCGCGTCGAGCGCCTGATAATGGGCGATCATCCGCCGTAGCCCGTACTCGTCGGCGGTACATTCCGGCGTCGCCAGCAGGCCGAGGGCAAGCAGGCTGACCGGATTGATGACCGCAGCTTCATTGATCCGCTTGGCCAGTTCGCCGGCCGCCTCACGCGTCGTCGCACGCAGCCATTGGTCGTCGGCCGTGGCCGACGCAGTGCGCCAGTCGCCGCTGCGACCATCGAGAAAAGCGGCCAGCGGCAGGGGTTCGCCGAAATTGACATGCACGCGGCCAAAGACGCGCCGGATGTGGCGGGCGCTCTTGAGCAACTGCCACAAGGACTCGCGCTGCTTCGGCCGGCCAGCCAGCTCGCGCACGTAGGTCTGCCCTTCCATGACGCGCTCGTAGCCGATATAGACCGGCACGAAGAGCAAGGGCCGCCCCTGGCTGCGAATGAAGCTGCGGATGGTCATGCCGAGAATGCCGGCTTTCGGCGTCAGCGTACGGCCGGTGCGGCTGCGCCCGCCCTCGATGAAATATTCGATGGGGAAGCCGCGCGCCAGCATCAGGTTCAGGTACTCGTCGAAAACCGCCGCATAAAGCGGCTCGCCCTTGAAGCTGCGGCGCAGGAAAAACGCCCCGCCCCGGCGCAGTAGCGGGCCGATCAGAGGCATGTCGAGGTTGTCGCCGGCGGCGATGTGCGGCGGCGTCAGGCCGTTGCGGTAGATCAGGTAGGACAGCAGCAGGTAGTCGATATGGCTACGGTGGCAGGGCACGTAAACAATGCCGTGGCCGGGCGCGATGCGCGTCAGCACGTCGAAGTTGTGCATCTCGATGCCGTCGTAGAGATGCTCCCACAGCCAGCTCAGGAACAATTCCCCGGCGCGCACGGTGCCATAGGAATAGTCCGAAGCAATCTCCAGCGCGAATTTCTGCGCCCGCTCGCGCGCCGCGTCGGCGGAAATGCCCAGGCGCGTGCCTTCGGCGACAATTGCCGTGCGCACCGGCTCGCTGGCCAGCAAGACTTCGACCTGCGTATTGCGGTGCGAGAGATCCGGCCCGATGGCCATTTCGCGCTGGCGGCGGAAATGCACGCGCAGCACGCGCGACACCTTGCGCAAGGCCTGCGCTTCACCCAGCGGCGCCGCGCCGCCATGCACCAGCTCGCGCAGCGAGAGCGGCGCATTGAAACGCACCAGCGTCTGGCGGCCGTGCAGCAGGATCGCGAAAAACTGGCGCAGCCAGCCGGACGAACGCCAGGTTTCCGAGAGCAGCGCCTTGACGATGGATTCCTGCTTGGCCGGGCTCCGCCCCCACAGGATGACCACCGGCACCAGTTGCACATCCAGCGCCGGATTGGCGACCACCGCGCGCACCTGCCCGACGAGATTCGCCGACGGTTGCGAGGCGGCGCCATTGTGCCGCCGGTTGAGGAAAAAGACCGAACGCTTCGCCCGCGTTTCGCCAACGATCAGCGGCGCCTCGCCGCGCGGCAGGCCGGCCCGGCGCGATTCCTCGAAGAGCACCAGGAGGTTCGACAGGTGGCGATCCTGCAAGACGTAACAGACCGGGCGCGTCGGATCGATGCTGGCCGCCGATTCGGAAAAAACCGTCGTGCGCAGCCACGCATAGAGCACGCGTCGCGCCAGGGGAACGAACCAGCCGGAAATATCGAACACGCCTTTTACCGCCTTCCACCGGGCGGCGCCATTGCCGCCCGCTGCCCGAGATTCTAATGAAATATGCGACCCAAGGTTTGCCGATATAATGGCCCCGCCGCACGCCGACCGCGACTTCGCGCCGGCCTCGTCATCGTCCAACGGAACCATCCATGACCGGAGAACATCCGATCCCCGTGCTGCCCGCCATCGGCGCCACCGTCCTGACGGCGGCGGCGCTCTATTTTGGCAGCGGCATCTTCGCTCCAGTCGCAGTCTCGCTGTTTCTCATCGCCATTCTGTGGCCCCTGCAAAAGGCGCTGGAATCGCGCATTCCGCGCCTGATCGCACTGTTGCTGACGCTGGCGGCGACCGTCGTCGTCCTTTTCAGTTTCGGCTGGATGATCAGCTGGGGTCTGGGCATGGTCGGCCGCTGGCTGGTCGCCAATCTTGGCCGCTTCTATGCCCTTTACGCCCAGACCGGCGAATGGCTGGACGGCCACGGCATCTTTCTCACCGAACAGCTTGGCGACCGCTTCAATGTCTTCTCGCTGGTGCGTACCTTTCAGGATATCGCCTGGCGCATCACCGGTCTGGTCGGCTTTTCGTTGTGGGTGCTGATCTTCACCATGCTCGGGCTGCTCGAGGTCGGCGATTTCAAGCGCAAGCTGCAGTCGCTCAACCGCCACATGAACACCGAGCGGATGCTGGAAGCCACCCAGAACATCTCGCGCAAGTTCCGCAAGTACCTGCTGGTGCGCACCTTTGCCAGCATCCTCACCGGCCTGGTCGTCTGGGGCTTCGCGTGGGCGCTCGATATCGAGCTGGCCGCCGCCTGGGGCGTCATCGCTTTTGCGCTCAACTACATTCCGGTGCTTGGCCCGCTGATCGCCACTGTCCTGCCGACGCTATTTACCGCAGCGCAATTCGAATCCTGGCAGATGGCCGTTTACGTCTTCCTCGGGCTCAACGTCATCCAGTTCATCATCGGTAGCTACCTCGAGCCGCGCTTCTCCGGCAGCGCGCTCGCCATTTCGCCCTTCATCGTCGTTCTCGCCGTGTTTTTCTGGACCTTTCTGTGGGGCATCCCCGGCGCCTTCATCGGCGTACCGGTCACCATCGCCATGCTCAGCGCCTGCGAGCTGAATCCCTCCACGCGCTGGATCGCCACCCTGCTCTCAGGGCCGTCGCACGACAAGCTCTAATCGACGGCCACAGCCGGCCGGCGCCGAGGCCGCTGCTCGTAAAGGGCGATGACCTGCGCGCCGACCAACAGTACGGTGGCGGCAATCTCGAAGCTCAGCAGCAACGAAATCGCGGTGGCGAAGGAACCGTACAGCACGCCAATCTTGGACAGCGTGGCGAAGAACCAGGCCAGCAAATGCCGCGTCAGCTCCCACAGCAAACCGGCGGTGATACCGCCGACCAGCGCGTGACGCCAGGACAGGTTGCCGCTCGGCATCACCAGGTAAATCGAACTCAGCAGCAGAATCTCGCCTGTCACCCCGGTGGCGTAGAGCAGCGCGCCCGCCGTTCCCTCCAATGAGCGAATATGGCCAAGCACGTTGATCTCGCGCGTGCCGAGCGCTTCGAGCGCCCCGGACGCCAGCGTCACCAGCAGCAGGCCGATGCCGATGACCAGAATGTAGGCGTAGGGCAGCAGCGCCGATGTGACCCAGTGCCGGCGGTGCGTTTTGACGCGATGATGAAAGATGGTCGCCAGCGACTTTTCCAGCACCGTGAACGCCAGCGAACTCGAAAACAGCAGCGTTGCCAGCAATACCCCGCCGGTCACCTGGCGATGGCCGAGGAATTTGGCCAGTTGCTCGACCAGCGGATCGGCCAGCCCTGGCGCCATCAGGTCGAGATAGCGGCTCAGCGTAGACAACAACTGCTCTTCCGCCAGGAACGGCGACAGCGCCAGCACCAGCAGGATTAGCAGCGGCAGGATCGACAGCAGCATGTAATAAGCCACCGCCCCGGCCAGCAGCAGGCCCTGGTTCCGCATGAAGGTGGTGAAGACGCGGCGGACGAAGCCTAGCGAATCGCGGGCAAAATCCAGAAACGGAAGCGGATGGCTAGGCATGGCGGACAGGGGAAACGATTTGGCCAGAAGCCAGGTTCAGTTGAAAAGATGCGGCCGATTATGACACGCCAGCTCAACCGTACCGGCAGGCACTGGACAGAGGGCGCTCAGCGGCGCTCGGCGACAATCCGCTTGGCCGCCTGCTGCCCGGACAGGAAGGCGCCGCCACAGGTCTGCATCAAATCAAGCGCCACCGCCTCACCGGCGAAATGCAGGCGCTCGTCGACCGATTCGCCCAGCGCGACCCGCGCATCGCCACCGCCGGGCACCAGATAGGCATAACCACCAAGATACAGCGGATCGGTGGCCCAGTCGGTAAAAACGCCCTTAATTAGCTGTCGACCGTGACTGACACCAATGCATTCGATCAGGCGAGCATAACCCTCCTGCACCGCCAAGGCCTCCGGCAAGCGGGCCAGTGCCTCGCCATAAGCCCCGCCCGCCAGACCGATGACCAGCCGTGAGCCAAACGGATGACAAAGGAAGTGCATGGTCTGATCCAGCGTCGGCCGGGCGTCCGCCACCCAGCTCCCCGCCGGCAAGCCGGGCAGCAGCCCATCCAGTTCGAGAATGACCTTGGTGAAATGGCCCATCGGCAGCGCATCCAGCGCATGCAGCTTGGACAGCGGCAGTTGTGGCAGAAAGCGGATGGCTTCGGCGCGCAGCACGCCGGTCGACACCGTCACGATGCAGTCGGCGGCCTCGACGATGCCACCGCTGGTGCGCGCCCGAACGCGCGAACCACGAAAGTCGATCTCGCTGACCCGCTCGCCCAGCGCAACCGGCAAATCGGCACCAAAGCGCGCGACCACCGAGCCGAACCCCTCGCGAACCAGCCAGTTCGGTTTCGTCGATCCATGTTGTTGCAGGCCACGCACCGACAGCTGCACACTGTCCGCGCCGGCATCCAGCGGCCCCAGCGTCTCGCAGGCCCAGCGCTCGCGCCAGTTGCCGCGATCGCACAACGACGAGAGCGGACGGTCGGCGCCAGCATGGACTTCGATACGTTGTTCCAGCGCGTCAACCGCCGCCAGGGCCGCCTTTTCCTCTGACGCGGGGAGGCGTTCACACTGGGCAAAAAGCTGCCAGGGCGCCTCGTCATGGGCAGCCAGCGTGCATCCGTAAGCCTTGGCCAGCGAAGTGAATGGGTTCTTGTCGGCCTGATGCAACCAGGCACACCCCCGGTCGACGGGGCTGGAAAATGTCTGCGTATCCGTCCATGCCCGTCCGCCGATGCGCGACCCGGCCTCAAGCACCAGCACGCGCTGCCCGGCTTCCTGAAGCCGGCGCGCTGCTGCCAGACCGGCAGCGCCGGCCCCGATAATCAGGGTATCGACCGACGAGGGGAAACGCGACATGTGAGAGGCTACATTTCTACCTTGATCAAGCTACGGAAGGAATGCACTCGTCAAGAATTTCGTCGATTTTTCTATCTGGCAATGCGGCCAAGAGCTTTACGCCACCTTGCAGATTCAAATTTTTCATAAAGAGTCTGAATTGCTCACGTCCATACAGAGCTTTGTCTCCACTCAACGATGTATGAAGACGTTGCAGAATCGCGTTAAAAATTCGAACATTTTGAGATGTAGTCGGGCGTTCAACAATATTTGCTCTCACATCCGACTGATGCAAGAAACAAGCAAGAGAATCTTTAAGCGGTATTTCAGTGCAGCGATTGCACAGGGATGCCATCCACCAAAGACGTGATGCAGCATTATCGCGCTCAATCCCTCTCGCTCCAGAACAGAAAAAATGAGCGCGAATGTGTTTGACCGCCTTCTCAGGGTCAGCTGGAATAGGCCAGCGTTTCCGGGCATAGTTGAGCATTGCCGTATGCGTAAGGTATACCCACAGCCGTTCGTCGCGAGCAAGATACTCGCTGATTTGGCCGATTCCAATGTAGACCTTAATGCATGAGTCGACCTCGTTTAGATCGCTGTCGGAACAGGTCACATTAACGAGAAGTTCTTCTGCAATTTTCGTCTCAGATTCGAAATAGTATTCTGGGTCATTGGCAATAAAATCAAATCTGCCATTCCGATACAGCTCAATGTTGTCTTGGATTTTTGACGCGAGTTCCCGCATCTTTGAAGCTTTAAGAAATCGAGCGTTCATTGATTGCCACCTTTGAAAACCAGAGTATCGAGTTGCAGTGCAGGTAATTGCATCAGTTGTTGAGCTACTAGATAGGCGTCATGGCCTTCGATGTCGATTCCTCGATTGCTCGCTTGGTTCGTGAAAATTTTCGCCCATTTGCGATCATCAAAAGATTCCTCTTTGTCTTGCAGTTTCTGGATTGCCTGCATTACAGCAGCGAAATAAATCGAGTTCTTGAGGATGACTCTGTTTTTGTTGTCATTCCGCGCATCATCGATGGATTCCTTAAGCTTTGGACTCACTTCAATTCTAATGTGATCATCATCAAAATTGATTGTCCACAGCCCCTCAGTCAGATTGTCTTTTTTTACAAGATCCACTACCGACGTAATAGGCTTAAATACATCTCGGTCAATGTAGAAAGCTTGGGTTTCCTCTTGAGCAAGAACATCCCCTGCCTGGAAAGCGAAAGGACCAGCACCAAACTCATTGTTTATGTTCGGGCAAGCGTAATTTTCGATATCTTCTTTGACAACGACATAAGGATCGACTTTTACCTCGCCTCGTAGCTTGCCTATTTCGAACTCAAGGCTAACAGCACTTTCCTTTGTTTCAATTACGCGCTGAATGTAGGTATCTCTACAGGAAATTACGCAAACATACGCAGCTTTACCAGCCTCTATCTGCTCGACGATTTCTTCGCACGAGTTTGCAAACAAGACGTTGGCCGTTACAGAATTCCCAGAAATTGCAAATTCGACCATCACTTGGAATTCGACATCAGAGTAGTCATCACTACCTGGCCGAAGAACGGGGTACGGAAAAGCTTTATGTTTATCGAATTTCATGAGCAACCACCTTCACTGCACCAGTAAATGACTCCGCAAGCTCGACGTCGAGTAGCACGCGATGCCCTGCTTTAACCTTTAACTCTACACAGCCATTTTTTATTGAGCCACTTTGAGCCGACTTGATGGATAACGGATAGTCGCTGTCTGCGCCAGCCTCACGTAATTCGATTACAAAATTTCCCGATGCAAACGGAGTAAAAGCCACTCTTCGAGTGGAATTCCCAAGAACAATCGCGCGCACGTTATTGATGTCCACAGATGCTTTGATTGAAGGTGAATTACTGGTACTTGCACCGCCCCCCGATCCTCCTCCATCTTCATTACCTGTTCCACCTTGGCCATCGCCACCGCCAGCCCCTTCGTTTCCGCCACCACCATCGCCTTCATCATCAATGTCGCCATTTGACGATCCATCACCATCGCTCAAGCCAGATGAAAGGCCGACGCCAGATAGAGCGTCTTTAGGTCGAATAGCCTTTGCTCGAATTATTACACTTCCATAGGGATTGACTTCCTCCAGGCCACTACCACTGTCCCCATCACCCTCGTCGCCAAACAAATCCTTCAGCTCATCAAGGCTCGTAACATCGTGAACAGGGTCTTTCGCATGTAAGCGTAGGGCCGATTTAACCCATTCAGCTAGGTCAACGAGTGCTTTCTTCCCCTTACGTTGTTCCTCTTTGGTGAACAGACGAGCAGGTTCAAAATCATCATGCCTAGGTGGCTCCATCGCACGCAATAGTTCATTCCCTTTTGTACTCTGGCAATGAAAAACCGCAACAAAATCCTTGAAATCGGAAAATCGCTTCAAACCAGTCAAAGAGTCGGTGATAAACATTCCGTTACGAAGAATGCAGACCTTTCTCGGCAAACCTTCAGCAACGATAATTTTTAATTGGCATAAGCCAAGATGAAGCTGTTCGGACTGTTCGATCAGAACCTCTATTCCACCAGTGTGGGCCGCCAAATAGGCGCGACAGTTGTCGAAATTTTCGGGCTCATTATCCAGTTTGCTGATTGACTCCCTTACTGAGTCGTCTGCAAAAAAATCGACAATTGTCGTTTTGTCCAAGGTAAAACGATCACCGATAAGTACTCGCAGTCGCCCATCGTAAATTGCACCAAAAAAATTCTCCGCTACTGATACCGCCAGATGAACTTGCCAGTTGTGCTTAGCATCAAACCCAATAATGCTCAGCGTGCTACCTTTCACTTGGCTGATTGAGCTTTCATTGTTCGAACGCTGTATCCATTTTGGGATGTCGTGCCTGAATCCGACGACAGGCTGGCATTTGGTGCGCTCTCCCCAAAAGCCAACACCTTGGCGACGATCTCCATTTTTATCGTGAGACATCAAGATAGACTTACCCTGGGTAAGTTGCTGATGACCTGTTTGTTCGTCCTCGTAGACCGTAGACACGAAGATTGTCCTAAGCTTTGATACCGCGTAAGGAGCAAATTTTCCGATCCCAAAAGAACCCGTTGCGGTGTCATCACTTTTTTTGGATTGGCCTTTTGCCTTCATGAAGGCATAAAACGGTTTTCCATTTTCCGACGGCCCCCCCCCATCCCTTTGGTCGAATGGTCAGATACTTGCAAAACTGAAACTCGCTCTTGGCTTAGTAGACTGATCGCTTCATCGAAAAAAGCCTGAGCTTTCTTACTTTCGCTAATTGAAGCAAGCCGGCATAACTCCAAATTCTGACTCAGGTTTTCGAGGTCAGGGATTTCTGTAGTTTTGACTTGGATATTTTTGAAGTGGACCTCAACCAGATCGCCATCAGCAGCATCGAGCGAGTTTTGGACGATTTCTCTTGCCAGATGTTGGATTGGTTGACCTGAAAAGTGCTCAACTCCAGGCTCGTTAAACCCATCCCACTGGTCAGCAAAATCTTTTGGGTGCAACCAGCCGATTCCCGTTTCTGCCATCACAACCTCTCTTTAAGAATTTTGTCACGTACTCGTTCTGCTAATAGTTCAGTGATAGGCACTGAAACTGAGTTACCTACATGCATATAGCGTTTGGCGCGCCCCACTGTTTCGGGGAAAGTAAAAGCCTTGGGAAACCCCTGAAGCCACAAACACTCGTATTCGGTGAGCTTTCTTAGTCCCCTGGCATCAAAAATAAAAGGAACATTATGACCACCAAGCCCCATGTTGGCTGTCAATGTTGGACATACCCCTGGTTTTTTCTCCCGCACCAAGAACTTTCTAAGCTGATAAATACAACGCCTATCTTCAGCCTCACCATTTATCATTTTGTGATAGCGGTTTTCTTCGGGCAGGTAATACGAGTCATCGGACTGAACCCCCTCAAAGTCAATGAAATTGCTAAGATCCTTGGGAGCGACTGCGGGCTTGGAAGGAAAATCAAACTTCCCGTTCTTGAATACTTTGATCGAGAAGGCAACCATGAATAGACGATTGCGTTGTTGAGGCAAATCAGTCAGCAAGTAGGGATCGAGCTCTGCGCAATTAGACTCGCGGAACCAATACCCTGCTTTCTTTATCTCCTTTGTTAGCTCGATAAACCAACTTCCACCTTCACCATGCCGGATGTATGGAGAGTTCTCCAGAACGATGACTGAAGGCTTTTTGTCGCCAAACTCTTTTAGCAACCTGATGATTTGATAGAAAAGCTGCCCCCGTGGGTCTTTAAACCCTTTCCGATCACCTGCTTGAGAAAAACTTTGACACGGAAATCCTGCGTGGAGCACGTCAACCGGTTCTAAGGCATCACCATCCACCGTGACGTCAGTGATGCTAGCAGGTGCACCATCGTGTTCCACTAAGCGCACATCGTTGACGTTCTGGGCGTAGATAGCAGTTGCCGTATCGCTATTCTCGATCGCCCATTTCGTCTTTATACCCGCACGCTCAAACCCCAAGCAGAAACCACCGATGCCCGAAAACAGGGCTCCCGCCGTCAGTTCCGGCTGTTGTGAATCGGTCATTCAAACACCCACATCACAAACGAAACTCAGACTTCTGAGACTCACCAGAGGTTTGAAAAGCCTGTTTCAGCGCATCAATTTCTTGTTGTAGAGCTTTAAGAATCTTCTTAGCCTGCTCTTCTGAGTATTCGTAATTCGTTCTATTAGCGAGATTTCCAACCAACTGTATATCTTTTATAGCTCTGTTTACGCGCTTATTTGCAAGCTCAACGAACTTACTTGACTTGTCTCTATCGTTCATATAACCACCCACAAAATTGAAATGTATACTACATTTCTAGAATGTACGATACTAATACCGTATCACAAAGCGATTTATTAGAGTCTTATATGCCACCAGGTCACTTGGCAGGCTATACGAATTGCTTGCCATACGGAGGCGCTGATCCGTTATACCCTCAGATTCAATGCAGTTACACAGAGGTCGAGCGCAAACTCCGACGCAAGAAGCTCCGCGAGCCTGGCTTCAAAGTAGCTATTGAGGACGAGTGTAATTGGACGGCGGCGAAATGAACAAAACCCTTATAAATCATGGTTTTTAGTCGCTTGGAGCGGGCGATGGGAATCGAACCCACGGCTCTAGCTTGGGAAGCTAGGGTATTACCATTATACGACGCCCGCTCGGGGCCGAAGGCCGCATTCTATGCGTTGCGGCCCGGGTGTTCAATCCTCGGCTAGGGTTCGATACTTTCCGGCGTGGAAAAGCAGGGGCGAGAGATCGGCCGCTTCGCCGAATTTTTCGACACGGCCGACGAAAATCGTGTGGTCGCCGGCAACGTGGCTGGTTTCGTTGGCCACTTCGAAAATAGCGCAGCAACCGGGAAACAGCGGTGCGCCGCCGAGGCCGGGTTGCCATGAAAGGCCTGCAAAGCGGTCGACCGGCCAGGTGGCGAAGCGGTTGGAGAGGTCGGTTTGTTCGACGGACAGCACATTGATGGCGTGATGGCTGGCACGGCGGAAGGCCTCGAGGTTGTGCGAGGCATTGTCGAGACACCAGAGCACCAGCGGCGGCTGCAGCGAAACGGCCGAGAAGGAATTGACGGTGAGGCCAATCGGCTGGCCGTCGGGGTCGAGCGCGGTGACGATGGTCACGCCGGTCGCGAAGCGTCCGTAGGCATTGCGCAGGGCGCGGCTGTCGTCGATGGTCTGGGTCATGTGCGGGTGCTGGCGGGAAAAGGTCGTATTATCCGTGCTCCATTCCTGCACGTCGAGGCTGATTTGTCCGCTGTTTCCGCCTTTGCCGGGCGCCTGATCGCCTGGCAGAAGACCGCCGGGCGCCACGACCTGCCGTGGCAGCAGACGCGCGACCCGTATCGGGTCTGGCTCTCCGAGATCATGCTGCAGCAAACGCAGGTCGCTACCGTGATCCCGTATTTCGAGCGTTTTCTGGCGCGCTTTCCGACCCTGAGCGACCTGGCCGAGGCGCCGCTGGACGCAGTGATCGAGCATTGGGCCGGGCTGGGCTATTACGCCCGCGCACGCAACCTGCATCGCTGCGCGCAGCAGCTGGTTGCGGTCGACGGCGAAAAATGGCCAATTTCCATGGATCAATTGAGTGCCCTGCCCGGCATCGGCCGCTCGACGGCGGCGGCGATTGCCGCTTTCGCGTTCGGCCAGCGGGCGGCGATTCTCGATGGCAACGTCAAGCGCGTGCTGTGCCGCCATTTCGGGATCGAGGGCTTTCCCGGCCAGGCTGCGGTGGAGCGCGAGTTGTGGGAACTGGCCGAACGCCTGTTACCCGCTGACGACATCGAGGCCTACACGCAGGGTTTGATGGATCTCGGCGCGACGGTGTGCACGCGCAGTCGCCCGCGCTGCGATGTTTGCCCGCTGGCTGCAACGTGTGCGGCTCGCCTGACCAATCGCCAGGGCGAGTTGCCGGCCACGCGCCCGCGCGCCAAGCTGCCCGAACGGCGCGCCGGTTTCGTGCTGATCAGCGATGGACAACGCCTGCTGCTCGAACGCCGCCCGCCGCATGGCCTGTGGGGTGGCCTGCTGGTTCCGCCTGAGGGCGAGGCCGATGCGGTGCTGGCAAGCCTGGGGTTGAGTGCCGAAAGCCGGCGCGATCTGGCACCGCTAAAGCACACTTTCACGCATTTCCGTCTGACGCTGGAACCGGTGTTATGCATCGTCAAGCCAGCCTCGGTGCTGAACGAACCGGGGTTGCTGTGGGTAGACATCGATAAGGCGGCGAAGGCGGGCGTTCCGACACCGGTCAGGAAACTGATCGAACGGGTAACCGGCAAGGCCGGCTGAAGCTCAGGGTTTGGCCAGTGCCGGCTGGGCGGCCTTGTTGGCCTCTGCAGGCGTCTTGGCGTTCGCCTTTTCCATCTGCTGGGCGACGCGCGCGTCGTGATCGGCCTGCTTTTTGCGCAGGCGCTCGGCTTCCTCGGCCTTGCGCTGCGCCCCTTCTTCGGCCTTGCGCGCCTTGTCCGCCCGCTTCGCTTCTTCCTCGGCCGCCGTCGCCTGGCGAGCCGCAGCGATTTCGGCTTCGCGCGCCTGCAGCTCGGCTTCACGCTCCGGCATTTCGGCTGCTGCCTGAAGATCGCGGGCGCTCAATTGCTCTTTCTTGACCTGGCGCTCGATGGCCTTGCCTTCATTCTGCAAGCGCCGTGCCGCCAAATTTTCCTCGCTGAATTCGCTGCGTACGTTATCCCGACAACGATTCACCAGAAATTTCTTGTAGCAGGCCGCCGTCTGTTCTTCCAGCAATTTTTCGGCCGCTGCCCGGCGCTCCGAACCTTCCTGCTGCAGTGCCGTCGCACGCGCCAGACGCTGTGCCCAATCGGCCTGCTGAGCTGCCGTCGGCCCCTTGTCGGCCGCAACGGCACTGGAAACCAGGCCAACACCCAGCAGGCAGATGGCGGTAACGAGGGCGCGGGAGCTTATAGTCATTTGGAGAGGCACGGACGAAGTGGAGGGATTTTAGCAGCACGCCGCTATAATCGGCCGCCTGATGATTGCACTGCGCCAAGTCACCTTCGCCCGGGCCGGCCGCCCCCTCGTCATCGACGCCTCGGTTCAACTGCACGCCGGCTGGAAAGTCGGCGTCGTCGGCGCCAACGGCTGCGGCAAGTCCAGCCTGTTCGCCCTGCTCGCCAACGAGTTGCATGCCGAAGCCGGCGATGTCGAGTTGCCGGCCAGCTGGCACATCGCCCGCGTCGCCCAGGAAACCCCGGCCCTGCCCGACAGCGCCCTCGACTTCGTGCTCGATGGCGACGTCGAACTGCGCCGCATCGAACGCGAACTGGCCGAAGCGGAAGCCAGGGGGGACGGCGAAGCCATCGGCCACCTGCATGCCCGCTACGCCGACATTGACGGCTATTCGGCCAAGGCGCGCGTCGCCGAAGTGCTGCACGGCCTCGGCTTTACCGATGCCGATTTTTCGCGTTCAGTCGCCGAATTTTCCGGCGGCTGGCGGGTGCGCCTCAACCTCGCCCGCGCGCTGAGTTGCCGCGCCGACCTGCTGCTGCTCGACGAGCCGACCAACCACCTCGACCTCGACGCCGTGCTGTGGCTGGAGCAATGGCTGAAGAACACGCCGGCCACGTTGCTGCTGATTTCGCACGACCGCGATTTTCTCGATGCCGTCGTCGGCCAGATTCTCGCCATCGACCTGCAACGCCTGACGCTGACCAGCGGCGGTTATTCCGACTACGAACGCGCCCGCGCCGCCCGCCTCGCCACGCAACAGTCCACTTACGAAGCGCAGCAACGCGAAATTGCCCACCTGACCCGCTTCGTCGAACGCTTCAAGGCCAAGGCGACCAAGGCCCGCCAGGCACAAAGCCGGGTCAAGATGCTGGAGCGCATGGAAATCGTCGCTGCCGCACACGTCGACTCGCCCTTCCATTTCAGCTTCCGCCAACCGAGCGCCCTGCCCGACCCGCTGCTCACCATCGAAAAAGCCAGCGCCGGTTACGGTCAACGGCAAATTTTGGCCAAAATCGACATTACCCTGCGCCCCGGCTGCCGCATCGGCCTGCTCGGCCGCAACGGCGCCGGCAAATCGACGCTGATCAAGCTGCTGGCCGGCACCATCGCCCAGCAAGGCGGCGAACGCAAGGAAGCCAAGGCGCTGAACATCGGCTACTTTGCCCAGCACCAGCTCGAACAACTGCGCCCCGACGAAAGCCCGCTGCAACACCTGGCCCGACTGGAGCCGACCACCCCGGAACAGGAACTGCGCGACTACCTGGGCGGCTTCGACTTTCGCGGCGACATGGCCACCCGCGCCGTCGAACCCTTCTCCGGCGGCGAAAAATCGCGGCTGGCGCTGGCCCTGCTGATCCGCACCAAACCCAACCTGCTGCTGCTCGACGAACCGACCAACCACCTCGATCTTGAAATGCGCGAAGCCCTGACCTTCGCCATGCAGGAGTTCGAAGGCGGCATGGTCGTCGTCTCGCACGACCGCCACCTGCTGCGCACCTGCGCCGACGAGCTATTACTCGTCGCCGATGGACGTGCGACGGAATTCGATGGCGATCTCGACGACTACGCTGCGTGGCTGGCCGCCCAGCGCAATGCCGAAAAAGCGCAGGAATCCGACGTGGCCGCCGAGAAGACCGAACGCCTGCAACAACGCGCCGACGCCAAGGCGAACCGGCAGGCCTTGCTCGCGCAACGGCGGCCGTTGGTCAAGGAGATCGAGCAGCTTGAAAAGAAGCTGGCAAAGTGGAATGAGGAGAAAGCCGCGCTGGAAGCCTCCTTCGCCGATCCGGACTTCTATGCGACTGTCGACCGGGCGAAAAGCGAGGAAATGCATCGTCAGGCCGGTTTGCTTGGCGAGCAGATTGATGAGGCGGAAATGCGGTGGCTGGAGGTGCATGAGGCGTTGGAAGGCTTGCCTTCAGTCGATTGATTGTTTGGTTGGCTGATTAGCTGCTGCTCTTTCCGCCTTGAGGGCGTCTCACTTTCTTTTGCTTCACAAAAAGAAAGTACGCCCGCGCCGCAAGCGCGGAACCCCATGCCCCAGAAATCAAACAGCCGCATCAGGGCGAAGACCATCCCCTGTCGCGGTCAACACCCAAAACCAGCCGAAATCCACCCCCCATAAGGTAAAATCCCCCTTTTTCCGAACCCCCGTAGGGAGCCAAACCGTGCAAATCGTCTGCCTAGACCTCGAAGGGGTTCTCGTCCCCGAAATCTGGATCGAATTCGCTGAGCGTACCGGCATCCCGGAACTGAAACGCACCACCCGCGACGAGCCGGATTACGACAAGCTGATGACTTACCGCCTGAACATCCTGCGCGAGCACAAGCTCGGTCTGCCGGACATTCAAAAGGTGATTGGCGAGATGGGCCCGATGCCGGGTGCCCGCGCCTTCCTCGACAAGTTGCGCGAGGATTACCAGGTCATCATCTTGTCCGACACTTTTTACGAATTCGCCCATCCGCTGATGCGCCAGCTCGGCTGGCCGACGCTGTTCTGCCATTCGCTGGAAGACGACGCCGAGGGGATGCTGGTCGATTACCACCTGCGCATGCCCGATCAGAAGCGCGAAGCGGTGCAACGTTTCAAGGAACTGAACTTCAAGATCGTCGCCGCCGGCGATTCGTACAACGACACCGCCATGCTCGGCGAGGCGCACGGCGGCATCCTGTTCCACCCGCCGGAAAACGTCATCCGCGAGTTCCCGCAATATCCGGTCGTCTATAACTACGATGACCTGCGCAGCGAAATCGACAAGGCTTTTGCCAAAGCCTGAAAACGAGAAGGGTAAAGGGGTAAAGCCGCTCCCGCCTCCCACCCTTCCCCCTTAACCCTTCCCCCTTCCCAAAAATGCACCGCGACCGTTTCTTCACGCTCTCCGCCTCCTGCCCTGACCAGGTTGGCATCATCGCCCGCGTTTCCGGCTTCATCGCCGGCAATGGCGGCTGGATTCTCGAATCGAGTTTCCATTCGGACGTGCTGACCGGTCGCTATTTCATGCGCATCGAGATCAAGGCGGATTCGCTGCCCTGCCTGCTGGCCGAGTTCCGCGAACGCTTCCGCACGGAAGTCGCCGAGCCGTTGCAAATGACCTGGCGGATCAACGACAGTGCCGTCAAGCGCCGGGTCGTGGTGCTGGTCTCGAAACAGGAACATTGCCTGTACGACCTGCTGGCCCGCTGGCAGGCCCGGGAACTGGACATCGAGATCCCGTGCGTTATTTCCAATCACGATACCTTCAAGGGTTTCGTCGAGTGGCATGGCATCCCCTTCCACCACGTGCCAGTGACCAAAGACAACAAGGCGGCGGCCTACGCCGAGATCCAGCGCATTTTCGACGACGTGCACGGCGACACGATGGTGCTCGCCCGCTACATGCAGATTCTCAGCCCCGAACTGTGCGACGCCCTGTCCGGCCGCATCATCAACATCCACCACAGCTTCCTGCCCAGCTTTGCCGGCGCCAAGCCTTACCACCAGGCCTACACACGCGGTGTCAAACTGATCGGCGCGACCTGCCATTACGTGACCAGCGAACTCGACGCCGGCCCGATCATCGAGCAGGACGTGATCCGCATCGACCATTCCGACTCGCCGGAAGACATGGTGCGCTACGGCAAGGACATCGAAAAGACCGTGCTGGCGCGCGGCCTGCGCTATCACCTGGAAGACCGGGTGCTGGTGCATGGCAACAAGACGGTGGTCTTCCGCTAGGCGGCCTGTTGCGGTCGACCCGCGTTAAGCGGGCAATTTTCCCGTTTTGGTTCCGCTTGCATGCCGTCTGCCTAGTCGGGCAGAATACGCGGCCACTTGCCGGAAATGACGGAGTCGTGCGGAATTTTTCATGTTTGTGCAAATCCAACCCTGAATTAAGGGGTACGAATGCCAAATAGTTCCTGTCGTGCATAATCATTGGCTTCTAAGATGGCACCCAAACCAACCGGGAAAATCGATGCCAGAAGTGCCGCAACCGCCCCGTCAGCTGCTTCTCGACTTGCGCAAGAACAAGCGCTCGCCACTGCCTGCCGTAAGCGGGATGGTGGTGGTGAATCCCAATCCTTCCGCTGAATGCAGCGAGGCGATGACAGCCCAGGCCGTTTTTGTCGCCATTGACGGCGACGCGGCTTATCAGGACTGGCTACAGCGCTTTCACCCCATGTGCCCGAATGGTTTTCCGCATGTCGTGCTGCTCGACCCCTACGACCCGGCGCTGGCTCGCCGCATCGTTCGCAGCGATGCCGCCGATTGCTGCGCCATGGACGATGTCGAGCGCATCGAACTGATCGTCGCACGTATGGAAACGCAGCAGCCGAGTGCATGCCGGAGCGATGCCCCTTCGCCCAACCTGACCCATCTTCTGCGTCTGCAGGCAACAGTAGACACCATGCCCGTCCCGGTTTTCATCAAGGACAAGGATCGCCGCTACATTGCCTGCAACAAGGCATTCGAAAGCTACATCGGTCTCGCGGCCGCCGAGATCATCGGCAAGACGGTATACGACATCGCCCCTGCGGAAATGGCCGCGATTTACGAAAAGGCAGATATCGAGCACCTTGAAAATGGCGGCACCCACACCTATGATACCCGGGTTCGCTATGCCGACGGCAGTACCCACGATGTTGTCTTCCACAAGGCGGTCTTTCTCGATGCGGCTGGTCAGGCCGATGGCATCGTCGGCGTGATGCTGGACATCTCGGAGCGCAAAGCACTGGAACGCCGATTGGAAGTTCTGGCGGCCACCGATTTCCTGACCGGCACCTACAATCTTCGTACTTTCTACGAACTCGCGCAGCACGAGGTATCGCGGCTGGCGCGCAACGGAGGCAATCTCGCCCTGATGGTGATCGACCTGGATCACTTCAAGGATATCAACGACAGCCTCGGGCATGCCGCCGGCGACGAAGCATTGCGGCGCTTCGTCAGCGTCGTCAGCGAAAATCTTCGCGAGCAGGATATCTTCGCCCGCTCAGGCGGCGACGAATTCCGCCTGTTGCTGCCAGACACCACCGAGGATGGCGCCTATCTCGTCGGCGAGCGGATACGCAATGCCGTCAACCAGGTCGTTATCGGCAGCCCGCGCGGCGAATTCCGGCTCTCGATCAGTTGCGGCATCGCGCCTTGCGATCCGGACGACGAAGGCCTCGACCTAGCCACCCAGCGCGCCGACGATGCGCTCTATCAGGCCAAGGCCGCTGGGCGCAATTGCGTTTTCCCGCTTCCGCAACAAGGATGGTTTGCGGAATTCTCGCCCTGAGCCTTCCGCGCCACCGACCGCTTTCCGCCTAGAAACCGTCGTTCAGGGCGACGCCCACGCCCACGGTAGTCTGATTCCAATTGTAATCGATCAGGCTCTCGCCATAGCCTGAGAAGACCTGAACGTAGCCACGCAGCGGGCCGAGCAGCGGTGGCGTAAACCAGCCAGCCTGAACCGAGCCCTTGCCGGTTGCCACATTGCCGCGCGCCGACAGCTTGAAGCTGTTCCCGCGCCAGCGATAGAGGCCGGTCAGCTCGCCATAGCCGTAGTAGTCGGTGATATCCGGATTGTCGTCCTGGCTCGAGTCTTCCGGAATGCGATACCAGACGGTGCCATAAAGCGCGAGATTTTCGCGCTCGACACCCACCGTGGCAAAGAGCCGATCCCAACTGCGCGACAGCACATCGGTACGGCCGTTCGACTGATGGTTGTAGCCGACATTGAGAAGATTCCAGTTGAAACCGCCGCCGAGATCCACGCCAGGCCGGTAGCTGACGAACAGTTCCGGCATGTAATTGTTTTCGCGGAAGGGACGCGATACATCGCCGTTATAGACCTGCCACTGACTCTGCTGCGTGTAAGCTGCCCAGACGCCCCAGCGGCGGTCATCGGTAGTCCACAGACGCGCCTTGAAACTGATCTGGAACTTGGCTTCGACATCGTTCAGATTTTCCTGCGGCTGACCGGCAGCCTGGAACAATGGCGAGAACGGCGCGTTATTGACGTTATCCGTATAACGCCCGAAAAGCAGGTAATTCGAATTGTGGAAACTGATGTCGTAAGCCGACGAATCGGGATTGAACGCCCAGGTGGAGTCGATGATGGAAGGCGCCTTGCCGGATGCCACGACGGTTTCCACTGGCTTGGCAGCGGCGGTTGCCGATGCCGTCGACGCTGGAAGCGGTGCGGCCGAATCCTTTGCCACTGCGTCGGCTCGGGCCATTGCCGCGTCATAGCAGGCGAGGCGTTCCATGCTGGCAGCAATGCTGCGACAATCGGTCGGCGAAGAAGGTGTTTGTTGTGCGATTGCAGCGCCGGAACCGCCGGCTGCCGCCAGGAAAAGTACGCTCAGGCGTACATTCAGCTTGGATACGTTCATGGGATGGTATTTCGTCGTTAAGCCAGAAAAATAGACGTCCTATGAAAGGGCGCACGAGAATCAGAAAGCCATGATTATCGCATCGACCGCCGGCCAATTTGGCGATTCGCTTTTCTGCCCTCCAAAAAAAACGGGCACCCGAAGGTGCCCGAAGGGAGAGAGACTACGATTCGATTTAGTGGTGGTAGGCGGTTTCGCCGTGCGACGTAAGGTCGAGACCTTCGCGCTCTTCTTCTTCCGGCACACGCAGGCCGATCACGATATCCACCAGCTTGTAGGCGACGAGGGAAACCACGCCGGACCAGACGATGACGGTGCCCACACCCCACAGTTGGGAAATGACCTGGGCAGTCATGTCGAAGTCGCCGACCTTGTTGGCCACGTAGTCATAGACACCCGTGCCGCCAAGGGCCGGATCGACGAACACACCGGTCAGGATGGCACCGAGGATGCCGCCGACGCCATGGACGCCGAAGACATCGAGGGAATCGTCGGCACCAAGCATCTTCTTGAGACCATTGACGCCCCACAGGCAGACGATACCAGCCAGCAGACCGATCACGATGGCACCCATCACGCCGACAAAGCCGGCGGCCGGGGTGATAGCCACCAGTCCGGCAACAGCGCCGGATGCGCCGCCCAGCATCGAGGGCTTACCCTTGATGATCCATTCGGCGAACATCCAGGACAGCGTTGCGCAAGCGGTAGCCAACCAGGTGTTGACCATGGCCAGAGCGGCACCGCCGGAGGCTTCGAGTGCGGATCCGGCGTTGAAGCCGAACCAGCCGAACCACAGCAGCGACGCACCGATCATCGTGAAGGTCAGGGAGTGCGGTGCCATCGACACATTGCCGAGGCCGGTACGCTTGCCAACCATGTAGGCACCGACCAGACCAGCGACAGCGGCGTTGATATGCACCACGGTACCGCCGGCGAAATCGAGCGCGCCCTTCTGGAACAGGAAGCCTGCGGTCTTGCCTGCGGCTTCACCGGCAGCGGCGTCGATGTAGGCATCCGGGCCAGCCCAGTACCAAACCATGTGCGCCATCGGGATGTAGGAGAACGTGAACCACAGCACCATGAAGACGAGGATGGCGGAGAACTTGGCACGCTCGGCGAAGGCACCGACGATCAGGCCGCAGGTAATCGCCGCGAAGGCACCCTGGAAGATCACGAAAGCCAGTTCGGAGATGACCACGCCCTTGGAGAAGGTGGCACCGACCGATTCGACCGTCACGCCCTTGAGGAACAGCTTGTCGAGCACACCGACGAACTGGTTCCCCTCGGTAAATGCGGCGGAGTAGCCATAGACCACCCAGAGGACGGTAATCAGCGAGAAGATCGTGAACACCTGCATAAGTACCGACAGCATGTTCTTCGAGCGAACCAGACCGCCGTAGAACAGGGCGAGGCCCGGGATCGACATCAGGATGACGAGCGCAGCGCTCATCATGACCCAGGCGTTATCGCCCTTGTTGGCTACCAGGGCCGGTGCTGCAGCCGGAGCTTCGGCAGGTGCCGCAACGGCAGCAGCTGCCGGTGCAGCGGCGGTTGCGGTTTCTGCCGGAGCAGCAACCTTTTCATCCGCCCAGGCCGGCGCGCCGAAGGCGACGGCACCGACCAGAGCAAGCAAAGCAAATACGCGTTTCATGATTCGCTCCTTACAGGGCATCCGTGCCGGTTTCACCGGTACGAATACGAACGACTTGTTCGAGGTCGAAAACAAAGATCTTGCCGTCACCGATCTTGCCGGTGCTGGCGGATTTTTCGATGGCTTCGATGACCTGATCGATCTGATCTGCCTTGACGGCAGCTTCGATCTTCACCTTGGGCAGGAAATCGACGACATATTCGGCACCGCGATACAACTCGGTGTGCCCTTTCTGCCGGCCGAAACCTTTCACCTCGGTGACCGTGACACCCTGTACGCCGATGGCGGACAAGGCTTCACGCACTTCGTCAAGCTTGAACGGCTTGATGATGGCGGTTACGAATTTCATGGCTAGTTCCCCAAAAGAATTGACTTTGGCGCTTTCCCGCCGATGCCGTTCAGGCCACCGGCAGGGAACGCTCAAGCTGAATTAGAAGGTCTTGGTGACTGACAACACACCAACAGCGCGACCAGCATCGCGGGTTTTGCCGCCCAAACCGCTGGCATTCCAGGAATTGGCAAAGCAATAGAACTCGGCTTTACCGCAGTCGCCCTTGGCATTGGTATCGACGTAAGCCAGGCCGATGAGCCAGCCGCCGATGTCCTTGGTCACACCGAGCTTCCAGTCGGTGTAGCTGATGTCGTCGCTACCCGTCGTATAGGCATACTTGAACTTGGATGCGTACAGGTGACCAACGTGGGCCTGGATACCCCAACCGTCGCCAAGGTCGTAGTTGGCCGAGAGGTCGAGATAGCTGGTACCCTTGGAATCCGGCAGGCTGAAATAATCCGTCACGGCATAGTTGTACTTCAGGCTGATGAACTTCCAGCTGGCACCGACGTACAATTCGCCGTTGTGCACGCTACCGCTGTTGGTAGCACCGGCGTCCTTCGAATTGGGACTTCCAAAGTACGAAGACTCGGAACCCGGGTAGTAGTAGTAGATACCACCGAGATCAAGACCGAAGTCACCGAAGCTCTTCTTCCAGCCACCATAGAAGTCCATTTCCAGGTTGCCTTCCGGGAAACCGGCACCGGAATTCACGTTGGAGTTCCAGTTACCAACGTAGATGCCGCTCTCGTGCGAGTAGTCGATACCACCCTGCAGGGCCGGCTTGTTATACGTCTGGTCGATACCACGGAAGCGATAGCTGGTGGCAATGGTCATGTTGCCGGTCAGGGTGTGCGGGCCAGCCGGTTCAGCTGTGGTTGCCGGGGGAGCACCCGTCGCATCGGAAGACGAGGTCTGGGCAAAGGCCGGCATGGTGAAAGCGCCTGCCAAAGCGAGGGCGATCATTGATTTCTTCATGGTTTCTCTCCTGCAGTCAAAGTAAAAAGAAAATTGTGCAGCACAGCACTAGCAGGAGTCGTACCAGGTGAAATTTTTCCGCTAAATCATAGTCTTGTTTCCGTCATTGCAGGACATGCACCAAAACGTTGCACCAAATCAGTGCGGTTACATACTGTTACGCACCAGCGGCGGGCGGGTGGCCAAAAATGAGCCTCCACGGTGCTGTGGTACACTCGAAACAGACGGAGGAAACCCATGCTCGACCCGAAAACACTCGAAGATATCGGCAACAAAATGAACGCCCTGCTCGCCAATTCGCCGGCCAAGGATTTTGAAAAAAATGCCAAGGCGCTGATGAGCGGCTTTCTCGCCAAGCTCGATCTGGTGACCCGCGAGGAATTCGATATTCAGTCGCAGGTGCTGGCGCGCACCCGCGAAAAGTTGAAGGATCTCGAAGCCCGCGTCGAAGCGCTGGAAAAAGCCCGCGCCGGCCAGCAGTAAGCAGCGATGGCGCTTGCCGTCGCACACAGCCGGGGGCTGGACGGCATGCAGGCGCCGCCGGTGCTGGTCGAGGCGCATATCGCCAGCGGCCTGCCGATCTTCACGCTGGTCGGCCTCCCCGATACTGAAGTCAAGGAAGCACGCGACCGGGTGCGTGCGGCAATCGTCAATTCCGGCTTCGAATTTCCTGCAAAACGAATAACAGTCAACCTTGCGCCCGCCGATCTGCCCAAGGAATCCGGGCGCTTCGATCTACCGATTGCCTTGGGCATTCTCGCCGCCAGCGGCCAGATTCCGGCCCCGGCGCTGAGCGACTGCGAGTTTGCCGGCGAACTGTCGTTATCGGGAGAACTGCGTCCGATACGCGGCGCACTGGCGATGGCGCTGCAAACCGCCGGCAACGGCAAGGCGTTCATCCTGCCCGAAGCGAGCGCCCGCGAAGCGGCGCTGACTGGCGGCGAGGACATCTATTCGGCGCGCTCCTTGCTCGAAGTGTGCGCTCACCTGAGTGGGCAGCAGGCGTTAGCCAAGCCGGTTGCGGTCGACACCGAAAAAAGGCCGATTTTCGCGGATATCGCCGAGGTGCGCGGCCAGAGCCAGGCCAAGCGGGCGCTGGAAATCGCCGCCGCCGGCAATCATTCGCTGCTGATGATCGGCCCACCGGGTTCCGGTAAGTCGATGCTCGCAGCACGTTTACCCGGCCTGATGCCGGGGCTCGATAGCGAGGCCGCCAAAGCTTCGGCCGCCGTGCTGTCGCTGGTTGGCCAGTTTCGCCCCGAACGCTTTGGCCAGCGCCCCTATCGGGCGCCCCATCACACGGCGTCGGCGGTTGCGCTGGTCGGCGGCGGCAACCCGCCGCGCCCCGGCGAAATCTCGCTGGCGCATCACGGCGTGGTTTTTCTTGACGAATTGCCGGAGTTCGACCGCAAGGTGCTGGAAACCCTGCGCGAACCGCTCGAGTCGGGGCGCATCCACATTGCCCGCGCCGCACGGCATGCTGAGTTTCCTGCCGAATTTCAGCTGGTTGCAGCGATGAACCCCTGCCCCTGCGGCTTCAACGGCCACGGCAACGGCAAATGCCGCTGCACGCCGGATCAGATCGCGCGCTATCGCGGCAAGCTTTCCGGCCCCTTTCTCGACCGCATCGACCTGTTGATCGAAGTACCGGCACTGCCGGTCGAGGCCCTGGACGGAAAACCCGATGGCGAGCCGTCGGCCGCCGTGCGCGCGCGAGTCGAAAAGGCGCTGGCCGTGCAACGCGAACGACAGCACAAGCCGAATGCCCGGCTGGGCGCCGCCGAGGTCGACATTCACTGTGCGCCGGACGCCGCCGGCGCCAACCTGCTCAAGCAGGCCAGCCAGCGGCTGGAACTGTCGGCGCGCGCCTGGCACCGCATTCTCAAGGTCGCCCGTACCATCGCCGACCTGGCCGGCAGCCCGGTCGTGCGGGCGCCGCATGTCGCCGAGGCCGTCCAGTACCGGCGCCTTTCCGGTGGCTGAGGCGGCACGCACGACGCGCGGCATTGCGTTATTGCTGGCGGGAATGTCGGCGCTCGGCCCCTTCTCGATCGACACCTACCTGCCGTCGTTTCACGAAATAGCCGACAAACTCAGCGCCACGCCGATCCAGGTACAGCAAACCCTCTCGGCCTACCTCGCGGCCTTCGCCCTGATGACACTGTGGCATGGCGCGCTCGCCGACCGCTTCGGCCGGCGCCGCATCATCCTGTTGGCCCTCGCCCTGTTCGCCATTGCCTCGGCCGGCTGCGCCTTCGCCACCCGCATCGAGCACCTGTGGTTCTGGCGGGCAATGCAGGGGGTAACCGCCGGGGCCGGTATCGTCATCAGCCGCGCCATCGTGCGCGATCTCTACGACGGCGCCGCCGCCCAGCGCCTGATGTCGCGGATCACCATGATGTTCGCCATCGCCCCGGCGATCGCGCCGGTGATCGGCGGCTGGTTGCAAACGCTGTTCGGCTGGCGTTCGATTTTTGCCTTCCTGGTGCTGTCGACCGCAGCACTCTGGCTGGCCTGCTGGAAACTGTTGCCGGAAACGCTGCCGACCGACAAACGCCAGTCATTGCAGCCCGCCTATCTCGGCCGAACCTACTGGAAGGTGATGACCTCGCCGCCCTTCCTGTTCGCCTGCGCCGCGCTGTCGCTCAATTTCGCCGGCTTTTTCATCTACGTGCTGTCGGCGCCGGTCTTTCTGATGCAGCATCTCGGAATCCACGAAACCGGTTTTCTCTGGCTGTTCGGGCCGGCGATGGCCGGGCTGATGAGCGGGTCGTGGCTTTCCGGAAGGCTGGCCGGGAAAATCACGCCGGGGCAGACCATCGCATGCGGCTACCTGGTGATGACCGGCGCCGTAATCGCCAACATCGGCGTCAATCTGGCCTTGCCGCCGGGGCTGCCGTGGAGCGTCCTGCCACTAATCGTTTATACGCTGGGGATGTCTCTGGCGATGCCCAGCCTGACCCTGCTCGCCCTCGACCCCTTCCCTGCGCAACGCGGCTTGGCCGCTTCCTGCCAGACCTTCTTCCAGTCCGGCTTCAACAGCCTGGCAGCGGCGCTGCTGGCACCGGCGCTGTGGGGATCGACGCTGACCCTGTCCCTGGGCATGGCCGGCCTGATGGGCTTGGGCGGTCTTGCCGCGCTGGCGCACCAGCGCTCACGATTGCTGCCAAGGTAAACCGTGATGACGCCAGCCCCCTTCGGTGCTGCGATGAAAATCGTCGTCGAGCGGCCCCTCAAAACCTTCCAGCACATTGATCACACAGCAAAAGCCCGCCGCCTCCAGTGCCTCGCCGGCATACAGCGAGCGATGTCCGCTGCGGCAGATCAGCAGCACCGGACGCTCAAGATCGCCGCCCACCAGCCATTTCACCTTATCGACAAACTCCGGATCGATCTCCCAGTCTGGCGCTTCCTGCCAGGCGACGTGTTCGGCACCGACCGGATGACCGACGTACATGTGTTCGATTTCCGTCCGGCAATCGATCAGCATGGCGCGGGGATGGGCCTGCAAATAGGCATGGGCGGAACGGGGATCGAGATGCTGCATTGAAGATTCCGTAAATCAGGGGATGCCGATATTATGAAAGCAAGCTGCCAAATGCGTAAACTCGAGACATGAAATCGACCAACTGGATCACTGCCGCCATCGCGGCCATCGCTACCATCCTGCCCGGCTGCGACAGCTTCGTGCTGCAGGACATCAAGCCCGGCGTCACCTCCGCCGTCGAAGTGCGCGCCAAAATGGGCAACCCGGGTTATGAGTTCCGCAACGAGGACGGCGGCGTGACCTGGGAATACACGCGCCAGCCGAGCGGGGTGCATTGCTACATGATCAGCTTCGGCCCCGACCAGATCGTGCAGAAAGTCGATCAGGTGCTGAACGAGACCAACTACGCCAAAGTGCAACCAGGCATGGCGCGCGACCAAATTCGCCGCCTGCTGGGGAAGCCGGCCCGGGTGGAAACCTTCAACAACCTGCGTGAAGAGGTCTGGGAGTGGCGGATCGAGGGCATTCCGCACAACGAGGAAACCTACTTTAACGTTTTCTTCGACACCGACAGCGGGCTGGTCAAGAAGGCCGGCAAACGCGTTGCAATGAAAGCCTAAGCAAATCAAGGCACTTGGCAGTCGGCACCGCGAACAGTAAACTACGCCTTCTGCCGAGGAGCGCTGCGACCCTTTTCATGCATGGGCATGGATTTCGGGGCCAGGCTCGGCAATGATCAACGGCGCTCGCAAACCCCTGCCGGTTTGTGGCGCCGTTATTTTTTCGGCGTTCCCGGCCCGATTTCGCCGCCCCTAGCCAAGACGATCATGATGCAACCAGACCGCAGCTCCGAACTTTCCGCCCTCCTTGCCAAACGCCTGTTGATTCTCGACGGTGCGATGGGCACCATGATCCAGCGCCACGGCCTGCAGGAAGGCGACTATCGCGGCGAGCGGCTGAAAGATCACCCGCACGACCTCAAGGGCAACAACGACCTGCTGGTGCTGACCCAGCCCGGCATCATCGCCGGCATTCACCGCGAGTATCTGGAAGCCGGTGCCGACATTCTCGAAACCTGCACCTTCAATTCCACCTCGGTGTCGCAGGCCGACTACAATCTGACCGAGCTGGTCTACGAGCTGAATTTCGAAGGCGCCCGCCTCGCCCGCGAGCTGTGCGACGAATTTACCGCCGCCAATCCGGCCAAGCCGCGCTTCGTTGCCGGGGTGCTCGGCCCGACCAGCCGCACGGCGTCGATTTCGCCCGATGTGAACGACCCCGGTTACCGCAACGTCACCTTCGACGAACTGGTCGCCAATTATTTCGAAGCCATCACCGGCCTGGTCGAGGGTGGCGCGGATATTTTGCTGGTCGAAACGGTATTCGACACGCTGAATGCCAAGGCCGCGCTGTTCGCCATCGAGGCTTTCTTCGAACGCGCGCAACGGCGCTGGCCGGTAATGATTTCCGGCACCATCACCGACGCTTCCGGCCGTACGCTGTCCGGCCAGACCGCCGAAGCTTTCTGGAATTCGCTGCGCCACATCCAGCCACTGTCGTTCGGCCTCAACTGCGCGCTGGGCGCCAAGGAGCTGCGCCAGTATGTCGAGGAACTGTCGCGCGTCTGCGACTGCTACGTCTCGGCCCACCCCAACGCCGGCCTGCCCAATGCCTTCGGCGGCTACGACGAAACGGCCGACATGCTGGCCGACGAGATCGAGAGCTGGGCCAAGAGCGGCATCGTCAATATCGTCGGCGGCTGCTGCGGCACCTCGCCCGAGCACATCCAGGCCATCGCCGAACGGGTGGTTGCGGTCGACCCGCGAAAAGTGCCAAAAATCGAAAACAAGCTGCGCCTGTCCGGGCTGGAGCCGTTCAACGTCGGTGCCGATTCGCTTTATGTAAACGTCGGCGAGCGCACCAACGTCACCGGCTCCAAGGCCTTCGCCCGGATGATCCTTGAAGGCCGCTTCGACGACGCACTGGCCGTCGCCCGCCAGCAGGTCGAGAACGGCGCGCAGGTCATCGACATCAACATGGACGAGGCGATGCTCGATTCGCTGGCTGCGATGGATCGCTTCCTGAAGTTGATCGCCTCCGAGCCGGACATTTCCCGCGTGCCGATCATGATCGACTCATCGAAATGGGAAGTAATCGAAGCCGGCCTGAAGTGCATCCAGGGCAAGGGCATCGTCAATTCGATCTCGATGAAGGAAGGCGAAGCCAAGTTCATCGAACACGCCCGCCTCGCCCGCCGCTACGGTGCGGCCGTCATCGTCATGGCCTTTGACGAGAAAGGTCAGGCCGACACCTTCGCCCGCAAGACCGAGATTTCGAAACGCGCCTACGACCTGCTGCTGAGCATCGGCTTCCCGGCTGAAGACATCATCTTCGACCCGAACATTTTCGCCATCGCTACCGGCATCCCGGAACACGACAACTACGCCGTCGATTTCATCGAGTCGGTGCGCTGGATCAAGCAGCACCTGCCGCACGCCCACATTTCCGGCGGCGTCTCCAATGTGTCGTTCAGCTTCCGCGGCAACGATGCCGTGCGCGAAGCGATCCACACCGTTTTCCTCTACCACGCCATCAAGGCCGGCATGACCATGGGCATCGTCAATGCCGGCATGCTCGGCATCTACGACGACCTGGAGCCGGAACTTCGCGAGAAGGTCGAGGACGTGGTGCTCAACCGCAACCCGAACGCCGGCGAAGCGCTGGTCGACTTCGCCCAGACCGTCAAGGAAGGCAAGGCCAAGGACACCGGGCCTGATCTTTCATGGCGCGAGCAATCTGTCGAAAAGCGCCTCGAACACGCGCTCATCAAGGGCATCACCGATTTCGTCGTCGCTGACACCGAAGAGGTGCGCGCCAAGCTGGAAGCCGAAGGCAAGCCGCCGCTCGCCGTCATCGAAGGCCCGCTGATGAATGGCATGAATGTCGTCGGCGACCTCTTCGGCGCCGGCAAGATGTTCCTGCCGCAGGTGGTCAAGTCAGCCCGCGTCATGAAGCAGGCGGTGGCCCACCTGCTGCCCTACATCGAAGCGGAAAAGACCCGCACCGGGCTGGGCTCCAAGGGCAAGATCCTGATGGCCACGGTCAAGGGCGACGTGCACGACATCGGCAAGAACATCGTCGGCGTCGTCCTCGGCTGCAACGGCTACGATGTCGTCGACCTCGGCGTCATGGTCTCCTGCGACAACATTCTCAAGGCGGCGCTCGAGCATCGCGTCGACATCATCGGCCTGTCCGGCCTGATTACCCCGTCGCTGGAAGAAATGGCGCACGTCGCCAGCGAAATGCAGCGCCTGGGCATGAAGCAGCCGCTGCTGATTGGCGGCGCCACCACCAGCCGCGCCCATACCGCGATCAAGATCGCCCCCAACACCCAAGGCGCCGTGGTTTACGTACCCGATGCCTCGCGCGCCGTCGGCGTCGCCACCAAGCTGCTCTCGGCCGACCAGCGCGATGGTTACATGGCGGAAATCGTCACCGAATACGAAGCGGTCCGTGCCGAACACGCCAGCCGCAAAGGGGCCACACTGGTCACGCTGGAAGAGGCGCGCGCCAACCGTTTCACGTGGAACGAGGCCTTTGTGCCCACCATCCCCAACCAGCTCGGGCTGCAAGCACTTACGCTGGAACTCGAAGACATTGCGCTACTCATCGACTGGTCGCCCTTCTTCCAGAGCTGGGATCTCGCCGGCCGCTACCCGGCCATCCTCGAAAACGAAACCGTCGGCGAAACCGCCCGCCAGTTGTTCGCCGATGCAAAGGCGATGCTGACCAAAATCGTCGAGGAAAACTGGCTGACCGCGAGAGCCGTCTTCGGCCTTTACCCCGCACGCAGCGACAACGAAGACATCGTCATTTACAGCGATGAAGAGCGCAGCATCGAACTCACTCGCTGGATCGGTCTGCGCCAACAGCACAAGCAGCCGAAGGGGCGTTTCAACGTCGCGCTTGCCGATTACGTCGGCGAGCGGGATTACGTCGGCGCCTTCGCCGTCACCGCCGGGATCGGCATCGATGCCCGTGTCGCCGAATTCGAAGCGGCGCACGACGACTACTCGGCAATCATGCTCAAATCCCTCGCCGACCGTCTCGCCGAAGCTGCCGCCGAATGGCTGCACCTGCGCGTGCGCACCCACTACTGGGGTTACGCCAGCGACGAAAGCCTGGACAACCATGCGCTGATCGCCGAGCAATACAAGGGCATCCGCCCCGCCCCCGGCTACCCGGCCTGCCCAGACCACACCGCCAAGCGCGAGTTGTTCGCGCTGCTCGACGCCCCGGCCAACGCCGGCATGGAACTCACCGAATCCTGCGCCATGACCCCGGCTGCATCCGTCTCCGGTTTCTACATCGGCCACCCGGCAGCAGCCTACTTCGCCATCCCGAAAATCGGCCGCGATCAACTGGAAGATTGGGCAAAGCGCAAAGGCATGTCGATCAAGGACGCCGAATACTGGCTGGCACCGCTGCTCTGAACCGTCTCGCGATGAAATTTTCCCGCCTGTTCCTGAACCGCCTGCACAACCTGCCGGCAGTGCATGACACGGTGGTGGTCATCGATACCCTGCGTTCGTTCACGACGGCGGCGGTCGCCCTCGACCGGGGTGCGGCGGCAATCTATCCCGTCGAGGGAATCAGTGCGGCGCAGGCGCTTGCCCAGGGCCTGGCGCGCTCGCTCACCGCCGGCGCAATCGCCGGGGGCGACCCGGTCGAGGGATTCGACTTCGGCAACTCGCCGTCCCAGCTCCTGATGGCCCAACTCGCCGGCGAACGGCTGGTTCTCAGCACAGCGGCCGGCGTACGCGGCCTGCAACGCTTTCGCGATGCACGGCACCTGTTTGCGGCCAGCCTCGTCTGTGCCCGGGCAACCGCTAACGCGATCCGTACCGCCAAGGCCGCCGAAGTCTGTTTCGTCATCACCGGCGAATGGGTCGACCGCGACGGGGACGAGGATGTCGCCTGTGCCGACTACATCGAGGCCTTGCTGCGCGGCGAACATCCCGATGCCGGGCTATACGCCCGCCGCGTCCGCGACTCGGATTTCGGTCGGCGCTTTACCGCCGGCACCTACCCCAATCTCCCACTAGCCGACCTCGACATCGCTGCGGACGTCGACCGCTTCGCCTTCGCCATGCCGGTGCGGCGCGAGCGCGGCCAGCTCGTGATCCGCTGAGGCTGCTTGTGACACCCGTTTCCGGCTTCGACCTCAGCGCGCTGAACACCCTGGCTCTGCCCGGGCGAGCGGCCCGCTACCTCCGGATAACGAGCGCAGCCGAACTGGCAACGACCGCTAGTGCCAATGGATGCCGCTTCATCCTCGGCGGCGGCAGCAATCTGGTGCTCACCGGCGATTTCGACGGGCTGGTGTTGCACATGGCGATTCCCGGCAAGCGCCTGCTGACCGAAGACGCCGACGCCTGGTACGTCGAAGCCGGGGCCGGCGAGAACTGGCACGACTTCGTGCAATGGACGCTGGCGCAGGGCTGGCCGGGGCTGGAAAATCTCAGCCTGATTCCCGGCACGGTAGGCGCGGCGCCGATCCAGAATATCGGCGCCTACGGGCTGGAAGTGGCCGAGCGTTTCCACGCGCTGACTGCCTGGGATTTTGAAAAACGGGCATTTTTGACCGTCGACCGCAACCAATGCCGTTTTGCCTACCGCGACAGTTTGTTCAAGCAGCAAGGCTGGCATTTGAGCGGGCGCATGGCAATCGCCACGGTCGTTTTCCGCCTGCCGAAAAAATGGGTCGCCAACACGCGCTACGCCGATGTGACCGAGGAACTGGCGGCGCAAGCGATTGCCACACCAACGCCGCAGGAAGTCGCCAACGCGATCAGCGCCATTCGCCGCCGCAAGCTGCCCGACCCGGCGGTGACGCCGAACGCTGGCAGTTTCTTCCACAATCCGCTGGTCAGCCAGACCTTGGCCGACGTACTGGCCGCCGACTACCCGACCCTGCCCCGCTACCCGCAGCCCGACGGGCAAGTCAAGCTGGCGGCCGGCTGGCTGATCGAGCAGGCGGGCTGGAAAGGCAAATACCTTGGCCCGGTCGGCATGTATGAGAAGCAGGCCTTGGTGCTGGTCAATCGCGGCGGCGCGACCGGCGCCGACGTGCGACGTACGATGGCGGCAGTGCAGGCGGCCGTGCGCGAAAAATTTGCGGTCGACCTCACTCCCGAGCCGATTTTTTTCTGAAACCTCTTCCAAATACAGCCCCTGCTCTGCCGGCCACCTAACCAATAGTGCGACAAATCGGCACACCCAAAACATGGTCATCCCTTACCCCTAGAAATGCCATATATTTGAACCAATGGGGATCTACCCCAAAACACCATCTATGGCGTTTTCGGAGGTTTATCGATGAGTAGAGCTTTACTCACAGAACATACAGGCAAAGATCACGACGCAATCTATCGCTGGTTCGAGTGTGGTATTGGCACACCTCCAAGCCCACCCGCCCTTTCTCGATTTGAAGCATTGCCGAAAGACGATCTTGCCACTTTGGACAGTTTGGTTCTCGAACTTGGCGAGGAACGGGCTAGCGTCACCGCTATCGTAGCCCTTGACCGTATACAGGCTGAGGGGCGCAACTTCTCCCAACTTGCTTACTGGATTAACGTAGCCGACCATATTCTCTCGCTGACACCGGGGCCGTCACCCATAGCCCGGGCATGTCTTGGCGTGCATCGCGTAATCGCCGCCCTGTTAAGCGGAGAATCTCTCGCTGTGATTGCTGCCAGCCTGCCTAAGGTACGCCATTCGCTTCATCAAGTCGCCAGCGAGACGCTCATGCTGCGTCTGGCAATCCCAGAAATTTACCTGCACCTGCTGCATGGGGAAATTCACCGCGCCGTGGAATGTCTGCGCGATTGCGCCCCACTTGCACTTAAACTTGCTCCCGACTCGGTGGAAAAATCCAACATCGCTGCCTGTTGCACCTTGCTCGACTGCGTTCATAACCTCTCACTGGTTCAGGAAACTCAACTCGGCAGTCAGCCTACGCATCCAGAAGTCCGTGGCCTTACGCTGATTCCAACCATTGCCAACCGTGTCCATTGGCTGCTTGCCACGCCAAGGATCACGCCCAAAAGCAACCAGGAAGCAAGCGCACGCGAAATTCGCACTCTGGTTGCCCAGGCGGGGAATACCTTTCTGCACGCCTGTTTTCATTATTCTCTCGGACTCGTCAATGCCCAAGGCGGGCGCGCCTCCGACGCGCTCAACCACGCCAGAATGGCGAGCGAATATGCGGCCCTCTGCCACTGCCCTCCTGCCACCGCCATTGCAGCACTGCTCGAAGGCCAGTGCCTGATTGATCTAGGGCGGCACGAGGAGGCTTATTCGGCACTTGATGGCTGCCTTCCTTGGTGCCAAGAAAATGACTACCACTGGATCCATGCCTCGGGTGAGTTTGAGCGCGCCAACAGCTATGCCCAGCGGGGCCTGATTACCCAGGCGCGCAAAACCCTCTCACTTGCCAGCGCACTATTACCATCGGACGCCGCATTTCGGACCATGCACCGCTCCCCTGAATTTGCCCAACGTCTCCAGCAACAATTGTTACCGCCACCCAAGTCCAGAAGTACGGACGCGCTGGCTTCCACCCCGGTTCGCGTGTGGACGCTGGGTGAATTTACGCTTGAGATCAACGGCAAGGTGCTTTTCGACCGGGAGTGGCGTGGAAACCGCACCAAAACATTGCTCAAGGCCTTGATCGTACTCGGAGGCCACAAGGTTTCCGTCGAACACCTATGCGATCTGCTTTGGCCCGGTGCTGAAGGCGACCATGCCCAGCAAAACCTCAAAGTCGCCTTGTCGCGACTGCGTCATCTCGGCGTCGTCGCGAAATCAGAAAATCTCCCTTGGATTGTTAGCAGACATAAACATGTCTCGCTGATTGCGTCCCTCTGCAAAGTTGATGCGATCGTCTTTCGCAACGCCCTGACTAGGCCCGAAGCCTGCGATGCCCAGACTCTGCAAAGGCTGCTTGACCTCTATCGTGGCGATTTTCTCAATAACGAAGACAGCCACCAGTGGATCGTCGCACACCGCGAACTGCTGCGAGGTATGTACATTGCCGGCGTCTCCGCCTTGGCACAGCAATGCACCGAGCAACCGGCACTGCAACCCACAGTCGAACGTCACATTGAACAGGCGATCAGGCTACTCCCTCGCAATCCAAAGTGTTACGAGCTTTTGATCAGGCTACAGATTGCCCGGAACAATCTTGACACCGCTCAGGAAAGCGCCAGGCAAGTACAAGGCATGTTACAGGCAGGCAAAATTGATCGCTCAAGCAGTCTGACAATGTTGGTTGCAGATTTATCGGCTGTTTCAATTAGTAACTAAAGTCTGCAAATCTGTAACCTTTTTGTTACCAATACCGGCTTAAATTACTTAAATGGGATTCTTCGTCGGAACCCAACGCCTTTGATCGCTTCAAGGAAATTCGTTCAACCATCAGATCGGGAGACAAAATCATGGCAACTTACATCGGTACAACCAGCGCCGACATCCTGACCGGTAGCGTCGGGAACGACAGTCTTTTTGGCTCGGATGGCAATGACATCCTTTATGGCGCCGGAAACGGCAATGACACGTTCAACGGCGGTACCGGCAATGACACAATGATTGGTGGCATCGGCAACGATTATTTCTACGTTGATAGCAACAGCGACGTAGTTGTCGAAGCTACCGCCTCGGGCACCGACACCATCGTCAGTTCGGTCAGCACCTTGAGTAGCGGCATTGCCGCCAACGTCGAGAATCTCACCCTCAGCGGTTCCGCCTACTACGGCGACGGCAACAGCCTCAACAACGTCATCACCGGTACCTCGCTCGCCAACTATCTTATCGGCAATG
>ERZ1645187.267-NODE-267-length-50439-cov-224.643200_pt1 | contig 50439 bp, 52 predicted proteins | sample MGYA00575352_ERZ1645187 | MGnify/ENA primary metagenome ERZ1645187 (study PRJEB40837, sample SAMN11349314) | freshwater sediment metagenome | isolation source: river sediment | host: Sediment | place: India: Wazaribad , New Delhi | collected 2017-02-21 ... | reverse complement strand
AAATTTCCAGATAATTGGCAAATAAAAGCCGAAAACTCGAATACGTCTACTATAGATTTCAGCGGAGTACGCCATGCACACCGTCAGTATTCATGAGGCCAAGACCCATCTTTCCCATTTCGTCGACCAAGCCGCGGCTGGGGAGGACATCATCATTGCCCGGGATGGTAAGCCCGTCGCCCGCCTGGTCCCCCTCGAACCTGATTACCCTCGGCCCAGGCCATTGGGTCTGGGCAGGGGTCGATTCACGCTCCCCAAAGATTTCGATACCCTTCATCGCGAGGTCATCCAACGCATGTTTGAGTCGGATGAATGAACATGCCTGGGCTCAAACTCCTGCTCGACACCCACATACTGCTCGCCGCCCTCATCGATCCCGACACCTTATCAAGAGCGGTTCAGCAGGACATCAGCAACCCGGGCAACACCGTCCTGTTCAGTGCCGCCAGTATTTGGGAAATTGCCATCAAGTATTCCCTGGGGCGTGACGACTTTGATTTTCGTCCGGAGGACATCCAACAACTAGCGGAAAAAACGGGTCTTACCGAACTGCCAATATTCGCCCGACATACTCAAGCCGTTACCGACCTGCCTTGGCATCATCGCGATCCTTTTGATCGGCTGCTGATCGCCCAGGCTCAATCCGTGCCCGCTTACCTCTATACCCGCGACAGTCTGTTGGCCGAGTATTCGGACTTGGTCAAGTTAGTGCCATAACTCAGACTTACTGGCTTAGCGACTGCCTTTTGTCACCGTCGCTACCCCGCCTCCTTTAGCAAGGCCATCATCTCCTCGACCCCCATGCGCGCGGCCATTTCTGCGCCTTCGAGCAGGGAGTCGGCCAGGTCGCGCTTATGGCGGTGCAGGTCCAGGATCATGTCCTCGATGGTGTTTTTGGCCACCAGGCGGTAGATGGTCACCGGGCGCTGCTGGCCGATACGGTGGGCGCGGTCGGAGGCCTGATCCTCCACGGCGGGGTTCCACCAGGGATCCAGGTGGATGACGTAGTCGGCGGCGGTGAGGTTGAGCCCGGCGCCACCGGCCTTGAGGCTGATCAGGAAGAGATCGCCGCGGCCGGCCTGGAAGGCGGCCACCGCCTCCTGGCGGCGTTTCACCGGGGTGGCGCCGTCCAGGTACTGGTAGGGGATCTTCTCCCCGTCCAGCCATTCCCGCACCAGGGCCAGATGGTCGACGAACTGGCTGAAGACCAGGGCCTTGTGGCGGTTCTCCCGTAGCTCCTGGACGATCTCGGCAAAGGCCTGGAGCTTGGCGCTGGCGATGGGGCTGCCCGGGACCACCAGCTTGGGATTACAGCAGGCGCGGCGCAGACGCATGATTTCCGCCAGGACCTGGAAGCGCACGTCCCCCGGCCCCTGGCCGCCGACGCTGCTGATACGCTCCAGGGCGGAGCGGCGCAGGGCCTCGTAGAAGAGGCGCTCCTCCTCGCTCAGCTCCACGTGGAGGGTGATTTCGGTACGCTCCGGCAGTTCGGCAAGCACCTCGCTCTTCAACCGCCGCAGGATGAAGGGGCGGATCAGGCGCTTGAGCTGATTGCCCGCGGCCTTGTCCTTGCGCATCTCGATGGGGATGGCGAAGCGGTGGTTGAAGTGCTCCAGGCTGCCCAGCAGCCCGGGGTTGATGAAGCGGAACAGGTTCCACAGCTCCCCCAGGTGGTTCTCGATGGGGGTGCCGGTGGTGATGAGGCGGAAATCCCCTTGCAGGTCCATCACCGCCTTGGAGCGCTTGGTCTGGGCGTTCTTGAAGGCCTGGGCCTCGTCGGCGACGATGGTGCGCCACTGGACCTTGGTCAGGGCCTCGGACTCGGTCCACAGCAGGCCATAGGTGCAGATCACCAGGTCGAAGGGCCCCAGCCCCTCCAACAGGGCGGCCCGGTCGCCAGGGCCGAAGAGCCGGGCGTTGAGGGTCGGGGCGAAGCGTCCGGCCTCCTCCACCCAGTTGGCGCAGACCGAGGTCGGCGCCAGCACCAGGGCCGGGCCCTCGGCGGCGCGGCCCAGCAGCAGGGCCAGGGTCTGCACCGTCTTGCCCAGGCCCATGTCGTCCGCCAGGCAGGCCCCCGCCCCCCAATGGGCCAGGCGCGCCAGCCAGCGGAAGCCCTCGACCTGATAATCGCGCAGCTCGGCCTGAAGGGTGCTGGGGATCTCCGGCACCAGCTCCTGGGCCTCGCGCAGGCGCTCCAGGCGGACCTGCCAGTCGGCGTCGGTCTGGACCTCAAGGCCGTCCAGGGCCTCGTCGAGTAGGCCGGCGGCGAGGGGGTGGATGCGACCCTTGTCCTGCAAGGCGCGGATGGCGTCCAGACGCTTGCGCAATTCCTGGCTCAGGGCGAGGAATTCGTCGTCACCAAGCTTGATGAACCTCCCCGGGGTGGCGCTGAGCAGGTCGATAAGCCGGGCCATGTCCACCACCCGGCCGTCGTCCAGGGTCAGCTCCCCGGAGACGGCGAACCAGTCCCGCTGGCTGCCGACCCGCAGCTTCATCGCCTCCAGCCCGCGCTTGCCCAGCAGTCGCAGGGCCTTGCCCTGGGGCCATTCCAGGACCACCGTCTCGCCCAGCCCTTGCAGGGCCTCCAGGGTATCGAGGGCCTGCTCCGGGTCCTCCAGGGACCAGTCCCAGAACTCGGGGTCCAGGGCCGGACAGGCGGTGAAGAGGGCGACGGCCGCCGCCTGTTCGGCCTTCAGGTCCCGCCGGGCGTGGACGCGGCGGCCGTCGATCTCGCTGAAGATGGATGCGCCCCCCTCCCCGGGGTGGGCGCTGGGTCCCTTCTCGCCCAGGGGCCGCACCAGGCAGGTGACGCGCAGGCCATCCCCCAGGGGCTGGAGTTGCAGACAGGGCCGCGGATCGGCCTCCACCCGTTCCACCGCCGCCAGTTCGCCGACCGCCTCGCCGCCGATCTCCGAATGGACGGTGATCATGGGCGCCAGGGCGGTGATGGTCTCCACCACCTTGGTCTCCGCCGCCTTGGGCACCTTCAGCCCATCCCGGCCCAGGAGCCGCCCGACGCGCTGGTGCTGGGCGGTGAATTCAAAGAAGCGCAGGCGGCCCGGTTCCGCCGTGACGAAGTAGTGGGCCTCCCCCGTGCAGGGGGGGTGGAGGCTGATGCGAATGCCGTCCCCAGTCCGCGCCACCAGCAAGCGCGGCTGGTCCTGGACCAGTTCGACGGGCTCCCCCTGAAAAATCAGGTTGGGATGCCCGAGGGCCGCGCGCAGACCACAGAGGCCTTCGATATCGTATTCCATCCGGCTGCTGCTCCAACCCCAGCCCACGGACTGGGCCTTGATGCAGGCGCAGAGGGCCCGATCCGCCGGCGTCAGGTAGGGAAAGGCGTCGGCCTGCTCGGCCAGGCGCTTGAGGGCCACAACCCGCCCCTTGGTCCAGCCGGCGCCCCGCCGCTTGCGTTCCCGGGGCTCGAACAGCACCTGCCCCGAACCGACCAGGGTCAGCTCCCAGACCAGGCTCAGTTCGCCCTCCGTGGCGGCCTTGCCGGACGCGGCCGGGCCCGCCGTCGGGGCGGCGATCTCCCGCAACACGCGCAGGGTCCGCTCCCAGGTCTCCTCTGGCTGGCGCAGATTGGTCAGGGGCTTGGTCGCGAGGGCCTCGACACACCCAAAGCGCGTCGGATCCCCCCAGGCGTTGAGCAGCAGCGCCGCCTCCCGCGCGTACCAGAGATAACCGCCCTGGGTCGCGGCCCGCTGATGACGGCGCAGACGCTCCAGCCGCTCCTTGGTCGGCTTCCCCCCCATCCAGTGGATGCAGAGCCCCTGAATCAGCTCCACCCAGGGGTTATGGGCAAAGCGCAACGCCAGATAGGGATGGGCCTCCTGGTAGCCCTGCCCCTCCTGGATCACCTGGACCGCCAGGCCCAGGATCTCGAAGGCGGATTGAAAGGGGTCGTTGAACAGGGGCCGGCGACTGGCCTCCAGCAGGGTACGGATCTGGGCGGTCGCGGCCGGTGAGCCCTCCCGCAGCAGGGCGAGGAGGTGGAAGATACCCTCCAGCCGGGGGAGGTGAATGCTGCGCTTACGTTCCCGCTTCTTGAGCAGGGCCACCGCCTCCTGAAAATGGCCCATGGCGGCGACATCCTCACCACGCATGAAGGCCTGGATGCCCAGGCCGATCGGGCCCGACAAGCCACCCGGCACCGTCGAGCTGGGCAGCTCGGCGAAGGCGCCGCGCATCAGCCGCCGCTGGAAGAGTGCCTGGGCAAGGAGGGGGCTGGCCGACGGCCGGTCCTTGAACAGGGCCTCGAACCGCTCGTAGTTGGCCCGCTGATCGGCGAGCTGGATTTCGCCCTCCTCCAGCAGCGGCTCCAGGGCCATGAACTGGATCTCGGGCAGGGCCTGGTCCAGCCCCTCCCCGTAGATCCGCCGCAGGTCCGCCGCGAACTGGGGCGTGGCCTGGAGGTAATCCGGCTGGGTCAGACCCAGCAACCGGAACAGGGCCGCCCCGTCGCCAAGCAGCATGGCGAAGCGGACCTCGCGCAGAAAACGGCGCTGGCTCTCCCGGTCCACCATGCCATACTCGTTGCGCCGGTAAGGCAGGACCCGACCCACGGCCTGGATGATCGGTTCCAGCAGGCCCGCTTCCCGCGCCTCCGCGGTCAGGGGCTCCACCAGGCTGGGATGGCAACGGATACTGGCATGCTCCTCGATCCAGACCCCCGCCTTGAGCAGGCGCGAGCTCATCTCGGTGTTGATCGAGTTGTACATCACCCGCCCCTGGTCATCCTTCCAGCCCAGTTCCTTCATCACCATCTTCAGGTTGGTAAGGTAGATGACCTCGCCATGGACAGCGGTCACCTGCACCAACTGGCGCAGCGCGGGAGACAGGGCCTGATAGGCCGCGAGTGGTTGCAGGGCTGGGGGCATGGCGGAGGAAACCGGGATAGGTCTGGCAGCGATAAGGGATTATACCCGCTGGAAATCAAATTTCGGATCAACCCGGCTGGCAAGCTATTGTCCCTTACCCTGGACTGAACGAACATAACCGGCAAAACGATCGCATGGTTAACCGCACTCCTGAACTGAAAAGAGATTCCTCATGCACAGCTACCAAGACGATGTCGTGGCCTGGGCGAACGAGCAAGCACATCTGTTACGCAGCAAGCGCTTCGATCTACTGGACCTGCACCACTTGGCCGAGGAGATAGACGACGTGGGTAAGAGTGAACAGCGGGAACTGGCCTCCCGGCTGGCGGTCCTCCTGGCCCATCTCCTCAAGTGGCAGTATCAACCCGAGCGGCGCGGCGCGAGTTGGGAAAGCACCATCAGGGAGCAACGTCGCGCCGTTGCCCGCCGGCTGCGCAATACCCCCAGTCTGCGAACCTGCCTTGATGATCCTGACTGGTTGGAGGACGTCTGGCTGGATGCCCGCATGGCCGCGAGCCAGGAGACAGGGATCGAATTTGACCACTTCCCGGCCGCCTGTCCCTGGACCTGTTCATCCCTGCTGGAGGATAACTCACCCCCGGGCGATGCCTGATTTTCAGACCAAAAAATGGGTTTGTTTCGCAAAATGCCCTTTTTGCAACCGCCAAGATCCACCGCAAAAGACGTCGGGGTACTGGCTTGCGCCCCTTCGCAACCACCGCCTTATGGACGATCCCACCTACGCCACCGTTACGCCGGCCGCCCCCCGAATGGATGCTGTCAAAGTAAGATAAGGCAAGCTGGCACTGGCTGAGCGGCTTGGCCGATGATCCCAGTGAAAAGAACCTGGAAATCAATAGAGAACGAATGACCGATGAGACTGGCACCCGAGCAGATTGCAAGCATCCGGCGGGCCGCCGATGCCGCCTTCGGGGCTGACACGCGTGTGACCTTATTTGGCTCTCGCGTCGATGACAACAAGCGAGGCGGCGATATCGACCTCTTGATTCAGCCCACTCGCAGCGACCAACCCTTGGTTCGCAAGTTGCGGTTTCTGGGCTTGCTGGAACGTGATCTGGGCGAGCGCAAAATCGATGTCGTTATGGAGCTTCCCCACGACAGTCGCCCAATCGTGCAAGTGGCTCATGAAACAGGCGTGGTTTTATGAATCAGGCACCGGAAATTCTTATCCTTGAGCAGGCACTGGCGATTGGACGGATACATCGTCAAGCGTTGGGAGACGCCTTGGACGACCTACGCCTGCGTAATCTCAAACCAGCGGACCTGGAGCGTCTTAGCAAGGCGGATCGACGTTTGTTGGATCAATTCGCCTATCGCTATACGCGCCTACAGGACGACATGGGTGCCAAACTCATGCCGGCTGTTTTGCGAGCCTTACAAGAGGACACTCCCAGCCTGTCCATGCTCGACCGCTTGAACCGGCTGGAGCAACTTGGCTGGCTGCCCTCCGCGGAGGAGTGGGGCGATCTGCGCCGGGTTCGTAACGAGTTTGCGCATGATTATCCTGATACCGTCGACGAACGGTTTGACCGGCTACACCTCGCCCTGACCGCTGCCCAGCGACTTCTGGAAATTCTGGTGGAGTTCGAGCACAAGGCTCAACAATGTTTCCCTGACATTCACTCTTGACGGTCCCAATCATCCTTTCGCCTAGGTTGCTAAGGTTACTTAGGCAAAGCCCCAACCCAACGCCCCACCTTGGCACCCCTCGACCGGTCAAGAAGACATGAGCCAACCCGCACCTCGCAATCGCTTGAGCGTCCTGGACTATCTGGCTGGCGAAGATGGCGTCGAGATCCGCCACGAGTACATCGACGGTCAACTCTATGCCATGACCGGCGCCAGCGACCGCCATGGCCTCATCACGGGGAATATCTTTGCGGCCCTGCGTCCCCTCATCCGTGGCACCCCCTGCCAACTCTTCGCTAATGACATGAAAGTCCGGCTCAGCATCAGCCAGCAGGACATCTTCTATTACCCCGACCTGCTGCTGTCCTGTGATCCCACGGATCGGGAGACGTATTACCGCAGCCGACCTTGTCTGCTCGTCGAGGTCCTGTCCGATTCCACCGCCCGCATCGACAGCCGGGAAAAGCTATTCGCCTATCAAACCATCCCCAGCCTGAAGGAATACCTGCTGGTCTCCCAAGCCACTCGTCTGGTGCAGATCTACCGCCGTCGCCAGGACTGGGCGCGAGAAAGCTTCACCCAAGGCAGCATCACCCTCGACTGCCTGGCCTTTGACTTGCCGCTGGAGGTGATCTACGAAGACGTGCCCTAGACGTGATCTTTGAGCGAGGAAAAGGCCATCCACGGTCATGGATGGCCTGGATCCAGAATCAGCACCTCTTAATGTAGACCTCACAACTTAGGGGTGACAGCCCCTCAATCGTTATCGGTAACGCTAACCGTTGCCCGGCTAATCGCGCCCAAGGTGGCGCCTTTGGGGGAACTGAGCGTCACGTAAAAGGCTTCCGTGGACTCCTTGGTCGTGTTGTTGATGATGGAAATCGTGATGGCCTTGGGGTTGGCATCCCCCGCGGCCCAGCTCAGGGTGCCGCTCTTGCTGACATAATCACTGCCGCTCCTCGCCGTGCCATTGCTGGTGGCGTACCTGATGCTGGCGCTGGCGCTAGCACTCCCCAGACGCTGCACCCAGAGCGTTACCGTGCCAGCGCCCTCGTTGACCTGCGCCGTGGCACTGGCGAAGGCCAGATTCTTATCGCCATTGTCCTTGATCGTCACCGTGGTGGCGGCGGGGGAACCCAAGCTCCAGCCGGAAGAGGGGCTGCTCAAGGCCACCTTAAAGGTTTCGTCCACCTCGTAGAGGGTATCGTTGGTGATGCTGATACTGATGTTCTGGGTGGTGACGCCCGCCGCGAAGCTCAGGGTCCCGCTCTTGGCGGTGTAATCCTTGCCCGCCACCGCGCTGCCGTTGCTGGTGGCGTACTTCACGGACGCGGAACCGCTACCGCTGGACCGGGTAACGGGGATGGTCAGGGTCGTGGTCCCCTCGGTCACCGTCGCCGTGGCGGCTTTAAACTGGAATGTCTGCGTGACGGGAGGCGGCGGCGCCACGGCCAGCAACTGATTCAGAGCGGCATGGCAATCGATACGCGGCTTGACGATGCTGGTGAGGCGAAAGTCGGCGATGGGCTTGCCCGTGCCCTTCAGCGCCGCCTCGATGGCATCCACCGTGGCCTCCGGCTTCGCGGCCTTCAGCAGGGCCCAGCAGCCGGCGGCATGGGGGGTGGCCATGGAAGTCCCGTGGTAAGTGGCGTAGGTGTTGGTCGGCACCGAGGCATCGATGGCGGAGCCCGGCGCCAGCAGATCCAGAAAACTCGCCGTGTTGGAATAGCAGGCGACCTTGTCCACGGCGGATGCCGAACCACCACAGGTCCAGCCGCTGGTGTCCCAGGTCGCCCCCACGCTCACCGCCGAGGAGATACAGGCCGGCGCGCTGATGGCATTGGTCCTGCCCTCGTTGCCCGACGCGATAAGGGTGGCGATGCCCCTGGACTTCAGATTGTCAATCAATGCCTTGGTGGAAGCGTTGGCGCTATTGCACGTGCTTTCGCTGCTATAGGCACCCCCTCCCAGGCTCATGTTCACCGCCGCGATCTTGACGCCGGCATCATGAAGATCGATGACCCGCTGCAAACCGCGGTTGATGTCGCTAAACCAGGCAAAAGAATCCCGGTAGTAGGCATCCCAGGTAAACACCTGCATGGGGATCAGGTTGCCGCCCTTGGCGACGCCGGCAAAGGTCTGGTTGCCGCCCCGGCCGATGGCGATACCGGCCACATGGGTGCCGTGATCGCAGGCCCAGTTGCCATAGGTGGCATCGTAGCAATAGGAGGCGGATCCACTGGCGGTGGAGGCGGTGACGCGACCGGGACACATGGAGTATTCACCCGCACCAGGATTGTGCGTGGAGTAACAGGCCTCGGCAACCAAGGTTCCCTGGAGGAAGGGATGGGAGGTCTGAACCCCGTTATCCAGCACCGCCACCGCCCAGCCCTTCCCCACGTAATCGGCACTCCAGGCATCATCGGCCTGGATGAGCGGGACGCTTTGCGCCAGAGAGGCCCAGGCCTGCCGGTCCTCCTGAATATCCGTCACCTCCGGCATGGCGGCCAGGGCTTCGAGTTGGTCAGCATCGACTTCCATGGCCATGAAAGGCACCGCAGTCAGACGATTGATCCGTGCCGCGTCACGCCGCGGCAAGGCCTTCTCGATCGTGGACTGGACGGCGCCGATCTCCTGGCGCTGACGCTGCCGGGTGGACCTGTCCTGAAACCCTTCCGGGGCAAAGGCCGCGCGCACGCCGATAATAACCCGGATCTTGTCCGTCGCAGCGGCCTGGCGGCGCAGTTGGTTCAGGTTAACCGCCACCTCAGGATTAGTGTTCATCCCCAAGGGGACATCCACGGAGTTGCCAAGCAGGCGACGCGCACCCGGAGCATAGGCATCTCCAGATCGCCAAGCTTCCGCTTCCAGTGGAAACTCATTGCCTTGGTCCGTGGAAGCCGCCAGCGATGACGCGGAACTCACCAGCCCCACAAGCAGGAGGGAACTGGCAGCAATGAGCAATGGAACGGGGTGTGAGCGGGGTTTGAATGATATTGACATCGGAGTACTCCGGCACGTCATGCCTTCTCAGATGGCGGACTTGTACTAACTATCAAGTATACGATGAGCGGTTTCAAACCGGTCAAAGGGCGTAAGCAAGCCCGCCAGCAGACCGGCACGCAGGGTTCTAGCAAGCAGCGTTAGGGTGTCAGCGTTGCGCTCAAAGCGAAGGAAGTCACATCCTTGGGGACACTAGTAAAGGTGATACATTTTCCTTCACAGCCGACACCAGAGGTACCGCCAAGAGTCACGATCTTGTCAGACGGTAATACATTGCTCGTGGTAACACCACTCACCTGGCCGGCTGGTGTTACCCCATCCGCCTGAGTGTATGTGATATTTCCAGACCAATAGTCACCAGACCAGCCAATCCAATCGATCCGGCAATTGTAGACAAAGGGTGATGCCGTTTGAGTTGTAGGCAAGCAGAGGCCACCCTCAACTTTGACCAGCGGCGCCGTGGTAGCCGTCGTGGTAATCGTCATGGCAAAGTTCGTCGTGCTAGAGATAAATCCGCTCTCGAATGGACAGGTTGAACTCAGACAGAACAGCAGTCCCGAATTTCCACCTTGGGTACCACTGATGGTAGTGAACGGGTTGCTGCCCAGGCTTGGCTTACTTTCATTGGTAGCACAATCGGTATTTGTGGGCTGACCCGTGATCGTCGTTAGGAGAAAATGATGGTCGATGCCCGTAGCTGAGGACCCATAACTGACCGGCGTATAAACCGAGCCATCGAGCCCGATGCCCGTGGATTTACAAGACGAACTGGTGGGAGTCGTGGTACAGGCAGAGGTATAGCCGCGATAGTTGCGTAAGGCACTGAGAATGGGGCGCCGGGACACGGGAGAAGTCACCGATTGGGAAATGTTTGGATCGCCGAGGCAGACCCGATCACCGCCATCAAACCGGACCACGGCTATATTGCCCCACCAGCCAGCCCCCATGTAGCAGGTGTAATAGAAATAAGAGTAGTCTGCGGATCCCGATGGGGGATAGAGAGGAAGGGTATTGGCACCACCGGGGAGATACTGCCGGCATACGGAGCCTAATGAACCCAGGACGCGGACATTGGTGTTGACGAGAGCCATGTCTATCTGGCTCGTCGCCTTCTTGGCGATCTTCGAGCCCCAGGTAATGTATACCTTCCCGGAAATGGTACTAAAGTTCGAGCCATCTTCTATTGTCAATAGGACCCGGCCCGTGGCGGTCTCGATTAATTCAGTCTTACCCCCGTACTGATAGATACTGGTGCCATCATTGGGGTTCGAGACAGCTCCAGCAGGTGGTACGTTAGGGGTATATTTGACCTCACCGCTCTCCCTGCCCCTCCCACCGGGGGTCTCCGGCATGCCGGCGCCAACGCCGCCCTGTCCGCTGCCAATTGACCCTGAGGTGATTAAGTCAGTCCAGGCTAATAGGCTGTTGAGTTCAACCTTGCGTTCCCCAGAACCGCCACAGGTATCGCCCCAGGACACGCATACCGTCACTCTGTCCAGATCAAGGCCCGTCAGGCCAGCGCCGGCAATGGTCCAGGAGCGGGAAAACGTTGCGTTAACCCCAGCGATTGTTTCGGGCGAGGTACTTGAAACCGGTTTCGTGGCCGGTGGTTGTTGGGCGCGGATTTCCTCCAGCTTACCCTCGGCCAATTGGGTCGCCTCCGCGCGGGTCTTGCCGATCGCCGTACCCGCGAGCATCACGGAATTGAGCCTGACAATGCCAAACAAGCCGATCCCAATGACCACGATGGCAATCATGGCATCCATCAAGGCAAATCCTTTGTCGCGGCAAATTAGGTTGGCGTTCATCGAATTAGGCCCTGGCGATGGTTACTGTTCACAGCCAATCCCGCCAGGATCCGGACAACATCCCTGGCTTGCCAAGTTTTTGCAACTTATTACTACCGTCATTGTTAGCGAAGGGGTCGTAAATAACATCCAAACTTCCCGTACCACCTACTGCCCCTTCGACCGAGACGTTGCCATATACGGTTACGTTACCTTGAACACCCATGCTGCCCATGACATAAACCACGCCATAGACGGTTGTGTTACCGCCCTGATTCCAATTGCCCTCGATAATCAAGACAACCGGGTTATCGGTGCTGCCAATCGTGCCATTGGGCAAGGATACGCTGGCAGTTGATCCCGTGATGACGATGGCTTCACCCCCCTGGGTAGCCAGACTGCTGGCCTGTGCCGCGGTGATGACGCGGGTGGCGACCTCATCCCGATAGGTCGCAAAATCATGCCCGAAATAATTGCGGAACATATCCTCGTCGGACATATTTTTTAACGTGAGATCCTGATCAATTACATCCGGACCCTTCGCGGTTTTATCGGTTACACAGAGATATTTTTCACTAGCCTTGCATGAAGTAGGAATATCCGACGGCGGTGATTCGGTCATCTCAGGCTGCGGAATATTCGGATTGCGAATAAAGGTTTTACCCGCATTGCCAATGCTCTTCGTCTCGCCACCCGTCCAGATGGTCAAGTTGTTGAAATAATTAGTCACCGTAGCACTACCCTGGACATCAAGGGTGCCTTTACTGATCAGTGGATTGTCGGGTGAGTCCGTCATGGTAGTGGCGCGAGAAAAACTGACCACAACCGGTTGCAGGGCAATACCGTCGTCACTCCTGCCACAGGCAAGCACTAGCGGTAGGCCAAATCTATCTGTTGTCGTAAATCCAGTTGAACAGGACAAGCGGTATGTGGAATCATCACAAGCTTCCACTCGTGGGTAAGGTTTAGACGGATCAGGGTTGGGATCAATTGGATCGCAATAATAGACCTGATAGCTTGCCCCAGTGGAAAGCGTGAGGGATGCGATGGAATCCGCCTTATTAGGTGTGTTATCACGATCGATCCCACCGGCCTGCATGTAAGCCAGCGCATGGCTGATACCCGCCTGTGCCGCCTGGAGTGCTTGACGGTCACGGATCTCGTTGCCAGAGATGCGTTGCTCGAATAGGGTAGATCGCGAAACCGAGATCAGCACCAATGCAGCAACAAAAAGAAGTAGAACACCGATAGGCAACGCAGTTCCACGCTGAAGGCTAGTTACCATATAACCTCCTGGAATAATTTACATACCAGTGTAGATTACAGGAAAACACATAGTGAAAAACGGAAATTCATGACCGTTACTTAAAACTTCCTAGCGCGTATAGATGCTACTTATCATAAAAGGATGCCCTATCAAGGGGCCGTAAAGAAACGATCATTAGCAACTAGTACCGTTTGAGCGAGAATCATTTTAAAATCAGGCCGCCTGATAGAATACCCCATTAAGGTAATATTAACTTTTCTGATTTCAATATATTGATTACCAGCAGTTAGGGTAATTGCGCTACAGGGGGATTGAGTCAAAACGCCCGATGACAAATCATAACAAATTGATCCAGCCAAGCTAAAGCCACTCAAGTTCTCACCGGAATCAATCGATAATGTATTCTGATCAATTATATTTTCATCTTTGCTGGTATCCCAAGCTAAGGTTTTACACTCATCTAGTGCGGACAGATTTACGCACTGAAGCATTTGTATCCCATTACCCATAAAACGGAATCCAACCACTCTGCCAAATTTCCAATTAGTATCCGGCATGCGGTTGTAGGCAAATAAAATCGTTTTTCCATTATCCAAGATTTCTAAATCATTTTGATAACAGCCTGGTTTGCGGACGGTAAAAGGGTTTCCTCCAGCAACGCAGGCTGGTGTCATGTCTTTTAATTCCTGATTTGGGGTCCAAGAACCAGCTCTCCGAATCTCCGACACCATGAGATCCATTATTGCCCTAAGATCTGAATTTAGTTTTAGAGATTCCAATATCTCGCTACTACTTCTAGCGATAAAAATATAGGTCGCAATGGCGGAGGCTATTACTAACATGCCTACGGTCAGGCCCACCATCAATTCCACCAGCGTCACGCCTGCCTGCTGCCGATAATTCGTAGCTAAGTACATGATGGGTAGCCCCACACCTTTCCAGTTCCACTAGGGGAGCAGCTACGTACTCTACCAAGACGACTCAAAACTACTTCAATTCTGTAACTAGAAGGGGATTGCAGTATTAGCGTCACCCCCTCCCCTGGCATGCCACGGATACGATCAAAGGTTCTCGTTCCAGTACCCGATTCCTTGTCAGTTAGCGTTACCTGTGGAAAGCCATCTCCACAGGTATGGTTCAAATCCTCATCTGGGTTTTTGGTGACATCCCAAATCTGCAAAAACCACCCGGAACACCCTATCAGACCCGCGCCCCCCCACACCACCTTAATATCATGCGAGCGTTTTACGGCTTCCGACCGGGCAAATTGCAGATCGCTATAAATTGCTTCCGCGGCATTGATGACCCGTCTTCTCTCGCCCATATCGCGAAAGCTCGGGATGGCGATAGTGGTCAGGATGGCTAGAACTGCGATGGTCACCAGCAGTTCAAGAAGCGTAACGCCTTTAGACCGGTTCATGTAGCAGTGCCCGGTGTAAGCCAAGTTAATTCCCGTGTGATTTCAGATTATTTTTTCCAACAGGTATCCGGTTCTTTTTTGCTGTTCTGGTACAGCTTAAGCGGGGTGCAGTCGGTATCACTGGCCTGACTAGTCCCGGCTTTGGCCGTGGCGGTGATGGTATAGGCGCTGGCCGTGTTACCAGAAATGGCAAAGGTGTAGTAGTCCGATGGGAAGGAACCCAAATCCGTCAAACTGCCATAGCTGACATGATTGACCCGATATTTCTCCTGCTGCAACTGAATATCCAGCATGACGCTCTGAGCATCGATCCGTCGGGCTTTACGGATATAGTCCTGGTAAGAAGGATAGGCAATTGAGGCCAGAATGCCGATGACGGCAACCACGATCATCAGTTCGATCAGCGTGAATCCCTGGCGGCGGAAGGGGAAGGGATGAATTGCCATGCGGGACCTGTCTGCCAATGGCGAATTAGTCTGAAGGGGCCGAACTAGTTTTACGGGATGTCGGTGCTAGGCCTGCATCACGGCTCAGGTCTGGTGTAAACAGTCCGCCGCCTCAATTGTTATCTATGGTACTCACCAGTGCGTTGATGAGCGTGATATGTTCATGGTGTTGATGCCCATGGCGTAGCTCAGAGTCCCACTTTATGCAGCTCAATCATAGCCCGCGACCGCGCAGCCGTTGCTGGTGGCGTATTTCACCTTCCCCGAGCCACTGCCGCTGGTACGGGAAACGGGGATGATCTAAGGTCACCCTGCTCTGAGTCACCGTCATCCTCAAGGCGCCAAACTGGAAGCTTTGGGTGGTGGGCGGGAGCGGTTCCACCTTCAGCATCAGGTTAAATGCCGCATAGAAATCCTTACGCGGCTCTTTACGCGGATTGACGATGCTGATACTGCGGTAGTTGGGTGCGAAAACCGCACGCACATCATCGAGGACCCGCAGCCGACTTGACTCCGGGGTCTCACGAATAAGGTTACCATAAGAATTAACTATCTCAGTCGCCTTAATACTATTTATGGCGAACTCGTTAGATGAACATATACTTTGCTGTTTCATCAACCCCCCACCAATATATGAATGAGCCGCCCGTATCCGATAAGTCATCATTAGGCTTTATGAAACGCATGGTTTATACTTTAAATTTTATGAGATGATGAATTCACGGCCACGCTCAAAAACCATTAGCCTGGCTAAAAAATGATTATTTCAAAAAGAATTAAAGCACCCCCTCAGACTCTCCAGGGGGTGCAAATACTATCTAGAAAGATTTATCTGCAATTTGATGGGCGGTATTTGTCATCTAAAGTCCCGCCCGTACAATCCCATTGTATTTCTGAAGTGGGTGCCTTACCAGCAACAAGGGCTGCACCCGCACTTTTTGGAGTTATCTCTATTGTCCCATTGCCTGCTGCCGCAGTATAGGTGATGGTGATTACACCAGCTGCACTAGCTACAACGGAGGTAACATTTGGAGTGGCACCAGGCTGAGTAAAACCAGCCGAAAAGTCGGCAACCCCGTTCATCGCATTCTCTGCCACGGTTGTTTTGGCGGCGGCTGCTAGACTCAATCCTTCACTGACTTTTGCGCGGATTGTATAGTCTTGATAAGCAGGTATAGCAATTGCTGCCAGTATGCCAATAATGGCGACCACGATCATGAGTTCGATCAAGGTAAAGCCATGCTGTTTGTTCATTTTCAGTTCTCCATCAGTAAAGCTGATAAGGATTGACGAAATGTCGTCTGCTTAAACCGGATTAAGCGACCGGCACGCTTAATTTCTAATATTCAAAAAGCATGCCATCACCTCGCCTTTTCTCGAATCATATACTTACGCAGCAGACTAGAAGAATGCTACCCTTTGTCACAGCCTTTGCTATGTCAGCAGCGTGACGATGGTCGTCTGTCACTAAGACATTCTTTGAAGTCGGCACGTGCACATCAACACAAGTCACTCAGCGGCGACCCTTACATGACCTCGATCAGTCTGAAAACGGCGGCCCACCTTACGGGGGTCAGCAAGCGGACCATCTGGCGACGCATCGCCGCCGGTAGCCTCTCGGTCTCCCGGTCAGAAGATTCCCGAGGGCGGACACTCCTTTCTCTGGGTGACATCGCTGGGGACATTGGCCTACCGATGAATAGCGAGTTGATCGCCGCCATCAAGAACGCCGATGTTGGTCAGGCAAGGGACCAACTGGAACTGGCACTGCTCTTTCTAGAGTCAGGGCTGAAAGTGAAGGCTTTGCCTTGGCTAGAGTTAGCGGCTCAGCAAGGCGATGCCGACGCCATGCTGACTTTGGGTGAAACCCAACTTGAGGTTTCGGTTGAAGATCCCAAGATTGCCCTGAACTGGATACGTCGCGCCGCCATCGCTGGCCAACCTCTGGCCATTGCGGTCATGGAAGCCTTGTCGAGTCAACATAAGAGGCTTGGCAATGCCTCTGAATGACCGCCTCAACACCATACTTACCGCTGACTCACAAAAACCATATCAGGCATTTAGTAATCGGCTAGTGTCATCGGAGTGACTCGTCAAACAGTCGCCGCCATCTTGAAAATGGGAAGGTACATGGCAACGACCAGACTGCCAACGAGGCCGCCGATAACCACCATAATCATGGGCTCAAGCAGGCTGCTAAGAGCATCAACGGCGTTATCCACCTCCTCCTCGTAGAAATCCGCCACCTTGGAGAGCATGGCGTCGAGAGAACCGGCCTCTTCGCCGATGGCGGTCATCTGGATGACCAGATGGGGGAAGAGATCGGCCTGACGCATGGACAGTTGCAGGGACTGACCAGTGGCAACTTTTTCCCGCATCCCAAGTACCGCATCGGAATAGACCACACTGCCGGTAGCGCCAGCGACAGAGTTGAGGGCCTCCACCAAAGGCACGCCGGCGGCGAACATGGTGGCAAGGGTACGGGCGAAGCGCGCGACGGCCGCCTTGTGGAGGATGGGCCCGATGATGGGAAATCTGAGCATGGTACGGTCGATCCCCTCTCGTAACGGGGCTGAACGCTTGTAGCTTTGGACGAAGCTATAGCCAGCAGCACCAAGTGCGAGACCGATGCCCCACCACCACTCGACCATGAAATCGGAAATTCCCATCACCAAGAGTGTGAAGGCCGGTAAATCAGCGCCAAAGCTCGTGAAAAGTTCCTTGAATTGGGGAATGACGAAAATCATGATCACGGCCGTCACCACGATAGCGACGATGATGACCGCCGCGGGGTAGAAGAGGGCCTTTTTGATCTTGCCCTTGATGCTCTCGGTCTTCTCTAGGTAGGTGGCCAGCTTGTCCAGCATGGTATCGAGCACGCCGGCCTGCTCCCCGGCCTGTACCAGGTTGCAGAAGAGCTGGTTGAAGAAGAGGGGATGCTTGGCCAGGGCCAGGGTAAGGGCAGTGCCGCTTTGGAGGTCATTTTTGACTGAGAGGATGAGGTCCGACATGGCCGGGTTTTCATGCCCCCGACCGACGATGTCAAAGGCCTGTACCAGGGGTACGCCGGCCTGCATCATGGTGGCCAATTGGCGGCTGAAGACGGCGATGTCCTTGGGGACGATCTTTTTCTTGCCACTTCTTACCTGAGTCTTTTTGCGGATCTTGGCGGGGGTGATGCCCTGACGGCGCAATTCGGCGCGCACCGCAGCCTGGTCGGAGGCCGGGGTTTCACCCTTGACCCGCTTGCCGGAGCGGTCCATGCCTTCCCAAGCGAAGAGGAGGTTTTTGTCCGCCTCGGGCTTATTGACTGGCCCGGGCTTAGCAGCGGGATCGGTTTTTTTGGCGGGAACCAGGGCCATGGTTAGCGTCCTTCATTCAAGGCGACAAGCTTATGAACCAACCTTCTTGCGCGCTAGGAGTGTCCATGCCTATCCACTGGATCTTTGACAGAAAAAGAAGCGAAGCGGTGGCAGGATGTCACAGATAGCGCTCAGCAAAGCGATTTACCTCTTCAAGAATCCGCATCATCTCCTCAGCCAGATTGAAGGCGCGATTGAGGAGACTGGCTTGTATTTCAGGATCCTCAGGGTAATCGTGGGCAAACTGATTGCGCATTTCACGCAACGTAAGCCATTGTTGCGCCGATCCAATGGCACCGATTTTCTCCAGCCGATTCAGCTTGTCGATGAAAGCGGACAGATCACCCGACTCACGGGTCAATTCCAGAACGGCGGGGAACAGCTTAGCCCCCATCGTGTCCTGAAGCTTGGAGAACCGGGTAATAAACTGATCACAGACAGCGAGGTCCATCGGCCTCAGGGTGGTAAGTTTTTCCGCGGTTAGTGGTCGCAGTGGCCGCAAGGTATCCAGCGACCAACGTAGCCGCTCGGCATGGATGCGGCAGATGTCCCTCGCGCCTAGGTATGCCATGGGCGTCATAGGGACACCCCGGTCTTTTGGGCATGGCGATGGATGGGGAGTTCTGGCCCCTGTTGACGGCGCACCAGCAGATCGATCTTCTGTTCTCCAAGAGCCAAGTGCAACTCGGCTAGTGCATTCAACCGCGCCTCAATGATCTGGTCGGGTGACTGGATGTCCGGCTCGATGTACAGATCAATATCTCCACCCTTAGCCGTGTCATCAATGCGCGAGCCAAATAGCCGAATCTGGCTGGTGGAACCAAAGTGCCGGCGGAGAACCGCCCGGATCGTCGCTTGTTGCTGTTGAGTCAGCCGCATGGAAGGTCAATGGCTTTCGCCTGGGATCAGGACTTGGTCCAGGGTTGTTGCTGTGAGTATTCGCTCAGCCCAGCGCAGTAAGGTATCGGTATCAGCAGTTTCGATGCGGTGGAGGATGCTAGGGTCAGGTTGGCCAAATTTGAGAGTGATAAGGCGCTGAAGCATTGCGGATTCGCCTTCTTGCCGGCCCTCTTCGATCCCTTCCGCAAGGACATCCTGGTAGAAACGGGTTTGTTTCAGGTCAATGTCAGTCAAGGCCAACATAGATTGAATCTCCTCTCGGCTGCATTGGGGGAGCTTGTAGATCAGGATCGTCTCGATAAAGTTCAGCAGGTCCAGCCGTTCTGGATCGAGGGAGGCGCGGCCTAGCAGGCGCTGGGCGCGTTGGAGCGCCATATCGGTTTCGTCCACGATTAGGCGCAGCAGTTCCCAGCCTGGCGTCTGTCGCTCTTGGTCCCTCAAGGCTGTCAGGTCTATCCGCTGGATCTCTGGCAAGGAGAGAAGCGAAGCGTAGCCAATTGGAACATGCTCGGCGCTGGCATGAGGATAGATGACCAATGCCCGCCAGGGACGTGGTTTGGGCGCGCGATGGAGAAAAAGGAAGATCTCCGCAAAAAGTCGCCGGTAAAGGGTCTCGTCAGGCTGGAACTGGACCTCGACGAATACCCACGGTTCATCACTGTCCTCGGGGGGTGAGAGAACGCCGTCCAGCCGGAAGGCGGTCTGCTTTATTTCTTCCGAACGAAATGTGTAACGCGATCCAGCGGTTGGTTCAAGTCCTGCCAGATCCAGTGCCAGGGCAGGCCAGCGCCGGAAGAGTTCGTAGAAGAGACTATCGGTCTTCACTGGTGGGACTTTCAGCTACGCTTGATTCAAGGTCTCATCCAGCTTGGCCAGATCGAAATCCCCGGTGACCAGGCTGGTGCCGATGCCATGGAGTAGGACCAGACGCAGGCGGCCATCCTGGACCTTTTTGTCCACGGCCATCAGGTCGCGGAAGGTAGCGGGGCTGAGTTCCCGGGGTGGGGCGGTGGGCAGGCCGGCGGCGGCGATGAGAGTACGGGCGCGGTCCAGATCGGCGGCGCTCAGCCAGCCGAGACGGTGAGAGAGGTCGGCGGCCTGGCACATGCCGGCAGCGACGGCCTCACCGTGAAGCCAGGCGCCGTAGCCCATGCCGGTCTCGATGGCATGGCCAAAGGTGTGGCCCAGGTTGAGCAGGGCGCGCTGGCCGGATTCGCGCTCGTCCGCCGCCACCACCTCGGCCTTGTTGCGGCAAGAGCGCTCGATGGCCTCGGCCAGGGCGGCGCCATCCCGGGCGCGCAGGGCGGGCATCCGTGCCTCTAGCCAGGTGAAGAAGTCCGGATCGCGGATCAGGCCATACTTGATGACCTCCGCCAGGCCGGCCGAAACCTCTCGGTCCGGTAGGGTGTTCAGGGTATCGGTGTCGATGATGACGGCGCGGGGCTGGTGGAAGGCGCCGATCATGTTCTTGCCCAAGGGGTGGTTGACGCCGGTCTTGCCACCCACGGATGAGTCCACCTGGGCCAACAGGGTGGTGGGCACCTGAATGAAGTCCACGCCACGCTGGTAGCAGGCGGCGGCGAAGCCGGCCATGTCCCCCACCACGCCGCCGCCGAGGGCGACCAGGGTGCAGTCGCGGCTGAAACGGTTGCACAGCAGGCTGTCGAAGATGCGGTGCCAGATCTCCAGGGTCTTGTACTCTTCGCCATCGGGGAGGATGACCCGCGCCAACTGGTAGCCGGCCAGGGCCTGTTCCACCTGGGCCAGATAGAGGGGGGCGACCGTCTCGTTGCTGACGATCATCACTTGGCGGCCGCGGATGTGGGGCAGGTACCAGCGGGGATCGGCGAGCAGTTGCCGGCCTATATAAATCGGATAAGAGCGGTCGCCGAGGGCGACCTCAAGGGTTCTGGTCATCAGACTAATTCCGTCTCCAGGCGCCGGCGGATCTCCTTGACCACGGCGACGGTGCCGCGCTTCTCGGTGGAGACGACCAGGTCAGCCACCTGGCGGTAGAGGGGCTCACGAATCTCCATGATGTCGCGCAGGCTCTGCAGGGGGTCCGCCGTCTGGATCAGCGGCCGGTTGCGATCGCGGTTGGTGCGGGCGAACTGCTGCTCCGGGCTGCAGTGGAGGTAGATCACCACGCCCCGGGCGGTGAGGCGCTGACGGTTGGTCTCGCGCAGCACGGCGCCGCCACCGGTGGCGAGGACGATGCCGTCCTGTTCGGTCAGGTCGGCGATGACCTGCTCCTCGCGCTTGCGGAAGCCTTCCTCGCCCTCGTACTCGAAGATGGTGGGGATATCGACGCCGGTCCGGCGCTGGATTTCATGATCGCTGTCCTCAAAGTGGAAGGACAGGGCCTCGGCCAACTGACGGCCGATGGTGGATTTGCCGGCGCCCATGGGGCCGACGAGAAAGATGTTGTTTAACCGCTTCATGGACAGATACTTTCTCGTTAAGGAGCTTGGCGTTCAAGCGCTTGGGGCCATTAGGCCCGGGTATCAACGCGCTTTCATCTCTTGTTGCAAAATGCGGGGGGTGACGAAGATGAGCAGTTCTTGATTGGTTTCCTGACGGGAATCGTTCTTGAAGAGATTGCCCAGGATCGGTAAATCGCCCAGCCAGGGCACCTGATCCTTGTTGGTGAACCGGGAACGCTCGAACACTCCACCCAGGACCACGGTTTCCCCATTGTCCACCAGGACGTTGGTCTCCACGGTCCGCTTATTGATATAGGGGTTGCCATCGACATTCAGGGCGGCATCCGGCTCATCCTTGGACACCTTCAGGCCCATGATGATGCGATTGTCCGGGGTGATGTGGGGAGTGACATCCAATTTCAGTGTCGCATCCTCGTATTTCACGGTAGGTGGTTGATCAACGGTACCCGGGGTGACGACCGGGACCCGCTGTCCCACTTCGATCAAGGCGGCCTGTTTATCGGAGGTGATGACCCGGGGATTAGCCACGATTTCCCCGCGCCCTTCCTCCTGCATCGCCGTCAGTTCCAGTTGTAGCAGGTAGCTGCCAATCTTGCCGACCAGAAAGTTGATACCACTCGTGGCGTTGACGGCAGGCAGGTCGACCATCAGGGGAACGGTGTCGTCGATAGTGGTGCCCCAGTAATCCTCGCCTTTCAAGGTACCACGTTGCGACCCGAAAATTTCGTTGAAGTCGCCTGTATTCTCGTTGACCTGTAGGCGGTTATAGCCAAAGCGGACCCCTAGTTCCCGGGCGAAGTTGTCCGTGGCGATGACCACCCGCGATTCGATCATGACCTGACGCACGGGGACATCCAGACGGGCTACTAACTGGCGAATCTCTTCGAGCTTTTCTGCTGTTTCCTGCACCAGCAGGGTATTGGTGCGTTCATCGGCGGTGACGCTGCCACGGCTGGAAAGGAGCCCCTTGACCTCCGCCTGCTCCTTTTCGGCCTTGGCCTTGCCATTGACCTGGCCAAGATTGCCGCTTGCCTGGCCAGTGGTGATCTGGCGGGTTTCCAAGAGCTTGGCGATATCCGCGGCCTTGGCGTAATTGATCTGGATATACTCGGTGCGCAGTGGCGCCAATTCCTCGATCTTCCGCGTAGCCTCCAGTTCCGTTTCCTCCCGCGCCAAGACCTCCTCGGTCGGGCCCACCATGATAACGGTGCCCTTCTGGCGCATGGTCAGCCCCTTGGCCTTGAGGATGATATCCAGGGCCTGGTCCCAAGGAACGTTTTTCAGGCGGAGGGTCACGTTACCAGCCACGGTGTCGCTGGCGACCAGGTTGAGGCCAGTGAAATCCGCGAGAAGTTGGAGCACGGCGCGGACCTCGATATCCTGAAAATTGAGGCTTAGTCGGTCGCCGCTGAAGGTCACCTGCTCCCGCTGACGCTGCTCGCGTTGTTCCGGGCTCATGGCGCGAAATTCGATCGTAAACAGCTCGTTGACCTGATAGGCCAGATATTCGTAATCCTTGGTGGTTGTGACGGCGATCTCGACATCACGACCCTGGGCACGGGATTCGATCGCCACGACCGGGGTGCCGAAGTCCACCACATCCAGGCGGCGGCGCAGGCGTTCGGGCAGGGAGGTATCGAGCACCTCTGCCACCACCTTCCCCGCCTTTTCCGTGACCGTAACCCGGGTGTTTTCCGTGGGGAGCTTGACAACCACGCGCCCCTCGCCGCCCGGACCGCGCTGGAAGTCGATGGCGCGCAGACCCGGGCCGGCACCCTGGGGAGGGGGTTCAGCCCGACCCGCCTCGGCCGGATGCGCCGGGGGGGTGGTCCCTGGCGCTTCGGCGGGAGGCTGATTGATAGCAATGGTCACTCGGTCACCCACGCTCTGAACTTGGTAGGGCACCAGACTGTTGAGATTGATCACAATCCGGGTCCGGCCCTCGGCATCCAGGGCCATGAGGCTCTGCACCGGTCCCACGTCAATCGGCACGGTCTTGCGCGGGAGTTCGCTGGTGACCGCGGGGAAATCGATGACAATCCGGGCTGGCGAATCGGTCGCGAAATCCCGTGGAGCGCTTACCGGCCCGGTGAGCACCAGATCAAGGCGAACCTGGTTTCCAGGGAGGGTGGCGAACTCCACGTCCTTAAGGGCGACCGCCAGCACTAGGGATGGGGACAGCGTCAGGACCAGAGCGTACCAGATCAGAGCCAGGGGCATGATATGGGCGGAATTCACTGGCACAGGTCTGACGGGTCTGGGGGGTCTGCTGCCCTCTCCAGATAGTAAAGGGGATGTAAGGGGCATGGGATCTGCGTCTGCGGGTTACTTTTTTCTCTCGTCCGCGACCAAGGCGAGGGAGGCCTCCCGCTCCAGCCAGCGACCGGCGCTATCCTGGACGAGTTCGATGAGGTCGATGCGTTGTTCCGAGATCCGGATGATGCGGCCATGGTTCAGCCCCAGGTAGTTGCCGACCGCAACCCGGTGGAGGCTCTTGTCCTCCTTGGCCCGGATCAGGCCCCACATCTGGTTATCCTGTTCCAGGATGCCCTGCATGAGCAGACTATCCAGGGCAAAGCGCTCCAATGCCTCCTTGGGGCGATAAAGATCCGGGGCGATACCGCTGGGATCAGGCGGAACGGGAATGATGGCCGCAGTTTCCCGATCCATGACGAAAGGGTCACGGCGCTTGGCGGAAGCGTACAGGAAGCCCTCTGCTAGGGTGAATTCGGGTAAGGGGTCGATGGGCGGCGGGCGGCGCAACTTGACCTGGGCGACATAGTCCTGCAAGTCGCTGTTGTCATGGTTAGCGCAGCCAGCGAGGCCAAGAGCGGCCAGGCAAAGGACGAGGGTCGGGTTTGGCGGTAAACCGGACGGACGCGTCATGGCTTGGCGGGTTCCTTCTTCGCCGCCGGTTTGTCCTTGGCGGCGGGCTCCTTTTTGTCGCCCTTGGCGGTTTTCTTATCACCCTTGGCGGGTTTCTTGGCCTCCTGCTCCTGGGCCAGCTCGCTCTCGTCCAGATAGCGATAGGTCTTGACCGTGGCGCGCATGCTCAGCTTGCCGGCGATGGGAGCGGGGTTGCGGGGATCCTTCTGGTCGGGGGCGGTGATGGCCACATCATGCACGGTGACTATCCGCGGCAGGGCGGCGAGGCCACTGACGAAGGTCGCCAATTCGTGATAGTCACCCGTAACCTGCACCTGGATGGGCAATTCGGCGTAGAAACTCTTGGAGATTTCGGCCATGGGCTGGAAAAGCTCGAAGGTCAGACCCGTGGCAAGGCCAGTCTGGGAGACGTCCACCAACAGGGCGGCGATTTCCGCGCTGCCAGGCAGTTGCCTTAACAAGTCCTGGAGGAACTCCTCCATCTGGGCGAGCTGTTCGCGATGGGTCTCCAGGTTGGCCGCCAGACGCTGCTTGGTCTCAAAGGTGACGCGCAATTCGGTTTCCTGGGCCTGGGCACGGTCAAAGCGGTCGAGTTGGTCCAGGGTAAAAAACCAGTACCAACCGCCTGCGATCACGCCACACAAAAAGAAGACCAGGATGCCCTTGGCCAGCGGTGGCCAGTCGCCGATGGCGTTGAGATCGAGATTATTGAGTTCCTTCAGATCCATGACGTACCAGGGCATGCAGCGGCCTCAGCCGGTGGCCTGCCCTTCCTCCGGTTTATCCGCCCGCTGCTGCTGCAATTGCAGCTCGAAATGACTGAGCCCGGTGTTGGTCTTGTCCGGCTCCTTGATGATCTTGAGGTTGGGATTGGCGATCCAGGCGGAGGCGTTGATGTTGCGCATCAGATCGGAGATACGCCCGTAGGATTGGGCGCGACCTTCCAGCACCACGGTCGTCCCCGTCTGTTTCATACCGGTGAGATAGAGGCCATTGGGGACAACGGTCACAATCTCGTCAAAGAGGTGCACGATCTCGGGACGCAGCCGTTGTAGTTCCTGGATGATCTCCATCCGCGCCAGCAGATCCAGCTTCTTTTTCTCGATTTCCTTGATCTCTTTTATCTTCCGGTCAAGGGTGGCGATTTCGGCGGTGAGCACGGAGTTGCGCGCCTCCTGGGCGACAATCCAGTCCTCGATGAGGAAATAACTGGCGAGGGTACCCGCGAAGGTGAGGACGATAGCGCTCAGGGTCGCCGTGGTGATGAGGCGTTTCTGACGCTGGCGCTCCTTCTCGCGCCAGGGGAGTAGATTGATGCGAGCCATTCAGTCGAATCCGCGCAGGGCCAGACCAACCGCCAGGGCCAGGGCCGGTCCATGGCGTTGGATTAGCTGGCCCGGAACCCGGGGGCCGAGGGTCATGTGGGCGAAGGGATTGGCGACATAGGCCAGGATGCCCAGGCGGTTGCTGACCAGGCGCTCTAGTTCGGGCAGGACGGCGACCCCTCCCGCCAGGAGAATCTGGTCCGCGGGTTTGGAATAGGTGGAAGAGTAGTAGAACTGCAAGGCGCGCCCGATTTGCTGGGTCAGGGCCTCGGCGAAGGGTCGCGCCACTTCAGCGACATAGTTGTCGGGCAGTTCGCCCACTTCGAGGCAACGCCGGGCCTCGTCGGCCTTGAGGTTATAGCGATGCTGGATCTCCTCGATCAGTTGGGCGGCGGCGAAATTCTGCTCGCGACTGAACAACCCACGGCCATCGCGGACCACCTGGATGCGGGTGGCCTGGGCACCGATATCGGCGATAGCGATGGTCTGGCCTTCGGCCTGGGCGCCCATGGCGAGGGTGGCGGCATTTTCCAGGGCGTAGGGCTCGGCATCGACCACTTCCGCCTCCAGCCCGGCGATTGCCAGGGCGGCCAGGAGGTTGTCAACGACCTCGTGGCGGGTGGCCACCAGGAGGACATCGACCTCGCCCTGGGTGACGGCCGGGCCCAGCACCGTGAAATCGAGATTGACCTCGTCAAGGGGGTAGGGGATGTAATGGTCCGCGTCGAGTTGAATCAGCCCTTCCATTTCGGCATCTTTCATGCCGGCGGCCATGGGGATGACCTTGGTGATGGTCGCGGAACCGGGCACGGCCACGGCGGCGACCTTGGCCTTGGTCCCACAACGGGTGACCGCCTGGCGAATGGCCTCGCCCACGGCCTGAACGTCAGCGATCTTTTTTTCCACCACTGCCGTGGCTGGCAATGGCTCCAGGGCGCAGCTTGCCACCTGGAAGGTATGGGCGGAGGCGGCACCAACCCGGGCGAGTTCCACCACCTTGACCGCGGTCGAGCCAATGTCGATCCCCAGGAGCGGTGCCTGCTTGCGGCCAAGACCAAGACTGAACATGGCGGGTTAGGGTGGCGGAGGGCGGTAGGAAGCGGGCGTGGGCGTGCCGGGTTGCGGAAACGGGAGCATCAGGTCTTTAATGCGATTCACTATATCTCATTTCCCGGCTTCTTACCCGCGGGAGGACCCTGAGCATGCAACAGCGCGAGCGCGCGGAGACCCAGCGCCGCTGGCTGGCGGAGGAGGCGGCGCGCCTCATGGCGGAGCAGGGCATCGCCGAGCCGGAACGGGCACGGCGCAAGGTGGCGGAGCGGGCGGGGGTCACCGACAAGCGCCGCTGGCCGAGCAATGAGGAGATTCAGGAGGCGCTCCTGGCCTACCGGCGGCTGTTCTGGCGCCCGGACCAGGCCACCGCGGTGGACAGGCAACGCCAGCAGGCCCTGGCGGCCATGCGCCACTTTCATCGTTTCCGCCCGCGGCTGATAGGCAGCCTGGCGACGGACTACCCGGACCCCAGCCAACCGGTGCGCCTGTTGCTCAGCGCCGAGACGGTGGACGAAGTGGTGCTGGAACTGCTCAACCAGGGCATCCGCTGGCGGGAGCGTCAGGAGGCGCGGCGCTTCGCGGATGGCAGCCGGGGCTTCCTGCCCGTGCTGAGCTTCATGGCGGGCGATACCCCGGTCGAGTTGCTGGTGCTACCGCGCACGGCACGAAGCAATCCCCCGCTGGACCCGCTGGATGAACGTCCCGAAAAGGGCCTGGACGAGGCGGCCGTGTCGCGGCTGCTGGTAACTACGGGAATCGGTCAGGCGTAACCTAAAACTGGAGGATATCCACTGGGATTGGTCGCCAAGATCCCCCAAAACGAAAGCGCCGGGGATGCCGTTGGGCATCGCCGGCGCTCACGCGGCGCCTGATGGCAGCGAAAAGCCTCAGCGACCGTACTTACGGCGGAACTTGTCGACGCGACCACCCGTGTCGACGATCTTCTGCTTGCCGGTGTAGAAGGGGTGGCAGGCGGAGCAGACTTCCACGTGCAGGTCTTTGCCCAGGGTGGAACGGGTGTTGAACTGGTTGCCGCAACTGCAGACGACCTTGGTGTCGCGATACGCGGGGTGGATGCCTTCTTTCATGTTGACTCTGCCTGGCCCCGGGGGCTTGATCTTGGAAAACGCGCGAATTTATCACCGACCGGGGCGGGCGGCAATCCTCACGCAAAAAATCGAGGCCGCACCCTAAGGCGCGGCCCCGTTGTATGGTACCGAGGGCCGGACTCGAACCGGCACGGTATCGCTACCGTCAGATTTTGAGTCTGATGCGTCTACCAGTTTCGCCACCCCGGCGTTGCCGCTTTGGCAGGCCGCAAGTATAGCCTTTCGCGCCCACGGGGCAAGCGCCGTCTGTTGGGGTTGTACAATTCGGTATCATCCCAGTGATGAAACGCTCCGACTTCCACTTCGACCTTCCCCCCGAACTCATCGCCCAGCGGCCCCTGGCGCGCCGGGGGGCGAGCCGGTTGCTGTGCCTGGATGGGCCGACCGGCGCGGTGACGGATCGCCATTTCGCCGATCTGCCTGCCTTGCTGCGCCCTGGCGACCTTCTGGTCTTCAACGATACCCGGGTCATGCGCGCCCGGCTGTTCGGCCACAAGGCGAGCGGCGGGCGGGTGGAGATCCTGGTCGAACGGCTGCTGGATCCGGACCGGGTCCTGGCCCAGGTGCGGGCGAGCAAGTCGCCCAAGCCCGGTGGTCGGCTGGTGCTGGAGTCCGGGGCGGCCCTGGAGTGCCTGGGACGCGAGGGCGAGTTCTTCCAGCTGCGCGCCCTGGACGGCGACTTTCCGACCCTGATGGAGCGCCACGGCCACATACCCCTGCCGCCTTATATTCAGCGCCCGGATGAGGACACGGATTTGGAACGTTACCAGACCATCTACTCCCGCCGTCCCGGGGCGGTAGCGGCGCCGACCGCCGGGCTGCACTTCGATGCCGACATGCTCCAGCGGCTGGCGGACCTGGAGGTCGCCTCCGCCCATGTCACCCTGCACGTCGGCGCCGGCACCTTTCAGCCGGTGCGGGTGGAGAACCTGGACGAGCACCCCATGCACGCGGAATGGCTGGAGGTGAACGCCGAGGTCTGTGCCCAGGTCGCGGCCACCCGCGCCCAGGGTGGCCGGGTGGTGGCGGTGGGGACGACCAGCGTGCGCAGCCTGGAGACCGCCGCCGCGACCGGCGACGGCGACCTGGCGCCCTTCCAGGGGGAGACGCGCCTGTTCATTCGCCCCGGTTACCGCTTCCGCGTGGTGGATGCCCTGATCACCAATTTCCACCTGCCGGAATCCACCTTGCTGATGCTGGTCTCCGCCTTCAGCGGTTACGAGGCCATCATGGCCGCCTACCGTCACGCGGTGGCAGCGGGTTATCGCTTCTTTAGCTACGGCGACGCCATGTTCCTGACCCGGCGGGAAGCCCCTGAAGCGGGGATCACACACCCTGCCGCACCATCCTGACCCCCCCGCCTGACAGGCGGCGCTGGTGATTCTGCTGGGCGTGCCCTTGCTGGTGCATGACGAAGATACAGTGATGAAGCCGACTGCCAGACCACAGCGGATGACCGCCCTCCCCCGTATCTCAGCCCCAAGGCTCCAGGCAACCGAGAAAATCGACGGTGATCCAGGCGGTGACCCCCCAGAGGCGCCGGCCGTCCTGTTCCTGGTAAAAGATCACCTCCCGCTCCTGGGGGTGGCCGGGATGGGGCCAGCGGCGGGTGTGGCGATGGCCGGGTTCCCGCAGCCAGTCCAGGGGCAGGGTGAAGACCTCCGCTACCTCGGTGGGGTCGGGCCGCAGGGTCAGGGGCCAGGGGATCAGGCCCACCACCGGCGTCACCCGGTAACCGCTGACGGTATGAAAGGCCGGCAACTGGCCCAGAATCTCGACCTGCCCCGGGTCCAGACCGATCTCCTCCTCGGCCTCGCGCAGGGCGGTGGCCACCGGGTCCGGGTCGTGGGGGTCCACGCGACCGCCGGGAAAGGCCACCTCCCCACTATGGCGATCATGGGGGTGCTCCGCGCGGCGAATGAAGAGCAGATGCCAGGGGGACGCGGGAACAGCCAACGCCTGATCAGCGCCGGGATCGTGCCCCGGCCAGGCGCCAGAACGGAGCAAGGGCAGGAGCACGGCCGCCGGTCGGGGCGGTTCGGCGCCCGCGAGCGCATGCTCCCGCCGCGCCCCATCCGCCCATTCCTCCCGCCCCGTGGCGGCATGGGCTAGGCGCGTGGCGATGGTGGCGGCATCGAACCGGCTGGACCACATGGCGACGTTCCAAGGTTGAGTAGTACGAGGCACCGGCCCCTGATCGTCGGTCTATGATAGCCTTTTCCTCCCAAGCAGTACCTCGACCCCACGCCCATGACCGACTTCCTGCCTGGCCAACGCTGGCTCAGCGAGACCCAAACCGAACTTGGCCTCGGCCTGGTCACCGCCTGCGAGGGCCGCCGGGTGAGCATCCTCTTCCCCGCCACCGGCGAGACCCGCCTCTACGCCCAGGACAACGCCCCGCTGAGCCGGGTGCGCTTCCAACCGGGGGAGCGGGTGCGGGTGCCGGGGGGTGAGGACCTGCTAGTGACGGCCATCGAGGAGCGGGAGGGGATCTACTTCTATCTCTGCGAGGACGCGGCCGGACAGCCCAGTCGCCTGGCGGAGACCCGCCTCGACCCGCAACTGCCCCTCAACCGGCCGCGCCAGCGTCTGCTGGCCGGGCGCTTCGACCGCGATGTCTGGTTCGAGCTACGTTACGAGACCTGGCGGCGCGGCGTGGCGGCCGCGGCCTCGCCAGTCCTGGGGCTGGTCGGTCCCCGGATCAGCCCCATCCCCCATCAGCTCTACATCGCCACCGAGGTCGCGGGTCGCACGGCGCCCCGGGTCTTGCTGGCGGATGAGGTGGGACTCGGCAAGACCATCGAGGCCGGCCTCGTCCTCCACCGGCTGCTGGTGGCCGCCGGCCGCGTGGCCCGGGCCCTGATCCTGGTCCCGGAACCCTTGCTCCACCAGTGGCTGGTGGAGATGCGGCGGCGTTTCAACCTGCGCTTTTCTCTGTTCGACCGGGAGCGATTGGCGGATATCCAGGACACCGCTGCCAACCCTGACCGCCAACCTATCAAGCATCAGGCTAACTGTCATGAGACGGCAAGCCACCCGCCCGATAATGAAAGACATTCCCGTGACTTTCACGCTAAGGCGGATGCCCAGAGGGGCCCCCTCGGCGGGTCGGGAACCAGCGGGCCAGAAACCGGCAGCCCCTTTACCAGCAGCCGATCCGCTGACAACGACGACAACCCCTTCCTGATCGAGCCCCTGACCCTCTGCCCCCTGGCGGGCCTGCTGGCCGCCCCCGCCGCCGCGCGGGCCCTGCTGGCGGCGGACTGGGACCTGCTGATCGTCGACGAGGCCCATCACCTGCGCTGGTCGGAGACCGCCACCAGCCCGGAATATGACCTGGTGGCGGCCCTGGCGGCGCGGACCCCCGGGGTCCTGCTGCTGACCGCGACCCCGGAGCAACTGGGCCGCGCCGGCCACTTCGGTCGCCTGCGCCTGCTTGACCCCCACCGTTGGCACGACTACGCCGCCTTCCTCGCCGAGGAGGCCGACTACATCCCCATCGCCCGCCTGGCGGGACGCCTGCTGGACGGCCAGGAGCTGACGGCGGAGGACCGCGCCCGACTGCACGCCCTGGGGCTGGACCCGGAGCAACCGGTAGCGGCCCTGGTCAGCGCCCTGATCGACCGCCATGGCACCAGCCGGGTCTTGTTTCGCAACACCCGCGCCGCCATCCATGGCTTTCCGGCGCGGCTACCGGTGCCCCATCCCCTGCCGCGGGCCGATGACCGCATCGCTTGGCTGGCGGGGCTGATCCGTCAGTTGCGCCCGGAAAAGCTGGTGGCCATCTGCGCTCAGGCCGAGACCGCCATGGGCCTGCGCCGCGCCCTGCTGGAACGGGAGGGCCTCCACGCCGCCCTCTTCCACGAGGGCATGGACATCGTGGAACGTGACCGGGCGGCGGCCTTCTTCGCCGACGCCGAGGACGGCGCCCAGGCCCTCATCTGCTCCGAGATCGGCGGCGAGGGCCGCAACTTCCAGTTCGCCCACCACCTGGTCCTTTTCGACCTGCCCCTGGACCCGGAGGTGCTGGAACAGCGCATCGGTCGCCTGGACCGCATCGGCCAGACCGAGACCATCCGCATCCACATCCCCTACGAGGCAGGCGGTCCGGAGGAGCTGCTGTATCGCTGGTACCAGGAAGGGCTGGACGCCTTCGCCGCCATTTGCCCGGCGGCCGGAGCAGTCGACGACCTGCTTGGCGCGCGCCTGCGGGCCCTGTTGGGCGCCACCATGGCTAGTCCAATTCTGACCGCAATCGCCGCACCCGATTCGTCTGCATCGGGCCAGACGCCAACAGCGCTGCCCATGGCCGAAGCCGAACGTGCCGCAACCGCCAACGCCACCCCAGCAGGGGCAACTGTTACCATTCAGCCCCCCTCTCCCCAACCCTCCCCCGCCAGGGGGGAGGGGGCAAGAGAATCAGCGGTTTGTGCTAACCATGCTAGCCAGGGCGGCATGGGGTGTGAACGATTGCGGGCAACTCAGGAATCCGACAAGAACATTCATTCACTGACGGACGCCCTGATCGCCGAGGCCCGCCGCGAGCGGGAGCGCCTCAATGCCGAACTGGCCGCCGGTCGGGACCGGCTGCTGGAGCTCCACTCCTACCGCCCCGGGGACTCGGCCGCCCTGGCCACCGCCATCCTCGACCAGGACGCGGACCCGGCCCTGCGCGACTACCTGACCCGGGTCTGGGACAGTTTTGGCATCGACATTGAGCCCGGGAGCGGGGCGACCCTGATCCTCAAGCCCGGCGTGCACCGCCTGCATGAGCACTTCCCCGAGTTGCCGGAGGACGGCCTGACGGTCACCTTCGACCGCGGCCTGGCCCTGGCGCGGGAGGACCGGGAGTTCCTTACCTGGGAACACCCCATGACGCGGGGCGCCATGGCCATGATCCTGGATTCGGACCTGGGTTCCTGCGCCCTGACCATCCTGCGCGACCCGGAACTGGCGACCGGCAGCCTGCTGCTGGAGATGATCCACGTCGCCCAGTGTCCGGCTCCGCCGGCGCTGGAGATCGGCCGCTTCCTGCCGCCGACGGCCCTGCGCCTGGTGCTGGACGCCCAGGGCCAGAACCGCGCCGCCGCCTTCCCCCCGGAGCGCCTGCGCGGCCAGTGCCTGACCCGCAACCGCAAACTGGCGCAGGCCATCCTTCAGGCCAAGGCCACGACCCTGGAGACCATGCTCGACCAGGGGGAGCGCCTGGCCGCGGCGGCGGCCGCGGACTTGGAAGCCCGGGCCCGCGCCCGCATGAGTACGGAGATGACCGAGGAGATCGATCGTCTGCGGGCCCTGGCCCGGGTCAATCCCAACGTCCGCCCGGCGGAAATCGGAGCCCTGGAGGACCGGCGCGACCGGCTGGCCCAGCATCTGGGGCGGGTCCGGCTGCATCTCGATGCCCTGCGGCTGGTCGTCGCGGCCTGAGCGGCAACTTCTTACCCACCCCACCCACGGGAGCCAACCCCATGATCGAACTCAAAGTCGAAGGCATGACCTGCGGTCACTGCGAACAGGCCGTGCGCCGGGCCCTGACCCAAGTGCCCGGGGTGACCGCCGTCCTGGAAGTGGACCGTGCCCAGCAGCGCGCCACCGTCGAGGGGGACGCCGACCTGGCGGCCCTGATCACCGCCATCAAGGACGAGGGGTTTCAGGCCAGCGCCGCCTGATGCCGCCTGAATCCATTTCGCCCCAGCCGGGCGAATCCGCTTGTTGGCCGAGGGACGTCTCCGCCAGCATTCCTTGCCGGGTCTCGTCACCCTCCGGATGGTGAGATAGTCACTCATGTCTTTCACGCTCACCGCAACCCTGACTGGGCCCCCAGTGGACAACCATGAGCGCTGAGATCCGCTTTGGCGTCGGCGGCATGACCTGCGCCAATTGCAGCGCCCGGATCGAGAGGCTGCTCCTGCGCCAGCCCGGGGTGACGGCGGCCACCGTCAATCTGGCTACCGAGACGGCAATCGTCCGCTACGACCAGATCGAGGTCCCGTCCTTGCTGCGCGTCGTTAAAGACGCCGGCTACCAACCTGAGGAGGCGACCCTGAGCCTGGGCATCGGCGGCATGACCTGCGCCAATTGCAGCGCCCGGGTCGAGCGGGTGCTGCGCCGCCTGCCTGGCGTCATCGAGGCCTCGGTCAACCTGGCCACGGAAGAGGCCAGGGTGCGTTATCTGCCTGCCATGCTGGAACCGGCGGCCATTGCGGCGGCCATCCAGGAGGCGGGTTATGAGCCCCGTCTCCCCGTGGAAGAGGCGGAGAAGGCCACCGCGGTCACGACGGGCGGCGGGGCTGACGCACCCTCAGGCACCACGGCGACAGACTCCGGAGACCAGACGTCCGGGGGCGGACTGGAGGCCAGGGCCAGGACGATCGGCGATCCCAGCCTCGCCCGTGACCTGCGCCTGGCCGCCGCCTTCACCCTCCCCCTGCTGCTCCTGGCCATGGGGCCCATGCTCTGGCCACCCTGGCACCACTGGCTGGAGGCCCATCTCGACGGGCGCCTTCAGGGGCTGCTGCAATTAGCGCTGGCGGCCCCGGTCTATTTCTGGGCGGGCCGGCGCTTCCTGCGCCACGGCTGGGCGGAATTGCGCTCCCTGAGCCCGGGCATGAGCAGCCTGGTCATGCTCGGCGGTGGCGCCGCCTTCGCCTACTCCACCCTGGCCCTGGTGGCGCCGGCCCTCTTCCCTCCGGGCACCGCCCACTTTTATTTCGAGGCCGCGGCGGTGATCGTCAGCCTCATCCTGCTGGGCAAATGGCTGGAGGCCCGGGCCAAGGGGCGAACCTCAGCGGCGATCCGGCGCCTGGTGGAGCTGCGGCCCCAGACGGCGCGGGTGGTCCGGGAGGGGCGGGAGCTGGATATCGCCACCCAGGCCATCGTCCTGGGTGACCTGGTCATTGCCCGCCCCGGGGAGCGCATCGCCACCGATGGCGAGGTGGAGCGCGGCGAGAGCTGGGTCGACGAGTCCATGCTCACCGGCGAGCCCCTGCCGGTGGCCCGGGGGCCGGGGGGCAAGGTGGTGGGCGGCACCCTCAACCAGACCGGGGTGCTGCATTTTCGCGCCACCCGCCTGGGTGCCGACACGGTGCTGGCCCAGATCATCCGCCTGGTCCAGGAGGCCCAGGCGGAGAAGCCGCCCATCCAGGCCCTGGCGGACCGCATCGCCGCCGTCTTCGTGCCGGGGGTGATGGCCCTGGCCCTGGTGACCTTCGCCATCTGGCTGCTGGTCGGGCCCGCGCCGGCACTGAACTATGCCTTCGTCGCGGCGGTGAGCGTGCTGGTGGTGGCCTGCCCCTGCGCCATGGGCCTGGCGACGCCGACCGCCATCCTGGTCGGGACCGGCCGCGCGGCGGAGATGGGCCTGCTGTTTCGCAGCGGCCCGGCCCTGGAACGACTGGCCGGCGTGGACACCCTGGTCTTCGACAAGACCGGCACCCTGACCCTGGGCCACCCCACCGTGACCGACGTCGTCGCCCTGGACGGCGACCGGGAGGGCCTACTGGCCCAGGCGGCGGCCCTTGAGCGTTACAGCCAGCACCCCCTGGCGCGGGCGGTGGTCGCGGCGGCAGATGAACCGGCGAAGGTACAGGCAGAGGTGAGCCAGGACGCTCCAACGGAGGGACCGATCCCGGATTCGGCCCTATCACTCCCAGCAGTCACACCAGACCCAAGGAGTGGCGACATACACCCCGGGCCAGAGATGCCGGGGCTTCCCGGCAGTCGTCAAAGCGCCACGCCTCCAGCCACTTCTCTGGCCACCCATCTTAATTCCCCTCTGGCCACTCCCCCGGCCGTCACGGAGATCATCAGCGCCGCCGGTTTGGGGCTGAGCGGTCGCCTCGGCGACGCGGTCCTGGCCATCGGCTCGGCGCGCTATCTGCGGGACCTGGGCATCGACCCGTCCCCCCTGGCGACCGCGGCGGCGAACCTGGAGGCCCAGGGGCGCTCCCTGATCTACGTCGCCCGCGACGCTCAGGCCCTGGGACTCATCGGGGTCACCGACCCCCTTCGGGAGGGCAGTATCGAGGCCATCGCCGGGCTCAAGGCCCAGGGAATCAACACCGTGCTGCTTAGCGGCGACCGGGCGGCGACGGTGGCGCTGACGGCGCGGCACCTGGGCATCGACCAGGCCCTGGGCGAGGTCCTGCCCGGCGGCAAGGCGGAGGCGGTGAAGGCCCTCCAGGCCCAGGGTCGCCGGGTGGCCTTCGTCGGCGACGGCATCAACGATGCCCCGGCCCTGGCTCAGGCCGACGTCGGCATCGCCATCGGCACCGGGACGGATATCGCCGTCGAGGCGGGAGACCTGGTCCTCATGTCCCACGACCCTCGCACCCTGCTGAGCGCCATCCCCCTGGCGCGGCGGACCCTGGCGACCATCCGCGGGAATTTCTTCTGGGCCTTCGCCTACAATCTGCTCCTCATCCCCCTGGCGGCGGGGGTCCTTTATCCGCTGAGCGGCTGGCTGCTCAACCCCATGGTCGCGGCGGCGGCCATGAGCCTGTCGAGCCTCTTCGTCGTCGGCAACAGCCTGCGGCTGCGGCACTTCCGGCGTTCACCGCGATGAACATCTCCTTACGCCAGTTACGGGTCTTCGCCGCCGTGGTACGCCACATGAGCTACACCCGCGCCGCCGAGGAGCTGCACCTGACCCAACCGGCGGTCTCCATGCAGGTGCGCCAGCTTGAGGAGGAGCTGGGCCTGCCCCTGTTCGAGAAACTGGGCCGCGGCATCGCCCTCACCGAGGCCGGGCGGGAGCTTTATCCCTACAGCCAGGGCATCGACCGCTCACTGCGGGAGTTGCAGGATGTGATGGAGTCCCTCAAGGGGGTCAGCCGTGGCCGCCTGTCGGTGGCGGTGGCCAGCACCGTGAATTACTTCGCCCCCAAACTGCTGGCGGCCTTCCATCACCGTTATCCGGGCATCGCCCTGGCCCTGGACGTGACCAACCGCGAGCAACTGGTGCGCCTGCTAGAGGCCAATGCCGTGGATCTGGTCCTCATGGGCCAGCCCCCGGCGGGCGTCGAGGTGGAGGCCGAGGTCTTCATGGACAATCCCCTGGTGGTGGTGGCGCCCCCGGACCACCCGCTCGCCACGGCGCGGGACATCCCCCTGACGCGACTGGCAGACGAGGTCTTCGTCATGCGCGAGCCGGGCTCGGGGACGCGCCAGGCGATGGAGCGCTTCCTGAGTGACCGCGGGGTCAGCTTCCGGACCGGCATGCAGATGACCCGCAACGAGGCCATCAAGCAGTCGGTGCGCGCCGGCCTGGGGCTGAGTGTGGTTTCCATCCACACCATTGAACTGGAACTGCTCACCCAGAAACTGGTGATCCTGGACGTGAGCGGCTTCCCCATTCAGCGCCAGTGGTACCTGGTCTATCGCCAGGGCAAGCGTCTCTCACCCTCGGCCCGGGCCTTTCGCCAATTCGTGCTGAGCGAGGCGCGCCAGTTGGCGGCGGAGACCCCCGGCTGGATGCCCGCCGCATCCCCGACGCCGGTGGTCTCCTGAGCCAGCCGCCGCTTACCATCCGCCGGCCTAGTCCATCCGACCGCCTGATATCGCCACGCGCTTAACCGACGCGCCTTGACGAGCATTGCGCTTTGCCCAGCCTCGCTCCTGCACCGATCGCCCGCCAGGCTCAATCCCTCATGAATCAGCCGCCCTTCTGCCCCAAGCCTCGCGCTTGCTCTTATCGCCCCCGCCCCAATCCCTCCTCCCGCCCCAATCACCAACCTGCCGCAATCGCCCATATCCGCCAATCATCCAATTCCGGCACGCTTGGGGTAGACTAATCCCCCTTTCGCGATCGCACTTGTCGTTCTCAGGAAGGACCGCCTCCATCATGCCTCACGCCAACCCGAGCCATCCCCAGGGGGGCGGGCGTTATCCGCTGCTCGCCACCGTCGACTCCCCCACCGATCTGCGCCGCTTGTCCGAGGATAAGCTCCCCGCCCTGGCGGCGGAATTGCGCGCCTTTCTGGTGGATAGCGTGTCGCGCACCGGCGGCCACCTGGCGGCCAGCCTGGGGGTGGTGGAACTGACCATCGCCCTGCACTATGTCTTCGACACCCCGGCGGATCGGCTGATCTGGGACGTGGGCCACCAGGCCTACCCGCACAAGATCCTCACCGGCCGCCGGGAGCGCATGGCCACCCTGCGCCAGGGTGGCGGCCTGTCGGGCTTTCCTAAACGCGCGGAAAGCGTCTACGACACCTTCGGCGTCGGCCATTCCAGCACCTCCATCGGCGCCGCCATGGGCATGGCGGTGGCGGCGCGGCTCAAGGGCGAGCCGCGGCACGTGGTGGCGGTGATCGGCGACGGCGCCCTGGGGGCGGGGATGGCCTTCGAGGCCCTCAACCATGCCGGCGCCACCGATACCGACATGATGGTCATCCTCAACGACAACGAGATGTCCATCTCGCCGCCGGTGGGGGCGATCAGCAACCACCTGGCGCGCCTCCTGTCCGGCAAGCTCTATACCAGCGTGCGCGAGGGCGGCAAGACGGCCCTCAAGGGCCTGCCCAGCCTGCGGGAGCTGGTGGGGCGCTGGGAGGAGCACATGAAGGGCATGGTCATGCCCAGTACCCTGTTCGAGGAACTGGGCTTCAACTACATCGGCCCCATCGATGGCCATGACCTGGGCAGCCTGGTGGCCACCCTGCGCAACATGAAAACCATGACCGGGCCGCGCCTGCTGCACGTGGTGACGCGCAAGGGCCGGGGCTACGAGCCGGCGGAGGAGAAGCCCGTGGCCTTTCACGGCGTCTCGCCCTTCGACCGCGCCACCGGCGCCCCGGCGGGCAAGAGCGGCACGGCCGCTGGGCGCTCCTACACCCAGGTCTTCGGCGACTGGCTATGCGACGCGGCGGCCGGGGACGAGCGCCTCGTCGGCATCACCCCGGCGATGTGCGAGGGCTCGGGCCTGACGCGCTTTTCGCAACTTTACCCGGAGCGTTATTTCGATGTCGGCATCGCCGAGCAGCACGCCCTGACCCTGGCGGCGGGCCTGGCCTGCGAGGGCTTCAAGCCGGTGGTGGCCATCTATTCCACCTTCCTGCAGCGCGCCTACGATCAACTGGTCCATGACATCTGCCTCCAGGGCCTGGACGTGACCCTGGCGGTGGATCGCGCCGGCCTGGTGGGCCCGGACGGGGCCACCCACGCCGGCAGCTTCGATCTCAGCTTCGGCCGCTGCCTGCCGGAACTGGTGATCGCCGCCCCGGCGGACGAGAACGAGTGCCGGCGCCTGTTGCAGACCGCCTATGAACACCCGGGACCGGCCCTAGTGCGCTATCCCCGCGGCACCGGGCCCGGGGCCCCGATCGCCCCCGGCCTGGAGCCCCTGCACCTGGGCCAGGGCGAGCTGCGGCGCGAAGGGCGCGAGGTCGCCCTCCTCGCCTTCGGCAGTCGCCTGGCCCCGGCCCTGGTGGCGGCGGAGGCCCTGGACGCCAGCGTCGCCAACATGCGCTTCGTCAAACCCCTGGACGAGGGGCTGATCCTGGACCTGGCCGCCCGCCACCCCCTGCTGGTGACGGTGGAGGAGAACGCCATCGCCGGTGGCGCCGGTTCCGCCGTGGCCGAGTTCCTCGCCAGCCGCGGCCTGGCGCCGCGCCTCCTGCACCTGGGTCTGCCTGATCGCTATATCGAGCAGGATAGTCACGAGGCCCAACTGGCCGCCTGCGGCCTGGATGCGGAGGGCATCGAGCGCGCGGTCCGGGAAGCCCTGGGTCCATTGGGCACTGGCGCTTAGCCAGCAAAGGATGCCGGCCGGAGACCAGGGTATTTGCTCGCGGCCAGGGGTGCCGCACGGAGACCAGGTCATTCGCATGCAGCCGGGGATTGCCCCAGCCGAAACCAGATCGCTGATGCGCCGGCCCCGAGAATGGCCAGCCTCTCGGCAGTTGCGGCACCGATTCCCCACCCGAACCGCAAACCGGAGCCCGTCATGCTGAACATAAGCCCCATCCCCGCCTTCGACGACAATTACATCTGGCTGCTGCGCCAGGAGGGGCGGGACTTGGTCACGGTGGTGGACCCGGGCGACGAAGAGCCGGTGATCGCGCGCCTGGCGGCGGAAGGCCTGACCCTGGCCGCCATCCTGCTCACCCATCATCACGGCGACCACATCGGCGGGGTGGCCGACCTCCTGGCCCGTTGGCCCCAGGCGCGGGTCTACGGGCCCCGCGACCGGCGCATCCGGCTGGTGACGGACCCGGTGGGGGAAGGAGATCGGATCACGCCCCCCGGCCTGGCGACCTCCTTCCAGGTGCTGGAGGTGCCCGGCCACACCGCGACCCACATCGCCTACCTGGCCGACCACCCGGGCACGGCCGGTGATATGGCGGCCAGTAATGCGGCGAACCGCTCTCCCCCCGCGGCGGGGGGCAGGCCACCCAGCGCCGGAACGGGCGGTGAGATCAGCGGCGCCATCGGTGCCAGCGCTGCCAGCGCTGCCAGCGGCACCAGCGGCACCAGCGGTGCCGCCAGCGCCCCACGGGAGGGGGCTGGCGCCCTCTTCTGCGGCGACACCCTCTTCGCCGCCGGCTGCGGCCGGGTCTTCGACGGCACCTTTGACCAGCTCGCCGCCTCCCTGGCGCGCATCGCCGCCCTACCCCCGGACACGCTGATCTACTGCGCCCACGAATACACCCTGGCCAATCTGGGCTTCGCCGCCTGGGTGGAGCCGGACAGCCCGGCCCTGGCCGCGCGCCGGGCGCGGGTTGAAGCGAAACGCGCCGCCGGGCAGCCGACGGTCCCCTCCAGCCTGGCCGAGGAACTGGCCACCAACCCCTTCCTGCGCACGGCGGTCCCCGGGGTGCGAGCGGCGGCGGAGGCCTTCGCCGGCCAGTCGCTAACCACGGCGGCCCAGGTCTTCACCGCCCTGCGCCAGTGGAAGGACAGCCGCTATGACTAAACCGGCGTCGCGTGAACGGCTGGGGGCGGCTTCCTGATCGAGGTAGCGGCCAGCGCCACGACGGCTCGACTTTCCACGCGCCACGTCTCTGGCGAGCCGCCACCGGAGCACCGCGACCGGTGGGTCGCGGGATCAGGCCACTCAGCCTTAGCCGCGGCCGGTCAAGCGCTCTTCCGCCTCGCGATACTTGGCCGCCGTCTTGGCGATGATCTCCTGGGGCAGCTCGGGGCCAGGCGGGGTCTTGTCCCAGTCCAGGGTCTCCAGGTAGTCGCGCACGAACTGCTTGTCGAAGCTGGGCGGGCTACTGCCGGGCTGGTACTGGTCCGCCGGCCAGAAGCGGGAGGAGTCGGGGGTCAGGACCTCGTCGATCAGGTAGAGACGGCCGGTCTCGTCCTGGCCGAACTCGAACTTGGTGTCGGCGATGATGATGCCCCGGGTACGGGCATAGTCGGCGCACTGGGTGTAGATGGCCAGGGCGGCGTCGCGCACCTGGTGGGCCAGGTCGCGGCCCAGGAGGGCGACGGTCTGCTCGAAGTCGATGTTCTCGTCGTGGGCGCCCAGGGCGGCCTTGGTGGAGGGGGTGAAGATGGCCTCCGGCAGCTTGTCCGCCTGGCGCAGGCCCGCCGGCAGGGGGATACCGCAGACGACACCGGTCCGCTGGTAGTCCTTCCAGCCGGAACCGATGATGTAGCCACGGACGATGGCCTCCACCGGCAGGGGCTTCAGACGACGCACCACCAGGGCGCGATCGCCAAGCTGGGCGCGCTCCGCGGGGTCGGTTACCACCGCTTCCACGGGGATGTCGGTGAGCTGGTTGGGCAGGATGTGGCCGATGCGGCCAAACCAGAAGCGCGAGACCCGGGTCAGCACCTCGCCCTTGCCGGGGATGGGCTGGGGCAGGACCACGTCGAAGGCCGAGAGGCGATCGCTGGCAACGATCAGCAGGTGATCGGCATCGACCTCGTAAATATCGCGGACCTTGCCGCGATGGAGGAGCTGGAGTTGGCTCAATTGGGATTCGTAGAGGGCTGACATCGTGCGCTCGCTTCCGCCGGGGTAAAATGGCAAATATATACCAGACGCGCTTTGGAGCATCGCTTGACCTCTGACATGGCTTCTGACCCGTCCCCTGATCAGATCGCGTCCGCCGCCGATTTTCTGACCACCTTTCGCGGCAGCTTCACCTCCGCCCTGCGCTGGCACCACCTGGACGCCCTGTGGGAACGGCTGCGGGAGCGGGCCGACGCCGGCTGGTACCTCTACGCCGTCGGCGAGCCGCCGCCAGCGACGCCCACGGACGCCTGCGGCGTCCTCACCTTTATCCAAGAGATCGACAGACTCCTGCGCGCGGAGCACAAGGAGGATTATTGCGGCATCGTCTACGCCGACGATCTGGCGCGGCCGACCTTCATCAAGATCTACGACCCCCACAACCTGGGCGTCTCCTGTGGTTACAGCGACAACCCGCCCCTGCCGGGCTGGGTGCTGAGCCTGGTCCCGCCGGTGGACCTGCCGGCGACCCGCATCCTGCCCCAGAATCGCCGCCGCTGGTGGCGGCGGTTGTTCGGCTGACTGCCAGCCGTCTTTATCTCCGTGGCCACTCGCTTGCCGCCATGTCCAGAACCCGTCTCAACACCAGTCCCCACCAGAAATTCTTCCAAAGATCCTGCCAGCGACTCCTCCCAAGATCCTTCCTGATCCAAGCTGTCCTAGCGATCAGCCTCTTCACCCCCACCCTACCCTGCCTGCCCATGACGAGGGACGACATGACCAAGATCATCATCCAGACCGACCAGGCCCCTCAAGCCATCGGCACCTATTCCCAGGCCGTCAAGGTTGGCAATACGGTCTATCTCTCCGGCCAGATCCCCCTGGTGCCTGGGACCATGGCGCTGGAGGCGGGGGACATGGAGGCGCAGATCCGGCGCGTCTTCGACAACCTGGCGGCGGTGGCGGCGGTGGCCGGCGGCAGCCTGGCGGATATGGTCAAACTCAATATCTATCTCACCGATCTCGGTCACTTCCCCTTGGTCAACCAGGTGATGGCCACCTATTTCCAGGCACCCTACCCGGCACGGGCCGCCGTGGGGGTCGCGGCGCTCCCCAAGGGGGCGGCGGTGGAGATGGACGGGATCCTGGTCTTGCCATGATGCTGAACGCCCCCTTGACGGGCGTTCCGGCAAACGATCTCGCCGACATCGCCCTCAAGCTGGCGGAAACCGGGTTGGTCATCCGCGACGACTTCCTGCCCGCGGAACTGATCGAGCAACTGGCCAGCGAGGGGCGGGCGCTGCGGGATAATGGCGGGCTGCGCGCGGCCGGCATCGGCCGAGGCCAGCAATTCCAGGCCAACAGCGCGATCAGGAGCGACCACATCCAGTGGCTGGACCCTGAAACGGCCACCCCCGCCCAGCGCCACTACCTGGGGCTCCTGGAGGAACTGCGCCTGGCCATCAACCGCACCCTCTTTCTGGGCCTGTTCGAGTTCGAGGGCCACCTGGCCCTCTATCCCCCCGGGGCCTACTACCGCCGGCACCTGGACCAGTTTCAGGGCACCCAGCACCGGCTGGTCACCGTTATCCTCTATCTCAACCCGGAGTGGCGGGAAGCGGATGGCGGACAACTGCGCCTCTATCCCGATCCCGCCGACGACGGCCGCTTCCAGGACCTGCTCCCTATTGGTGGCCGCCTGGTCTGTTTTCTGAGCGGTGACTTTCCCCACGAGGTCCTGCCCGCCCGGCGCGAACGCCTGAGCATCACCGGGTGGTTCAGAAAGCGGGATTGATCAGCCGCCCCTTAGTAGTTCGTTTCACCAATATCCTTACGGATGAACTATGCATAATAGTTTGTTTTATATGAGTTTCTTTCCTTGCTGCACTAAAGCAGATTAGCGGATCGATCTACCAGTAGCCCCCTGATCCCGCGACCTGGTCAGTCGCCCGGCGGCAGTGGGATCTCTTCCGCCGCGACGAGCAGATTCGTGAGTTTTACCGCCTGCGCCTCACCCGCCGTCAGCCAATACACCTGGTTAGCGGCGAGCTCCCCCTCCCAGGTCACCAGGTTCGCGTCGACCCCCATCTCTTCCAGGTATTCGTAGCGCAGGAGGGCGATCTGTTCATCCTCGGCGACGGTGCCGCCGCGACCATCCGCCCGGCGCGCCGGATGCAGGCCAAAGCGGCTGTCGGGCGTGCCGACGCGCCGGGTTCCCCCGGCGAAGGCGTAGATGCAGGCACTGGCACAGGTATCGGTGGCCGCCGTGTTGGCGCCCAGTTGGCGAATCAACCGCCCCATGCGCATCGCCGCGCCGAGGTGCCCCCCCTCGTTGGCCAGAAACACGACCAGGGCCGGCGCCATGCCCCCACGCCCCATGACCAGGGCCATCTCCCGCAAACGGGCATCCTGATTCGGCTCGATTTTCCCGGCGACATAGACCACGTCATCCACCGCCCGCATGTTGGCGCCGCTCTCCAGGATCTGCCGGACCGTGACCGGCCTGACCGGGGTAACGACCGCCCGATCAGCGCCGGATGCGGTCAGCCCACCCGCGACCACCATCGCCGGCCGGGGAACCTGATCCACAGGGACGGTGGGCGCGGAGACGGACTGGCCGGGCAGGGCAAGGGCGGCGGCAAAGGCGCCGAGGCACAGACAACCGAGGAAACTCAATTGGCTCAGGGTTGACAGGAACGGAAGCGGCGAATATGCTGCACTGCAACATTCAATGCCTTTATGGATTTTCATCATGTCCGTGAACGATACCCTCAACGCGGTTAACCACTTTTCCGACCACGGCCTGGCGCGCATGGCGAGCCTTACCGACCTGAGCCTAGGCATTTTCGACCGCCTGGCCGCCAAGCAGATCGCGGCCATGGACCTGCTGGTGGAGCATGGTAACGATATCCTCGCCCACGCGGTCGGCGCCAAGGACATTCAGACCTTTCTGAAAGGCCAGTTCGAGGCCACGCAGGATCTTACCAGGCTCATCATGGCCGAGTCCCGAACCACCCTGGCCATGGCCAGCCAGGCCAACCACGAGTTCCAGTCCTGGTTCAAAAACAACCTGGCCGAGGTGACCACCGACCTGCAACAGGCCGTTCCCGCAGTTTAAGCGGCGCAGGACGCGCCGGTACGGTCCAGGGAGGGACCGGTTCCGACGAGGGACCTATCCAAGGGGGGGAGAGGAACCAGGCTGGGTGGCCGTGGGTGATTACTCACCCACGGCTCCCACAGATCCGGACGTGCCCAATTCGGGCATCCGGCTCCTCAGCCTAGACGCGCTACCTGATGGGATCAGCCATCATGCACCCGATAGTCGCGATCTTCTGTCGTCATGTTGAGATGATCTGGCGATCTTAAATTCGCGTCATCTATCCCTCCAGAAGGTGTCTAAGCCGGTCGGCCGCTTCCCTCCCGCGGGTCCTCTCGGGTGAGTTCCCCGCGCTCGGCGGTACTATCAGCCGACTCCGATTGCTCCGTCGTCTTCGCGCCGCGCTTCGTTGCCTTCGCTGGGCGCTACCTGACCGGGGGTCCTCTTCGCTCCCAACGGCCGGACCAGGTGCCGTCGGGCCTGGGCTGCTGGTAACGCGGCGCCCGCACCGCGATGACGGTCAGGAACGGCGGAGCCCTCCCAGGTTCCTGGGTGACCCTTGCGGACATGCCCTGCTCTTCGACCCCGGCGGAGTGGCGATACCAGGCGCTACGGTACCGTCACTGTGGCCTTCCGCTATTCGTACAGCGTCGGCTCCGCAAACTCGCTTTCGAGGCTCAATCACACGGCCTGCACGCCCCCTGTGTACGCTTCGCAGCCGGGGTCGCCCCCGGACCACGCAACACTCGGTTCCGGTGGATCGCCAGTCCTTACCGGTTCGGGACTTTCACCCGTCGGGTCACAATAAGAGGTTTCCGGTCGTCAGGTACTTCCTTCCCCCTCTTCCAGGCTTGGCCTGGCGCAAGCCAAAAATTCGAAGTAGGATTTTTTCCCCCCTCCCCCGCACCCCGGTTCAAGTAGACATTAGCCCAATCCCAAGGATGATCAGGGCGTACAGAATAATGCAAAACGGAATAGACGCTTATAGATAAGCCTCGATTTCGGCGCCCAGGTCCAAGCGTGCCCGGAGCCGCCGGCACAGCATGAAGGTACCCACGAATTTGCGGTGCAGGAAAATCGTGGCGGGATCGGGGCGGTGCCCGAAGGCATCCTCAAAATAGAGGTCACGACCACGTACGAAGGTCCGCTCGAAGAGATCGGAGGCCCCGAAGTCATAAATCCCCTGGTGGCGTAGGGGCTCGGCGGTGAGCCGCATCAACTCGATCAGACCCGCCGCCTGCTCCGCGGACGCCTCCGCGTCCAGATAGCCCAGGGACACGGAAGAGTCACGCATGCCGGCGGCATCCCCCGCGATCGCCGCCCGGGCCAGCGCCCGATAATGACCGACCAGGACCGGCGGCACCGGTTGGGTGGCGCCGAAATCCAGCAGCACTAGGCGCCCCGTCTCGGGCTGATACAAATAATTCCCAAAATTCGGGTCGGTCTGGACCAGGCCGAAGTCGAACAGCTCCCGCAACGAGAGCCGCGCCAGCAGTCCCGCCGCCCGGTCGCGTTGGGCATGCCGATATTGGGGATCGGCCAGCCGGTCGATCGGGATGCCCGTCACGTAGTCCATCGCGAGCACCCGAGTGGTGGAGAGGTCGTGGTGAACCCGCGGGATCAGGAAGTCGGGGTCGCCATCGAGCCGCGCGGCATAGCGCTCCAGGGAGGCGGCCTCGGCCTGGTAGTCCGCCTCGCGGTGAAGCTGACGCCGCGCCTCCTCCAGGATGGGACCGATGTCGAGCCCCTTGGGGACCAGGCCCAGCGTCCTGCCCAGGAAGGACAGATTGTCGAGGTCACTGTCGATGCTTTCCCGCACGCCGGGGAACTGGATCTTTATCGCCAGGTGCCGGCCATCCCGGGTCTCGGCCCGATGGACCTGCCCGATCGATGCCGCCGCCAGGGGGGTGAACTCGAAGCGCCGGAAGCGGCGATCCCAGTCGTTGCCCAGTTCAGCGGACAAGACCTGGTTCAACTGCCCGATCGGCATAGGCTGGGCGCGATCGCGCAGGCTGGCCATGATCTCCGCCGCCTCCGGGGTGAAGAGATCGGTACCGTCCATGGACATGAGCTGACCCATCTTCATCGCCGCCCCCCGCATGGTGGCCAGCCGCTCGGTGAAGCGTTGGGTATGCGCGGGTGAGAGCCGGATGCGGCTGATCTGATCCCCGTTGCGGTTGCGCGCCAATTCCATCAGCCCGCTGATACCGACCCCGACCGCCAGATCAGTCGTCGCGCGGCCGAGATGCCAGAGTCGGCTAAAGCGCCTGCCGGGGACCGGGAGGCCGGTGGACTTTGCAAAATCACCCATGATCGAATGCCCTGCGGTTAAATCCTGTCCGCGGCCAGGCGCGGAACCAAGACTACCACATGGGTCTCCCGACAATCGTATCCAAGCCTCTGATTTGGAATTATTTCAGGGGATTAAAACGTGACATTGTCACTGACAACCACCAGGATCGCGCCACGTCGCTCCCTCCCGTGCCGCGAGCATGTACTGCGGACCGGCGCAGACCGGAAGGGGGGAAGGTTAGTCCGGGCGTGGAGGGATGCCATGCACGACAGTGCGTGCCCTGAGTTGTCACTGACACTAAATGCAATATCATGCTAGCCATGAGCAAACACGAAAAAGCCTTACAAGCACTGCGCACCAACCCCCGCGACTGGCGCATCGAACAGCTTGAGGCCCTTGCCCATCATCTTGGCCTGAAGGTGCGCAAGCCGGGGGGCAGCCATGTCGTGTTCCAGAAAGACGACTGCCCACTGGAGGTATCGGTGCCGGCGCATCGCCCCATCAAACCTGTGTATATCGCTCAATTCCTAGCCCTGATTGACTGGAAGACACCATGAAACCCGCATTTGACGATTACCCCCTGGAACTGCGCCCCCTAACCGCCGATGAAGGCGGCGGCTGGCTGGCCACCTTCCCCGATCTGCCCGGTTGCATGGCCGACGGCGACACGCCGGAGGCGGCGATTGCCGACGCGCGCGGGGCCTTCGCCTGTTGGATGGCTGCACATATCGAAGACGGCCGCGCTATTCCGGCACCGGGGGCCGGAGGTGATTCCGGGCGATTCGTAGCCCGCGTGCCGAAGAGCCTGCATACCCGCCTGATCGCGCGCGCCAAGCAGGAAGGTGTCAGCATGAATACCCTGTTGATCGCCGTGCTGGCCGAGGCGTTGGGGGTCGATCACGTCAACCACTCTGGCACGCGGCCGGTGTGATCATCATCGTGTTGGACGGCCGCGGCGACTTGTGCCTGGCAGGTCTTCGGCGCGCGGCAGGAAGAGGTGCAATGGACAGGGTATCAGCGAAATTCGCTGACACCCCCCCGATCTTGGCCCTCGCACCGGGCGTGTTGAAATTTTCATCACACCCCTGAAGGGATAGACCCGCGTGAGGAGGTTTCTCTACACCATGACCTGCGCCGCCACCGGCCACGCCTTCCAGGGCCGCAACAAGGGTTGGCGTAAGGCGGTACGCTACGCCTTGACCGAAAACCCCGTCTCCGACGCCCCCCACGAGCCCCTGCCCGTGTTTGAATTGAGCATCGTCGGGGGGCGCCCAGGGCCAGCAAGGCCGCCGGCTAAGCCAAGGACCACCCGGGCACCGCGACAGCCAAAGGCCGACCAGCACCCCACCGGATGACAGCCAGATCCCGGTCCATCGAGTCAACCCAGAGCAACGGTACCCAAGCCCATGCAAGCCATTGAGATCGACACCCGGATCGACGAGAAGGGGGAGATCCACATCAAACTCCCTCAGGGGCGTCCGTCGGGCCCAGCGCGGGTAATCGTCCTGTTCGAATCAGACCGGGAGGACCCCCCCCAACCTCGCAAGCACAGGCCCTCGGCGCGCCTCGCCAACCAGGGCGCGACGCTGCATGGTGACGACATCGCCCCCGCCTTCTCCCAGGATGAATGGGGGGAGATGTACCAGTGATCCTTCTGGACACCCACGCCTGGGTCCGCTGGTTGCACCCCGAAATCAGCCGAAAGCTACCGGATCGACTGCGCACCTGGCTGGAAGCGGCTGACGCCCCCTTGGCCGTTTCCGTGATTTCCGCTCTGGAAGTCGCCCAACTGGCGAGTCGCGCCGAACTGGTGATCGGTGCGATGGGTCGGGGAGATATGAGCGTGGACATGGCCCAAGCCATGCTGGCGGCATTGAATATCCAGGCCAGAATTACGGAAAGTAGCGACTTGGCCGCGAGAATCGAAAAGCTGGAGGAGGTGCTACTGAATGGCCGCGCCATCCCTTAGATCGAGATTGGCCCGGTTGGAAACCGCTTCACCTGTCACTGCGGAAGTCAGCCTAGACGAATTGGACGCCTTGGCCCGGTGTCTGGACCTTGCAAACATCGACCTTGATAAGCCTGGCTCTCCGGCCATGAACAAGATCAAGAGCAAACTGAAAGCACTCTTGGCGCGGCTGATGGAAGGCCAGCCAGGATGCCCGATACCCTGACAAGGATGGACCGAAGCGACAACGACCCCGCCGACTGCGGGTTTTTTTTGTGGTTATAGGCCATCGGAAGGAGGGGGCTATACTGCCTGACCGGGGAAGTTATCTATCGGCAATCGGAGAGGATGAAAGTATGAAGACAGCTACCTTACCTTTGCTGGTCCTGGCACTTGCCGGTTCAGCTCAAGCAAGTGTCGAGTGTAAAGTCGGGGACAAGTGGTATCCCTACTCGTCAGCCGAGTGCCAAGGCAAGTCAACAGAATTCAGGCAGGCTCCTCGCCCGGGCGCCTCGTCAGCCAGGCCCGCCAAGCCAGAGCCGGTCGCCAGCGTTGATGGCTGGGAGAAGGTCAGGCCGCAAGCCGTCGCCATGTGCGAAAAGCGCCACGATAGTCACAGCCTGCAAGCTGGATGCCTCAGGAACGAAGAGCGCGGCTATCGCGATATGCAAGGCACCTACGACCTGCCAGCCGACGTAGCGGCGAAGGCAAAAGCCCGTTGCGCCTTGCGTCATGAATCTTGGGCACTGCGGAGCGGCTGTATGCGTAACGAGAGCAAAGGCTACAAATCACTCCGCCAGTAGATACCTGGCAACAATCACTCAAGCCCGGCCATGAGCCGGGTTTTTTGTGGCCACAGGCTCAATCAAGATCAGACCTGGCCCTGACGATTCCCGAAGGGTGGTCCATCCTTGATCGCGGTCTGTCTGGAGATTTATTCCCAGCCAAGAATATCCTGATTTTCTCCTTCGCCTCCTTCGCGACCATCGGCACCAAAGGACCATAGATCAAAAGAACCATGTTGCCCTGGTGAGCGGTATTGGTAGTCATGACCCCAGGGGTCTTTTGGCACTTGGTTCACTTTGATGTAAGGACCATTCCAGTTTGGTTTTTTGGCGGTATTTCTCACCAAAGCTGAAAGCCCATCTTCGGTTGATGGATAACGCCCTAACTCAAGACGATAGATGTCAAGAGCAGAAGACAGGTCTTGAATTTGTTTGCGGGCTGTTTTTGGATTTATCGTGCTTCCAAATGCCTGTTTGATTTTGTCTGTGACTTCTTCAGCTTTGGCGGACGCCAAAAGCCTTTTGTTGGCATCAACCGCGGATTGTGTCTGCGGATATTTCGCTACAAGCTCCTCGTAAATGCGCCTGGCATCATCGCCGCGCCCTTCTTTTTCTGCTGTAATTGCCAAGTTCTGCATTTTCCTGGCTTCCGCCTCCGAGTCAGAACAACCCGTTAGCACTGTCGTAAGGGCAAGGAGGATGGCAGAGCACACTAGCGTTTTCGGTAAGGCATCTTTCATAACTTTCCCTCTCGATGGTTATTGGTTATTGATGCCGTCGCATCCAGCACTCGTCCTGACGGCGATGGCAAGGATAGCCGAGGAGGCTGACCTTTACACATACTTACGTCCACAACCGGCCATGTTTAGGAAGCGCAG
>ERZ1645187.266-NODE-266-length-50492-cov-38.646510_pt1 | contig 50492 bp, 43 predicted proteins | sample MGYA00575352_ERZ1645187 | MGnify/ENA primary metagenome ERZ1645187 (study PRJEB40837, sample SAMN11349314) | freshwater sediment metagenome | isolation source: river sediment | host: Sediment | place: India: Wazaribad , New Delhi | collected 2017-02-21 ... | reverse complement strand
CCAAGGGCATGACGCTGCCGTTCATCTCCTACGGCGGCTCGTCGCTGATTTCGCTCGCCTTCGGCATGGGCTGCCTTATCGCCGTGACGCGCAAGCGGCCGCGTTCCGAGCTGTATATCCACGAGCAAAACACTCACGAACCAACCGGGGCGCTGGCGCATGCCTGAAGAAAATTGCGTGCTGGTGGCCGCCGGGGGCACCGGCGGCCATTTGTTTCCAGCCGAGGCTTTGGCGGATGCGTTGATGCGGCGCGGCGTGCCAGTGGAACTGGCGACGGACGACCGCGCGGTGAAATACGGCGCACAATTTCGCGCCCGCGCCATTCACGCCATTCCGGCGGCGACGCCGACCGGCGGCGGCCTTGCCGGCAAAGCGAAGGCGGCGGCGGTTCTGGCGCGCGGCACGGCCGTGGCGCTTGGCGTCGTCTGGCGGGCGCGGCCGATGGCGGTCGTCGGTTTTGGCGGTTATCCCACCGTTCCGCCGCTGCTCGCAGCGGCCATTCTCGGCGCGCCGACCGTGCTGCATGAGCAGAATGCCGTGATGGGCCGCGCCAACAGGTTTCTCGCCGGCCGCGTCGACGCCATCGCGACGGGCTTCGAACAATTGGGCGGCGTCTCCGAGGCTATTCTGGCCAAGGCGCGCCACACCGGCAATCCGGTGCGTCCGGCGGTGATCGTGGCGGCGCAGACGCCTTATCCGGTTAGCGACGGCGCGCGGCTCAATGTGCTTGTCACAGGCGGGTCGCAGGGCGCGCGGGTGATGTCCGACGTCGTTCCAGCGGCGATGGAATTGCTCGGGGCGGACATTCGCGCGCGCATCAGCCTCGTGCAGCAGGCGCGCGGCGAGGACGAAACGCGCGTGAAGGACGTTTATGGCCGCCTGGGCCTTGCGGCCGAGGTCGCGCCGTTTTTCGCCGATCTGCCGGCGCGGATGGCGGGCGCGCATCTCGTCGTCGCGCGCTCCGGCGCCTCGACGGTTTCGGAGCTGGCTGTGATCGGCCGGCCCTCCATTCTGGTGCCGTTTCCCCACGCCATCGACCAGGATCAGGCCGCCAACGCCCGGCATCTGGCCGAGACGGGGGCGGCGCTGGTCGTCCCCCAGACGCAATTTACCCCGCAATTTCTGGCCGATGCGCTGGTTTCAGCCCTTTCCGACCCGCAAAGCTTGACGAAACGGGCCGAAGCGGCAAGAAGCGCGGGCGTCGCCGACGCCGCCGATCGGCTTGCCGATCTGGTTCTGGAAGTCGCGGCGCGCAAGCGGGGAACCGGAGACAAAGCATGAAACTGCCGCGCGAGCTTGGGGCCATCCATTTTGTCGGCATCGGCGGCATCGGCATGTCGGGCATCGCCGAAGTGCTGATCAACCTTGGCTACAAGGTGCAGGGGTCCGACGCGGCCGAGAACGCCAACGTCAAGCGCCTGCGCGACAAGGGCGCGGTGGTGCACATCGGCCATAACGCGCGCAATCTCGGCGGCGCGGAAGTCGTGGTCGTCTCGACCGCGATCAAACGCGACAATCCGGAACTCGTCGCCGCGCGCGAGAAGCGCCTGCCGGTTGTGCGCCGCGCCGAAATGCTGGCCGAACTGATGCGGCTCAAGCAATGCGTCGCCATCGCCGGCACGCATGGCAAGACGACGACGACGTCGATCGTCGCGACATTGCTCGACGCCGGCCATTTTGATCCGACCGTCATCAACGGCGGCATCATCAACGCCTATGGCACCAATGCGCGCCTCGGCGAAGGCGCGTGGATGGTGGTCGAAGCCGACGAAAGCGACGGCACTTTTCTCAAGCTGCCGGCAGACGTCGCCATCGTCACCAATATCGATCCCGAACATCTCGATCATTTCAAGACGTTCGACGCGATCAAGGAGGCGTTCCGGCAATTCGTCGAGAACCTGCCGTTCTACGGTTTCGCCGTGATGTGCCTCGACCATCCGACGGTGCAGGATCTGGTCGGCAAGATCGAGGATCGCCGCGTCATCACCTATGGCGAGAATCCGCAGGCCGACGCGCGCATCCGCAACATTGATCTGACCGGCGGCAAATCGCGCTTTTCGGTCATCTATCGCGACCGCAAGTCGGGGCAGGAGATCGCGCTCGACGATCTCGTGCTGCCGATGCCGGGGCATCACAACGCGCTCAACGCGACGGCAGCGATCTGCGTGGCGCTCGAACTCGGCATGAAGCCGGACGATATCCGCGCGGCGCTTGCAGGCTTCGGCGGCGTCAAGCGCCGCTTCACGCGCACGGGCGAATGGAACGGCGCGACGATCTTCGACGATTACGGCCATCATCCGGTCGAGATCGCGGCGGTGCTGCGCGCGGCGCGCGCCTCGACCAAGGGGCAGGTGATCGCAGTGGTGCAGCCGCATCGCTACACCCGGCTGCAATCGCTGTTCAACGAATTCGCCACCTGCCTCAACGACGCAGACACGGTGATCGTGGCGGATGTTTATGCGGCCGGCGAGCAGCCGATCCCCGGCGCGTCGCGCGACGATCTCGTCGCGGCGATCAAGGCGCATGGCCATCGCAATGCGCTGGCGCTGAAAAGCCCGGACGAATTGCCCGACGTCGTTCGCGCCATGGCGCAACCGGGCGATTACATCGTGCTGCTCGGCGCCGGTAGCATCACCAATTGGGCCTATGCGTTGCCGGCCCAATTGGCGCAGGGAGACGCCGCTTGAGTTTCCCCGACATCACCCCCGATCTTGCCGCGGCTGCGCCCGACTTGCGCGGCCGCCTGAGCGCGAACCAGCCGCTGGCGCCGTTCACATGGTTTCGCGTCGGAGGCCCGGCGCAGGTTCTGTTCTCGCCGGCGGATGAAGACGACCTCGCCTATTTTCTCGCGCGGTGCCCGCGCGACATTCCGGTGATGGCGCTCGGCCTCGGCTCGAATGTGATCATTCGCGACGGCGGCCTGCCGGGCGTGACGATCCGTCTCGGCGGCAAGGGGTTCGGCCAGACGCAGATGCTTGAGGGCGCGCGCGTGCGCGTCGGCGCGGCCGTGCCCGACATGATGGTGGCGAAAGCGGCGGCGGATGTGGGGCTGTCCGGCGTCGCGTTCTATCGCGGCATTCCCGGCGCCATCGGCGGCGCCCTGCGCATGAACGCCGGCGCGCATGGCGGCGAAACGACGGATGTGCTGATCGAGGCGCGCGGCGTCGACCGCGCCGGAAACATCCATGTCTATTCGCATGCCGATATGGGCTTCACCTATCGTCATTGCGCGATCCCCGACGATGTGATCTTCACCAGCGCCCTGTTGCAATTGAAGCCGAGCGACAAGGAAGCGATCCGCGCCGAGATGGAACGGGTGGTGGCGCAGCGCGAGGCGACGCAGCCGATCCGCGAGAAGACGGGCGGCTCGACCTTCAAAAATCCGAAACCGCACAGCGCGTGGAAGCTGATCGACGCCGCCGGATGCCGCGGACTGATCGTCGGCGACGCGCAGGTTTCCGAGATGCATTGCAATTTTCTGATCAATCGCGGCAATGCGACCGCCGCCGACATTGAAAATCTCGGCGAGGAGGTGCGTCGCCGGGTGAAGGCGCATTCGGGCGTGACGCTCGAATGGGAGATCAAACGCGTGGGCGTGCCGGCCGCCGGCTGAGCGGCGACGAGTCGGGCCTGATCGATGAGCGTGATCGCGGCAAGCGAAACGGCGGCCTCCCGCATCCGCGCCGATTGGCTCGGGTCGCCGGCGCTGTCTCTGGCGATCCTTGCGCTTGCCGTCGTTCAGATGGTTTGCGGTCATCTCAACGGCGACAATTCGTGGTTCATCACTTTCGCCGAGAAGGTCGCGCGCGGCGCGAGCGCCTATGTCGAGGTGAGCGACCCCAATCCGCCGATGGCGTTTCTGCTCTACACGCCGGCAGTCCATGCCGCGCGCGCGTTCGGAATTGGCGCCGAGACGGCGACGATCGCCAGCGTTTTTCTGCTGACCGGGCTAAGCCTGTGGGCGAGTTGGCGCATTCTGCTCGCGGCGGGCGCGATACGCGCGGAGGAGCGCGGCGTTTTCGGCAATGCGGCCTTGTTCATGCTGCTCGTCGCGCCGGCTTTCGGTTTCGCGGAGCGCGAGCATTTCGCGGTTCTGTTCGTCCTGCCGCTGCTGGCGGCGATCATGGCGCGGATCGTCGCGCAGCGCGGGCCGTCGCTTTCGCATGTTCTGATCGCAGGTCTTTGCGGCGGCCTCGCCGTGTGCGTGAAGCCGCATTACGCGCTGGCCGTGGTCGCGGCCGCAGGCGCGGCGGCATGGCGGCGACGTTCTTTCGGGGTTTTCTTCGCGCCGGAAAATCTGATCGCGGCGGGCGCTTTTGGCGCCTATCTCGTCGCGATTCAGATTTTTTATCCCGCGTATTTCCGCATTGCGCTGCCGGCGGCGCTCGACGTCTATGCGCCGGCGCGCGAGAGCATGACGCATGTCGTCGCGACGGCGCCGTTTCTATTCGTCGTCGCGATCGCGGCCGCCGTCGCGGGCGGCCTGCGCAAGCTCGCCTATGACGCGCGCGCGGCTGTGCTGCTGGCGGCGGCGCTTGGGTTTCTCGCGACCTTCGTCATTCAGGCGAAAGGCTGGTTCAATCACGCCTATCCGGCGGTCGCGCTTGTCGCGCTGGCGGCCGTCGCCTTGTGGAGCGGCGCGCGCGCGCAATTTGGAGAGGCTGCGGCGCGGTTCGGACGGCTCGTCGCATTGCCGGCGCTGGCGTGCTCGCCGTTCATGGGCGCGCCGCAGATGAATCTGCCGGGGGCGGAAGAATATCCGGGGCTGACGCAGGCGGTGCAGAGTGTCGCGCCGGCGCGGCCGAAGATCGCCGCGCTCGCCGAGCAGCTCGACATCGGCCACCCGCTGACGCGCCGCCTGAACGGCGAATGGGTCGGCCGGCAGAACGCGCTGTGGATCAGCAATTGCGTGCGCCAGATTCTGGCGACGCAGAAGCTCGACGCGCCGGCGAAATCGCGCTTCGAGGCGTGGGGGGCGCATGACCGGGCCGAATTCGCCGAGGATATTCGCGCCGGGCAGCCCGACGTGCTGCTGGCCGAGACGACGAAATTGCGCGAATGGGCGCAGAAATCGCCCGAACTCGCCGATCTGTTCGCGCCTTACAGCCTGCGCGGCAAGGTCGGCGACATTGAAATCTGGACGCGCGCGGCGGAAACGCCGGGCTTGAGAAAAGGGATGAGCGAACGATGACCCAACATATCGCGGTTCTGATGGGCGGGTGGTCGTCCGAGCGTGAGGTTTCGCTGCGTTCGGGCGCGGCTTGCGCCAAGGCGCTCGAAGGGGAGGGGTTTCGCGTGACGCCGGTGGATGTCGGCCGCGACGTCGCCTCCGTGCTCGCCGCGCTGAAGCCCGACGTCGCCTTCAACGCGCTGCACGGCCCGGCCGGCGAGGACGGCTCGATCCAGGGCGTGCTCGAAACCCTGCGCATTCCCTACACGCATTCGGGCGTGCTCGCCTCGGCGCTGGCCATGCATAAAGAGAAGGCCAAGATCGTCATGGCGGCGGCCGGCGTGCCCGTGCCGTCGGGCAAGGTCGTCTCGCGCTTCGAGGCGGCGAAGGCGCATGTCCTGCCGCCGCCCTACGTGCTCAAGCCCGTGGCGGAGGGCTCGTCTTTCGGCGTCTTCATCGTCAAGGAAGGGACGTCGCATCCGCCGCAGGAATTGTTAAAGCCCGAATGGAGCCATGGCGATGCGATGCTGGCGGAGAAATTCGTCGCCGGACGCGAGCTGACCTGTGCGGTCATGGGCGATAAGGCCTTGGATGTGATCGAAATTCGCGCCGCCGACGGGGGGTGGTACGATTATCACGCAAAATACGCGAAAGGTGGATCTATCCACATCCTTCCTGCGAATCTTAAAGGAAATATTTACCAAAAGATTCAAGAGTTGGCCCTTGAAGCGCACAGGGCGCTCGGGTGTCGCGGCGTCAGCCGCAGCGATTTCCGTTACGACGACAGGCCGGATGGCGACGGCGAACTCGTGGTTCTGGAAGTCAATACGCAGCCCGGCATGACAGAGACGTCCCTGGTGCCTGAAATGGCGGCATATGCCGGCATGTCGTTTGGCGGGCTAGTGAAATGGATGGTGCAAGACGCCTCCTGCGATCGCTGAGGGAAGGGCTTTATGGCCTTGCTCCCGCGCGTCCGGCTTTCGCCGGCGCGGGCGTCGCGCCTGCGGTTCGCCCTTTGCCCGCTCGCCGCGCCCGGCCGGCGCGTTCCGGCCTTGCCGACAAATTCATCGCTTTCATCGCGCGTCGCGGCGTCGGCCTGACGCTCGCGCTGCTTTTTCTTGGCGCCGTTGGCGTCTACGCCAGCGTGCGGGGCGGCCAGTATGAGGCCTTCGTCGCGCAATATGGCGCGCCGCGCGATCTCGCGGCCAAAGCGCTCGGCTTCGGCGTCGACGCCGTCACCATCACCGGGCAAGGCGAGTTGAGCGAGCCCGAGATTCTCAGCGCGGCTGGCGTCGGCCCCAAGGTTTCGCTGCCGTTCCTCGATGTCGTGCGGGCGCGCGAAAGCCTGATGGCGCTGCCGCTGGTGGCCAACGCCAAGGTGCGCAAGTTCTACCCCAACCGGCTGCTGATCGAAGTGAGCGAGCGTCAGCCCGCCGCGGTCTGGCAGAACAGCGGCAAGCTTTCGGTCGTCTCCGTCGATGGCAAGGTCATCGACGACATGCGCGATCAGCGTTTCGCCGGGCTGCCTTTCGTCGTCGGCGACGGCGCCAACCGGCGCGCCGGGGAATTCGCATCCCTGCTTGAGGCGGCGGGCGATCTGCGCTCGCGCATTCGCGCCGGCACGCTCGTGTCCGAGCGGCGCTGGACGTTGAAAATGACCAATAATGTCGACGTGAAACTGCCCGAACGCGACGCGGCCGCCGCCATCGCCGCGCTGGTTCAGGCGCAGCGCGAGTCGCGCATTCTGGACAAAGACATCATTTCGCTCGATCTGCGCCACCCCGGCCGCATCTATGTGCGTCTGTCGGAGGAAGCGGCGAGCCAGCGTGCTGAAAGCCTCGCTAAAAAGGCGAAGCCCAAAGGTGGTCAGACATGAGTTCGCGTTTGATGCCGCCACGAATGCGTCCGTTGTCGACGCGCAAGACTGCGTTGCTGTCGATCCTCGACGTCGGCACGTCGAAGATCGCTTGCCTTATCGCGCGTCTGATGCCGATGGAGGCCTCCGACACGTTGCGCGGGCGCACGCATCGCTGCCAGATTCTGGGCATCGGCCATCAACGCTCGCGCGGCATCAAGGCGGGCGTCGTCGTCGATATGGAAGAGGCGGAGAACGCCATTCGCCTCGCCGTCGACGCGGCCGAGCGCATGGCCGGCGTGCAGGTCGAAGGCGTCATCGTCAATATGACCGGCGGGCGCATCGGCTCGCAGCTCTATACGGCGAAGATCGGCGTCTCCGGCCGGGCCGTGTCCGAATCCGACATTCATCGCGTGCTTGAGGCCTGTTCGGCGCGCACGGCCAATCAGGGCCGGGCGGTGTTGCATTCGCTGCCGACCGGCTATCGGCTCGACAATGCGCGCGGGGTGCGCGATCCCAAGGGCATGTTCGGCGACGAACTCGGCGCGGACATGCACGTCGTCTCCTGCGATGCGGCGGCGGCGCGCAATCTGATGATCGCGGTCGAACGCTGCCATCTGCAAGTCGAAGCCATGGTGGCGACGCCTTACGCCGCCGGCCTGTCGGCTCTCGTCGACGACGAGGCCGAGATGGGCACGGCGCTCATCGATCTCGGCGGCGGCACGACGTCCATCGGCATGTTCGTCGGCGGCTCTTTGACGCATGTCGACGCCGTGGCCGTCGGCGGCAATCACATCACGATGGATATCGCGCGCGGGCTCAACACGCGGCTCGCCGACGCGGAACGTCTGAAGACCCTTTACGGCGCCTGCATCTCCTCGCCCTCCGACGATCGCGAGACGATTGCGGTGACGCAGGTTGGCGACGACGGCGACCATCCGAGCCACTTGCCGAAATCGCAACTCGTGCGCATCATCAAGCCGCGCGTCGATGAAATTCTCGAATTGGCGCGCGACCGGTTGACAGCGGCGGGTCATAGGCCGCATGCGGGGCTGCGCATCGTTTTGACGGGCGGCGCAAGCCAGCTCACCGGCGTATCCGAAGCGGCGAAGCGCACCCTTCTGGGGCAAGTGCGCATCGGGCGTCCGCTCGGCATTCAGGGATTGCCTGAATCCGCCAAGAATCCGGCGTTCTCGGCGGCAGTTGGTCTGATGATTTATCCGCAGGTGACGGGGATCGAACATTTCGAGCCTCGCGGCGCGGGATTCATCCAGGCTACGGGTACGGACGGCTATCTCGCTCGCGTGGGGCGGTGGTTGAAGGACAGTTTCTAAAGCGTAGACAGGTTTGCGACGGGCTCGGCGCGGCGGCCGAGAGCGAAGCGAAAACGAATCAATGAACCAAACGGGGCGTTGCGGAACAGCCCTTTGTCGAGAGGCCAGACAATGACGATCAATCTCAAAGCTCCGGAACTCCGGGAACTGAAGCCGCGGATCATGGTGTGCGGCGTCGGCGGCGCGGGCGGCAACGCCGTCAACAACATGATCGTCTCCGGTCTTGTCGGCGTCGATTTCGTTGTCGCCAATACGGACGCGCAGGCGCTGACCGCCTCGAAGGCCGAACGCATCATCCAGATGGGGCTTCAGGTGACCGAGGGGCTTGGCGCGGGTTCGCAGCCGGAAGTCGGCCGCGCGGCCGCCGAAGAGGCGCTTGAGGAAATCCGCGATCATCTCGCCGGGGCGCATATGTGCTTCGTCACCGCCGGCATGGGCGGCGGCACCGGCACGGGCGCAGCGCCCGTCATCGCCCGCATCGCGCGCGACATGGGCATTCTGACCGTCGGCGTCGTGACCAAGCCGTTCCAGTTCGAAGGCCAGCGCCGCATGCGCATCGCCGACTCGGGCATTACGGAATTGCAGAAATCGGTCGATACGCTGATCGTGATTCCGAACCAGAATCTGTTCCGCGTCGCCAACGAGAAGACCACTTTCGCCGACGCCTTCGCGATGGCCGATCAGGTGCTCTATTCGGGCGTCGCCTGCATCACCGATCTGATGGTCAAAGAGGGCCTGATCAATCTCGACTTCGCCGACGTGCGCGCCATCATGCGCGAGATGGGCAAGGCGATGATGGGCACCGGCGAGGCCACGGGCGAGCGCCGCGCGATTCTGGCGGCCGAAGCCGCCATCGCCAATCCGCTGCTCGACGAGACCTCGATGAAGGGGGCCAAGGGCCTGCTCATCTCGATCACCGGCGGCAACGATCTCACGCTTTATGAAGTGGACGAAGCGGCCAGCCGCATCCGTCAGGAAGTCGACGAAGACGCCAACATCATCCTCGGCGCGACGTTCGATTCGAGCCTCGACGGCATCGTGCGCGTGTCGGTGGTGGCCACCGGCATCGATCAGCCCGCCGGCGTCGTCGCCCGCGATTTCAGCGCGGCGGAAGCCCGCATCGCAGAAGTCGCCCAGCGCCTGCGCGCGCAGACGGCGCCGCGGCCCGACGCCCAGCGTTACGCCGAGCCTGCGCCGCAGCCGGCGCCCGTCGCGCAGATCGCCGAGCCGCAGCCGGTTCAGGCCGCGCCGGTCTATGTCGCCCCCGCGCCGATCCAGCATGCGCCCGCGCCCATCCAGCATGCGCCGGCGCCGCAGCATTTCGAGCCTGCGCCGCAGCCTGTCGCTCGCCATGAGGTGCAATTGCAGCCGGTCGCGCCGCGCCAGACCTTCTATGTCGAGCCGGCCGCTCCCGCGCCGCGCCCGGCTGAGCCCTACCAGGCTGGCCCCTTCATTCCGCCCGCGGCCGAGCAGCCGGTGATGCGCCAGCGTCAGATGCCGGACGTGTCCGACCTGCCGTTGCCGGCGCAGAACCAGTTGCGCGCCCAGCAGCAGCAGCGCGCCATGGCGCCTCGTCCGGAGGTTTCTCCGGCCGAGAGCAAGCGCCGGACCCTGCTTGAGCGTCTGGCCGCTTTCGGCATGAGCAAGGCCGACGAAGCGCCGGCCGCCGCGCCGCAGCGCAGCGTCGCCCCGCAGACGGCTCATCCGCAGGCGCCTGCGCCGCGCGCTCCGAATCCGGTGCATGCGGAATATGGCAAGCGTCCGGCCGCTCCGGCGCCGCGCGCGCCGCAGGCGGGTCTCGATCACCACGGCCGTCCCGTGCATCAGCCGCGCGCGATGGAAGACGATCAGCTCGAAATTCCGGCCTTCCTGCGCCGTCAGTCGAACTGAGCTGTCACAAAAGCGATAATCATTAACAGGCCCGCGCTTCGGCGCGGGCCTTAATGTTTTTATAATACGTTGAATTCAAAATGATTTTGTGCGCCCCAAGGCGCGTGTCGCGATTGTAACAGACGGTAAGAAACCGTGATTTGGCGTAAGGACTCGGTAGGCGTAATTTCCGCCCGTCCTCGGCAGTGGCCGGGGCGAGTCGAAGGTCCTGTCGATCTAGGCCGCAAAGTTTGTCTGTCGTGTGCGCGCGAAGTGACGGTTTTGTGGTTCGGGACTTTCTTGGTGACGCGCGGCGCTTCCGTCGCGATAAGAGATGAAGGTCACGCATGAAAATCGGCCTCCAGACGACCATCGCAGAGCGCGTCGTCCTCAACGGTATGGGCGTTCATTCGAATGCTCCCGTCAGGCTTGTTCTTCATCCGTCCGAAGCCGATAGCGGCATCGTTTTCCTCCGCACCGGCCTGCCCATGGGGCGCGAGCGCCATATCGAGGCGCGGTGGTCGAAAGTGACCATGACCGAGCTGTGCACGGTGATCGGCGATTCCTCGCAGGCGACCGTCGCGACGATCGAACATCTTCTCGCCGCCCTGTCGGGACTCGGCGTCGATAATTGTCTCGTTGAGATCGATGGGCCGGAAGTTCCGATCATGGACGGCTCGGCCGGCTTCTTTGTCGAGGCCATCGATCAGGTCGGCGTGCAGACGCTGAAGGCGCGTCGCCGCTATCTCAAGATTCTCAAGCCCGTCCGTATCGAGAATGGCCGCGCTTATTCAGAGCTGCGTCCGTTCGACAGCGGGTTCCGTCTGGAAGTCGAGATCGATTTCCAGCAGGCGGTGATTGGCCGCCAGAAGCGCGTGTTCGATCTTGATCCGCAGGTGTTTCGCCGCGATATCGCCCGCGCGCGCACTTTCGGCTTCATTCAGGACGTCGAGCGCCTGTGGAAAGCCGGCTTCGCGCTCGGCTCGTCGCTTGAAAACACCGTCGCCCTCGACGGCGATCGTATCCTGAACCCTGAGGGCCTGCGTTTCGCCGACGAGTTCGTGCGTCACAAGACGCTTGACGCTGTGGGCGATCTCGCGCTGGCCGGCGCGCCGATCCTTGGGCATTACCGCTCCTATTGCAGCGGCCACAAGATGAACGTCGCCGTGGTCGAGGCGCTGTTTGCGGATCGCGCCAATTACGAATTTACGGAAATCGCGCCTGTCGCGCGGCGGGAAGGCGTGCGCGCCGATCTCGGCCTCGCCGTGTCGCCGGCCTATGCGCCGGACGTGAACTAACCATTCTCTCGTCAGGTCCGGGCTGTGGCGGGAAAGCCGCAGCCGGTTGGAAAGCGCGTTTTGCGCGTCGGGCGACGGCGCGCCGCCACATTAACGCCTTCTATCCTCTCTCAATGTCGGCAGTGGCGCAGTTTTGCCAAGTGCGCTAAAGAGCGAGGCGACGCCTTCGCTGATCCCCGTTTCGACGAGTAAGACCCGCATGATTCTCGCTTTCAATCCCCGGACCTCGATGCGCCTGTCGTTCGCAGTCCGGCTGCTGGCCGTCGTCGGCCTCGCCGCGCCGCTCGCGGCCTGTTCGTCGTTTGACAGCCTATTCGGCGAGAAATACGAGACGAAAATCCTGCCCGACACGCCCGCCGACCAGAGCTATAATCAGGGGCTGGCGCGTCTTCAGAGCAAGGATTACGACGGCGCCGCGAAGAAATTCGAGGATATCGACAAGCAGCATCCCTATTCGGAATATTCCAAGCGCGGTCTGCTGATGGCGACCTATTCGGCTTACGAAGCCGGCAAATACCCGGAAGCGATCGCCGCCGGTCAGCGCTATATCGGTCGCTATGTCTCGTCGCCTGAAATTGCTTACGCCTATTATCTCGTCGGCATGTCCTATTATCACCAGATCCCGGACATCTCACGCGATCAGGACACGGCGGTGAAGGCGCTGGCGGCGTTCGAGACCGTCGTCACGAAATATCCGAAGTCCGAATATGCCGAAGACGCCAAATACAAGGCGCAGGTGACGCGCGACCAGCTTGCCGGCAAGGAAATGTCGATCGGCCGTTTCTATCTGCGCCGCAACAATTACACCGGAGCGGTCAATCGCTTCCGCGACGTGCTCGGCAAATACCAGTCGACCCGTCAGACCGAAGAGGCGCTGTTTCGTCTGACCGAGGCCTATATCGGTCTTGGCATCATCCATGAGGCGCAGACGGCGGCCGCCATTCTCGGCCACAACTACCCGGATTCGACTTGGTATAAGGACGCTTACGCCAAGTTACAGAGCGCCGGCGCGGAGCCGAAGGAACATTCGGATTCGTGGATGTCGAAGCTTTTCCGCCGCAGCTAATCGGCTCACGCCGTCTCGCCCGCGAGGATCGCGCAACCGATGCTCGTTCAGCTCGCCATTCGCGACATTGTGCTGATCGACCGGTTGGACCTGCAACCGAGCGCCGGGCTGACCGTGCTGACGGGCGAAACCGGCGCGGGCAAATCCATTCTGCTTGACGCTTTCGCGCTGGCGCTCGGCGGGCGTGGCGACGGCGCGCTGGTGCGCGAAGGCAAGCTGCAAGGTCAGGTGACGGCGGCCTTCGATCTTGCCGCCGATCATCCGGCTTTGGCCGCCGCCGCCAATCATGGCGTCGCGCTGGATGGCGATCTTATCTTGCGTCGCGTGCAGATGGCGGACGGGCGCACGCGCGCTTTCGTCAATGACCAGCCCGTCAGTGCGCAGGCGCTGCGGGCGATCGCGCGCGAGCTTGTCGAAATCCACGGTCAACATGACGACCGCGCGCTCGTTTCGTCGGCGACGCACCGCACGCTTGTCGACGCCTATGGCGGGTTGGGCGGGCAGGCGGGCGACGTGCGCGCGGCGCATCAGGCGATGCGAACGGCGCGGATGGAGTTGGAGCAGGAGGAAGCGCGCATCGCCAAGGCGCGCGCCGACGCCGATTATCTGCGTCACGCGCATGACGAATTATCCAGACTCGCGCCGGAGACGGGCGAGGAAGAGGCGCTCGCCGCCCGCCGCACGGCGATGATGCAGGCGGAGAAAGTGACAGGCGAGTTGCGCGACGCGCAGGACGCGGTTGGTGGGGATCATGCGCCGCTTTCCGTTCTGTCCGGCGTGCTGCGCCGGTTGGAGCGTCGCGCGGCGCAGGCGCCGGCGCTGATCGAGCCGTCGGTGAAGGCGTTGGACGCGGCCATTGTCGCGCTCGACGCGGCGCAGACGACCATTGAAGCCGCCTTGCGCGAGGCGGATTTCGACCCGCGCGAGCTGGAGCGCGTCGAGGAGCGGCTGTTCGCGTTGCGTGGCGCAGCGCGCAAATATTCCGTGGCTATCGAGGCGTTGCCAGGGCTTGCAGCGAAATTCGCCGACGATCTCGCCGCGCTCGACGCGGGCGAGGCGCATCTCGTGAAATTGTCGCAAGCCGCCGTTGCCGCCGAGGAGGCTTATGCGCGGCGCGCCGACGCGCTATCGAAGGCGCGCAAGGCGGCGGCGAAGAAGCTCGACGCAGCGGTCTGCGCCGAACTCGCGCCATTGAAGCTTGAGCGCGCCAAATTCATCACCGAGATCGCCAGCGACGCCGGGCTCGCCGGCCCCGACGGCATCGACCAGATCGAATTCTGGGCGCAGACCAATCCGGGCACGCGGCCGGGGCCGATGATGAAGGTCGCTTCGGGCGGCGAGCTTGCGCGCTTCATGCTGGCGTTGAAGGTCGTGCTCGCCGATCGCGGTTCTGCGCCGACACTGGTTTTCGACGAAATCGACACCGGCGTCGGCGGCGCCGTCGCAGACGCGATCGGCCAACGGCTGGCGCGGCTGGCGGATCGCGCGCAGGTCCTGGCCGTGACGCATGCGCCGCAAGTCGCTGCGCGGGCCGAGGGGCATTTCCGCATTTCGAAGGACGCAGCCGACCGCGGCAAACGCGTCGCGACGCGCGTCGAGCCGCTCGATGCGGCCGCGCGACGCGAGGAAGTGGCGCGCATGCTGGCCGGGGCGACGATCACCGACGAAGCCCGCGCGGCGGCGGCGAGCCTCATCGCCGGCGCCCGATAAGCCGGCCAAAAGGCCGCTTTGACATCGGCGCGACGGCGCCGTTCAATCGCGCCGCTTGAGGCTCGCGCGAGGGCGCTGCGGGCGCGCCAGGGTTATTATGCCGCTCGATCTCGCTACCCGCGTCTACGACCATTCCTTCCGCATCGACCCGATCGTGCGGACGCTGCTCGACACGGATTTCTACAAGCTGCTCATGCAGCAGATGATCTGGAAGCTGCATCGCCAGCGGCGCGTCACTTTCGGTCTGATCAATCGCTCGACGCATATCAAGCTCGCCGAGTGCATCGACGAGCGTGAACTGGTCAAACAACTCGACCATGCGCGCACGGTGCGCTTCGCCAAGAACGAATTGATCTGGCTCGCGGGCAACACGTTCTACGGCAAGAAGCAAATCTTCGAGCCGGCCTTCATCGAATACCTCTCGACCTTCCAGCTGCCGGCCTATGAGCTGCGCAAGAAGGACGGCCAATTCGAGCTGCATTTCGACGGGCCGTGGTGCGAGACCACGATGTGGGAAGTGCCGGCGCTGGCCATCATCAATGAGCTGCGCTACCGCACCGCGATGCGCGGCATGACGCGCTTCGAACTCGATGTGCTTTATGCGCGCGCGAAGGCGAAGCTGTGGGGCAAGGTCGAACGGCTGCGCGCGCTGCGCGATGAGGGAACTTTGCGCATCGCCGATTTCGGCACGCGTCGACGCCACGGCTTTCTCTGGCAGCGCTGGTGCGTCGAGGCGATGCAGGAAGGTTTGGGCAAGAGCTTCATCGGCACGTCCAACGTCAAACACGCGATGGATACGGGCCTTGAGGCCATCGGCACCAACGCGCACGAATTGCCGATGGTCTATGCGGCCGTAGCGCCCGACGACGCCGCCTTGCGACAGGCGCCTTATGCGATGCTCGCCGATTGGGCGAAACTCTACGACGGCAATTTGCTCATCATGCTGCCGGACACGTTCGGTACCAGCGCCTTTCTCGCCGGCGCGCCCGACTGGGTGGCGGACTGGCGCGGCGGTCGCCCGGATTCGGCGCCGCCTATCGAAGGCGCGCAGGAGCTGATCGACTGGTGGAGATCGCGCGGGCGCGATCCGAAGCAGAAGCTCATCGTGCTGTCCGACGGTATGATGGTCGACTCGATCGAAGAGACGGTGCGCTATCTGCGCGGCAAGGCGGAAGTCTCGATCGGCTGGGGCACCAATCTCACCAATGATTTCACCGGCTGCGTGCCGAATGGCGCCGGCGCCGATCTCGATCCTCTGTCGCTCGTGTGCAAGGTCGTCGCGGTCGAGGGAAAGCCGGCGGTGAAGCTCTCCGACAATCCGGCCAAGATCGCGGGGCCAGCGGCGGAGGTCGAGCGCTACAAGCGCGTGTTCGATTATCGCATGACGCAAGCGCGGCCGGCGTGAACAGGTTTGATTGCGCATGAACACGAGAAAAACGCCGGACATCGAAGCCGCCCGCGCCGAACATGCGCGGCTGGCGGAAGACATCGCCGAGCATGACAGGCGCTATTACAGTGAAGACGCGCCGGCGATTTCGGATGCGGAATATGACGCCTTGCGGCGGCGCTACGAGGCGCTGGAGGCGCTTCATCCCGAATTGGCCAGCGGGGAATCGCTGACGCGAAAAGTTGGCGCCGCGCCGTCGGAAAAATTCGGCAAGGTGAAACACGCCGTTGCGATGCTGTCGCTCGGCAATGTGTTCTCGGACGAGGAAGTTCACGAGTTCGCTGCGCGTGTGCGGCGTTTTCTCGGGCTTGGCGAGGAGGCGCCGCTCGCCTTTACGGCCGAGCCGAAAATCGACGGCTTGTCGTGTTCGCTGCGCTACGAGAAGGGCGAGCTTGTGCAGGCGGCGACGCGCGGCGACGGCTTCGAGGGCGAGGACGTCACCGCCAATGTGAGGACCATCCGCGAGATTCCGCATCACCTCAAGGGCGAGGCGCCGGACGTGCTCGAAGTGCGCGGCGAAATCTATATGACGCATGCGGATTTCGCGGCGCTCAACGCGCGGCAGGCGGAGGCCGGCGACAAGATTTTCGCCAATCCGCGCAATGCGGCGGCGGGCTCCCTGCGTCAGCTCGATGCGCAGATCACGGCGAAGCGGCCGCTGCATTTCTTCGCCTACGCCTGGGGCGAGGCGAGCGCCTTGCCGGCGCCGACGCAGGCCGGCGTGGTGGCGGCCTTCGCGGCGATGGGCTTGCCGACCAATCCGCGCATGACGCGCTGCGCCAGCGTCGAGGAAATGCTTGCGGTCTATCGCGGCCTCGAAGCGGATCGCGCGCGGCTGGGCTACGACATCGACGGCGTCGTCTACAAGGTCGACGACATCGCCTTGCAGACGCGTCTCGGTTTCGTCTCGCGCGCGCCGCGTTGGGCGGTGGCGCATAAGTTCCCGGCCGAGCGCGCGACGACCGTATTGCGCGACATCGAGATTCAGGTGGGGCGCACAGGCGCGCTGACGCCGGTGGCGCGGCTCGATCCCGTCACGGTCGGCGGCGTCGTCGTATCGAACGCGACGCTGCATAACGAAGACGAAATCGCGCGCAAGGACATCCGCATCGGCGACACCGTCATCGTGCAGCGCGCCGGCGACGTCATTCCGCAAGTTCTTGGCTACGTCGAGGAGAAGCGGCCGGCGGACGCCGAGCCCTACGCCATGCCGCATGTCTGTCCTGCCTGCGGTTCTGCGGCGTTGCGCGAGGCCGACGAGAGCGGCGCGCAGGATGTCGTGCGCCGCTGCACGGGCGGGCTTGTCTGCCCGGCGCAGGCGGTGGAGCGCCTGAAGCATTTCTGCTCGCGTCTCGCGATGGACATCGAGGGGCTCGGGGATAAACAGATCGCGCTGTTCTTCGAGATGGGGCTGATTCGCACGCCGGCTGACATCTTCACGCTTGAAGCGCGCGATTCCGCGCCGGGCAATCTGACGCGGCTGAAAAATATCGAAGGCTTCGGCGAAACGTCGGTGCGCAATCTTTTTGCTGCCATCGCGGCGCGGCGGCGCATCGCGCTCAATCGCTTCATCTATGCGCTTGGCGTGCGCCATGTCGGGGAGACGAACGCGCGGCGTCTGGCGCGGCATTTTGGCGCGTTCGAGGCGTTGCGCGCGACGGCGCGCGCGGCGCAGGAGGGCAGCGAGGCGCGGGCCGAGATCAATTCCATCGAGGGCGTCGGGCCGGTCGTCGCCGAGGCGGTCGCCGATTTCTTCATGGAGGAGCACAACGAGGCGGCGCTCGACGCGCTGCTGGCGCAGGTGACGCCGGAGCCGATGGAGGCGGTCGCCGCATCCTCGCCGGTCGCCGGCAAGACGGTCGTCTTTACCGGCGCGCTTGAGAAGATGACGCGCGACGAGGCGAAGGCCATGGCCGAGCGGCTTGGCGCCAAGGTCGCAGGCTCCGTGTCGAAGAAGACCGATCTCGTCGTCGCGGGGCCGGGCGCGGGCTCAAAACTCGCCAAGGCGCAGGAACTCGGAATCGAGACGATCAGCGAGGACGAATGGTTCGTCCGCGTTGGCGGATGAGGCGAAAGTTTTTCTTTTCCGGCATGGCGGCGCGCTGCGCCGAAGATTATGTGTGATGCGTCACGGGGCTGGACAAAGCGGGCGGCTCCGTGAGATGGTTTATATGAGAACTGTTTTCTCGGGAGATGAACATGGCTGCGGATGGCGCTTGGAGACTGACGATGAACACGCCGTTCGGCGTGCAGACGCCTTTGTTGAAGATCAGCGGCGCCTCCGGCACGCTTGAATCCGATCGCGGCGCGCGCGAACTGGAAGATCTCAAGATCGACGGCGACAAGGTCTCGTTTTCGGCCAAGGTGCCGACGCCGATGGGCGAATTCCCGGTGTCTTTCGAGGCCGAGGTGTCGGGCGATTCGCTCGCCGGCAATTACGAGACGATGATGGGCTCGACGCCCTTCACCGGCGCGCGCGAAGCCTGATTGCGGCGGACGTTCACAAAGCCCTCGCGCCCAACCGGCGCGGGGGCTTTTTTTGCGCTGTTCAATACGGGTCCGAGACTTCCAGAATTTCCTGCCCCATCAAGATGCAGCTTCCCTTGATCTGCGCGTAGATGAGGCGAATGCGATATTCGGCCTTGTAGACGTAGCCGGTCGTCTCCAGCACGTCGAAGCGGCCTTTGCCTTTCAGCGCCTTGATGTCGCCGAGGCGTTTGATCTCGCCGACCGTCCCCGGCATCTGCGCTGTTGTTTCCGCATGCAGTTTCAGCAAAGCCTGCGCCTTGGCTTTCGCGTCGCCGGCGCAGGGCTCCGCCGCGAGCGCGGGGCCAGCGAGCCCGGCGGCGAGAAGTGCGAGGAGCGTCTTCCTCATTGCTTGGGAGCCTCCGGCTTCGGCGCGTCGGCGGGCGGCATGAGCGGCTTCTGCGCGTTGCAGACGATTGCGCCCGGCGTGCAGGCGACGCCCGGCGTCGAACATTGCGTCGCGCCTTTGTCGTCGCGGGCGCAGGTATGGCAGGCGTCCGACCATTCCTGACAGTCGGGATTGCGCGCGCCATAGCCCTGCACCGTCGGCAGGGCAGGGTCGGCGCCCTTTGGCGCGTCCGCGATGGGCGCCGGCGCGGGGACGTTGGGAATTTCGATGGGGCGGGGCACGGGTTGCGGCGCCGTTGCGGCGGGCGGCGGCAGGGGCTCAGGCCGGGGTGCGTCGGCGCGGACGGCGGTCGAGGCGAAAAGCGCGAGAATCGCGAAGCAGCGAGCGAGGGTCATTGCGTCAAGATAGGCGCTTTGCGGCGTTGCCGCCACGTGCTATCGGCCGCTTATGCTCGAAGGATTGCCCCCCAACAACGCCGCCCATGTCGCGCGCCTGCGCACCGATGAGGCGACCGCCCGCGCCATCGCCGATATTATCGTCGAGACGTTCGACCCGGCCGACACCGCCGCCGCCGCCTTCGAGGAAAAAATCTCGACCGAGACATGGAACTCGGGCCCGTGGATCGTCGAAGTCTATTTTGGCCAGGCGCCGGACGAAGACAGCGTGCGCGCGCTTGTGGCCGTCGCCGCCGGGGACGACGCGGCGCAGGCGCTCGAATTCGGCCGCGTCGCGCAACGCGATTGGGTGGCCTCCGCGCTGGAGGGCCTCAGCGCGGTGCGGGCAGGGCGCTTTCTCGTGCACGGATCGCATGACCGCGACCGTGTGCGATCCAACGACATCGCGCTTGAGATCGAGGCGGCGCTCGCCTTTGGCACCGGCCATCACGGCACGACGCGCGGCTGCCTCACCTTCATCGATTCCATCTGCAAACAGCGGCGGCCGCAGCGCATTCTCGACGTCGGCACGGGCACCGGCGTGCTCGCCATCGCGGCGGCAAAACTTTTGAAGCAATTCGTCTGGGCAGGCGATATCGATCCCGTCTCCGTCGCGGCGGCTGCGTCAAACGCCCGCCTCAACGGCGCCGGCGCCTGGCTGAAGCCGGTGACGGCGAAAGGCGTCAGCCATCCGGCTTTACAGGCGGGCGCGCCCTATGATCTCATCCTGGCGAATATTCTGGCGCGGCCGCTGCGGCAGCTTGCGCCGTCGCTGGCAAGGCTGGCGGCTCCGGGCGGCGATATCGTGCTGTCGGGGCTGCTGGCGCGCGACGCGCCCGGCGTTCTCGCCGCCTATCGCGCGCAGGGTTTCACCCTTGCCCGCCGCCTCGAACTCGACGGCTGGGTGAGCTTGTTGCTGAAGCGCGGCGGCGCGGCCGCGCGCGCAGGTCTCGATTAATCGAGGATCGAGCGGCGACGGCCGAGGCCGGAGAGGAGTTCGCGCTCGGTCGAGTCGCACCACCGGCGGCCGGCGAGCGGGCTGTCGAGGGCGTCGGCTGCGACGGGCGCGCGCTGGGAAAGGCGCGCAACGAAAGCGCGGAGCATTTCGCCGACGCTCGGCGCAAGACGGTCGCGGCCGTTGAAGCGCACATGGCTGAAAGTCGTCGTGGTCATGGTTCAAACTCCGGTTGGCGCGCGCGCCGGGCGCTGCGTCGCTCATTTATGCTGCATTGCAATATAATGGTGCGGTGCAGCTAAAATATGAATATCTGCATGCGCTGCTGGCATGGCAGCCCTGCGCGGGTTGACGGGCGTCAAGAGCGATTGCCGCCGTATTGCCGCCGTCCTAGTCTCGGGACATGTTCGAATCCCGTTTCCAATCCTTCGAAGAAACAACCGATCCAAGTCAGGGCGCGGCGCGGCTCGCCGCCTTGCGTGCGGAACTCGCCCGGCGAGGGCTCGACGGTTTCGTCGCGCCGCGCGCCGACGAGCATCAGAACGAATATGCGCCAGCCAATGCGGAGCGGCTGGCGTGGCTGACCGGTTTCACCGGCTCGGCCGGCGTCGTCATCGCGCTGGGCGACGCGGCGGCGTTGTTCGTTGACGGCCGCTACACGTTGCAGGCGCCGCAGCAGGTCGACGGGCGGGCTTTCACGGTGGTTCCGCTGGCCGAGGCCAGCCCGGAGAAATGGCTGGAGAAGCATCTGCGCAAGGGCGCCCGGTTCGGCTACGATTCGAGCCTGCACACGCCGGCGCAGGTTGGCCGTCTGGAAAAAGCCGTCGCTGCGGCGGGCGGCGAACTCGTCGCCTGCGACGACAATCCGATCGACGTCATCTGGCCGGATCGACCCGGCGCCCCTTGCGCGCCGGTGCGGCTCTATCCGACGCGCTACGCCGGCGAGGCGGCTGACAGGAAGATCGCGCGCGTCGCGGCGGCGCTTGGCGCCGACGCGCTGCTTGTCAGCGACCCGCACGCCATGGCCTGGGCGTTCAACATTCGCGGCGGCGACGTGGCGCATACGCCGTTGCCGCTCGGTTATGCGTTGATCGAGAAGAACGGCGCGGCGCGACTCTATCTCGATGCGGCGAAGCTGGACGCAGAGACGGCGCAAGCTCTCGGCAAACTCGCGACGTTGCGCGCGCCCGGCGATCTCGTCGCGGATTTGCGCGCGATGGGGCAGGGCGGGCGCAGCGTGCGCTTCGACAGCGCCACCGCATCAATGCGCCTTGTGCTGGCGCTGCGCGCGGCTGGCGGCAAGGATGAACTCGGCGAGGACCCTATCGCCGCGATGAAGGCGCGCAAGAACGCGGCGGAGCTGAAAGGCGCGCGCGCCGCGCATGTCCGCGACGGCGTCGCCATGGTTCGTTTTCTGGCGTGGTTCGCAGCCGCCGCGGCCAAAGGACGCCTCACCGAGATTGAGGCGGCGCAGGCGCTCGAAACCTTCCGGCGCGACACGGGCAAGCTCGCCGATATTTCCTTTCCGACGATTTCGGCGGCGGGCGCCAATGCGGCGAGTCCGCATTATCGCGTCACCGAACAGTCGAATGCGCGCATCGCGCGCGGGATCTATCTCGTCGATTCCGGCGCGCAATATCTCGACGGCACCACCGACATCACACGCACGCTCGCGGTGGGAACGCCGAGCGCCGAAATGCGCGACCGCTTCACACGCGTGCTGAAGGGTCATATCGCCATCGCGCGCGCCTTGTTTCCGAAAGGAACGAGCGGCGCGCAAATCGATGCTCTGGCGCGTTTGCCGCTGTGGGAAGCGGGGCTCGATTTCGACCATGGCGTGGGCCATGGCGTCGGCGCTTATCTCTCGGTGCATGAGGGCCCGCAGCGCATTTCAAAGCTTGGGCATGTTGCGCTCGAGCCCGGCATGATCCTGTCGAACGAGCCCGGCTATTACAAAGCCGGGGCCTATGGCATCCGCATTGAAAATCTCATCGTCGTCGCGCCGCGCAAGATCGCGGGCGGTGATCGCGACATGCTCGGCTTCGACACGTTGACGCTGGCGCCGATCGATCGCGCGCTGATCGCGCCGAAATTGCTGACGCGCGAGGAAACGGCCTGGCTCGACGATTATCACGCGCGGGTGCGACGCGAATTGTCGCCGCTGGTCGATCCGGCGACGCGCAAATGGCTTGCGGCGGCGACAAGAAAGCTTGCGAAAAAATAGACCGCGCAACGCGGCGACATGGAGGAAACGATGCAGAAATACATGATGGCCGGCGCCTTGGCGCTGGCGCTCGGCGCGACGCCGGCATTGGCTCAGGAGGCGCCGATCAAGATCGGCGTGCTGACCGACGAATCCGGGCCTTACGCCGATTCCGCCGGGCCGGGCTCGATCCTCGCCGCGCAGATGGCGGTCGATGATTTCGGCGGCAAGTTCAAGGGCCGCAAGATCGAGATCGTCTACGCCGACACGCAGAACAAGCCGGACGTCGCCTCCAATATCGCGCGGCGCTGGTATGACGCCGAAGGCGTCTCGGCCATCGTCGATCTGCCGGTGACGCCGGTCGCCTATGCGGTGATGGAACTGGCGCGCACGAAGCAGAAATCGGTGCTGGTGACGGCGTCCGCGACATCCGACATCACGGCCAAGTTCTGCTCGCCGACGCTGACGCATTGGGCCGACGACACGCATGCGCTGGCCGGCGGCACGGCGAAGGCGCTCATCGATCAGCCCGGCGGCAAGACGTGGTATTTCATCGCCGTCGACATCGCCTTCGGCGCGGCCTTGCAGCGCGACGCCACGGAAGTGATCGAAGCGGCGGGCGGCAAGGTCGTCGGCTCGACGCGGCATCCGACCAATGCGGGCGATTTCTCCTCGCTTGTCATTCAGGCGCAGAATTCGAAGGCGCCGATGATCGGGCTCGCCAGCGTCGGCGCCGATCTCGTCAACATCATCAAGCAGGCGAAGGAATTCAACGTCGGGCCGGAGAACGGCCAGAATCTCGTCGGTCTGCTCATCTACATCAACGACATTCACGCGCTCGGTCTCAACGTCGCGCAAAATCTTGTCGTCACGACCGGCTTCTACTGGGATCAGAACGACAAGGCGCGCGCTTTCGCCAAGCGCTTCTTCGACCAGCGCAAGACGATGCCGAGCAAGAACCAGGCGGAGATCTACACCGCCGTCGCGCATTATCTGACGGCGATGGACAAGGCCGGAACCGACGAGCCCGTCGCGGTCAACAAGGCGATGCGCGAGCTGCCGGTCGATTATTTCGGCAAGGCGGCGAGCGTGCGCGCCGACGGTCGCGTGCTCTACGACCTTGGCGTCTATCGCGTGAAGAAGCCCGCCGATTCCAAGGCGCCGTGGGATTATTACCAGTTGATCCGCCCGATCCCGGCGGCGGAAGCCTTCCTGCCGCTCAACACGGAAAAATGCGGCGGGTGAGGGCGCTGTTACGCTGCAGCCTCTTCGGTCGGAGCGGAGCGTTTTGGCGAGATGCGGCGAAGCAGTAGCTTGGTCAATGGCGCCTCAGCCCGGCGGTAGAATATTAAGGCGACGATGGCGCTTACCAATATGCAAGCGCAGAAGTAAATCCATGTCGCCGGCCACACGCCGAGTATGTCCGAAATACGCGCTTTGATGAATGCCGCGCTCAGCACGTTCACGGTGAATGGATGGCTCAGGTAGAGCGTGTAGGACGCATCGCCGAGCGCGATAAGGGCGAGCGCGAGTGGGCTGCGGCCTAGCGGCAGCCGATAGAGCGCCAGAAAGATCAGCACGGCGGGGAAGTCGAGTTGGAAGAGACGATGCGTGTGCGCAAGCCCTGTCCACCAGCCAACGACAATGCCTGCAAGCGCCAGGCCGATCAGCGCCGTCAGCGCCTTGGGATGCGCGTCGTCGCGCAACGCAAGCCATGCGAAAATGCCAAGGAAGAAGGCGAACATGATCGTGTCCGACCAGAACACGTTCAAGCCCGCAGTGAAAAGCCCGGCCTTCGCGCCGAGAAACAACAGCAAGAACCCGACAAAAAGCGCTGTGAGGCCTTTCGTCTGGTTCAGCAAAAGCGCAAGCGCAAAGGCGACATAGAAGAACATCTCGTAGAGCAAGGTCCAGCCCAGCGCCAGAATCGGATGGATCTGGTCGTCGAATCCGGGTCGCAAATGCGGGATGAAGAGATAAGACAACAGCGCATGCGTCGGCTCAAATCGCGCGGTGTTCATTCGATCCGCCAGAAGGAGGGTCGCTATGACCATCAGCGACGTGAAAAACCAGTAAGGCGGCACGATACGGATGAGTCGACGCAGCATGAATGCACGCGTGGCGCCGGGCTTTCCGAAAGTCGAGGCCGCCGTATGCATCATGATGAAGCCGCTGATCACGAAAAACACATCCACGCCGATATGCCAGGGCAGCGCTTCTAAAAAACGCAGCGTCGGCGATGGATTGAAACGCTGCGCCTCATGAAAACCGTGCTGAACGAGAACGGCCAGCGCGGCGAGCGCGCGCATGACCTGCACCATTTCGAGACGCGAAGTGCGAGAGGCTGGCGCTATCGCTAAAGGGCCCGAGCGTTTCATCTCATATCCTAGGGCGTCGCGCGTTTCGACGGCGGTCATTTGCTTTCCCTTCGACGTCAAAAATGACGGCTACATCGCCTTCAGCCAAGGATGTCGCCGCCAATGTAGACTCGCGATCTCTTAAATTTCCTTGAGAGCCGCATCAAAACGCGACCGCCGCATTCGTAGGCGGCCTTCAAATGTTTTGATCAGGCAGATTTTCCGACGCGGGCGTCATTCACGTCTGCGACGGATAAGTCGCAAGTTTGTAGGAATATATAACCGGATTATTGACATTAAGCCTATATAGGATATAAAGCCTAAAGACTCTTCTGAGTCTCGGAGCCAGGAAGCGCATCGCGCGCACTCCTTCCGGGCTTTGTCCTCCGATAAAATCGCAAAGGTGGAATATGGCCTTTTTTCAGAACAAACTTGCGGATCGCATTGTTGGCGCGGTTGCTTCTTCCTCCCCCGGCGCTGGGTGGACCAGCGTGGCCGATTTCCCGACGCTGATCCTCAACGCACGCACGGCGAACCTTCCGCTTGTGCTTTTGCCAGGCGCCTATACGACGACGCAAATCGACATCACCACGGGAACCGGCGGCGGCAACCCGCTCGTCATGACAGGCGCCTCCGGATCGGTGATCATCCAGCTTGCAGCTCCCGCCGCCTATCTGATGCGCGTCAACGGCGTCAGTGGCGTTTCGTTGGAGGGCGTTATCTTCGATGGCGGCAACCAGAATTTGACCGAGGCGAACCAATTCGCGGCGATTCTGCGGTTCTCCGGCAACATCACCTACACGGTGCGGAAATGCACGGTCCGCAATTCGCCGAAATCAGGCATTTCAACTGACGCCGGAGCTGTTGGCGTCATCCGTGACAACTGGTTATCGTCGCTGAATTATGGCGTAAGCTTCCTGGATTGTGGCGGGGTGATCGAAAATAATTCGATCACGGGATGCGCCAACGGCGGCGTCTATGTCTGGAACGGTAGCAAATATGCCGTGAAGGTGAATATCACCGACAATTACATCCAGAATATCGCGTCGGGTTCCGGCAACGGCCAGAACGGCAACGGCGTCAGCATCTATCGCGCCTCATCCGTGTCGGTCACAGGCAATACCATCTATCAATGCGCTTTATCGTTCATTCGCGTGAATGGCGGCGATAATTGTGTCATTCAAGGCAACAAGTGCTGGTCGGCTAATGAAACCGGCATTTTCGTCGAAGCGCCGAGCGCAGGCCTCGATACGATCGGCGGCGTGGTTTCTGACAATATTCTAGACACCTGCCTGACCGGCATCATTGCCGTGAACAGCGGTCTATACGGCGACGGCGTCTGCCGCCGTATCAATATTTCCAACAATCAGGTTCGTAACGCCACTGGCAGCGCCTTCCTTGCGGAGGGAGGATGCGTGCTCACCGGGAACACTGCGGAAAGCAGCGCTATCGGTATTGTCTTGGGCACGAACAACGCCACCTCCGACGTGGCGGTGGTCGGGAATTATGTGAAGTTTTGCCAAATGGGTATCGGATATTCCGCCGATAGCGCTGCTAAAGGCATGCTGATTTCGAGCAATCTGGTCTCGGGCTATGTCGTCTCGAGCAATCCCAGCGACCCTGCCTATGCGCGGTCGGGCGCTATCGTCTCGGCCTATTATAACGGCGCGGCGACGTATCGCGTCTATTCCGGCGCGACCCCGAACACCGACTACGGTAACGCGACGCAAACGCAGGTCGGCCCGTTGACGGTGGGCATGAACGCCGCCCACAATTAAAGCACATTGACCTGAGGTAAAATTTGCGCCCAATCTCGTCGCGTCGAGATTGGGCGTTTTATCAGTGGCGAGAGACGGTTGATGCTGGGCCCACGAATATTTTTTGGCGTGTGGCTTGGCTTGATCGCGGGCATCGCTCCGGCCCTCGCCATCGACGTCGTCTGTATCGAGGGATCGCGCTACAAGCATTTCGCGACGTTGTTCGATGGCGACGTCGAGGCGATGGCGCGCTATCTCGACTGGCCGGCGGGACGCAGGCCGGGGCCGGAGCATTGTCGCGCGGCCCTAGTCAGCGGCGGCATTACGTCGGAGCGCGAAGAGGGGCCCGACAGGCTTCTCGCCTTCATCCTGCAACAGGAAGGCTGGCTCGCCGAATTGCAATTGGCTTCGCCCGGCGGGTCGGTGACGCAGGGCCTGACGCTCGGCTATCTGACGCGCGCTTTTTGGTTGAAGTCGCGCACGGTGCAGATCGTGAAGGGCCAGCCGTTGACCTATCAGCCGGATTTCGCGCCGGCGCCGCCGTCTTTCGAAACGGCTTACGCCAATCTGCCGGCGATGACGCCGCCCGCGCCATCCATCGCGGGCTGGAAGGCCTACAACGTCAATCAGGCCGGTCTTGCGCAGATCATGCAGCGCAGTTCGCGTTGCGCTTCGGCCTGCGGCATGATGGCGACGGCGGGCTCGGATCGTTCCGGCCCGGTCTATGTGCATCGCGCGCGTTACACCCAGAAGGCGCCTAGCAAACCGCCGACGCCGCCCGTCGGGCCGGGCGCTCCGCCGCCGGCCGCGCCCGCCGCCGCGCCGCAGAAAACGCCCTATCTCGACATGTCGATGTCGATGGCGCGCACCGACGAGGGGCTCATCGCCTCGGAGCGCGCCAATGTCGCCTATTACGAGCGGATGGACGCGGGCGAGTCCTTCATCCGCACATTCAAGGCGACGTCGTCGCTGATTACAACGTCGGCGCAGGCGACGCGCTTTCCGCGCTTCGTGCAGGACTTCCTGTCGGCGCGCTGCGAATCCGACCCCGAGCATTTGCGAACGCTCGATCTGCAATTGCGCGCGGCGACCTCGCAATTGTCGACGCGGGGCGCTGGCGTGCGTCTCGATCTCGCGCCGCTCAATCAGAGTCTGCTGCTCGTCTACGACCGCCGGCGCCGGGTCGAGCAATGCGTCGCCGCCGCCAATGAGCGCGAACGGCTGGCCGCCTTCGGCAAGCAATGCGCGCGCGGCTGCGACGCCGGCGCGATCATGAAGGCGGCGATGGACCAGACGAAGGACATTCGCGAAAGGGGCTCCAAATGACGACGCGTCTATGGGCCGGCGCCCTTGTCGTCATCGCGGCGCTCTGGTCGAGCGTCGCGCCCGCCATGACGATCCGTTGCGTCGAGCCGTCGCGCTATCGCGAGCTGATGCAGATTTTCGACGAGGACGCCGGTTCGCTCTACCGTTATTTCGGCGTCGAGCGGACGCGTCTGCTGTCGCCTGACGCCTGCCGCGCCGTCGTGCTTTCCGGCAAGATCGAGCCGGACGACGCCAGCCGTCTCGTGCTGGAGATCGGGCGCAACAAAGGCTGGCTGGCGACGCTTTATCTCACGCTATCGGGCGGCGATCCGATGGAGGAGGCGCGGCTCGCCTGGACGATCCGTCAGTTCTGGCTGCGCACCTATGCGGCGCGGGCGGATTCGTTTCGCTACGAGCCGGATTTCTTCGCCAGCGCGCCGGCGCCCGTCGGCGGCGTTGACGACAGCGCGATGGAAAAGGGGCTGCGCGCCTATTTCCAGCGCGGCGATCTGACGATCGATTTCGGCCGCGGCGCGGATTGCGTCGAGGGCTGCGCCAGCGTCTGGACCGGCGGCGTGGCGCGGCGCACGCGCTATCGCCTGCAGGGGCTTGCGCCGTCGCAACCGCCGACGCCGTGGCGCTATGCGCTGGCGACGTGGATCGACGGGCGCGCGCCGTCGAGTTTCGATCCGTCTTCCCCGCCGGTCTCGCCGACGACAGCCCCGAATACGCCGAGCGTCGCGGAGACCTATTACGCCGAACAATGCGGTCTCGAAGCGTCCGCCATCGGTTCGCTCAACAAGCGCATCGGCGCCATGGTGCGCGAGGCGGCGGCGAAGAATTTCAGCGTCGGCGCGTTGCAGATGGGGACGCTCAATCCGCAATTCGACTCGCTGCGCGGCGCCGGCGCGCGATTGCAGCAATGCATCGCCGGCGCGCTCGAACGCAAACGCCTCGAAGCCTTTGCCAACCTCTGCCCGACCGGTTGCAACACGGCCAAGATCGCCGACCAGGCCGAGGCGGCTCTCGCCGATCTGCGCGCGCGCGCGCCGAAGCCGTAAGTCGTTCTATTTCATATAGCCTGTCCGGCGCAGAAACCCCGGCAAGGCCTCGGGCAGACTGCGCGTCGTTTTCTCGCGGCCGCAGCCGTCGCTCGGTCCGCCGCAGATCGTGATGTCCCAATCGGGCTTGCGATTGTGATGCGCCAGCATGATGCGCCAGGCGCGCTCGAATTCGCCGACGCGCGCTGCGGCGGCGACGAAAGCCGCGCAGGCCGGGTTGGAGCCCTTGCGGCACTCAGGTTCGTTCTCGACCATTTCCTCGCGAAACAGCGAGGCAAAGCCGGGATTGTCGGAGCGGTTGATTTTGACGCCGTTCTCGACGTTCAGAACGAGGCTTGGCGCGACGCTTTCGGCGTAGGAGCCGAAGGCGTAGAGAAAGTTGTTGTCGCGGAAAACGAAATCGGGAACGCCGTCGCCGTTGAGATCGATGGGGCGGTTTTCGAGTTTGCCGCCGTCCCACATGCCGAGATCGACGATCTTCCATTCCTCGCCGATCAGCGAGGCGACCTTGATCTGCGCGCAGCAATGCGCGCCGCCGGTAAACCACGACAGGAGAAAGTCCTTGCGCGAATGTTTCGGATCGAGGCTCAGCACGTCGAAGCTCACGCCGGCGTCGGAGGCGCCGGATTCCGTTTCCAGCGTCAGCGGCTTGACGCCGGCCGTGCGCAATTCGATGCGGGCGACGGGTTCGCCGTCCTTGTCCTTGATCGGCTCGATGGCGATTGTCACGCCGTCGATGTCGTAGGTTTTCTTGCCGAGGTCGTTGCTCCACTGACGCAGGGCGGCGCCTTCGCGCGGCGCGGCGCGCGGGGCGGAATTGTTGGCTTCCGCGGGCGCGGGCGTGCAGAGCGCGCGCATCCAATAGGTCTGGCGGCCGCCTTGGCGCTCGTCGAACAATCGTTCCTCATAGGTCCAGGCGCCAGGGCGCAAGGGCCGCACCTCGCCTGTCATCGACTGATGCGGCCGCTTGAGGCTCATGCCGCGCCAAACCAGCGCGCGCGCGTCGGCGCGGATGTAATATTGCTGGCTACGGTCGAAGGTCGCGCCGCTTTGCGCCTTGTGGACGATGGTCCAGCGGTCGCCCTCGACAGCGACGGCGATGGAGGCGATGGGGTCGCGCGCGTCGAAGGAAGCCGCGTCCTCGATGATGCAGGTCAGCCGCAGGTTTTCCGCCTGACAGACGCTGGCCGAAAGCATCGCCGCCAGCGCAAGAACCGGTCTTTTCATGATCGCGCTCCCATTCGCGCGATCATGGGCGAAACGCGGCGGCGCGCAAAGAGCTTTGACGGTTCAGACGGTTACATTCGCCGTAAGCGGGCGTCACGTCCGCTCGACGAAGCTCTCTGGCGCCATTTTCCGTCCGCAGGGGGAAGGATTTGCGCCGATGGCAGGCTGCGCTATATTCGGCGCATGAAGCCTTTCGTCGCCATCGTTCACCGGGAACCGAATAGCGCCTATGGCGTGACATTTCCGGATGCGCCCGGATGTTTTGCGGCGGCTGACGAGATGGACGATCTCTTCGCCAATGCTGCGGATGCACTCGCCTTATGGGCTGACGGATTGCGAGAGGATGGGATCGCGGCGCCCCAGGCGCGCGATCTGTCAGAGATCAAGGCCGATCCGCTTTGGGCGGAAGCGTTTGCCGACGCGGCGCTGGTGATCGCCGTGCCTGCGCCGCAACCGCCGGTGCGCCGCGCCGCCTAATCTTTCGGCCAGCCTGCGGCTTTGTGGATTTCGCGCGCAGTCCCGAGCGGCAAATCTTTCTTGGGATGCGGAACCGTCGTGCGCGCGCCTGTCAGCGGGTGGCGGAATTGATGGTGTGACCCCTTCGTTCTCACCAGAACCCAGCCGTCCGCTTCGAGGCGGCTGATGATGTCGCGGCTGTTGGTGAGCATGAGAAGCGTCCTGTGGGTTCGATCTGATGCTTATTTTGCACCCTGTCGTTCGCCTCATTCTTCCCGAGTCACGTCCGCTCGACAAAGCTCTCCAGCACCATTTTCCGTCCGGCCTTGTCGAAATCGACGGTGAGTTTGGCGCCGTCGACGGCGGCGACTGCGCCGGGGCCGAATTTCTGGTGGAAGACGCGGGCGCCGGGGGCGAAATTCGAGCCGGCGGTGGATTTCGCGACAAGCTCGCCCTCGATTTGCAAGGGCGCGCGGCGCGGGCCGGCGTTGCGCTGACCCCATGCGCCGGCGGCCGGGGCGGCGCGGGTCTGCGCGCGTTTCCAGCCGGGCGTGTCGTAACTTGAACCGTAGGAGTCCATGTTGGCGAAGCGCGATTGCGCGTAGCCGCCATATTGGCCGCTCTGCGCCTCGACGACTTCGACATGGGCGGCGGGCAATTCGTCGAGAAAGCGCGAGGGAATCGTCGTCTGCCACAGGCCGTGAATGCGGCGGTTGGTGGCGAAATAGATTTTCGCGTTGCGCCGCGCGCGGGTGATGCCGACGTAGGCAAGCCGGCGCTCTTCCTCAAGGCCGGCGCGGCCGTTTTCGTCAAGCGAACGCTGATGCGGAAACAGGCCTTCCTCCCAGCCGGGCAGGAACACCGTCTCGAATTCGAGGCCCTTGGCGGCGTGCAGCGTCATGATGGAAACGCGCGGGCCGGCGTCCTTCGCCTCCGCGTCCATCACCAGCGAAATATGTTCGAGGAAGGCGGCGAGATCGGGAAACTCCTCCATGGAGCGCACAAGCTCCTTGAGGTTGTCGAGGCGTCCGGCGGCGTCGGCGGAGCGGTCCGCTTTCCACATGTCGGTATAGCCGGATTCCTCCAGAATTTGCTCGGCCAGCTCGTGGTGCGGCTTCTGTTCGATCAGCGCCGCCCAGCGGTCGAAATCGTCGAGCAAGGCGCGCAGGGTCTGGCGCTGCTTCGGCTTCAGCTCTTCCGTCTCGCTCAGCATCCGCGCGGAGCGGGTGAGGGGAATGCGCTCGCGCCGCGCGTGCTCGTGCAGCACTTGCAGCGTCGCGTCGCCGAGGCCGCGCTTCGGCGTGTTGAAGATGCGCTCGAAGGCGAGGTCGTCGGCTGGTTGCGCGACGACGCGCAGATAGGCGAGCGCATCGCGGATTTCGGCGCGTTCGTAGAAGCGCGGGCCGCCGATGACCTTGTAGGGCAGGCCGAGCGTGATGAAGCGGTCTTCAAATTCGCGCATCTGAAATGACGCGCGCACGAGGATCGCCACCTGATCGAGCGAATGGCCCTTGCGCTGCGCCTGCTCGATCTCTTCGCCGATGTGGCGCGCCTCTTCCTCCGAATCCCAGACGCCGGCGACGGTCGGTCGCGCGCCTTCGGCGTCGTCGGTGAACAGCGTCTTGCCGAGCCGGCCTTCGTTATGGGCGATCAGATGCGCCGCCGCGCCGAGAATATGGCCGGTCGAGCGATAGTTGCGCTCCAACCGGATCACCTTGGCGCCGGGGAAGTCCTTTTCGAAGCGCAGGATGTTGTCGACCTCGGCGCCGCGCCAGCCGTAGATCGAATTATGCGTGACAAGTCCGTTGGCGACGTAGTTATGCGTTCCTTCGACGTCGATGTCGAAAACCTTCATTCCTCCCGGCACACGCTCCACACTCGCAACGATATCATAGCCATCGGCCGTAAACATCGCCATGCCGGGGCGTATGGATGCGGCGCGCAAGAAGGGCAGTGAATTCGAAACTCTCGTTTCACTGTCGGCATTATCCGCGCCGAGGCGGCCATTCCTGATCAGGTTGATCGAAAAAGCCTCCCGCAGCCTTTCGACATGGCCCGCCAGAACGCGCCAGTCGGCGGCGGCGGTTTCAAACCGCCAACTTGTCGATCCGGCTTTGGCGGGGCGAACGGAAAAGCCCATTTCGTTCAGGCGGCGGGCGCCTTCTTCATCATTGCCGACCATGGCGATGCGATGCACCGGCGTCTTGCCGCGTCGGTCGCCGCAGAGCGTCAGCGTTAGATTGCGCCGCGAGGCGTTGCGCGATTGCGGCTGGTGATGCGGCTCGCTTGTGGAAAGGCCAAAATCCTGCAGCAGCCGTTCGGCGGCGCGTTGCGTATCGATCAAAGCGTAAAGTCGTGCGATGAGAGCGGCGTCGTGGACGACGCCGTTCACCGCCTTGCCCTTGCGCGGGACGAATGGGATTTGCGGAAGGCCGTAAACAAGCGACAGCCGCATCTCTTCGAGCCGCGCTTCGTTTTCAGCGCCGTGAGTGGAGATGATCCAGAGCGCGTCGGCGTGCTCCTGTAAACAGCGCTGCATAAAGCCGAGCACGGGGCGGCGTTGGCCTTTTGTATAGACTTGCGTCACGCCGACGCGCCAGCCAACGCCGTGCTTGCGCATCAGATAGACAAACCATGTTTGCGGCGTCAGTCCGAGCCGATAACCGGCGAAATGCACATGCTCCGGCGTCGAGACGATCTCGCGGCCGGCGCTGGTGCCTATGCGTATCATGTCGCCGGCGCGCATTGTCGCGTGAACCCTCAGAACCTTGGCGGGGCGCATATCGCCGCTTCCGTGAGATGAGAGAACGCGATCTCCCACCGCGATGTCTTCAATTGGACGGATGGCGCCATCGGCGAGGGAGATCATCGACCCTTCGGCGAGACATTGATCGTCGTCGCCGACGCAGCAGAGATTGTTGGCGCCCTGCGCCAGCAGTCGCAGCCAGAGATATTGGACGATGTTGGTGTCCTGATATTCGTCCACCAGAATGAATTTGAAGCGTTGGTGATATTGCGCCAGCACATCGGGATGATCGCGGAAAAGGCGCAGGCTTTCGAGCATCAGGTCGCCGAAATCGGCAGCGTCGAGGATCTTCAGGCGCTCCTGGTAGAGACGATAGAGTTCGCCGCCCTTGCCGTTGGCGAAGCCCGCAGCCTCGCCGGCCGGAACTTTGTCAGGCGTGAGACCGCGATTCTTCCAGCCGTCGATGAGAAAGGCGAGGACGCGCGCCGGCCAGCGTTTGTCGTCGATATCCTCGGCCTTGATGATCTGCTTCAGCAACCGGATCTGATCGTCCGTGTCGAGGATGGTGAAGCTCGACTTCAGGCCGACAAGTTCGGCGTGACGACGCAGGATCTTGGTCGAGATGGCGTGAAAGGTGCCGAGCCAGGGCATGCCTTCGCCGGCGGGGCCGGCGAGTTGGGCGACGCGCTCCTTCATCTCGCGCGCCGCCTTGTTGGTGAAGGTGACGGCAAGAATCTCATGGGCGCGGGCGCGGCCGCTCGCAAGAATGTGAGCGATGCGCGTCGTCAGCACACGCGTCTTGCCGGTGCCGGCGCCGGCGAGCACCAGAACCGGGCCGTCAAGGGCCTCCACCGCCTCGCGCTGCTCCGCGTTGAGGCCCTGTAAATAGTCGGGTCCGCCGGCGGCAGCGCGGGCGCGCGCGGCGATGCCGCCGGCTTTGGGCGCGTAAGCGGGCGCAGGCATGGGCGAAGGATCAAAATCGAAAGGGTCGGACATTGGCCTCACCGCCGTCCGGGAAAGCGGAACGGAACGCGAATCATACCCTATAATTTGGGGGCTTTAGGCCGTTGTGTCGATGCGCCGCGGTGGAAATGGGCTTGCGCAACCCATCCATGCGGGCAAGAATCCCGCTTGGAATCTCGGAGGCTTTATGGATAAGCGACAGCTCGGGCAATCGGCTCTTTCGATCGCGCCGATTGTCTTCGGCGGCAATGTTTTCGGTTGGACAGCCGACAAAGCCGCCTCTTTTGCGCTTCTCGACGCCTTCGTGGCGCATGGCTTCGACTGCGTCGATACGGCGGATGTCTATTCCCGCTGGGTTCCGGGCCATACGGGCGGCGAATCGGAGACGATCATCGGCGAATGGCTCACGGCGCGGAAATCGCGCAGCAAGATCGTCATCGCGACCAAATGCGGCATGGCGCCCGGCGCCGACGGCAGGCATCTGTCGCGCGCTTCCATCGTTGCGGCGGTCGAAGGCTCGCTCAAGCGATTGCAAACCGATCACATCGATCTTTATCAGGCGCATAAGGACGATGCGGCGACGCCGCTCGAAGAGACGCTGGAGGCGTTCGCCAGTCTCGTCAAAGCCGGCAAGGTTCGCGCGCTTGGCGCTTCGAACTATTCGGCGGCGCGGCTCGGGCAGGCGCTGGATATATCCGAGGCCAATGGTTGGCCGCGTTACGAAAGCTTGCAGCCGGAATATAATCTCGCCGAACGCGCCGGGTTCGAGGCCGAGTTGCAGCCGCTCTGCGTGAAGCGCAAGCTCGGCGTCATCAGCTATTACTCGCTGGCGAGCGGCTTTCTCACTGGCAAATATCGCAGCGCAGCCGATCTCGTCGGCCGCGCGCGCGCCGGCGGCGTGAAGAAATATCTCGATGCGCGGGGCTTGCGCATTTTGCAGGCTTTGGACGAGGTTTCGGCGCGCGAGCGCGTGAGCCAGGCGCAGGTCGCTCTTGCTTGGCTCATGGCGCAGCCGGCGGTCGCGGCGCCCATCGTCAGCGCGACCAGCATCGCGCAGCTTGAGGATATTCTCGCTGCGGCGCGATTGACCCTCAGCGCGTCGGATATCGACGTCCTCGATTCCGCCTGCGGATAAAGCGCGGGCGCGGCTTTTCCGCCGCGCCCGTCTGTCTTCAGTTCAGCGGCGCGACGACGAAACGCACGTCGCCCTGCGCATTGGCGACGAGCAGCAGCGCGGTCTTCTTGCCGGCTTCCTTCATCGCCTTGGCTTTCGACGACAATCCGTCGATGTTGAGAACCGGCTCCTGATTGATTTCCACAATCACGTCGCCGGGTTGCACCTTGTCGGCGGCTGACGAGTCGCGATCGACTTCGGTGACGACGACGCCGGCTTTGACCGAATCCTTGATCTGATATTTCTGGCGCAGCGCGTCGTTGAGCGTGGCGAAAGACATACCCATCGCCGTCTGGGTGACGCTCTTGCCGACGGAATCCGCGCCCTTGTCGTCGCCGTTGCGCGACGCCATTTTCTCGCCGTCTTCCAGTCGGCCGAGCGTGACGGATTTCGTCACTTCCTTGCCTTCGCGCATGACGATCACGTCGACGGCCTTGCCGACGGGCGCCGCGGCGACGAGCTTCGGCAGATCGCGCGAATCTTTCACATCGCGGCCGTCGAACTTGACGATCACGTCGCCGGTCTTGAGGCCGGCGGGCTTGGCCGGGCCGTTGTCGTCGACGCCCGCGACAAGCGCGCCGCGCGTCTTGCCGAGGCCGAGGCTGTCGGCGATGGCGTCGTCGACGTTCTGGATGCGCACGCCGAGCCAGCCGCGACGCGTCTCGCCGAATTCGCGCAACTGGTTGATGACCGGGAGAACGGTGGAGGAGGGCGACGCGAAGCCGATGCCGACCGAGCCGCCCGACGGCGAAAGGATCGCCGTGTTGATGCCGATCACCTCGCCGGCGAGATTGAACAGCGGGCCGCCGGAATTGCCCTTGTTGATCGAGGCGTCCGTCTGGATGTAATTGTCGTAGGGGCCGCTGTCGATGTTGCGATTGCGGGCGGAAATGATGCCTGCCGTCACGGTGCCGCCCAGACCGAACGGGTTGCCGACCGCCAGCACCCAATCGCCGACGCGCGACTTGTCGCTGTCGCCGAAATTGACGGCCTTCAGCGGCTTTTCCGGTTTTACGCGCAGCACGGCGACGTCGACCTTGGCATCGCGGCCGATGATCTCGGCCTTGAGCTTCTGGCCGTTGGTGAAAATTACCGTGATTTCGCTGGCGTCGGCGATGACGTGATTGTTGGTCACGACAATGCCGGAGGAGTCGATAACGAAGCCGGAGCCGAGCGAGCTGGATTTGCGCGTGCGCGGCTGGTCTTCATTGCCGCCGCCGCCGGGGCCGCGTTGGCCGCGGCGCTTGAAGAATTCCTCGAACAGATCGTCGAAGGGCGTGCCCGGACCCATTTGCGGGAAGCCTTGGGCGCCGCGCCGCTCCTCGATCTTCTGCGTCGCGGAAATATTCACCACCGCGTCGCTGACGGCCTCCGCAAGGTCGGCGAAGGATTCCGGCGAGCGCGCCTGCGCGGCCTGCGGGGCAAGCAGCGCGGCGGGAGCGACGCCGGCGCCCAGAGCGAGCGCCAGCGACAATGCGCCGGCCCGGACGGTGGAAATGGTTTTGACGAAACTCATTTGTCGTTCCCTCATGCGGGCGATGCGCGACCGCCGACGAATGTTCAATTCATGGCCAAAAAAGAAGGGCGACTTTGCGGCGCCCTTCCTGTCTCAGTTCATTTCGCGGCCGGCGTTTGGGCCGAGTTGAAGTAGCGGAAAAACTCCGACTTCGGGCTGATCAGCATGCGCGTCGAGCCGGGCTTGAGGCCTGCCTCGTAGGCCTGCATCGAGCGGTAGAAGGCGAAGAAATCCGTGTCCTTGCCGTAAGCCTCGGCGAAGATGCGGTTGCGTTCGCCTTCGCCTTCGCCGCGAACCTGATCGGCTTTCCTCGTCGCTTCGGCGCGGATGATGGTCGCCTCGCGGTCGGCCTTCGAGCGGATTTCCTGACTCGCCTGCTGACCTTGCGAGCGAATGTCCGTCGCCTGCTGCACGAATTGCGATTTCATGCGGTCGAAGACGGCGTTGGAGGCCTGCGCCGGCAGATCGACGCGCCGCAGGCGCACATCGACGACGGTGACGCCGAATTGCTTGGCCTCGGCGTCGACCTCCTTGGCGATCTCGACCGTGACGGCGGGACGCTTGTTCTTGACGATGTCGATGAACGACGACGAGCCGATGACGCGGCGCGCGGCCGACATCACGATGGCGCCAAGCCGGTTCTCGGCGCCGGCGATCGAGCCGACCGTCTGATAGAATTTCAGCGGATCGACGATCTTGTAGCGGGCGAAAGCATCCACCGCGAGACGCTTCTGCTCCGATGAATCGGCGCGCTGATCGGCGGTGATCATCTCTTCGCCGTCCGGCTTCATCGGGCCGGGCACGTCGAGATCAAGAATGCGGTTGTCGATGAGAATGACGCTGTCGATCAGCGGCAGTTTCATATGCAGGCCGGGTTCGCTGACGATGCGAACCGGCTCGCCAAAGCGCAGGATCAGCGCCTGTTGCGTCTGGGCGACCTGATACAGGGCGCCGACGGCGAGCGCGCCAAGCGCGCCAAGGCCGATGAGGGCGGGAACGCCGAGCTTCATTTCGCGCCTCCCGACTTCAGAGCAGGCAAGGGCAGGTAAGGCACGACCGGCGCGCCTTCGCCGGCCTGATCGAGAACCGTCTTGTCCATGCCGTCGAGCACGCGCTCCATGGTTTCGAGATAGAGACGCTTGCGCGTCACTTCGGGCGCCTTCTTGTATTCGTCGTAGACCTTGAGGAAGCGCGCGGCCTGACCCTGCGCTTCGGCCACCGTTGATTGCTTGAAGGCCTCGGCCGATTGCAGAATGCGCGCTTCATCGCCGCGCGCGGCCGGGATCACCTGGCTGGCGTAGGTGCGCGCCTCGTTCTGCAGGCGGTTGAAATCCTGCTGCGCGGCGTTGACGTCGTTCAGCGCCTCGCGCACCTGCACCGGAACGTCGGGCTTGCGCAGCAGAATCTGCGTCACGCGCACGCCGGCGCCGTAAGAGTCGAGCGCCTTTTGCATGAGCGCCTGCACTTCGACGGCGATCTGGTTCTGTTTCGAGGTGATGTCGCCGATGTCGTTGTTGCGGCCGATGACTTCGCGCATGGCGCTCTCGGCGACGGCGCGGATGGTGCCTTCCGGCCGCGCCAGATTGAAGACGAAATCCTGCGGACGGTCGGGCTGGATCATCCAGAAGACCGTGAAATCGATGTCGACGATATTCTCGCCGCCGGTCAGCATCAGACTCTCGTTGGAGACGACGCGCGGGCCGCGTCGCGTGTCCTCGATGCGCGCGCCGATTTCAATGGCGTTGACGGCGGTGACGCGCGGCTTGACGACATGACCGACAGGGTAGGGCCAGTTCCAGTTCAGACCGGGGCCGGTGCGTCCGACATATTTGCCGAACACCTGATTCACGCCGATTTCGTCGGGACGCACGGTGTAGAAGCCGGAGAGGCCCCACAGAGCCAGCGCCGCCAGCACGAGAATGGCCGTCGTCGCGCCGCCGGGCGCGCCGCCTCCGGGCATGATCTGCTTGAGCTTGTCCTGGCTGCGCCGGACGAGATCCTCGAGATCGGGGGGCGTTTGCTGCCCCGACGGTCCCTGTCCCCATGGCCCCTGACTGCCGGGCTTCCACGGCCCGCCGCCTCCTCCTTGACCCGACCAGGGCATGAAAACCTCATTTTCTCGAAGCCGCGCGGATGGCGCGGCGCATTGCGGAATTGCCGTTGTTATAGACGAGGCGGCGACGCCGCGCGACCTCGCGCCATTTTCGACGTGAAAAGGGACTTAAGAACGATTTTCGCGCGTTTCAACGCCGCGCGCGGTCATAAATGACAAAACGGCAGGTCGCATCGTCCTTTTCCGCTCTTTCCGGCGTCTCCGAAGCGGTTTCCCGCCATTGCGTCCAGTCGATCGCGGGGAAAAACGCGTCGCCTGCTGGCGCCAGGTCGACATGGGTGATGCGCAAACGGTCCACCTTATCAAGCAGCGCAGCGTAAATTTGCGCGCCGCCGGCGAGGATAATCTCGTTGGCGCCCATGGCCTGCGCGCGGGCTCGCGCCAATTCGAGCGCGGCCTGCGGCGAGGCGGCGACATGCACGCCCTCGGGCGCACGGAAAGCCGAATCCCGCGTGACGACAATGGTTTCTCGGCCGGGCAGCGGACGTCCGATCGACTCGAATGTCTTGCGGCCCATGATGAGCGGTTTGCCGAGCGTCACGGCCTTGAAATGTTTCAGATCGGTCGGCAGCCGCCACGGCAGGGCGTTGTCGCCGCCGATGGCGCCATTGCGCGCGACGGCGGCGACGAGAACGAGGCGCGGATTCATCCGACGGACTCGTCGTCATGGGCGAGCCGCCAGAACTGTTCCGGGCCCATGCGGCAGCGCAGCCAGTCTTCGGAAATCTTGGCGCCCTGGGCGCGATAGAAGGCGAGCGTGGCCTCATCCCAGGCCAGAGCCAGCCAATCGAGGCCGCCAAGCCCTTCGGCGACGCACCGGCGCGCCAGATGCGCCAGCGCGGCGTGGCCAACGCCCTTGTTGCGGAACCCGGGCTTGACGAAAAAATCGCCGACGATGATTCCGCGCCGCCCCCTGAACGGGCAGAACACATAGCTCCAGAACAAAAAGCCTACGTGCGCGCCTTGGTAGAGCAGAATTTCGCAATGGGTTTCCGCATGGGGCGCCAGCAAGGCTTCGCGCAGGTCCGCCTCGCTCGCCTCGACGATCATGGCGCTGGCGTGCGATTCCGCGCATTCGACCATCAGCGCGAACAAGGGCGCAATATCCGCTTGCTGCGCGGCGCGCACGGCGATCAGGTTTTTCTCGTCTGCGCCTGCCTTTTTCATTGCGGCTTCCGTCAAACAGCGACCGGCGCCTTGATGGCCGGCGCCGCATCGTAGCCGATGATCTCGATGTCCTCATATCGGAAGTCAAAGAGATTGTTTACATTTTCGCGAAGCTTGAGCGTTGGAAGCGCGCGCGGCGCCCGGGTCAATTGCTCGCGCGCCTGATCGAGGTGGTTGAGGTAGAGATGCGCGTCGCCAAAAGTGTGGACGAACTCGCCGGGCGCGAGGCCGGTCGCGTGGGCGATCATCTGCGTCAACAGCGCGTAGCTCGCGATATTGAACGGCACGCCGAGGAAAACGTCGGCCGAGCGCTGGTAGAGCTGGCAGGAGAGGCGGTGGACGCCGTCTCGGCCTTCCTCGACGTGAAACTGGAACAGACAGTGACAGGGGGCGAGCTTCATCGCCGGGATATCGGCCGGATTCCAGGCCGACACGATGAGCCGGCGCGAGAATGGGTTGGTCCTGATGTCATGCAGGACATCGGCGATCTGGTCGATGACGCGGCCGTCGGGCGCGGCCCACGAGCGCCATTGCTTGCCGTAGACGGGGCCGAGATCGCCGCTGGCGTCGGCCCATTCGTCCCAGATGCTGACGCCATTGGCTTTCAGATAGGCGATGTTGGTGTCGCCTTTGAGGAACCACAGCAACTCATGCACGATGGATTTCAGATGCAGCTTCTTGGTCGTGACGAGCGGAAAGCCCTGCGCCAGATCGAAGCGCATCTGCCGGCCGAACACCGAGAGCGTGCCGGTTCCCGTGCGGTCCTCCTTGCGGACGCCATTGGCGAGAATATCGGCGAGGAGGTCGAGATAGGCGCGCATCGGCTCGTCTTTGTCTGAAGGCCGCGCAATTTATCCCGATTCTCGCGGATCGTCGCGTCAGCGCGGCGAATGTTTTCAGTTCGTCACAGATTTTCGATAGATATGCCATGTGCCGTGGCCGAGCGCCGGCATGGCGATCAGCAGCCCCAGCAATCCGGTCAGGATCGAGAACGCCATGAACAGGGCGATCAGGAAAGCCCAGGCGAACATCTGCGCCGGATTTTTGGCGACGACCTTCAGGCTCGTCAGCATGGCGGTGACGAAATCGACATCCTTGTCGAGCAGCAGCGGGCAGGAGACGACCATGATCGAGAACATGAAAAAGGCGACGATCGCGCCGAGCAGATTGCCGACCAGAAAAAAGGCCTGACCTTTCGGCGTCGTGAAGATCACCGTCACCATATCGGCCAGCTTGGGGATATTGAGGCCGTAGAAAAACAGATAAACGAAGAAGGCGAAGTCGAGCCAGATGATCAGCCCGAAGACGGTGACAAGCGCCATCCAGCCGAGATCGCGGCCGCCGCTCTCCTTCACGGAGCCGAGAACCAGCGGAAAGCTCAACGGCAGCCCTTGTTCCAGCCGGCGACTCACCTCGTAGAAGCCTGCGGCGACGAAGGGGCCGATCAGGGCGAAACCGGTCAGGAGCGGATAGGCGAAATAGTAATAGCCGGCAGCGTTGGCGAAGGCGAGGATGGTCCAGCCGCCGAGCATATAGAGCGCGCTGAAGGCGAGGCCGTATTTCGGCGCAGCCATGAAATCGCGCCAGCCGGCCTTGAGCGCCCAATAGACGTCGTCTTTGTCGAGTTTGAGAACTTGCGGCGTCACGCGCGACGTCGCGCTCGCGACGGCGCCATTGGCGGTGTCAGACATACGTTCCTCCCCAAGAACGTCAGCAGGCTAGGATGCAAGCTTGATATAAAGCAAGTCCACAAACGGCGGAGAAAGCGCTCAAGCGACGCTGACGGGTCTTTCGTTCGCGTCGCGGAGCCCCTATATTCGGAGCGCCGCTTCGGCGGCTATGGCGATAAACGATGCCGAAATAAGCTCTTCGGACCCGGGGGCGGTACCCGGCGCCTCCACCAAAGCCCGATTCAAACGGGTTTTGGCGGGGGCGAAATAGGTTCGACGGGGAGTGTAAAGGGTTGTCTTTCGCCCGGCATGATACCGCCGTTATCGGGTCAAACCTTATAGTTGCCAACGACAACTATGCTCCGGTGGCCGTCGCCGCGTAATGCGGTTCCGGTACTGGGAATCAAGCCCTAGGGGGTAGCACTTCTAGGCGGGGCTCGGAGGCGCCTGGCAACAGAAGCCTCCACTTCTTTCTGCCCCGAGCGCCGGATTGCGCAGCATGCCCAATGATTTGATCCGCTACGACCTTCTTGTTCAGGACGCCTTGCGCGGCGTCGTGCGCAAGGTGCTGACGGACGCGGCGCGCGACGGCCTGCCGGGAGACCATCATTTCTACGTCACCTTCCGCCCCAATTCGCCGGGCGTGCAGCTGTCGGAGCGGATGCGGCAGCAATATCCGGAAGAGATGACGATCATCCTCCAGCACCAGTTCTGGGATCTTGTCGTCAGTGAGACGGGATTCGAGGTGGGGCTGTCGTTTTCGGGCAAGGCCGAGCTTCTGAAGATTCCCTTCGACGCCGTCACCGGATTTTTCGATCCGTCCGTGCAATTCGGCCTCAAGTTCGAGGCGATGAGCGAGGGCGAGGAGATCGCTTCGGAGCCGGAGGCCGCTGCGCCGGCGCCTGTGGAAAAGGCGAAGCCGCAACCTGCGGCCGCCACGGCGCGCAAAGCCGAGAAGATCAAGGAACAGCCCGAGCCCGCGCCTGCGCCGGTCAACAAGACCGAGCCGGAAAAGCCCTCGGCGAGCGACAAGGTCGTCTCCATCGACGCGTTTCGCAAAAAGACCTGATGGGCGAGATCGTCAATCTGCGCAGGGCGCGCAAGGCCAAGGCGCGCGGCGAGGCTGAGGCGAAAGCCGCAGAGAATCGCGTCGCCTTCGGCCGCAGCAAGTCCGAGCGCGAAGCAACGGCGGCGGAAAAGTCGCTGGCCGCCAGACGCCTCGATGGTCATCGCCGCGATACGACGGACGAGCCGAAATGAATGGGGGCGACGCGCAGCCTGCGGACGGCGTCGTCAAACATTCGCTGGTCATCGCCGGTCACCGCACGTCGATTTCGCTTGAACGCGAGTTCTGGGACGCGCTCAAGACGATCGCGGCGAGACGGACAATGTCGTTGGCCGCGCTTGTCGCCGAAATCGACGCGGCGCGCGGGCGCGCCAATCTTTCCTCCGCCGTCCGGGTTTATGTTCTGCGTCATTTGCGCGAGGCGCTTTGAGGCGCAGCGTTTTCAGTAAAGCTCTCCCGGCGCGGGCGCGCGGGGAAGGCGCTTTTGCGTAGCCGGCGGCGGCAATGACGGCGGGGGCGTCAGCGATGGCTGCGCCGAGGGGCGCATGATCGCCTCGGCCTCGCGCCGCGCGTCTTCCTCCGATTTCATCCGCGCGGCTTCGGCGAGCGCGCGAAGGCGCGCAACCTCCTCCGCCTGACGTTTGGCTTCGTCGCGGGCGCGCTCGGATTTGAGCCGACGGTAGAAAAAGGCGCGCTCGCGGATATCGAATTCGAAGGCCTCGATGCGCGCCTGTTCACGCGCGATGGCGCGCGCGACGAGCGCTTGCGACAGCGCCGCCGTATCGATCGTGCGCATCGGCGCGCGCGCCGGGCCGACGATATGCGTCTCGATCGACGGTAGCCCGCCTTTCCAGCCGAATGCGGCTTGCGGCGGCGCGAGGCGCACACGCTGGTCGATCGCCAGATTGCGCAAATCGAGCGCCGCGCCAAAGCCGCTTGGGCCAGCCGAAGCGATTTTCAGCACGCCGTTGAGCAAGGATACGTCAAGCGGCGCGACAGACAGCCGAAGCTCTCCGAGATCGAGTTGGCGCGACAGGGCGGCGGCCAGGGATTGTTCGTCGATGGCGAGGCGTTCGTTTTCCACCGCCTCGACGATCCGCAGGAGCGCCATCGGGTCGCTGCGCGGCAGGCGCATGTCCAGAGCCTCGCCCTTGCCTGTTCCCGACAACGAACTCACAAGGGTCGAAGCGCTGGCGCCGGCGCCGGCGAAATCGAGCGCGAACGTTCCCCGGCCTTTGAGGCTCGGCAGCTCGAGGTTGACGCCGGTCGCCTGAACTTGTCCGGCGAGATTGGCGTCGGCGCCGTCGCGGCGCAGGCTCAGGCGACCTTCGAGGCGGCCGCCCGCGATCTCCGTCTGGACTTGCGTCAGCGTCAGGCGCCCCGGGGCGATGTCGAGTTTCATGCGGGCGTTGGCGCCGGCAAGATCTGGCCCGATGTCGAGCGTTGCGGCCTCGATGTCGAGAGTTGCGTCGGGCGGCGCGGCCGCATCGGGCGGGAAACGCAAGTCCGACCAGAGCGCGCCGGCGCGCGCCGGTTGCGGCGGGCCGAGCGTCAGGCCAAACAGCCATGGCAGCGACAGGCGGCCGAGTTTGATCGATCCATCGAGCCGGCCGCCCGGATTGCGTTCGAGCGCGCCTTGGGCGCGCGCGCCGGCAATGTCGGCGTCGAGATTTTCCAGCCGCCAACGGCCGTCGCGATACAGGACGCGCGCGGCGCCCTTGGCGGGCGTCGTCGCCGTCAGGTCGGGAAAGTCGAGCGCGAAGGCGCGCAAAAGCGGCGCGATGTCGAGACTGGCGAGCGTCAGTCGTCCATCGGCGGCGGGATGGGCGAGATCGAGATTGAGCGCGCCATCGAAGACGACATTCGTGTCGGCGATGCGCGTTTCTATTTTTGTTTGAGCGGGTTCGCCAATGCGACCGATGGATTCGGCGACGAGGCGGCCCGGGCCAAGGCCCAATGCATCGAACGCCGGCAGACCGAGCTGCGTCAGTAGCGCCGCGCCGTCCTTGGCGTCGATGACGAGACTGGATTGCATGCGGCCGTCAGCGATCGGCTTTGTCGCGCCGGAGAGCCGCGCGCCGCCGGCCTCGCCTTCAAGCGCAAAGCGCACGGGCGCGAGCGAATCGCCGATGCGCAGGATTTCCGCGGCGCCTGTGACGCGCATCGGCGACAAGGCGCCGGCGCGCGCCGCCAGCGCGTCGCTCCAGCCGCCGGGCGCCAAACGGCGCAGAATGTCGGCCGGCGCGCGGAAATCGCGCGCTTCGCCCTTGAATTCGATATGGCCGCCGGCGCGGCCGATATTGGCGCGCGCCTCGATTTGCGCTCCGGCGACATCGTCGAGTTTCAGGCGGTCGATGCGCAGGCCGCCGGCGTCGCGCGCCATGGTGACGCCGATATGGCCGGCCGAAACCGCCGCTTGGCCGGGGCGCGCCATGCGCAGGGCGCGCGCGTCGAATTTGAGCGCGAGGTCGACGTCGCCCGCCTCGAAGGTCGAGAAGTCCGGCAGGGCGTCGAGATCGAGCGCAGGGGCGTCGAGTTCAGCCTGCACGAAGGCGCGGCGGCCGGTGGAGGGCGGGCGAAAGACGACGCGGCCGGCGTAAGCCGTTTTGGCGACAGACAGGTTGAGGTTGTCGAGGGCGAAACCGTCTGCGCGCGCCGCGTAATCGGCGGCGAGGGCGACGTCGCGCGCGGGCAGGCTGTTCAGCGCGCCGGCCGCCTGCGGCGCCAGTTTCGCCGCCCATTGGGCAAAGCGCGGCCAATCCTCGCTTTGCAAGGCGATACGGCCATGAGGGCCGCCTTCTCCCGGCGCGAGGCTGAAGTTGACGCGCGAACGGCCGGGCGCGAGGCCGCCGAATTCGACCTGCATCGGCGTTTTGGGCGCGAGAGCGAGGCGGGCCGTCAAACCCGTCAACGTTTCGCCCGCCGCCGTGGCGGCTTCGGCTTGCGCCTCGATGGCGACAGACAGGCGGCGCGCCTGCGTCGAGGCCAGCGCGTCGGCAAGCCCCGTCTGCGCGGCGAGACGATCAAGATCGAGCTGGCGCGCGGCGAGCCGCAGGCGCAGCCGAGGCTCCTCGGCGAATGAGATGTCGCCCTCGCCATCGGCGGAGGCGATGGTTTCCTCCTCGCCCAAGCGCGCATCGATTTTGGCAAAGCGCGCGCCTGTCGCATTGGCCTCGACATCGCCGGCAATGCGCCACGGCGTTTCGCCAAGTCGGCTGGCGACAATTGTCCTGCCTTCAAAGCGGCCGCCGGCGATCAGCGCGCCGTCCAGCTCGATCCGTGGTCGGCCGGAGATAGATTCGACGACGAATTTCAGCCGCAGGCGGTCGCCTTCGCGTTCGGCTGTGGAAAAACGAAAGGGCGTCCGTTCTCCCTCCTGTGTTATCGCGCCCTCGCCCTTGAACGGTCCGGCGAGCGAAGCGGCGCGGGCGTCGACGTCGATATGTTCGAGCCGCAGCGCCTTGTCGCCGGCGCGCAGATCGAATTGCGCATCACGGAGCAGAATGCGTTCGATGCGCACGGCCGGCGCCTGTGCGTCCTTCGTCGCGACCGGGGCGTCGAGGGCGAGTTCGAAGTGGGGGCGTTCAAGCGTCGCCTCGATGATTTCGATCTGGCCGCGCAGCAGCGGCATGACGGCGACTTCGACATGCGCCGATTGCACGCTGGCGCGCGGACCGTCGGGTTTGCCAATGGCGATTTTCTCAAGATTGAGCGTCGGCGTCGGCAGAAGACGCAGATCGATCGAACCGCCGATGGAGGTCGGCGCGCCGAGCGCCTGTGTCAGGCGCTGCTCGACATCGGCGCGATATCCATTCCAATCGATAAAGAACGGCGCCGCCAGCGCCGCCGTCAGCGCCAGAATGAGAAGGCCGGCCAAAACGGTCAGACTGTCGCGCAAAACATCTCCCTTCGCCGGCGCGAGGCGCGTCGGCCAAGAGAGAATACATCATGGCGCTGCGCCGCAAATGCGGCGGGTTGACCACATCGGCCGCGGCGCGGCGGCGCCTCACATATAGAGAACCTTGCCGGGGTTCATGATGTTGTTGGGGTCGAGCGCGCGCTTGATGCGCCGCATCAGGTCGAGGCCGGCGGTGGAGTGCTCGCCTTCGAGATATTTCATCTTGGCCTGACCGATGCCGTGCTCGCCCGTGCAGGTGCCCTCCATCGACTGGGCGCGCTTGACGAGACGCTTGAGGAAAGCCTCGACATCAGCGACTTCCTTGGCGTCGTTGGTGTCGACCATGACGCCGCAATGGAAATTGCCGTCGCCGACATGACCGACGATGGGCGCGATAAGCCCCGAGGCCTGAATGTCGCGTTCGGTCTCTTCCACGCATTCGGCGAGGCGCGAAATCGGCACGCAGACATCCGTCGACAACACGCTGACGCCGGTGCGGTGGGTCGAGAAAGACCAATAGGCGTCGTGGCGCGCCTGCCACAGGCGGGTGCGGTCTTCCGGCTTGGTGGCGTATTCGAAATTGCCGCCGCCGAATTCGGTCGCGATATCGCCGAAGCGCTTGGCCTGTTCGTCAACGCCGGCTTCCGTGCCGTGGAATTCGAACAGAAGCAGCGGCTGCTCCGGCAGGCCGAGCTTGGAATAGGCGTTGATGCCCTTGATCGAGATCGTGTCCATCAGTTCGATGCGAGCGACCGGCAGGCTCGACTGGATGGTGGCGATGACGGCGTCGCAGGCGGCGCGGATTGTCGGGAAGGAGCAAATGCCGGCCGACATCGCCTCGGGGATGCCGGACAGACGCAAGGTGATTTCGGTGATGACGCCGAGCGTGCCTTCCGCCCCCACGAACATGCGGGTGAGATCGTAGCCCGCGGAGGATTTGCGCGCGCGCGAGCCCGTCTTGACGATCTCGCCGTCGGGCGTGACGACGGTCAGGGCCAGCACATTGTCCTTCATCGTGCCGTAGCGCACGGCGTTGGTGCCGGAGGCGCGCGTCGAGGCCATGCCGCCGATGGAGGCGTCGGCGCCGGGGTCGATAGGGAAAAACAGTCCCATGTCGCGCAGATATTCGTTGAGCTGTTTGCGCGTGACGCCGGCCTGCACGACGCAATCGAGATCTTCGGCGTGGACGGCGAGGATCGCCTTCATCTGCGACACGTCGAGGGAGACGCCGCCGCAAGGGGCGTTGACATGGCCCTCAAGCGAGGTGCCCGCCCCATAGGGTATGATCGGCACGCCATGCGCGGCGCAGAGCTTGACGATGCCCGCGACTTCTTCGGTCGATTGCGCGAAGACGACTGCGTCCGGCGGCTCGTTCGGCGTCCAGCTCAGATTATGGCCGTGCTGCTGGCGCACGGCGGCCGATTGGGTGAAGCGCGCGCCGAATTTGGCGGCGAGTTCGGCGCAGACCTTTTCTAGAGCTTCGGGTGCGACGCGCGGGGGGGAGACGTGTTTGGTCATGGGGCGTTCCTTTCGGCGGCGGCGCCAGCCGGCGTTCTTGTTTGCGGGCAGGCTCGCGCATCCCGGCGGCTCTGTCCAGCCTTCACGCGCGGCGCGGCGCGTGCCATGCTTCGAGCCGGGGAACGCACAAGGAGAAGCCAATGAACGCGCCGGACAAGAATGCGCAACGGGCCATGGAGCTGATGAAGGCGTTGCCGATGCCGCCGACATTCGCCACCAAGGAGGAAGAGCGCCTGCACCGCAAGCAGCGGCTGGCGGCGGCTTTCCGTCTGTTTTCGAAATTCGGCTTCGACGAGGGCGTCGCAGGCCATATCACGGCGCGCGATCCGGTGGAGCCCGAGACGTTCTGGGTCAATCCGTTCGCGGTGCATTTTTCGCAGATCAAGGTCTCGAACCTGATCCGGGTCGATCACGAAGGCAATGTCATCGAGGGCAATCACCCGGTGAACCGCGCCGCTTTCGTCATCCATTCGCGGGTGCATCAGATGCGGCCGGACGTGCATGCGGCGGCGCATGCGCATTCGACCTATGGTCGCGCCTTCGCCGCGCTCGGGCGCACGCTCGATCCGATCAGCCAGGACGTTTGCGCCTTTTATAACGATCATGTGCTCTACGACGATTTCGGCGGCGTCGTCGTCGAACTCGACGAGGGCGCGCGCATCGCGACCGCGCTCGGCAAGCACAAGGCGGCGATCCTGCAAAGCCACGGATTGCTGACCGCCGGCGGCAGCGTCGATGAGGCGGCCTGGTGGTTCATCACCATGGAGCGCTCGTGTCAGGTGCAGTTGATGGCGATGGCCGCCAGCGGCGGCGCGCCGCTGCGCGCGATCTCGGAAGCTTCGGCCAAACAGGCCTATTCCATCGTCGGCTCGTCTTTCGCCGGCTGGTTCCAGTTCCAGCCGCTCTATGCGCGCATCGTCAAGGAACAGCCGGATTTGCTTGAGTGAGGCGAGGCCTCACGACATGGCGCCGGGGGCTTCGGCTTCCGGCGGCGGCGTCTCCGTCTTCTTCGGCTTGCTCATGTCCTTGACGCGCGTCGACATCTTGATGGCGTGGCGCGGGCTGTCGCCGGGCGAGGTCGGGCGCAGCAGCTTGCGGAATTCGTCGCGCTTTTCGTGGATCGAGGCGATGACGTAGCCCATCGGCACGCCGATATCGACGAGCACGGCCTCCGATAATTGCAGGCTCGCCTCGATGGTTTCGGGGATCGCGTCGGTGACGCCGAGTTTGTAAAGCACGCTGGCGTGATGGGCGTCGCGGGCGCGCGCGATGATGGTGAGATCCGGCCGCGCGGCGCGGGCCTGCGCGACGATCTCCTCGACGGCGCGCGGCGCGTTCATGGTGACGACCAGCGCCGTCGCTTTCATCAAGCCCATTTTTTCGAGGAATTCGACGCGCGTGGCGTTGCCCCAATAGATCGGCGCGCCGGACTTGCGCTCCAGCGACACGAGCCGGGCGTCGCCATCGCAGGCGATGAATTCGATCTTGTGTCGGGTCAGCATCTGACCGACGAGCCGGCCGACGCGGCCATAGCCGACGATCAGCACGCGGCTGGGCGCGTCGTCCGCCAACGGCGCGGGCGCGAGATCGACGCCGGGCTCGACTTTCGCCGGCGCGAGGCGTTGCGCCAGACTAGCGAGAGGCGGCAGGGCGAACATCGACAGCGTGACTGCGATCATCGCCGAATGACCGATGTCGCCTGGCACGACTTTGGCCGCGATGGCGGCGGCGATCATGACGAAGGCGAATTCGCCGCCCGGCGCCAGCAGCAGCGCCGTCTCGCGCGACACGCCCATGCTGAATTTCATGACGCGGCCGGCGAGATAGATGATCAGCGTCTTCAGGCCGATGATGGCGGCGGCGAGGCCGAGGGTTTTGACCGGGGCCTCCCACACGCGCGAGAGATCGAGGCTGGCGCCGATGGAGACGAAAAACAGACCGAGCAGCAGGCCCTTGAACGGCTCGATCGTCACTTCGATCTCGCGACGGAACTCCGTTTCGGCCAACAGCAATCCGGCGATGAAGGCGCCGAGGGCCATCGACAGGCCGGCCGCGGCGGCGATGACGCCCGTGCCGATAACGACGAGCAGGCAGGCCGCCATGAACAATTCGGTGGAGCGCGTCAGCGCCACCTGATGGAACAGCGGCCGCAAGAGGAGGCGGCCGATGCCGATCAAAACGCCGAGCGCGACAGCCGCCGGCAGCAAGGCGTAAAGCGGTCCGGCGCCGAGGCCGGAGCCGGCGCTGACGCGCGCGCCGAGGATCGACACCATGAACAGCAG